>Ga0206924_1002_pt1 | contig 131316 bp, 110 predicted proteins | sample Alteio_BWOrgHeat_61_FD_152947 | JGI IMG/M metagenome (GOLD analysis project Ga0206924, IMG submission 152947) | Enriched cells from forest soil in Barre Woods Harvard Forest LTER site, Petersham, Massachusetts, United States -... | ecosystem: Environmental > Terrestrial > Soil > Temperate forest...
CATGCGCTGAGACTCTGATTAAAGACCGCAGCTCCAAGGAACATGCTTTGCATCGTCGTGACATGCGAGACATCCCAAGAATTTAAATTCTGATTGAAAGACGAATTTCCGTTAAACATATATGCCATATCCGTGACTGCCGAGGTGTTCCAAGAACCGATGTCTTGATTAAAGATATTATCTTGATAAAACATCTGACGCATCGTTGTAACACTGGAAGTATTCCAGGAACCGATGTTTTGATTGAACGCCGTAGCCCCATCAAACATGAGTGACATATCGGTGACATTGGCAGTATTCCAAGCGCCGATATTTTGATTGAAGGCTGTAGCTCCATTAAACATAGAAGACATGCTGGTCACAGCACCTGTGTTCCACGAGGTGATATTGCCGTTGAAAGCTGTCGCATTTACAAACATGCTGGCCATGCTGGTCACAGCGCCGGTGTTCCAAGAATTTAAATTCTGATTAAAGACCGTATCAAAACCAAACATATGGTGCATGTTCGTCACATGCGAGACATCCCAAGAATTGAGGTTTTGATTGAAGGCTGGGTCTTGGTAAAACATCTGATGCATATCGGTCGCGCTGGAAGTGTTCCACGCGCCAAGGTTCTGATTGAAAGTGGGGCAACTATTAAACATCAGAGACATATCTGTGACATTGGCTGTGTTCCAAGCTCCAAGGTTCTGATTGAAGGCAGTAGCATTTGAAAACATGCTACTCATGGTGGTGACCGCACCCGTGTTCCACGAGGTGATATTGCCATTGAATACCGTGGCACTTGAAAACATGCTATTCATATTAGTTACATGGGAAACATCCCATGAGTTCAAACTCTGATTGAACGAGGACGCAAGGCCAAACATATTATTCATGATAGTCACGGCACCAGTATTCCAGGAACCAATGTTCTGATTGAACGCTGCATCCTGATAGAACATCGTATCCATCGCTGTCACATGGGACACATCCCACGAACTTAAGCTCTGATTGAAGGGCGTGTTACGAAACATCGATGTCATTGTGGCGATATGCGACACATTCCAAGAATTGATATTACCGTTAAATGAGGTAGCACTATAGAACATATTCGTCATACCTGTAGCTACGGACAAATCAGGCGTATCGGTAGCGCTGAAGCTAGCAAGATTGGCACATCCATAAAACATGTTGTTCATGTTCTGCCACTTGTTACTTCCCCACTGAGTAACGTCCATGAGCTTCAAACGATCACCTGTGTTATTGAACATCAATCGACCCACGACTCCGGTCAGCTTAATCGTATAGGTGCCCGCGCCGGCGTAGGTGTGAGTGGCATTGGGACTATTCCAAACGGCGATTGCGTTGATACTGCCATCGCCCCAATCGACAGTGAAATTATAGGTAGCTCCATTCACCAGCGGAAGCATGGCCTGATTCGCCGCCGACGAACCAGCGCTGGTGTTGCTCGTATTCCATGTCATGATCATGGGCAGGCCGTTAGCCTTCCAAAATGCGAAAGGCATCCCTTGGCCCCATGTCGTTGCAGAAAGTGCGCTGACCAAAACCAAAATCAGTATTTTAAAACGGAACATAGGACACCCACACGTTGGAACCATCATTGATGAAGGTGTAGACGATTCCAGAAACAGCGGTGGCCGCCGCATAACCTTGAGGAGATTTCACGGTCAATCCGTCAATCGTTCCAGGCAAAGTGCAAGAGGCTGTGATGTTTGGCATAGTCAAAGTGAAACTTCCACCCGTCGCAGTTCCCGAAACGGCCAGGGCGCCGCACGCTCCGGCGGAAGTGGTGCGCACCAAATTGGTGGCCGCAAAAGTGATCGTCACATCAGTGTCCGCGCCCACCGCGGCTATGTACCGTCCACCGGCCGTGATATTTCCGCTAGCGTCCACTTTAAATTTGCTAACGCCAGCCACCTGATAGTTCACCAAATCACCGCCGTAGCCAGTGGCCGCGTTGATGGCAAGCACAGTGCCCGCTCCGTTAGATGAACCACCCGTTCCGAAGTATCCCGCAGTCGCACCGTCAAACGGGCCGCTGGCCAATGAAACTAATCCATAGTTCGCAGATGCTGTCGGAGCCACTCCCACATTGAGTCTTGAGGCCGGAGTTGTCGTGCCGATGCCGACGTTGCCATTACTATCTACGTTCAATGCTGAAATGCCGAGAGAGGACTTTCCGCTAAAGCCAAGAGTGCTAGTAGCAGTATCATATCTAATAAATCCTTGGTTCGATGTCGTGCTACTTCCGATAAAAAGACGCGGGCTTGTTGGATTGATCAAATAAGAGTCATTTCCAAAATAGGCACTTCCGGCGACCTGAAGCGGATAGGCAGGCGCTGTAGTTCCGATTCCGACGTTTCCGTTCGCGTTGACGCGAAATTTTTCAGCTCCACCGACGGCAGCCACTAAAGGTGCTGCATCTGTCGCACCAGCAACGGCGTTAGCGTAAACTCCGTACGCCGTTAATCCCACCACCGCAGTGTTAGAAAAGTAGCCGCCGTAGGAGGTGCCGAAGGAAGAGTCGGTCGAAACCGTGCTATAGATTCCAGCGGCAGTCCCAAAGAGAGCCGCACCACCCCAGTTTTTGGTGGCCGTCACGTTGACTCCGTAAACAGAATTGCGAGTGTTCAGATTCATATTCACACCAGTGATCGAAGCGTCGCTACCAGCGATATTCGATGTGATCATATTGATGCCGGTGTTCGTCTGATTGACTGTGCCTGCACCTAAGTTCATATTCATCGCTGTATTTGTGGAGCCGATGACAGTCGAGTTACTGGTGAGATCAAGAGCACTGGTCGTGCTGGCACTGTTATTGATGGTCAATTTTCCAGTAGGACTTGTAGTCCCAATACCAACATTGCCTGAATTCATAATAGTCATTTTTACTGCAGTGGTCGCTGAATTGTCTGTTTTAGTATAAAATTTAATATTTCCGCCAAAGCCGCTGGCACCACCAGCACCTTCGGCTTCGCCGGTAACGTAGGAAAGTGCCGCGGAGCCCGCATTGTTGTTCATTAAAAAAGAGACTCGGCCAGCTTCATTTCCTGCTGCAGGTGCCGCAGCGGCGTTGTTCAAATCCAAATGACCATTTGAAATATTGCCGGCGCCATCGCCGCCCACAGTGATAACAGCATAGTGAGAATTTAAACCCATAATATTAGTCAAAGGCGCAGCTCCGGTGATATTTCCAATTCCCAGCTTACCACTTGAATCAATCAAAAAGAGGGAATCCAGTGTTCGGTAACCAAATCCTGTTGATGCCCGGCCAATGCTGAACTGATCCGAGTTTGTTGCGGCAGCAACGTAGGGAACTCCCATCCACCAATCATTGCCACCGGTAGCATCGGAAACCCGCAGTCCTCCGGCTCTGGTGGTGACTGATCTTTCTAATGCCATTTCAGCATTGACAGTCGTGGATCCTGAGCCATTGATCCTGGCTTTTGCCCCTGCCGTTGTGCCAACAACATCCAACAACTGTGTGGGAGTCATAGTTCCGATCCCCACATTTCCTCCAGCCGAATTCAAAAGCACGTAACCTTTGGTGAGATTCGAAGTTCCGTCAATCTTGACAGTTCCACTAGCAGCACTTGAACCGTAAATTTGTGGCGTTGTTAGCGAGGTGCCCGCAGTCATTGTGGTACCAGCATTGACTGAAGCCCCGGCGAAAATATCGCCAGAAACACCAGCGCCGCCTGTCACTAGCAATGCGCCAGTCACCGACGATGTCGAAGCAGTTCCAGAACTGGCCAGCATAGTGCCATTGGCCGTCACCGTGCCTGCACCTGTCGTAGAGATATTTCCGGTGGTCGTGATATTTCCAGTTCCAGAGAATGACGTGGAGCTGATGGCGCCTGCTTGAGTGATGTTGCCCGTCGCATCGACTTTGAATTTACTGACGCCCGCTACTTGCAGATCTATCAAATTACCTAAAAATCCTGCGGCTGAGTTAACGGCGACTTCGGTGCCACTGGCAGATCCCACGAAATTGGGTGCTCCGCCACCGGCCCAGCCCCCGTTGCCTAGGGAGAATAAGCCAAAATTGGCGCTGGTCGTGGGTGCCGCGCTGACATTAAGAAGAGATGCTGGCGCCGAAGTCCCTATACCAACGTTGCCAGTTGAATCGATCACTAAGCGTTCATTACCACTTGTACTTAAACCTAATTTGCCCGCAGTGCTCAGATACATTCCCGTGGAGTTATCTGCCGTGAAAGAGACTGCTGGAAAAGTAGCCGCTGTCGCTCCGGTTGAGTATTGATTCATTTGTAACTGTCCATTGGAAGCACCGACTGCGGCGAACAATCCGGCAGCTCTACCGCCAGCAGCAATGCCAAGTTGATTGCTGGTCTTCCAATAGAGTCCCGTATCTGATTTAGTTGCACCACCAGAAAAAGTGAATGTAGGTGCGGCAGCTGTCCCTAATGCTCCGGCGATAATTCCATTCACTTCCAGAGGAAATCCAGGAGCCGCAGTCCCAATTCCGACGTTACCGGAGCCCGAGATTCGCATAGCTTCGTTCAAAGAGCCGTTCCATGTAGAGAAAACTAAATCTCGATTGACTCCGGCCCCCTGCAATTCATCACTTATGCGCCCGGTGATGGCGCTTATTGATGCCACATTGAAGTCAAGTGACACACCTGTATTTGCTACCGACGAAGGATTCGTTAACCTTGCAGCTGTAGATCGCGCTCCACTTGACAGCGATGATAGTTCTATCAAGTCTCGCGGATTCGTAGTCCCAATCCCAACACTACCCGCAAAATAATTTCGATCACCAGCACCAGCTTGATAAATTCCGTAAGGAGTGTTGGTTTGGGTGCCAGATGCCTGCGATTGAATGTACGCACCGTAGGTATTGGTGATCGTACCGCCGCCACTATTGGTGGGAGTTGTGGCATAGAGACCAAACACATTTGTCACAGTTCCGCTGGTCGTTATAAAAGGTTGGCTGGCTACACCGGTAACGGACACGACATTGGCCGAACCATTGACCGCTGGCACACCCAGTAGGCCCATGAGAGAGCCTCCCGAAAAGTTAGCGCTGTTTGTTGACGGAGCTGCCTTCACACCAATTAAAGTCGCGGTCGATGCCGACGCCGGAACTGCCGATGTCGTAACTAGCATCGCGGCCTCTTGATTGCCGGATGTCTCAAGCATGCTTCCAGCAACTCTGAGCAAACTGTTGTTAGCCGTGCCTAACGCCGCAATCGTACCATTTTCAAGATCTAGTTGAGTTGTGGGAGCCGCAGTTCCAATACCCACATTCCCACCAGTGAACGTAGCTGCATAACCAGTTCCCGCCTGGGTCACTGCCAACGCCGTCGAAGCGGAATTCGTATTGTCCACAATCGCACCAGTCACCGTACCACCAGTTAATGGCAGGTAACTTCCAGAGATCGCTACATTGGTAGCATTGGTCAAACGTCCTTGCGCATCGACGGTAAACTGCGGCACTTGTGTGGCCGAGCCATAGGTTCCGGCCGCAACTGCTGTGTTCGCCAAACTAATGGTACCCGTCGTAGTGATCGCTCCACCAGTCAAACCCGTGCCCGTAGCCACGTTCGTCACAGAGCCACCACCACCTGCTGCGGTCGGAGTCCAAAAAGGCGAACCACCATTCCAGTTGAAAGACAAAATCTGCCCCGTCATTCCCGCACTGGGCGTAACACCGTTCATGTAAACCGGATAGCCCGCTAGCATCGAATCCTGAGCACTGGCTTTGATCGCCATTCCTGCCAAGGATTGCAAACCAGAACCATCGTTAAAAGAAACGAACAAAGTCCGATCGTCAGTGACAGTACCCGTGTATGTTCCGGGACAGCCGGTTCCTGAAAGTCCCGCCATGGTCGCACCGTTTTGAAAAACTTGATTCCACGCCAGGGCACCGCCCGCGGTGTTGGCTCCGCCACCGATGTAAGCGCTGAAGGCTCCGGCAGAGCCACTCATGTTGATCGCAGAGGAAGTCTCTTGCCAAAGAACACAGCCGTTAGCCGCGACAATTTGATAGTTGAAAGTTACGCTGGACGAATTTTCCCCGGCTCCGCTTGGAGTGACCAAGCGACCGGAATAGACCAACATGGCTTTGTTGCCCGCAACTGCGAAAGACGAAAACAGCATGAGGATTAGAATCCCTATTATCGTGCTGGTCTTTGTGTCTTGCTTGAACAAAATACTCATAGTTATTAAGATACTTATCGGTCGCGCCGGACCTCAACTTGAGTGCTTATTTCGGCTTTTTGTCCAACTTACCCACAGCTCAATTTGAGAAATGTCTCATTTCCTGTCAGCGCGAAGTTCGGACACGCAAATTCCTGTCCGTGTCCTATACGCGACTTGGACTGCAGGCCGAAATTGCATGACTCCTCTTTGCGAATCTAGGTTTATGTGGTATTATAAAAGTATGAAATATAATACCAAATCTAGTATCACGCTTCCGGCTCCAGAACTGGCGTTGGTGAAAGAACTGATGAAAACTCTCAATGCTAAAACCAAAGTTGAAGTCATTCGCCGTGGCCTGGCGCTGCTGAAAGAATCGACCGACAGAAAATCATTGCGCGATTCTTTCAAGACAGCGTCCGAGGCCACCAGAAAAAATCTTCGTGCCGAGTTAAAGGAGCTGGACCTGCTCAATGACGAAGGGCTGAATTGATGAGAGTTCGTCACGGCTATCTCTATTTGGCAGATTTAAGCCCGCGCAAAGGCACCGAAGCCGGTAAAGTCAGACCCGTGATCGTAATACAGACGGATTTTCTCAATGAGATTGATCACCCCTCCACCTGGATCATTCCCTGCACCACCAGAACCGTCGGAGAGAGTTTTTTGCGCGTGGCTTTGCCCAAAAAAATCGCCGGCAATAGCGAAGATTGCGAGATCATGATGGATCAAAGCCGTTCCATCGACAACCAGCGCTTCAAACGCGAACTGGGAAAAATTCCCCTGGTAGTATTCAAGGAAATCAAAGAAAAACTTCGCCGAATTGGCGGCCTGTAACCAGTTTATCTTTTCATCAGCGGAAACAGAGTCTCCCGAGTCGACTCTTCCTGCGAATGAAAACGCCTGGCCTTCAGCAGATCATTAAGACTAACGATTCCCAGCTCTGATCCATTCTCTACAGAGACCACTAGTAAATGAGTCGTGTCGTTTTCGGCCATGCGATCTGCGGCCGCCCGACAAGTTTCTTCCGCAAAAATTTTGGGAATCTTTGTGACCGATGGCTGGGAAGACTTCGTGGTGAAAACGTCTTTCACCAAAAATCTTTCCAGCGGATCGACCGCGTACTCGCGAAAAATATCGTAACCCCGACGAGCGACTTTCTCGGTAAGAATTGAACGCTTCATCGCCCACACGGTGAACGCGTAGGAAGCCATCGAAGCGATCAGCAATGGCAAAAGAATATTAGGATCTTTGGTCAGCTCAAAACAAAAAAGAATCGCCGTGAACGGTGAGCGCATCATACCGCCCATCACTGCTCCCATACCAATCAACGCCCAAATCCCAGAGGGTAAATCGCCCGGAAGTAGCGGTGATGCTAGTGCGCCGATGGAACACCCGAAGATCAACAGCGGAGCTAGTACCCCACCTGAGGTGCCAGAGGCCAATGCGAAAATCCAAATCAACATTTTCACTAAAAACAACACCAGCATCGGAGTCGCGGGAATCTGACCAGTGAGCAGATCACCGATCACATCATAGCCCACACCTAAAGCACGCGGTTGGAAATAGCCGCCGATACCAACCACAATACCACCCAGCGCCGGCCACCACATCCAATGAATGGGAAGTTTTTGAAACAGATCCTCCAGCTTGTAAAGTGCATTGCTCAGCATGGTGGAAAATATGCCGGTCAAAATACCCACGACCGCCGCTGCCACCAAAGCCCAGTCTGAAAAAATTCCGTGAGGGGCCACTGTGAATATCGGACCCGCTCCCAGCAAATGAATGCGCATCAGTGCCGCGTAGGCACTGGCTACAGCGACGGGAATAAGACTTCGAGGTTTCCACTCAAATAGCAAAAGCTCCACAGCTAGCAGCACTGCCGCGATGGGAGTGGCAAAAACTGCCGACATTCCGGCCGCCGCACCCGCCACCAGCAAAGTTTTTCGTTCGGCCGAAGTCAGGTGAAGAAACTGTGCCAGGAGTGAACCCACCGCCCCGCCCGTCATGATGATGGGACCTTCGGCTCCGAAGGGACCACCAGATCCAATGGAAATTGCGGATGACAGTGGTTTTAGCACGGCCACTTTTGGCTGCATGATGCTCTTACCGAAAAGAATCGCCTCGAGTGCTTCTGGAATTCCGTGACCGCGGATTTTTTCTGAACCAAATCTGGCCATCAAGCCGATGATCAATCCGCCAATGACCGGTGCTAACATGAACCACGCGCCCCAATGCTCCATCGAAGGAGCGCGCGACGTGAATGAAAAGTCCGCGTAGTAAAAAATGTTCGTGAATAGCGCGATCAGCAGAAGTAGCGCCTTGGCTACGAAGGCCGCAGCAAGGCCGATGACCACTGCCATTGCACTAAGAAATAAAATTCGAGAGTTCCGCGAAAAGTCACCACGTTGATGTTTCATGAGGGCAGACTATATATATCTGCCGAAAAAGAAATACGCGGCGTTTCGATGCAACGCGCATTTTCGTCTCACTTTGAGGCGCTTCCGGACCAAAGTTTGGCAATGTTGAAAAAATAATCAAGAAAATTCACATTTCGTCCGACAAAGAGACGGTCCAATATGTAACGGGGGAGGGCTATCTGTATGGCTTTGCTTAAAAAACTATTCAAGAAACTAATGGCCGGTAAAAAAATCGCTGCTGCTTTCGCCGCTTCCTCAGTCGTAGTGATGACTTACCAAAACTGCTCTCCACAAAAATTTGGTAGCAGCTCTTCCAGTCCAGCGACGACCCAAGGAACTCCGGTTCCAGTGTGCCCGGGTCCGATCGTGCCTTGCCAAACTCCGGCGGGTTCAGGCACAGAAACTTGCACAGATACTCCGAATGGTCCCGTCTACGGAACTTGCATCGTGGTCTGCAGTCCTGGGTTTTATTTAGATAGCGTCTCTGGAACTTGTTTGGCGGAATCACTCAGTATCGCCGTCGATGCATTTAGAGCCGAGACCGATCCGAACTGGACCACCATCACGGCGACCGACAAGATTCAATTGAAAAAGGGATTCCACTACCGTGTCAGCGTCAACATGTCTCCGAATTTACAAATGGATCCGGCTGATTCGACGCTGAGTTTGTTCAATCTCACCAACCCTATCCTGGTTAATAATTGTCAGGCGATGAGTGATTCCACCTGGAATCATATGCAGCCATGGGGCCTTGCTGGTCCATGTGCAGATCCTAGCAATTGCACGAGCGTTGGCAGCGGCCAGACCGACTGGGATTATTCGGCAGCTATTGCCAGCGAAATGGGTGGATGCGGATGGCAGGGACAGATTTCTGTGACCCGTCAGAACGATCCATCCGGTACAGTGGCTCACTCAGCTTCATTGACCATGGAAGCTTTGCTTTGCAATCAGGGTGATCCGACTCCGAACTGTCCTGTGATTGCCAACGGTTCTAGTAGTGGCACATGTAATACCCTGGGAACTGCTTACAACGCCTGCGTTAGTCAGTGTGACAGTGGCTACACTGCCAGCGGCACTCAGCCGAACATCATATGTACTAAGAATACACCACCTCCGGTGCCAGGAGCTTGTGGAAGTGTGAGTGGCGGAGCGCCGGTCACATCTCTGACAAATACTAGCGCCAACATCTGCGGTGCTAATAACTTGAGTCCCGCTTCACCGTTCGTCTTAGATCCGGACAACAACAAGTACGAGTGGAGCTGCACTGGTAAAGGACCTGGCGGAACTACCGTGAACAACTGTTCTGTGCAGAAAAAAGCTTGCGACAACGGCGCGATCAATCCCACTGGCAAGTGTGATCAGTTTGCTGGAGCTTGCGGTAGCGTCAGCGGCGGAGCGCCCGTCACTTCGCTGACAAGCGCCAGCGCCAACATCTGCGGTGCTAACGATATTAGTCCGGCTCCGGGATTTAAACTCGATCCGAACAACAACAAATACGAGTGGAGCTGCACTGGCAAAGGTGGCGGAACTACCGTAAATAACTGTTCTGTACAGAAAAAAACTTGTGACAACGGTGCCATCAATCCAACTGGGAAGTGTGATCAGTTTGCTGGAGCTTGCGGTAGCGTCAGCGGCGGAGCGCCCGTCACTTCGCTGACAAGCGCCAGCGCCAACATCTGCGGTGCTAACGATATTAGTCCGGCTCCGGGATTTAAACTCGATCCGAACAACAACAAATACGAGTGGAGCTGCACTGGCAAAGGTGGCGGAACTACCGTAAACAACTGTTCTGTGCAGAAAAAAACTTGCGACAACGGTGCGATCAATCCCACTGGCAAGTGTGATCAATTTGCTGGAGCTTGCGGAAGTGTGAGCGGTGGAGCACCCGTCACATCGCTGACAAATGCTAGCTCCAATATATGTGGTGCGAATAACGTAAGTCCCGCTTCACCATTCGCCTTAGACCCGAACAACAATAAGTACGAATGGAGCTGCACAGGAAAAGGCGGTGGAACAACCGTAAATAGCTGTTCTGTGCAGAAAAAAACTTGCGACAACGGCGCCATCAACCCAACTGGGAAGTGTGATCAGTTTGCCGGAGCCTGCGGAACTGTCAGCGGTGGAGCACCCGTCACGTCGCTGACAAATACTAGCACCAACATCTGCGGTGCGAATAACATAAGTCCCGCTTCACCATTCGCTTTAGATCCGAACAATAATAAGTACGAATGGAGCTGCACGGGCAAAGGACCTGGCGGAACTACCGTGAACAACTGTTCTGTGCAGAAAAAAACTTGCGACAACGGTGCGATCAACCCAACTGGGAAGTGTGATCAATTTGCTGGAGCTTGCGGTAGCGTCAGCGGCGGAGCACCCGTCACATCGCTGACAAATACTAGTGCCAATATCTGCGGTGCGAATAACGTAAGTCCCGCTTCACCATTTAGCTTGGACACAACCGCGGACAAATATAAATGGAGTTGCACAGGTCAAGGTCCTGGCGGAACGACGGTGAGCAATTGCTCGGTCAATGCCATCGTCGGAAGTTTATCCACGATCATTGTTAAAGCAACCAACCAAGGTCATCGAGGGATGCCCAATGATCCATCCAACATCCCCTCCGTAGCCTATTGTCCATCTGGATACAGCGTCACTGGTGGAGGTTATGGGACTACGGGCGACTATGGGTGCGGCGAACAATATCGCTACGAGCTTTCAAATTACCCCATCGCCACCATCGCTGGTCAAAACGCAAATGCATGGACGGCAATGGTGAATTGCACCTCCTACTACGCCTATGCGGTATGCACGAAAACCGTCATCAGTCCTACGTCGACGTTACAGACCCGGGTTTCTGCAGGTCCTTCGGTAGGTCTTAACGCAACAAGCACCGCACCTTGTAACTCAGATGAAGTGTTAACGGGTGGAGGTTTCGACTGGGCAGGGCCAGCCGCCACTGATGCAGTTTATAGTTTCGTGGATCGAAGTGAACCCAGTGGAAATAACTGGCAAGTGCATCTGCAACAGGCCCCGGCAAAGTCCTACGCCATTTGTGCGAAAATTTCGGGATTAGGTAAGCTCAGCAAAACAGTAACGACTGGTCCAAGCGTCAACAAAGTAAATCCCTCGATTCAACCATCGACGACACCAGCTTGCCCAAGCGGATATGTTATTTCTGGTGGAGGCCAACATTGGGACAGTGGCAACAACCTCAATCCAGAATATGAGTTCGCCAGCGGCAATTATCCACAACAAAACGCTACCGCGTGGAGCGTGTCGATGGAAGCGTCTGTGTCCCATGCTGTCGGTATTTGTCTAAAACTAAATCCATAATCAAAAGAACAGGGCTCTTCACGGGCCCTGTTTCATTTTGAGGCGTTTCCAGACAAATGTCTTAGTTTGGTAAAAAAATCATCAAGAAAATCCACATTTCGTCCGACAAAGAGACAGTCCAATGCAAACGGGGGAGGGCTACCTGTATGGCTTTGCTTAAAAACCTATTCAAGAAATTAATGGTGGGCAAAAAAATCGTCGCGATTTTTGCGCTGTCTGCGGTCGTTCTGGTGACTTATCAAAATTGCGCACCATCCTCTTTCAAGCCGACCACGCGAAGTGTGGCTACATCCCAGGGAACTCCCACAACCATCCCTGTGTGTCCTGGACCCACAGTTCCCTGTCAAACCGACTTGGGTTCTGGAACTGAAACCTGCACAGATTCTCCAGATGGACCCGTGTACGGCAATTGCGTCATCGACACTTGTATCACAGGGTATGTCCTTTCTAGCGGAGTCTGCGTACCTGTCGTACTTCCGTATTTAACCGTGAAAGCTTTCGGCCCAAATCTTCCTTCCACAGGAACCACACAGTTTTCCTCTGTTCCTGGCAAAACCTACACAATCCAAGTTTCAGGTTCAGCGGATGTCATTGCCTCCGGATTGGATAACGCCCTTTCCAGCTTCACTCGTCTTCAGGGCCAGTGTGCGGGCAGTAACTCCTACACTCCTTGGACTTCGGATGTTCCTGCAAATAGCACATTGGTTGCTTTCGGTAATAACACTTGGCTTTACACGGCTCCTCAAGCGGGAGTCATTGGTGGCTGTTCATGGAATGGCTGTCTGACTTCTAATAATGACGTCAAAGCTTGCCTGCATATCGATGCTATGGCCTGTGTGCCAAGTTCATCCACTCAAGATGGCTGTTCGCAACCCGCCAATGGCTCATCCACTCGAGTTTGTGCCGCCGATGGAATGAGCTACGGATCTTGCGTTGAATCTTGCAATAGCAATTATCAGTTGGTGAACGGACAATGTGTCGTGAATCCTTGCACTAATGGTGCTACCAACCCGCCTAGCTGCAACAGCTGTCCTGTGGGACAGTCTTTAAATTCCAGCAAACAATGCGTGAACAATTCTTGCGGTGGAACTCAGGCCAGCAATTCTTCTGTCTGTGCCGGCGATACTTCCGTTGTTCCTACAGGTACGCAATGGTCTGCGGTTCAAAGCTCTGCTTCTTGCACGGCAAAAAAATGTGAATTTTATTGTGGAACGGGATTGGCACTGAATTCCAGCCAAACAGCTTGCGTCTGCTCAAACGGAGCGACCAATGCACCTGCTTGCGATAGTTGTCCTGTCGGACAGGCGTTGGATTCCAATCATCAGTGTGTCGCCAATTCCTGCGGTGGAACTCAACCCACTAATTCTGTTTCTTGTGCGGGAGATACGACGACTGTACCCACTGGTACGAATTGGATATTGGTCGCGGATTCCAGCAAGTGCACCAGCGCTCGTAAGTGCGAGTCCTATTGTGCCACTGGCGCAGTGGTCTCTGGCAATGCTTGCCAGTGCTCTAACGGTGCGACCAATCCAACCAGTGGTTGCGATCAGTGTCCTGTCGGAAAATCTTATTCCGGTGGTCAGTGCGTAGTGAATGTGTGTGCAGGAACTCAACCTGCCAATTCTTCGATCTGCAGTGGAGACACACAAACAGTTCCCACTGGCACTCAGTGGTCGCTGGTCGCCAATGTTAGTTCCTGCACGACCGCTACAAAATGTGAGGCCTACTGTGGTACCGGAGCTTCAATCGTCAGCGGCGCCTGCCAATGCGCGAACGGAGCGACCAATCCGACGTCGGGTTGCAACCAGTGTGCTGCTGGACAGATTTATAGTAACTCGAGTTGCGTCGACAAAGTCGATGGCCTCTGCGGTTCAGCCAACGGCTCACCAGCTTACAGCGAAACTTCGGCCAACCTTTGTTCCAAAGGAAATGCCACGACGGTTTCTTATGATCAAAATGGCGAAGCCTGGACTTGGCAATGCCAAGGGCTGAATACAGGGTCCTCGGCAAATTGCAGTGCTCCTCGAAAATTAGACGCAGAGACTTGTATCACAGGAACTTCGGTGGCTCCTCCGCAACTTTTGAAGAATTGGTGTGGCTATCCTGTCGCAATATCATCGGATCCAAGCACGATCAGTATCTCTGGCGATCCTGTTTTTGGACTGTACTGGACATGCCCAGGCATTAATGGCGGAGCCTCCAAGTATTGTGCGACGGCAGTAGATCCAGTCTGCGCTAGCTTTAGCTGCTTTGGTTCAACCGGAGCACTGCTGGGTCCAGTGACTGGTGGTCCTGGCTTACCACACGTTCCTCCTGGCTCAGGAGATAAATGTGGCACGTTTATTCCGCAACCTCCTGGAGGACTCGTCAATCCAGAGGTCGACGCCAACTGTTCGAACGGAATTGAGATCAACAATCTGAACGGACAGTTTGAGCTGGACGTGACGTCCTCTGCCAGTGTCGGACACAAGGCTTGGTTGGATTATGCCACTTATGTGGCTCCTAACACGATCAATATTTACGCCTTGGATATTAACGGCAAACAGTCCTTGATTTTCTCTCAGTGTGAGTTCAGCACGGCCAGCTACCCGTTCGTGAAGGTCTGCCGTCCACCCAATGATTCCATTCGACAGAAGGCCTTGAGCATCCCGAAAGGCACAGTAAAATTGCTTTTCGATCTTGAGGGCGGTTCACCGATGTATATAAAAATGGTTGGGCTTTGTGAATTCAATCGTAGCGGCTGGAAGCAAATCGGCGGCGAACAGTGGCCAATAATTCCTACGCATGACTATTTTGGTCTCTATCCAGAAAACGCAGAGTCGTCCACTTGTCCAACCAGAGATCCCGGTCCGGGATTTTGGAACCCTGACGGTGGAGGAATTCTTCCTCCGACCGGAGGCCCAGTCCACGCTGGCGGAGGCTAAGGTCGTTTCAATCTGGTACTGCCTCGCTGATTCGAGGCAGTACTAAAGTCCCAGAGAAATTATTCCGAAACAGGAAATATGAAAAATACAGCTGTCTTTATTGGTTCTGCGATTTGTGTTTTAACTTTGATTGCCTGTGGCCATGCCTGGGTGATCAATCAACGGCCCGAGGGTGGAGTCATCGCCGTCGAAGGCAATATCACCTCCGACACCTTGCCTGTGAATGTTCAAAAGCTAATTCCTTGCAACGACTATCAGATCACTTCTCGCGAGAGCAAATCTTCTGGTGACGAAAATCCGGTGCAGGCCTATCATGCGATTCACAGTGATGAGCAGCTGGAGTTTCCCAAAACCCAGGCCAGTTTGAAGCAATGGACAGAGATCACTTACAGTTGCAATACATCCGGGCGAACTCCGGCTAGCGCTGGCGACGGTGACTCTTATCCACCCATTCGCCGCATGTATCACGAGCCCTATATCAGCAAACGACCCAACGCCCTTTAAATAGTGCGATCACTGCCGCCGTCCATGGCGATTTGGGCTCCGGTGACTTTTCCAAACAGCGGTCCCGCCATTTGCGCCACCATATCGGCCACGTCTTTGGATTTCACTTCCACAGACATGAGATTATTTTTCCTGTATTGATCCACAGTCATTTTGTAATGCTTGGCCCTAGCCTCTAGAATTTCATCGGTCCACAAAGCCGTGTCCATCACTGCATGCGGATGCAAGACATTCACTCGCACTCCGTGGCCGCCCAACTCTAAGGCAGTGACCCGCGCCAACTGTGTCAACCCGGCCTTCGAAACTGAATAAGCAGACGCGCCCGGTCCCGGCGCCAAAACATTTTTGGACGCCAGCACGATGATCGTCGGATCAATTCCCAATTTCAGATAAGGTGCGCAGGCACGAAACAAGTACATTTGACTGGTGAGATTTACATTCAGTGTTTTAATCCAAAGCTCGCTGTCCATTTCTTCCACAGTTTTGCTAGAAGGAAAAATTCCCGCGTTAGCAACGACCACATCCAGTCCGCCGAACTGACGAATCGTGTTTTGCACCAACTGATTCACGTTTTCTATTTGCGTAAGATCACAGGTCACGCTGAGAACGTCAGCACCTTTCCAGTTGGCGGCGACCTGGGGATTGATGTCGACCGCCACCACGGCCGCCCCTTGCGCACGCAGCGAATCCACACAGGCCTTGCCGATGCCGCTGGCGGCACCTGTTACCAGAGCCACTTTTCCTTGAAGGCTTAAGCCTCCGCCGGATTTTTTAAGCTTTGCTTGTTCTAGCTCCCAATATTCGACTTCGAAAATGTCCTTTTCTGGGAGAGCATTCCAGCCGCCCAAACTTTCGGACCATTGCTGCGCTTTCATCGTGTGCTTTACGATGTCGGCGATGACCTGAGAAGTCTTTACTGAATTTCCGAAGGAGAGAACACCGTGTTCTTTCCACACCGCCCATCTGGGTGCCGTGTCCAGGCACTTCAGTGCTCCACCATTGGCGTGGGATTTAAAGTAGGACTGATATTGGGCCTCATATTGATCCAACACCGATGTCGCACTTTCGCCGTCTTTGATGATCAGCGGAATGCGTTTGGTGTGGATCACATGATCTGGGGTCAGCGGCCCACGCGTCGCCAGCTCCGCCATATTTTCCAACTGCGCATAGGAAAGAGCTTCGGCAGACGTATTAGTTTGAACGATCACCGGCACTCCCCGCTTCAGTGAAACGGCCTTTCGCAGCTCGGCCAGTTTCATTAGATTTTCTTTGCGTGCCACAGGTTTGACGGCCACATCGAAACACTTCTTCGACTTAAGATAGTCCTCGGCAAGACTGACCAGCTGAATCATGCGACTGTAGCTTTCTTTCGCATCGTCAGAAAAACTGAAAATTCCGTGATTCAACAGCACCATGCCGTCATATTTTTTCCAATCGATGTCCCGGGTCATCTCGTAAACTTTTCGTGCCAAAATAAATCCTGGCATGACGTAGGGCACGTACAACAATCGAGGTCCCAAAATATTTTGGATGAGTTTGGTCCCATCGGGCGTGTTGGTCACCGCCACGATCGCATCAGCATGAGTGTGATCCACATAGCGATAGGGAATGATCGCGTGCAAGATGGCTTCGACCGAGGGGCCGGGTGCATTCGGATCGGTCATCGCCGATTTCTGCACGCGCACCATGTCCGTGTCGGTGAGTTTTTCCAGTCGCGCCAGCTTCAGCAGAGTCTCCATGCGCACGGGAGCAAACCCCGCAGTTTCAATGGTGGCCAAATCCCAGCCGCTGCCTTTGACGTAAATGATTTCTTCCGAATCGCCGAAAATATTTTTTACCGGGGCTTTGACAGAAGTATTTCCGCCGCCGTGAAGGACGAGCGAAGGTTCTTGTCCCAGAAGGCGCGAAGTGTATGCGCGCATTTGCAGGGGATCTTTTTCGAATTTCTGAGCTTCTTGGTCATTCCAAAGATTTTTCATGGACTATCCTTTTTCAAAGCATTCCGTCTTCAAAGACAATGCCGCTGATGAGTTTTCTAGGGGTCACATCAAAGGCCGGATTCCACACCGGGGCTTGATGCGGACTTTTTCCGGCACGCACTTCATCCGGGTGCCGCTCTTCGATGGGAATGTCGGCGCCGCTGTCGCATTTTTCGTCAAAAGTGGTTCTGGGTGCTGCCACATAAAATGGTACACCGTGAAATTTCGCCAGGACGGCCACGCTGTAGGTTCCAATTTTGTTGGCAAAGTCACCATTGCGCGCGATGCGATCAGAACCGACGAATACTTTTTGCACTTTTCCTTGCGACATCAAAAAACCGGCCATGTTGTCACAGATCAAAGTGAATGGAATTCCCAATTTTTGTAATTCCCAGGTAGTCAACCGTGCGCCTTGCAACAGCGGCCGAGTCTCATCGACGTAAACGTGGATTTTCTTTCCTTGCTCGAAGGCTCTACGAATCACTCCCAGCGCCGTACCGATCCCAGCCGTCACCAGCCCGCCGGTGTTACAATGGGTGAGCACATGATCGCCGTCGCTGATGAATGAGGCTCCTCGTTCGGCAATGGCTTCGCAGGCCAGCACGTCCGCTTGGAAAAATTTTTCCGCATCTGAAATGACACTGGCCGTGGTCAAATCAGGCTTGTCCAAGACCACTTGGTCGATGGCATTCATTAAATTCACCGCCGTGGGACGGGCCATGCGCAGCATTTTTGCGGCAGCGATGATTTCAGGCTTTGAAGCCCCTTTTTCCGCCATATGTGCCAGCGCTAGAACTGCCGCTACGCCGATCAGCGGAGCCCCACGAACAGCCAGCGTCTTGATCAGCTCCGCCATGTGCGCGCAGTCGCGACAGTCCACCCACACTTCTTCATGCGGTAATCGCGTCTGATCCAGAACCAACAGCTTCGCGTCCTCAAAACGCAAACCCATGGAAATCATTTTTTTCATGTTTGGATTCTCATGCTTTTCGCCAATTGCGTGAGGTGTTCGATCTCTGTGTACTTGCTGTGGTTCACCATTATTTCCCTGGCCATGCGCAGGCACCGGCGTTCCGCCATGGCCCGCGTTTTCGGATCTTTGATCTGTTCTAGATCTGCCACATGCGCCAGCCCCACAATCCGCCGGATCATTTCACAGCCGGTAAAACGAATGGAGTCCGCGAACAGCTCTTGCAAATATTTTTTTCGCATCGTCTGGATGATTTGTTTTCTTTGTTCTCCCTCGCTGAATTGGGGTGCCAGATAATCGCCTTTCAGATCTGAGTCCCAAAGCTTCGAAAATTTCGCTGCAAAACCCTTCCAGACTTCCTCGATCTGCCGAAGAATCCAATTTTCATATTGGTTGCGTTCTTTTTCTTCGTGCGAAAACTGGCTGAAGTAGCTCATAAAGAAATTGGCAAATAGTAAGCCCATATCAAAACCCATGGGTCCGAAAAATGCGAACTCCGGATCAATGACCTTGGTTTCTTCTGCGTTCACCATGATAGAGCCCGAATGCAAATCCCCGTGAATCAGGGCCTGGGCATGAGTCAAAAACTTCGCCTTCATTTCGGTGGCCGCGATTTTCAAGGGCACATCCGTTTGCAACGACAGAACGTCCGAGTCTAACTCTGGCGTCGTCCAATGATTCTGCGGGGCTTTCCTATAAGGATCCGTAAAAATCAAATCCTCAGTGATTTTGCAGAGATCAATATTTTCACAGAAAAGCTGCATCAGCTCCTTTTTCTCGCCAGCATTCAGCGCCAAATCGGAGGTGAAAAATAAAGTCTGTGCCATATAATCGCTAATATGTTCGCTGAAGTTCGGGTACTCGGTTCCTGCCATCATGCCCTTGCGCAAAATCAGATGGTCGTCCAAAAATTCCATGATCATGGACGAAGTCGATTCATTGTAAGAAAAAACTTCTGGCATATACGCCGGGGCTAATTTGGAATGGGTTTGCAACGCCCGAAATTCGAAAAAATTTCTTTTCAAGCTGAGCGGCCAACTTTCACCGACGATGCGCAAGTAAGGAACTGCCTGCTTCATCAGAACTTGGCCCTTAGGACCTTGCAGGCGAAAAATGAAATTCACATTGCCATCGCCGATCTCTGACACCGACCAATCCTGCGGTCCCCCACCAATTTTCTGGCGAAGCTGAGAGACCATGTCCGAGCTCATTTCTTCCACGATTTTATGTGCTGAATTTGTCATCCGATCATAGAACACAGGGCCCGCCGATTTTGCAAGAATGGCCGCCTTCGACAGACCTTGTTAACCCGGTTTTTAGGCAGCTCTTGCGGTCCTGCGGGATATCGGCAAAGATACGGGCCGAAACGCCCTGGAGGAGCACTCAATGAACTCAGTGACCGGTCAATGCCACTGCAAAAAGATACAGTTTGAGATCACATTTCCCACGGAATTTTGCTCTCACTGTCATTGCGAAAGCTGCAGAACGTCCCATGGCTCCGCTTTTGTCACCTGGGGAGGCGTCTCAAAGAATCAGTTTCGCTTTTTGTCAGGGGAAGAATACCTGAAAAAATATCATTCGCGGCCTGAGGTTCGTTGGGGATTTTGTTCTCAGTGTGGAACATCATTCTTGTATGATTGTGATTCAGCGCCAGATAAGGTGTATTTCACCGTGGCCAATATTCGCGGCAGCCTTGATCGACAGCCAGATTCTCACGTGAGCTTTGAGGAACATGTGCATTGGTTTCCGTTTAAAGACGAATTGCCGAGATTCCGAAAAAAAACGGACGAACGTATTTTATAAAGCGGGCTTCCAATTCATGCGAAATGAAAGCCCACTCAGTGTTATTTGCTAGCTTTTCGATCTTCGTGTTTTTGATGACGGTCTTTGCGCAGCTCTTTTTTGTCATGGCCCACTTTTTCTTGAGCCTCATTGCGAGCCTGACGATCAGCCTTCAAATCCATTCGATCTTTCTGGATTTGGCTCACCGGAGCGCCGTCCTTCTTGTCTTTGGCCAGTTGCAATTTGTCTTTATCGACCTTTTGCTGGTCTTGATCGCGGACCACCTTGTCTTGCTTCAATTGTTCTTGATCAGCCTTGATCTTTTCCTTGTCCGACTGAACCTGCGGGCTAGGCACCACCGGACTCACTGGCGGAGTTTGAACCGGCGTCTGGGCCGACACGTGACCTGCTATCAACAGGGCGATTGAAGCGATGAGCGTTTTCATTTTATTCTCCTTTGTTAGGCCAACCACAGGTTGGGCTGTTTGTTGAACAGCCTTAGGATAAGCGAAGGTCCTAAACGCCCGATTAAAAGAGAATGAATTTGTGTTAATGGCGTGTCTCAGATTGAGACACTCGCATCTAAGTACCTGTCGACGCACGCCAATTTGGTGCGAAATTTTTATTGAACGGAGTGCACGACTTTCTGCAAGGCCATCTGTATTCGCGAATAGAAGTTCGCCGCGCCATCGCCATTGGTCTCGACCGCGATGAATTCCACATCGGGATACAGCTCAGAGACCTTACCCTGGACTCCGTCGGAAACTCCGGAAGAGCTCAAGCAAGTGAATGGCTTTACGCTGACGATCATGTCGGCCTTTCCGTCGCGGGCGATGGCCAAGTGATGGGCCACTTCCATGTGATCTTCTCCGCCGTCGACGTGTAGGTCGAAGAATGGTTTTACGTCCTCGGCCAAGGCGTCGTGGTCCGACAATGGGATTTTCACTCCGTAGAATTTGCAGAAAAATCCGAAGACTCCGCGGATGACCTGTTCCACGGCGAAAAGTTTCCATTCTGCTTTCGACATGAATTTGGATTCGTGTTTTTGGGATTCGCTCCAACGCGCGCGCCAGATTTGATGCAAAAGCCAATCGATGATGGTCTCATTGGATACGACTCCACCCTCTTCCTCGATGAAACGGAAAAGATGATAGTTGCCTTCGCCGTCGGTGGTTTTTGCCCAGAATTCTCCCATGATGTGCACGACGGGTTTTGGTCCTGCCTTCTTTGTTTTGATTCCGCGAATGATTTTTCGCGCGTTCCACAGTCCCTTCCAATTTTTTCCTTCACGAATTCCCGCCTCCACCTCGATGCGTGCTTTTTTCATCTCTTCATCGACGTGGCCCTTGAAAGCCTCGTAAGGACGTTTGCGCAAAGACATCGTGGTGAACACATCACCGATCATGATGGTCAAAAATCCCATGAGCAAATGCTTGTTAGAAAGCTTGAGTCCTTCCATCAGTACGTCTTGCACATCACCGGATCGGGTCAGTAGCATCACGCGAAAATCAGCAAAGCCGCTGTCACGCAGAGCCTTTCGATATTCCGTAGCGTACATACCCATTCGGCACGGGCCGCAGCCACCCGCGGTCACGAAGGCGTAGTTCGAAATGATTTTCTCTGTCGGAATGCCATCGACATCACGGAGTTGAATCAATTTCTTTAGAAGATTGCCCACTGTGAAGTAAGTCGGATTGCATTGCCCGCGATTGCCGAATTCACGGCCCAATTGCAGAGCCTCCTGATTGGGCTCTTCCATGACTTCCATCTTCAAACCACCCAGGGCCATCACCGGACTCAGCATGTGCAGAGTCGGCAGCGGCAGTCCCGTGGTTAAGAGAGTGACACCGTCTCTGTCGGAGCTGGTGAAGCGACGTGGATTTCGATCGGTCCAGTGATCTCGGTGGTTGATGGCTTCCATGTTGGTCCTCTTTTCATTTTTTCGATTCGTTTTTCTAGGTTGTAGGCAAATGTTTTCAATCTGATGCGGAAAGAGCCTGTCGGTGAAGTCTGATCCAGATCATGAAGAGCGATGTACGCCGCCTTCGATGCCGCCACGATGCTATCTATGATCCCGTAAGTGGGCGCATCGTGCCCGCACTTAAAACTGGAAATGTCCACCACCGCCAAATTCGGAATTCGCGCTGCTAATTTAGCCGCCCAAACTTTTTGGGCAGAATTCGTGGAAAAGTTCTCTGGCCAAACATCGTTGATGTCCAATGGATTACCTTCGAAATATTTTCCCAGCCACTCTTTGTCTTTGGGAATGCTAGTCATGGTTAAAATAGGAAAGCCTAAGGCCTGCATCTCGTCCAAAATTCCGTGATTCATTCCGGAATCTAGATGGTAAGGCCGACCGATCATCAGAACTGCCATTGTTTTTTCGGCTTGAGCGCGTTCCAGAATCTCTTTGCCCTTGGATTCCATCGCTAATTCAAAATCTTTCAGCGCTTTGAATCCCGCTGCAAAGGCCAAATCACTTTCAGCGGAGGTGATTTTCAGGCGATCTTTCCAAGTCTTGAACAGTTGTTTTTTCCCGTAGATACCGTCGTAGAAATCCACGGCGTCATTGACGTAGGGCATGTTTTTTTCGGCAAAATAATCTTTTTCCGCGGTGAACGACGCGCGCATGACTAGCGGAGTTCCCTGCACCACGGGACAAGATGTTGATGCCATGGTCTTTTGCAGGTAATTCGGAATGTGTGTGATCGCCGGAAAATAAATATAGTCGGCCTTCATGTGGAATAAAATCTGGTGCAGATGCGCCTGCGCTACTTTGCCTGGATAGCAGGGATCAATGGAGCCATACTTCATTCCCTCTTTCGCCATTTTTTCGTTGGTTTCACTGCTCCATAATAGGTTTTCTTTTGGAACGCCCAGGCTTTGAAAATAGGCATTAAAGAAAGGCGCCATCACCCACATGTTGAGGGCCTTTGGCATCGCGATTTTTATGTTCTTTCTAAATTCGATTTCTTTCGACGACTGTGGCACTACTCCTAAATCAGTGTCGAACAGCTTTTGCGTTTGCACTTTGACCAGGTTGGGGCTTTTCTTTCTGGCTTCCAAACTTTTCTTGGCCAGCAGTTTCAACTCCTCTTTGCTTTCAACGGTTCCCTTCTCGCACGAGAAGCCCGAAATATGGCGGACTTTGTGGCCCTGGCTGGTTGTCGCATCGACAAAAGTTCGCGAACATAGGTTCGGACAGAAATGACAGCGCGTACTTTCATCGGACCTGGTGGAAAATTCGATTTTTAGCGATTCTTCCAGACCGACAAATTTCGTGTAGCCGCGAATCGATACTATGTCCAAGGCCTCTAGAGCAGCTCCGATGGCGCCAGCTTCTCCTGGATGTGGATGCACGTTGACGGTGGATTTCTTCACACGCTTTTTGATGTAGTCCACTTGGGCTTTGAGCGCTGCTAAATTGTACTGGGTTCCACCTTGCAATACAAAACGAGTGCCAAATTGTTCAAGCCTTGGAATCTGTACCACGTACTGCCAGATATTTTTTGGCAATACCTGCGCCAGGCCCGCCATGATTTCTTCTTTAGAAAACCCGAGCTTTTGAAAGTTCACCCGATCGGTGTCCAAAAATACGCCACAACCATAGGAAAATACCGGTGCAATCTCTGCCTTGAAAGCTTGATCGGCATATTCCGTCACCTTATGGCCAAATTGCTCTGCCATCCCTTGAAGGATCATTCCATTTCCGGCACTGCATTGATTCGATAGCTTGAAATGCGCCAATTCATTGGACTTCAGGAACAAAACTTTGATGTCCTGGCCGCCGATGTCGCAGATAACGTCCGTCTCTCCAAAAAGTTGCTGAGAACTCTTCATATGAGCGATGGTTTCGATCACGTTCATATCGGCCGTAAGAATTTTTTCTAGGAGTGGGGCCGCATAACCCGTGACCCCAAGTCCAATCACATCGACCGTGGCATTTTTTGTTTTATAAAAATCCAAAATTCGCTGAGCTAAAATCCGAAAATCTTCCAGCGGATTTCCTTTAGAGAGCGTGTACTCTTTCATCAAAAGTTCGCCCTTGTCGTTGATCAATGCACACTTAGTGGAGGTCGATCCACCGTCGATTCCTAAAAACGCACGGACCACTTCGCCGGGCTGGGGGGAATACGACTGAAAATTGGGAATTTTATATTCTTCTTTAAAATTTAAAAGTTCGGCTGAATCTTTCACCAAAGGATCGCCCGCCATACCTTTTAGTTGCGATTTTCGACCAGTGTCGATGAACTCTTGAATGGTCGAGCTTCCTATATAAGGTGATTTCTGAGTCTGCAGCTCGCCGTAATAGCAACTTCCCAAAGCTGCATAATAAAGCGAATTGTCTGGTACATATATTTTCTTGGTGATGTCGCCTTCCAACAGTTTGGTGAATCCCCGCTCTTTCCAGATTTGAGCGATACGATGCCGCCAACATTCCACCAGAAACGGAAGATAGGTGTTGGGGCCACCCAAGAGGATCACCTCGTCCTGCAAAGTATTTCCCTTGGTGAGTACGGACAGGTTTTGAAAGACGATGGCGTCCGCTAACGAGGCCATGATCTCGTGTTTGGGGATTCCTGATTTGATCAGGTTGACGATGTCAGTTTCGGCGAACACTCCGCACTTAGCGGCGACGTGATGAAGTTTGCCTGGATCAAACTGAATTTTAACCAGGTCTTCATTTTCCAAGCCCACTTTGATCATGCACTTATCTAGAGTGGCTCCCGTTCCAGAGGCACACTTGTCATTCATAAAAGTGAGCGCGCGTTTGCCGATTCCGGGGTTTTCCTTAAATACGATGACCTTGGCATCCTGTCCGCCCAGCTCTACAACACTCTGAGCATTGGGATGCAGTTTCTCTACGGCGGTGGCCACGGCATTCACTTCTTGAACGAAGCGTGCACCGATCAGCGGTGTCAACGAGCTTGCACCCGATCCGGTCATATAGGCCGAGCACGTTTCCGAGTTAAAATCGGGAAATTTCGCTTCAATCTGCTGCAACAAATTCAAGGTGCATTGGGCTTGTTTCGTTTGGTGCCGCTGGTAATGCGAAAAGAGAATTTCAAGATCGCGATTCAAGACAACCGCTTTGACCGTCGTCGACCCTACATCTAAGCCAAGTGAATATTTCTGGTTTTTCATTAAGGTATCTTGACAATTGAACCCCCCAAAGCGCGAGCCAGAAAGCGGCGCAGCTCTGTTTTCCATTCAAAGGTCTAGGAATTCAAATTTTTATGTTATGCAAACTGACATTGTCGCCGTCAGTACTTTTTAGTTCGGCAAAACCAAAACCCGATAGGATCGTGACCACTCCAAGGGCCATGAAACCTTTATGTAAACCTTGAATCATCTCTTCAGGGTTGCTGTGCAACCGATCGGCGATGAAAAATGTTGTTATTAGTGAGGCCGTTGCGACTCCAAAACTTAAGGACATCTGCTGGACCGTGCTCAATATGGTGCTGGCCATGCTGGTGTCGCGGTCCTCGACGTCGGCATAGGCAAGAGTGCTCATACTTGTGTACTGTAACGACGAGAAAAATCCGAAACCACAGGCTTGCAATATAATCAGCCAGATCGCGGTGCCTTGGTCCACCGTCGCAAACGCCATCATGGTGAGACCCATGAAAATCGTATTGGCCAACAGCAGCTTTCGATAACCAAAATACGAAAGCAAACCTGGTACCGAAAAACGGAATGCGATGGCTGCTAGTGGCTGTGGCATGATCAGTAGACCAGACTGAATCGGCGTATAGCCAAGTCCTACTTGATAGAGCAGCGGCAACAGGAATGGCATTCCGCCCGCGCCCAAACGCGTGAAAAAATTTCCACCAACAGCCGCTCTTAGCGTGCGAATCTTGAGTAGGCCCAGCCTCAACAATGGCTGCGCAATTTGCTTCGCATGCAGTAGGTATGACAATAGGAACGTGGCTGAAAGGCCCAGCAACCCCAGAATTCCCGAGAGACTCAACGTCGTCTCGCCGAAAACTTCTAGGACGTAAGAAAGTAGTGCGATGCCCGCACCAAATAAAATCATGCCCAACAAATCCAATTTGTCCGACTTTTCCACACGATAATCCGGAAAATATTTATAGACCATTAAAAGCCCCAAAATACCGATGGGCAAGTTGACGAAAAAAATCATGCGCCAATGTGAAAATCCCACGATCAAACCACCAGCCAGTGGTCCGACCATAGGACCAATCAATGCCGGAATGGCCACAAAGCTCATCGTGCGCACCAATTCGGATTTGGCGTACGTGCGCACCAAGGTCAGACGACCCACTGGCACCATCAAGGCACCACCACAACCCTGCAAGATGCGACAAAGAACCAGCAGATGAATATTGTTCGACAGACCGCAGAGCAAAGAACCCAAAGTGAAAATACCTATGGCCGTTCCAAACACTCGACGTGTACCGAAACGATCGGCAATCCAACTGCTGATGGGAATAAATACGGCCAAACTCAGCGTGTAACTACTGAGCACTGATTTCATGCTCAGTGGAACTACTCCCAAGGCCTTGGCCATGATGGGCACAGCCGTGTTTAAGATCGTTGCATCCAGGGATTCCATAAAAAAGGCGATGGCAATCAACCAGGGAACTAGTTTTTTAGTGAATTTGCGCGTTGATTCTAAAGCCATCGTTGTTAGAACTCACTTTTGTCGCAGCTGTAAATTGATCTTTCTGGTTCCGGACATCGCCGCTGTGGGCGCTACCACTTCGTAGAGCCTGGACATCACTCCTAGAGTGAACTTGCCCTCACCCTTTGTGGTGAACTCAAAGAGACCATTTTCGTTGGTGCGGGTGTAAAGAATGTCTTTGCCTACAGCGGGCTCCAGCTTCAGTGTCAGGTTGGGACAAGGAATTTCATCCAGATTTCCATTTCCTGCTAGAACGATGCATTGGCCGAACACTTTATTATCCGCAGCGGCCCAACTGGAAAGCACTAGAATAGTTGTAAAGATCTTCGCATACATCAGTTCTAACTTCTTCCTCGGCGCCATAGAGGTCAACGAGAATATAAACTTGCACTGAGTAAAACTTCTCTCATATATTTGCCGCGCATGCCTACTTCTCGGACTGAGGTCAATATTGTCACGCGCAATGCCGCCCACTTATCAATGGTGGAGCTGGCCATTGGCAGCATGGCCCACGCGCTCCACGTTCCGTTTACTGGGCATATTCTATCTTTGAATCAAGGGGCTTTTCTTTGTAACGGATGCAATCACTCGAGTGACCGAACTTCGGCCGCTCTCGCGGCCTATGAAATTTCTGGCGTGGCCGCCACCTTTAAAAGCCTGTCGCCCACGAATAAAAAGTTGGGACCTATGCTTAGTATTGTTATGCAGGGTCTGCTATTTTCGTTTGGAGTCATCGTTCTGGGCCGAAAGAAATGGGGCCAGATGCTGGGCATGGTACTGTTGTCGCTCTGGGCGTTCATTCAACCTGTGATGACGCTGTTGGTTTCATTCGGCCCTCAGCAGATGGATCAGGTGTCACGTTTTTACTTGGAGCGACTCAATATCGACTACGCTTTCGCCGGACAGACCTTTGTGAGCATCATCGCCCTCTTGCTGCTGATCAAAGTTATTGGCGCCTTGGGATTGGTTGTTTGGATGGACCGGGCAAATGAAACCGGCTGGATCGAATGGCAGCTGCGCTGGATGAGGCGCTCGCGAACGCTCGCGCCACCGGTAACTGGGATTCCCATATCCCCCCTCCGAGGAAGTCTTAGGGATCTGCTCAGTCCGCTGTTTCTATTTTCGCTGATTTTGACGGGTCTATTTTTGTTGGTACAAAAAGAATCTTGGTCAGAGTTTATTTGGCAGTCACTCCGACCGGTTGGAGTTGCCTTTATCATTTTTTATCTGTCCCGCTCCCCGACCTTCATAAAATTGTTAAAGAAATTGGCCGAACGAATAGGAGTCTTAAAGCCGCTCCACCGCCGCTGGGCCGAAGTTCAAAAGTATTTGAAGAATGATTGACTCAAAATAAGACAGTTATTGGCGATCATCCGCCACTTGCAACTCATGCAGCGACATCCGTGATTTGCTCAGAGTGCGCGCCTCTGACCAGTTGATCTTGGCAGTGCTGGTATGCACCCTTTGTGAGCTCACCAGCAATGAACCTGCCGCAAGCAGTATGATAAAACCGCCGACCACAAAGAATGACTCAAAAGAGATCAATGGATTTTTCATTCGTCGAACAACCTTTCGTCATGACCTTGTTGCTTACAAGACTCAGAATAACCAATGTTCGAAAAATCAGCTATCTTTTTGACAAAGCCGATTCACTTCAAAACGTTTTAACAAGATATTCCCAATAGGAGACGGCTGGTATTAGTTCTTGAGCAGATTGTGTCGCCGACACAAAACTTGCAGATTCGAAGCCTTGTTGCCGCCACCAGCAGCCACCGGACGAATATGATCAACCTGCAAAAACTGCTTCTCCTCACAGCCAGGATACTGACATTGATAACGAGCCTTCTGAAGCAGATGATTTTTCAGGCTCGCCTTGATTTGGCGGGGCCTTTCGGATCGGGAGGACAGTTTCGAGGTACGATTGTATTTCTCTAACTCTTTCTCCACCAATAGATTGACGAGATCTTTCAGTTCCGTCACCTGATGGGATTTCAAAGCCCTCAATCTTTCAAAATTTCGAAATTCTTCCGCAGTAAAATCCAGCGTTACCTGCACCGAAGAACTCGTAGCGCACCGCTTCGCAGGGCCTGGAATTTCACCCGTCCATTCCCGGGCCAGTATTTGATCCACTTCCCGAGTCGACTTGTTCTCCAATTCGACAAGCAAGCTGCGTTTTTCCGAAGTACTCTTAGTTCTAAGAACTTTGTTGGCACGAGCAAGAACCGTTAGAGAAATACCACCACGATCCAACTGTTCTTTAACCTCCGGAACCGACTGACAGATCTTCAAAGCCGCTTTCCGTTGATAGGCCAAAGCCTCCGAGTAACCGAGGCCATGAACCAAATAGGCATACAAACTGGAGTAACCCCAATCTAGATAGGATCTATTGTTCTCAACTTCTTGGAGCAGACTCAAGATGTTCGAAGTGAACCGGCGTTCGGACCGCACTAGCTGTAAAAGTTCAACGTGAAGGTGTATATCGATCATGACCGGTCGAAATGCAATTCCGTTGCCAGGGCTATCGTCAGCCCAATTCGCGATCCAGAGTCACGCGATCCAAGTCATTCTCCCAATATGAAATCACGATAGTAGCCACGCCGTTGCCCAAAAAATTCGTCAGCGAACGGGCCTCGGACATGAACCGATCTATGCCAAGTATCAGCGTCAACCCCGCCACCGGTACCGTCGGCACCAGGGCCAATGTCGCCGCCAAAGTAATAAACCCCGCACCCGTCACTCCGGAAGCACCCTTAGAAGTCAGCATCGCCACACCCAGAATCGAAAGTTGCTGACCAAGACTCAAATCAATATTAAGAGCCTGCGCCACAAACAGTGCCGCCATCGTCAAATAAATATTGGTGCCATCCAAATTGAAAGAGTACCCCGCAGGAATCACCAACCCCACCACCGATTTTGAACAACCCAACTTTTCTAACTTAGTCATTAAGGGCACCAACGCCGACTCTGAAGAAGAAGTTCCCAAGACGGTGAGCAGTTCCTCGCGAATATAGACGATAAAACGAAAAATACTAAACCCACAAAACCGGGCAATGCCTCCCAGAACCACGAAAATAAAAATCAAACAAGTCGCATAGAAACTACCCATCAACGCCATCAGCGGAGCCAAAGACCCCACTCCAAACTTGCCCACAGTATAAGCCATGGCACCGCCCGCACCCAGCGGCGCCAGTTTCATGATCAGATTCATCACATAGAACAGTAGGTGCGAAAGCTCATCGATCAACCGACGCACACCTGACCCTGCATCCCCCGAGCGCATAAGTGCATAGCCAAAAAGAATCGCCAGCAACAACACTTGCAGCAAATCACCTGAACCAGTGAAGGCATCCACCAAAGTCTTGGGAATTAAATGCATGATAAAATCTACGCCAGTCTGTGCGTCCGCGGACTTCGCATATACGGCCACCGCCTGCGAATCCAAAGACTGAGGATCCACGTTGAATCCGCGGCCCGGTTGAAACAAATTCATCACTAACAAACCAATACCCAAAGCGATGGTCGATACGACTTCAAAATACAACAGCGCCTTGCCGCCCACCCGACCCACTTTTTTCATGCTGCCGGTTCCAGAGATTCCTAGAACCACCGTGCAAAAAATAATTGGACTGATCAGCATCTTCACCAAGGCAATGAACGCGTCACCCACCGGTTTCAACTTCACGGCAGAATCCGGAGCGAAAACTCCCAGCAGCACTCCAAAAAAAACAGAAAGCAAAACCCAAAAATAGAGATGACCAGTAAAACGCTTCATAGAAGAATCATTCTATATATTCCCGCGAGAGCCAAACCATTTGAAAGTCGGGCACGACTTTATTCCGAGTGCTCAAAGGCTTGCTGGACCTCGGCTAGTCGATCGTCTTTCCTGGATCTTCATCCTGAAATTCACTGGATCTTCATCCAATTTTCAACACCAAGATCCAGTTCTCCTACGACCTCAGACTAGTTCTGCTAGACGTGACTAAAGCTTTGCCCGACCTCGCCGAAAGGTTTGTCATGCAAGTAGATGAGTGGCGAAAGCCAACCGCCGAAAGCGAAAAATAGAGCGGGTCACATGTGGTGGCTCACTTAAAAAATAAACCAATGAGCAGAATGCTTTGACCGAGAGTCGCATGAGTAGGTTCGTGCCGGCCACCGGTTTGTGTCAAGACGTCCGTACAACTGTGGAGGTTCCCAATGGGAATGAGAATTACAACAAACATGGCTTCGATCAATGCGCAACGCACACTTGCGAAGTCACAACAGGAGATACAAAAAAGCATGGCACAAGTAGCGAGCGGCAGCCGCATCACTAAAGCCGCCGACGACGCTGCTGGTTTAGGAATCAGCGAGATGTTAAAGTCGCAAATTCGCAGCTACGCACAAGCTAGCCGCAATGCCAACGACGGTATCTCTATGGTGCAAGTGGCAGAGGGCGGCCTGGGTGAAACTTCCAATATCCTAACTCGTATGCGTGAACTAGCGATCCAAGCGTCATCTGACACCGTCGGTGACACTGAACGCGGATACATCAATAAAGAGGTCACACAGCTTCACGAAGAGATTGAGCGAATTTCAAAAACGAATCGTTATGGGAAAACCAATCTCCTGGATGGCAGTGCTCAGAACTTTGACATCCAAGTCGGAGTCAACAACACACAAAGCGAAGATCGGATCTCTTTTAAAGCCAGTGAATTGGACGCCACCACTGCAAATCTTGGAATCGCCGATTTGGATTTCTCGACCAAAGAAGGTGCTCAAGGGGTGTTAATGACCCTCGATGCTGCACAAGAAAAGGTGAACTCCTACCGCGCGAACATCGGTGCACTTCAAAACCGATTGCAATCAGCAACAGACAATTTGGGTGTACAACATGAGAACTTGTCAGCCGCTAACGCTCGAATCCGAGATTGCGACGTCGCACAGTCCTCTGCCGAACTGGCCCGTAACCAAGTGTTGTTGCAGGCTTCAGTGTCGACAGCCGCACAAGCCAATGCACAACCCCAACTGGCAATGAAACTTTTGGGTTGAGTTTATCAAATAATAAAACTCTTCCAATGGAAGGAGCGGTCAGGATGATCGCTCTAGAGGATGGAAGGGACTATTTTAGCGAACATCAATAGGCCCAGAATGGGCCTGTTCCTATTGGTGTTCCCGCCGATTCAAAACCGACATAAATTGTTCGGCCCAAAAAGAACGGCAAACCCCAATCAAACTCTCCAGTAAATGGTCCCGCCAGATTGTTGAAAACATTGTACGAGTTTGAACTGCTCAGTGCGATGTCCGCATTTTGGACAGCAAATTGAATGGTCTGCGAAGGCGTACCAGAAATTCCAGTTTGAGTCGCACTCAACACCGGCGGATTTGCCGGACAGAAAAATCCCGGCAAATCGGCGCACACCGTAAGATTGCTGGGTGTCGGAAAGTACAACCCGTTAGAACCACTATCAATGAAGGCCGGGTATGTGGTTGAATTAAAAATCGTGAGAAAATCCCCGGTGGAAGTGCTGGCCGGAAATGTCACCACTCCCGTCGGCGGAACATTGTTCGCCTGTGTACCAATGCCAAACACCAACCAACCCGTCACAGTTCCGGCACCCACGCCCGGAATCGCCGGAAGTTGAAGAATGACCCCGTTGTTGTCCACAGGAAATGCCGCCACCGGATTTTTCAGCTGATAGCTGAGCGGAACAGCGATCGAAGTATTGCAACTGGAACTACCAGCGGCACAATGAAAATAAGTGCGATTATTCGCATGAGCGGAGCAGAGCGTACCGCAGTCGTACTGAAGTTGCCCGACTCCCAAAATGCCATTGAATCCAGAGCTCAAAGGATCGGTGTCCAGATCCTTGCAGTCACTGGGCGCCGATCCAAAGCTAGAGTCGATCGACTGAATGGGAATGTTTGAAGCCGTTTCTCCTCCCAAAATCACGTCCGCGCGCACCAGCGGCCCCCAATCCGAGCTGCCATCGGCATAGGACTGACACTCGGCCAACCCACTTCCGGAAGCATCCTTTTCTTGAGCCAGTCCCAGCGACGAGAGTGTTGAAGAAAACAGTCGCAGACCGTAACTGCCAGTGTCCAAAAGTACGTTGCCGATGCTGACGCAGGTACTGGTTCCAGGCTTACAAACAATCACCGTCACACAAGGTTCGTTCGCATATTGACAGCCAACGCTGATCGACAAAATATTGGCTTCATTCCCCACGATCGTGAGCCCCGGCGCATTCGCTGAAATGGAAACCTCGGGAATGACCTGCGACAAGCCGGAGGAATTACTTTGACTGCAATTGTTAAAAAACAGAATTGATAGTGAAACCAACAATGCAGATAGCAAGCCCTTGCGATTTTTCGTCATCATTCGCTCTTCGGTGGAATCCATTGTGTGCTGAACGGATCTCAAGTATAAACCAGTCAGTGGACTAGGAGAGAAAAACCATGGCGCAAGAATCCAATTTCAAAAAGCCCTCGACCAATGAATTGAAAAAAATTCTGACTCCGCAGCAGTACTCCTGCACTCAAGAAGACGGCACCGAAGCACCTTTCAAAAATCCCTACTGGGATCATCACGAAGAGGGTATCTATGTCGACGTCGTCAGCGGTGAGCCTCTGTTCAGTTCATTGGACAAATTTGACTCTGGCACGGGCTGGCCCAGCTTCACCAGGCCCATCGAATCCCAAGTGGTCAAAGCCCGCGAGGATCACAACCTAGGAGTGCCGCGCACAGAGCTGCGCTCGAGGCTAGCCGACTCCCATCTGGGACATGTTTTCGACGATGGTCCAGCCCCCGGTGGAAAAAGATTTTGCATCAACTCTGCGGCGCTGAAATTCATCCCTCTTTCACAAATGCATGAACTTGGATACGGACACCACCTCTTCACTTTCGCCGCCCAACGCCAATGGCAGATCGCCACACTAGCCGGAGGCTGTTTCTGGGGAATGGAAGATCTACTACGAAAAATTCCAGGCGTCCTCGAAGTGCAAGTGGGCTACACCGGCGGCCGAGTGGCACACGCCAAATACGAAGACGTAAAAACCGGCCACACGGGTCACGCCGAAAGCGTGCAAATTCTGTTCGATCCCAAAAAATTAAAATACGAAGATATTTTACTGCAGTTTTTCAAATTGCACGACCCCACCACGGAAAACCGCCAAGGCAATGACATCGGCACTCAATATCGCTCGGTGATTTTTTTTGCCAACGAAGAACAAAAAAAGACGGCTGAAAAAATAAAAAAACGAGTGGATGACTCTGGAAAATGGGGAAAGCCTGTGATCACGCAGATCGTGCCCGCCACTGACTTCTGGCGCGCCGAAGAAGATCATCAGGATTACCTAGAAAAAAATCCTGGTGGTTACACCTGTCATTTCATTCGTAAAATCGATTTTTAATTCAACTGCAACTCAGTGATGAAAATTTCTTTGAGTTTTCCGCTGGTCAACTGGGCATTAATATCATCGCGCAGCTTGGCCTTAAACTTTTCTTTGCCCTCAGCACTAGACAGATCGTCGGCTGTCGCACTGCCCACGCTAATAATGATGATGTCGCGAATTTTAGGTTTCAGTGCATCGAGCTCTTTTAATATTTGATCACCTTCACAGAGGGCTTCCAAACTTATGCGCGCTTCGCGGCGTCCGTCATCCCCAGCCAGATTGGTGACCAGACTTTCAAACTTCACCACTTTCCGAGTGAAGGAATCGTCGCTGGGCACGACCTCTTTCGACGCAGCCACTGGATGAGCCAAAGCTTCCGCCGCCGCCTTAGCTTTCTTTGCTTCTTCGTCCGCTTTGTGTTGCCGATAAAAATAAATGCCAAAGATCGACACGGCAATCATGTTGATCACCAAGACGGCGATAAGAATGATGCTATTTCTGTTCATCTCATCCCGTCTTCTGCCATGACCTTGGTCCATTCCTCGGTAAAATTGAAAAAATCACTCCATCATCTTTACAGGTAAGTCCAAAATGAGCAAATGGTTGAAAAGATATTTGGACTCGTATTTCTGGTCGCCGCCCTGTTTTTCGCCTGGAAATTCACATCAATGCCCAGCTCAACCCCCGCCAACAAGAAAAAATCAGCAGCTAGTTCCGCGCTGGCGCCTCCAAAAACTTCCACCAACACCATCACCGGCGAAGAAAATGAGGATCCCGACAGCCAGATCGTGGCCAATATAAAAAATTTATTGGACGATCAAGTGGAGCTTGTCGGCCTCAGCGAAAATATTCAAAGGATCAGTTTCAAAACCCATTTGAATAGCAAAAAACTGAACTCCAGCATTGCTCAATCGCTCAATAAAATCGCCAGCCAGTCGACCAACGCTCCTTACATGCTCGAGGCCGAGGTCTTCGACACAACGGGCCCCCAAGATCAGAGATCACGGAAATCTCTTCCAGATCCCATAGTTTTCCAATTCAGTGTGTATGATGTAAAAACCCAGAACAAAGTGGGAGAGTTCGGCGCCTCTTACCATCTGGACATCGTTGCGCCAGAATTGGCCGAACTGATTTTGGACAAAAAAAAACCCGATGAAACTCACGCTTCATCGGGTTCAAAATAGAGCTGGCATCGTGCTACTCTCTCACACGGTTTCCCGTGCAATACCATCGCCGCAGGCGGGCTTAACTGCTGAGTTCGGAATGGGATCAGGTGTGGCCCCGCCGCTAAAAACGCCAGCAAATCTTTAATTAATCAAAACTTAATTAATAAAATAAATGCCGTCTGCTCTAGCAAACGTTTTTCTGAGTCATGAAATACAACAAACGTACAACAATCACAACTCAGATTTATGCTTTCTGAAAACTGAACAATTGATTTAAATGATTTTTAGCAGGAGTTAACTCCATCATTGATTTTACTTTGATCATCGGAACTTGCTGCTTACGCTGTTGCCAGCGACATTGCAAATTCCTTTGTCCGAATGAAAATCAATAAAAGCCTCACGATCTATTAGTATGAATAAGCTGAATGTATTACTACACTTACACTGTTCACCTATCAACCTCGTAGTCTCCGAGGGATCTTTAGAGAGCCGAAGCTCTAGAGAAATCTAATCTTGCAGTTAGCTTCCCGCTTAGATGCTTTCAGCGGTTATCTATTCCGAACATAGCTACCCAGCGCTACCGTTGACACGATAACTGGAACACCAGAGGTTCGTCCATCCCGGTCCTCTCGTACTAAGGACAGGTCTGCTCAAATTTCTTTCGCCCACAGAAGATAAGGACCAAACTGTCTCACGACGTTTTGAACCCAGCTCGCGTACCACTTTAATTAGCGAACAGCTAAACCCTTGGGACCTGCTCCAGCCCCAGGATGTGATGAGCCGACATCGAGGTGCCAAACTCCGCCGTCGATATGGACTCTTGGGCGGAATAAGCCTGTTATCCCCGGAGTACCTTTTATCCGTTGAGCGATGGCCCTTCCACGCGGGACCACCGGATCACTTTGGCCTGCTTTCGCACCTGCTCGACTTGTAGGTCTCGCAGTCAAGCCCCCTTATGCCAATGCACTCGACGCTTGGTTTCCAATCAAGCTGAGGGGACCATCGCGCGCCTCCGTTACACTTTGGGAGGCGACCGCCCCAGTCAAACTGCCCACCAGACAGTGTCCCTCGCCCGGTCTACGGGCGCAGGTTAGATTTCTAAACTTTAAAGGGTGGTATTTCACCTTTTGACTCCACAAGAGCTAGCGCCCCTGCTTCAAAGTCTCCCACCTAGGCTACACGTCAAAGTTCAAAAATCACTGCCAAGCTACAGTAAAGGTTCACGGGGTCTTTCCGTCTTTCTGCGGGAACTCGGCATTTTCACCGAGAATTCAATTTCGCGGGGCATTTGGTTGAGACACCGGAGAAGTCGTTACGCCATTCGTGCAGGTCGGAACTTACCCGACAAGGAATTTCGCTACCTTAGGACCGTTATAGTTACGGCCGCCGTTTACTGGGGCTTCGATTCTCTGCTTCGCTTGCGCTGACAAATCCTCTTAACCTTCCAGCACCGGGCAGGCGTCAGCATGTATACGTCGTCTTGAGACTTTGCACATGCCTGTGTTTTTGATAAACAGTCGCTACTCCCATTTCTCTGCGACCCTTCGATGCTTGGAGAGCAAGTCTTTACACATCAAAGGGCATACCTTATTCCGAAGTTACGGTATCAAGTTGCCGAGTTCCTTAACCAAATTTCACCCCATCGCCTTAGGATATTCACCCCACTCACCTGAGTCGGTTTACGGTACGAGCAGTCTAGCTAAAAACCGAAGATTTTCTTGAGAACATGGCTTGCATCACTTCCGGAACAATTGTTCCTCGCATTCGTGTCTCAGTGTTAATGTGTCGCGGATTTGCCAACGACACCACCTACGCACTTACACCTCAATTCAATAAGAGGCTGATGTTACCTATTCTGTCCCTCCGGTCCCGATTCTAGATCTGGTAACGGAATATTAACCGTTTTTGCCATCACCTACGCCAATTGGCCTCGGCTTAGGACTCGACTAACCCTGGGAGGATTATCCTTGCCCAGGAACCCTTGAGTTTACGGCGCTCGAGTTTTTCACTCGAGTTCAACGCTACTTATGTCAGCATGATCACTTCTAGTTCGTCCAGCCGTCCTTACGATCGACCTTCTGCCTACACTAGAACGCTCCTCTACCCCTATATTAATTAAATAATATAAGACAAAGCTTCGGTACTACGCTTAGCCCCGTTGTATCTTCCGCGCAAGGTCACTAGACTAGTGAGCTATTACGCTTTCTTTAAAGGATTGCTGCTTCTAAGCCAACCTCCTAGTTGTCAAAGTAACCTCACAACGTTTACCACTGAGCGTAGATTTAGGGACCTTAGCTGTTGTTCTGGGCTCTTTCCCTCTCGACAATGGACCTTATCACCCACTGTCTGGCTGCCAGAGAACATATCGACGGCATTCGGAGTTTATTTGGGTTTGGTAATCCGGTAAGGACCCCTAGCCCATCCAGTGCTCTACCTCCGTGATACTATTTATCTGACGCTATACCTAAATATATTTCGAGGAGAACCAGCTATCACCCAGCTTGATTGGCCTTTCACCCCTATCCACAACTCATCCAAAGAATTTTCAACTTCAACTGGTTCGGTCCTCCACGAGGTGTTACCCTCGCTTCAACCTGGTCATGGATAGATCGCCGGGTTTCGGGTCTATTTCTGCAAACTAAACGCCCTATTCAGACTCGCTTTCGCTACGCCTACGCCTACAACGGCTTAAGCTTGCTTGCAAAAATAACTCGCTGACTCATTATACAAAAGGTACGCAGTCGCACATATAAAGTGCTTCTACTGCTTGTAGACTTACGGTTTCATTATCTATTTCACTCCCCTCTCGGGGTTCTTTTCACCTTTCCATCACTGTACTTGTTCACTATCGGTAACTAAGTAGTATTTAGCCTTGCGGAGTGGTCTCCGCGGATTCCCATCGGATTTCACGTGTCCGATGGTACTCGGGATTCCTCTAGGGCTCTTGTCGTTTTCGATTACAGGGCTATCACCTTCTTTGGCTGCTCTTTCCAGAGCATTTTTCTAACAACTTAAGTCCCACATTGAGGTCCCACGACCCCCCGATCAAATAAATGATCGAGGTTTAGGCTCATCCCCGTTCGCTCGCCACTACTAGGGGAATCTCTGTTTTGATTTCTTTTCCTGGGGGTACTGAGATGTTTCACTTCCCCCCGTTCGCTTCAGCCGACTATGAATTCATCGGATGATACCGCATAAGCGGTGAGTTTCCTCATTCGGAAATCTTCGGATCAAAGTGTGTGTGCCACTCCCCGAAGCTTATCGCAGCTTACCACGTCCTTCATCGCCTCTTAGTTCCAAGGAATCCACCGTAAGCCCTTAGTAGCTTAATTTTAAAATGGAGTTAACCTCGCTAAAAATCACTTAAATCAATCTATTCAATTTTCAAAGAGCAAAAACTAAAACTAAAAATCGCAAACCAGAGTTCTTGTAAAGCTTGGTCGGTCTGGGAAGACTTGAACTTCCGACCCCACGCTTATCAAGCGTGTGCTCTAACCAACTGAGCTACAGACCGCTCGATAGCGCACCAAACCTGGTTCGCTCTTTCAAAACTAAATAGCTAGATTGATTTTTGGGCACTTTATACGTTGAGGATTTGTACAAATCTTCTCAACGCCTGACCTAGGAATGTTCATTTTAAGTGAATCAGTGAAGATCCACGAAATTTGAAATTCATCCTTAGAAAGGAGGTGATCCAGCCGCAGGTTCCCCTACGGCTACCTTGTTACGACTTCACCCCAATCATTAACCATACCTTGGGCGCCTGCCTCCTTGCGGTTAGCGCAGCGACTTCTGGTACAGCCAACTTTCATGGTGTGACGGGCGGTGTGTACAAGGCCCGGGAACGTATTCACCGCGGCATGCTGATCCGCGATTACTAGCGATTCCGCCTTCATGTAGTCGAGTTGCAGACTACAATCTGAACTTAGATAACTTTTTTGGGATTAGCTCCACATTGCTGCTTGGCTACCCTTTGTAGTTACCATTGTAGTACGTGTGTAGCCCTGGACATAAGGGCCATGAGGACTTGACGTCATCCCCACCTTCCTCCGACTTAACGTCGGCAGTCTCTCTAGAGTGCCCAACTAAATGCTGGCAACTAAAGACAGGGGTTGCGCTCGTTGCGGGACTTAACCCAACATCTCACGACACGAGCTGACGACAGCCATGCAGCACCTGTGAACCGACTCTTGCGAGCGGGGACATCTCTGCCACCCTTCCGGTTCATGTCAAGCCCAGGTAAGGTTTTTCGCGTTGCATCGAATTAAACCACATACTCCACCGCTTGTGCGGGCCCCCGTCAATTTCTTTGAGTTTTAATCTTGCGACCGTACTCCCCAGGCGGGATACTTAACGCGTTAGCTTCGTCACTGAAGGGGTCAATACCTCCAACAACAAGTATCCATCGTTTATGGCGTGGACTACCAGGGTATCTAATCCTGTTTGATCCCCACGCTTTCGGGTTTGAGTGTCAGTGTCTGTCCAGTTACCCGCCTTCGCCTCCGGTATTCCTCCTGATATCTACGTATTTCACCACTACACCAGGAATTCCAGTAACCTCTCCAGCACTCAAGCTTCGCAGTATCGAATGCACTTCCAGGGTTGAGCCCTGGGCTTTCACACCCGACTTACAAAGCCACCTACACCCGCTTTACGCCCAATGATTCCGAACAACGCTTGGATCCCTCGTCTTACCGCGGCTGCTGGCACGAAGTTAGCCGATCCTTTCTTGCAGAGTACCTTCATTTTTTTATTCCCCTGCAACAGAGCTTTACGAACCGAAGTCCTTCATCACTCACGCGGCGTCGCTGCATCAGAGTTTCCTCCATTGTGCAATATTCCCTACTGCTGCCTCCCGTAGGAGTCTGGACCGTGTCTCAGTTCCAGTGTGGCTGATCATCCTCTCAGACCAGCTAAAGATCGTCGCCTTGGTAGGCCGTTACCCTACCAACTAGCTAATCCTACGCGGGCTCATCTCAAAGCGAAAAACCTTTGACCCCTAGATCCGCAGATCCTGTGGTCTTATTTGGTATTAGCTAATCTTTCGACTAGTTATCCCAAGCTCTGAGGAAGATTACCCACGCGTTACTCACCCGTGCGCCACTAGTACTCGTATTGCTACTTTCCCCGTTCGACTTGCATGTATTAGGCACGCCGCCAGCGTTTGTTCTGAGCCAGAATCAAACTCTCCAGTTTAATTCTGTCCCATCAACGCTAAGCTTATTTACTTATTTCTAAGTTTGTTCACTTAGAATCATTGATTGGTTTGTTTAAAAAGAAATTGCTTTCGGACACTCTGTTTTCCTTCTTGCGAATTCCATCCAGAGTATCACAAGAGCCCAAAAATCAATTTTAATCTAGCTATTCAGTTTTCAAAGAGCGATTTCAAACGAGAGAGCAAGGTTTAATGCTTGCGGTATCTCCCGTCAACACCTTTTTTTCGTTTTTTTTCGAATTTTTTAGGTTCGAAAAATCACTCATTTAGCGCCGCACGACTGCGTTTGGTGGAGGCAACAGGGATCGAACCTGCGACCTTCTGAATGCAAATCAGATGCTCTCCCAGCTGAGCTATGCCCCCGCTGCGCTAAATTCTAAAGTGGAGTGCTTTTCTACTATGGGGGAACGTAGGTCAATACATTTTTGTAAAAATAGTTTTTTTGCTGAGAAAGTGTGCAGTCAAGCAAAGGCGAAGCTTTTGCTTTAGAGATCTTGATAGGAAGATAAGCTATTGATTCTTAAGCGGAAGCTTTTGTTTTTGAAGGCATTAGGCGGCCCAACCAGCGGCGTTCGAACTGAAGCTCGAAACCGGCGGCTTCCCCACCTTGAATAATGGCGGCGTAGACTCTTTTGAGCACGTCGATTTCATATTCGGTGATGTCGTCGGAAGAAAGTCCTTCCTCGATGGCGGCAAACACGCTGACCAAATCTGGAGTCGTTACTACACGCGGAATTTTGCTCATATCAAGACCGTAAGTGTCTCGAGGCTTAAATCCCACGAGCGTATCTGTGAATAAAACTTTGTGTCCATTCACAAAATTAATTTGAATAAAATTTTTCCCGTCAGAGTCAGCTCTTTGCAATACTTCAGAGAGATCATTGGTTGAAAAATTAAAAACTTTCCCGTCCACAGACTGATGAATAGAAACTTTTTCGGTGCTCTTCTCTGCACGATCCACGTTGGATTTGAGTCCACTGGATTTGTCGACGAAAGAGAGAATCTCCTCGAGGAGCAGAGTTGGTTTTGGTGCTTTTTCTGACTCGCTCAAGGTGCCTCCGATCAGTCAGCGATTGTGTGGACAAGTCAGCGTACACAACAATATCGTCGGTTATTTGACGGGACTTAACGCCCCGGTAACAAATAAGTCAGTTCCGGTCTTGCCTCTAGGAACAATGATTTAGAGTGAGACAACGACTGTATCAAACTTCGACAATCCCCTTGTAAACGTGGGTCAATGAAGAGGTGGGGTATTTTAATTCCGGGGCCCACCCCTCCGTGGGTTCACCTGAATTTTTCACTGGGTACAGTGAAAAAACGCGTCACGCTTTCAGGAGCGCCCTCCATTAAAACACCCCACCTCTTCATTGACCCAGTTGTGAGCAGGACAATTGCCGAAAAATGAATGGTAGTTCCGTGCTCAGCACGCAAAGAACATCAGTCCTAAAAATCATTGCGGACACTTCGTGAACTGGGTTCTTTGGAGGGTGTGGTGCTTGGGTGGAGGGCGCTCCTGAAAGCGTGACGCGTTTTGTTTGACTGTACTCAGTCGAACAAATTCAGGTGAACCCAGGATGGGTGGGCCCCGTAACCCAAGCACCATACCCTCCAAAGAACCCACGGTTACAAGAAGAGTCCAGCATTGACTTTTAGAACAGATGATTTCACAACTGTGGGAGAGAAAGTTTTTTGAGGTTCGACGATGCTGATTTCAAGATGGCAAGCCCCTACAATTCCTAGTCGCGATCAAATCATGATGCTTTTGGATCAGGAAGGTCTTGAGGGCATTGAGGAGCGCTTTGTTAGCGGCAATAAAATCGGTGAACATCGTCATCCTTTCACTGAGGTGCGGATTTTAATCGAGGGCGAGATGCTCTTTAATGTGAGTGGCAATCAGTTTTTGATTCGAGCTGGGGATCGTCTAGAAATTCCTGCCAATACGAAGCACTGGTTTCAGGCGCATGGTGAGGCCGATTGCCTCTGCGTTTACGCACAACGAGTGGTCTAGGTACCACTCAGAAAACTGCTGCCCTGTAGGGCATCAACTTTCTGAGGTGCGTTTCAGCCATGCGACGAATTCTTTGATTTGTTTTTCAAAACCTATTTCGTCGGGCTCGTAGAGTGGTTCTTTGAGATCAATGGAATCTGGTAGGTATTTTTGTTCCACCCAGTGCCTGGGATAGTTGTGGGCGTATTTGTAGCCCTCCCCGTAGCCCAATTTTTTCATTTCGCTGGTTTTGGCCGAACGTAGTTTCAGTGGCACTGGTGCTGAGCCCGTGGTCTCGACCAAGGCTTGCGCCTTTTGTAAAGCCAAATAACTGCGATTGGATTTGGGTGCGCTGGCCAAGTAGGTGGTGACCTGCGCCAGATTGATGGCGGCTTCGGGCAGTCCCACTAGCTCTACTGCTTGAGCGCCAGCAACCGCCACCTGCAATGCTCTTGGGTCCGCGTTGCCGACGTCTTCAGAGGCCGATATCACCAACCGCCGGGCAATGAAACTAACGTCTTCGCCGCCCTTGAGGAGCCGAGCTAAATAGTAAAGTGCCGCATCGGCATCACTACCGCGAATGGATTTGATCAGCGCCGACGCCAGATCATAGTGAGAGTCTGAGGCTTTGTCGTGACCGATCACCATGCGCCCCAAAATGCCTCTCACCTCTTCTGAGGAAATAGCTTTTCGCTCGGAAATTCGTTCGGCGAAACTCATTGAAATTTCTTCGACGGCGGTCAGTAATTTTCGAGCGTCGCCATCGGACCAATTCACCAAAGCTTCTAAAGTTTCCTGAGAAAAAGCATCTTTGCACAAAGTTCGTTGCACCAGAATTTTTCCGTCCGCCACCGAGAGCGATTCAAAAACGATCAGACGACAGCGGCTAAGAATGGCTTTGTTCAATTCATAACTGGGATTTTCTGTCGTGGCGCCGATGAGAGTGAGATCCCCTTTTTCAATGTACGGAAGCAAAACATCTTGCTGGCCCTTGTTGAAGCGATGGACCTCATCGACGAACAAAATAGTGCGTGTGTGATTTTCCAGTCGCCGAGATTTGGCCTCTTCGCCAATCTGGCGCAGCTCTTTGGCACCAGAACTAGTGGCATTGACAGAGACCAAGTGTGAGCTGAAAGCCCGGCCCAGGGCTCCTGCCGCGGAGGTCTTTCCAGTGCCCGGAGGTCCCCAGAATATTAAATTGGGCAAATAATTGGATTTCAAATAGCTGGAAAGCTGTTCGCGGACTTTCTCTTGGCCGACGAAATCGTCCAGCTCTTTCGGTCGCATTTTTTCCGCAAGAGGTGTGCCTGGCAATGATTCTAGAGGAACTGAGTCGAAGAGATCCATCGATCCGGGAAGCTAAGAGTTCTGCTTCCCGGTGTCAATACGTCGTTAGTTACCCTGATAGAAAAACGTCATCGTTTCGTACTTCACGATGGAGGTCAAATTGCCGCCTCCGCTGGGATAAGTGGCGTAAATCTCTACCTGAATGGCACCCGAACTGCTTTGTTTAGGATTGGTCATTGTGATGCCACCGCACTTGAACGGACAGCTAGAGACTGTCGCCGCTACGTCGCAAGTGGGAACATTCGGCGACGACGCTGTGATCGTCACATCCTGAGGTGCCACCACTGCTGGCCCGCAAACTTGCAAACCTGTGGTGGGATCCAGCACGTTCCATCTCTGCACCCATGCATTTAGAAGATCCGTACTGGCAATCATGCAGGAAAAAGGCTGGCCGCCATTGATGGCAGGAGTCGTTGCGGAAAACTGAATCCACTGAATCGTCAGTGGAGGAGTCTTTGTCCAGGCCACCGACATATTCTGTAGCGAAAAATAGACTCCGGCCACCGCTGTGTCGGGAGTGCCAGAGTTGATGCCCGCGCAGGAAGAACTAGAGGCATTGATCATGGTCACTTGATTGGCACCCAAGGTGATCGTCAACCCTGTGCTATCGCTGGTTGCACTACAGGTCAAAATGCACGGAAGGCAAAGGAGCATCCAGAGTGTTTTGTTCATAGTGTATTTTAACTCCTTTTTGCCAAAAAAGCCCAACCTATTCATTCAGCGCTCCCGCGCCAGGTTGCTGAGACGGAATCGCTTGGCTGTCTAGTTGGCCTAAAATTCTTGGGGTGACGAAAATCAACAGTTCATTTTTATTCTCAGTTTTAGAACTGCTCTTAAATAGCCATCCCAATATGGGAATCGTGCCCAGCCAAGGCACCCGACTTTCGCTTTCGGTGGAATCATCTTGGTAAATACCGCCGATCACCGCAGTCTGGCCATTTCTGACAAGAACCTTGGTGACAGCCGATCGCTCATTGAAGGGACGAGCCCCCGAAGCCTTATCAACAATTTGTCCGACGAATTCGCGGGCCACATCGATTTTCATGAGTACAGATCCATCATTGGTGATATTCGGTGTCACTTTTAGACTCAGCTTGACCGGCTTGAATGTGACATTCGTAGAGACCACTCCGTTGGAAGCAGTGCTGTTGATCAAAGGCAGTTCTTGCGTTTGCGTGATGACCGCTTCTTCGTTGTGAAGTGTGACCACTCTTGGAGAAGATAGAACTTTGACCAAGCCCTCTTCTTCATCCAAGCTCAAAATCGCATTGAGGCTTCCTAGGACATCCAGGGTTCCCAATTGGAAATTAAGAGATCCGGTCACTGGACTGACTGTACTAGGAGTCACGTTGACTCCCATGGAGGCATTGACCGGTCCAGAAGAAGAATTGGAACCTGTGCTGACCGGCATTCCACCCCCGGTCCAATTGATTCCCACTTGTCGCGCAAAACTGTCTTGCGCTTCCACCACTTTTCCTTCGATGAGCACCTGTTGTGGCGGAATGTCCAAAGTCTGAATGAGCTTCGCCACACGGTCCACATTTTCCTGAATATCGGAAACCACAATGGCGCTGGTCCTTGGATCGCCGATGACTTTGCCTCTTTTTTCAGAGAGGAAAGGCTTCACTTGATCCATGATATCAGTGACCTTAGCGTAACTGAGCGGCATGACCTTCACCACCAACGGTGCAATGTCTTTTTTCGCATTGATCAGTTTCACCATGTCATCTTCTTCGGCACGAAGTTGGGCAATCGGTGCAATTCGCAGCACGTTCCCAGTGCGCGTGAAGCTCAGTTTTTTGGCCTTCATCACCATGACCAAGGCTTGATCCCAAGGCACTTGCTTCAGTTTCACGGCCATCGGACCTTTCACGTCATCCGAAATCACCAAATTCACGCCGACCTCATCAGAGATCAGGCGAAAAAGATCCGCAACTTCAATGTTTCGCGATTCGATGGAAATTTTCTTGCCTGAATAAGTCATGTTTCCCGCCATGAACGCTTCTAGGCTGTCGTAGGAAAGTAATTTCACGTCGTCCTTGGGAGCCTCTGTGGGCGGCAAGTTGGCCACCACCAAGAGCGAGCTGCCCTCGGCTTGAATCACTGGTTCCGGAGATCCAGGTTTCAAATGCACCACGACCCGGGAAACATTCGAGCCCGCGGTCTGATAGGCATCGATAGCGCCGATAGGTCCGTCGAAATCTTTGGTGACCAAAGAGTGCTTTAATTTTTTAGGCAGAATGGAATTAGGAATGTCGACGATGAATTGTCCCGTAGAGACACTCATGCGGGTGCTGTAAGTCATTGGGCCATCGGCCTCGACCACCACGGTTCCCCCGTTGTCGTTGCCCTTGAAATCCAAAGATTTGAGGGTGACCAAACCCGACTGTGCTTGCGCTTCCGCTGGCGGCTCTGGTTTTGGCTCTGGCGGAATTTCATTCTGGGCATTGAATTCGGGAGCGGGCTCTGGAGGAGGAGGCTCTTGTTTGACCTCTGGCGGAGGAGGCTGCTCCGCCTGCGGGGGCGGAGCTTGTTCCGCAGGTTTCTCTTGATCAAATTGAGCGAACTCGTCCTCTTTGGGAGCAGCGGCATCGGCGGCGGGCTGATCTTTGCCCAAATCTGCTTCCAAGGAATTGTCGGGCGCGGCGCTGTTGTCCAAAGCCGAAAGATCTTCGGTGGGTGGCGCGCTGTTATCGGCATCGTCCGGTGATGTCGTCACGCAACTGGTGCAAATTAAAACCAAACTCATCGCCAGTGCTAAATTTCTGAGTCGCTTCATGTGACTCCCCCCGTCTTACTATTTTTGCAAAACCAACACTCGAGTGGTAGGAGTTTTGCCGTCGGGTGCTACTTCCACGACCACGACTTCCCCTTCGCGAATGGCGGCCACATAGCCGCTATTTCTTCCCACCTTCGTGTGCTTATGTACCATAAACAATTTTTTCGTCGGCCCTTCCAGCATGGCCTTCGGATCGCCGACATCCCAAAGAATCGCCGCCACCGTCATTTGCGTGATATCAAAAGACTCCGGAGTTTCTGTCGGACCTTGGTCCGGCGACTGCAAGAGCGACGGAATGACCGAACGCTCGGGAGTGCGCTGTACAATGTTGGAGTTGAACTTCTTAGGAACGTAAATATAGGGTTTAAACGGATCACGTCTTCCAGTGGGATCATAGACAAACTCTTGGCTGGTCAAAAACTTGAGTGTCGGGTCCAACTCTTGCGGAGTGGGCAACACCGCTGGCGGAGGCTCGGTAGAGACCGGCGGCACCGGTGTGATTCCCGCACCTTTGATATCCATGGGAAGTCCGCGCGGTGGCACCGGCAAAGCCTGCGTAGGAGCGCCTTTTGGCGCAGCCGCGCCGCTCAACATTTCAGGAGGAATCGGCATGTCCGTCGGCCCTGGCAGTGCGCTCTTCGCAGGACTCTGAGCGTGCGCTCGAGGCATGAACTCCCATTGCAGTTTTTTTCCCAGAAAAATCACCGAGAGCAAACAAAAAATGGCAAAAGAGATGTGAATTTGCTTTCTCACTTGATCACTCCTGCGGCGTCGGGTTTCTTGTTTGGATCTTCAATGTAGCGGTAACTCATGATTTCACCATCAAATTTCAGAGTTCCACCTTTGAGCGCCTGATCGTCGGCCTCGGGCACTTGCTCCATGGTGAAACCGCTGACCCGAGTGATGCGCTCCATGATCGAAATGTAATAGAGGAACATGGTGAGTTCGGAATAGGTGCCCTGCAATTGCACGTGCAAAGGAATCCGCTCGACGATTTCATCCTTGGTGGTGGGTCGGGGCTCTGCTGACTTGACTGTGACTCCGGCAGAGCGTGCTAGATTATCCACTGTTTTCAAAATTTCAGAACCCTTGATGTCGGCGGGAAGCTGCGTGGATGCGACCTTAAATTGTTCATTCAAAGAGGCCACCGAAGCACGAATCTGCTCTAATTTTTTTAAGGCCTCATCGGACTCTTTCACTTTTTTCTGTTGTTCGTCGATTTGGACCTGAAGCTGAGCAGTGCTCTTGTCCAGAGCTTCACCAGAATCAAAAAATGAAAAATAGAATACCGCACTGATCACCGCTGCCAGAATCAGGGACTGTTGAACTTTCATTTGCGATAGGCGCAGCAAAATCTTATTCATTAGCCCTTTCCCGGTGGTTTAAGTTCGTAAGTCGGGAACTGGCACTCCAGGGAAAAGCTTTCCAGCTTATTACCCTCGATCATCTCTTCATTGGTTTTTATCAGATTCACTTCTTTGAGGATGTTCGACTTGGTCAGTGAATCAACGAGCTGATTGCGCTCTAAGTTGGATCCTGCCACACCCTCTAGATGCATTTTATCGGTGGTCAAATCCACTTTAGAAATCCACATGTGCTCTGGCATTTCCCGTTGAACCAAGTCTAAGAGCTTCACTTCTCTCTGGCGGTCGTGGCGTAAGGCTTCGATGACACCGATTTGCTGTTTGAGTTTGGCCTCTGCCTGTTCAAAGTTGGTCATCTCTGTCACGGCTGATGAAGCATCGTCATTTTTTTTCGTTAACTCTGCGAGCAGTTTTGTTTTGATGGCGAAGAGCCCCTCTTTTTCGGGGATGACCACCATGCTTGAATAAAGAAAAAGTGCAACGGGTCCGAGCGCTAAAATAACCAGACGAAGAACTGCTTGATTCCTTGCCTCCGGATCCATGGTCTCTGGGAAATTGGCATCGCCCGCCGGCGCACTGCTTGAATCCGATTTAACGCCACCTTTGGCCAGATTGATTTTAATCATTAATCATTCACCTTTCGCAGCCCAAGTCCCATCACGATTGTGGCAAACGGAGCGATCTGCTGAAGGTAGGCCGCGGAAAGCCCCCGTCCCGGTCTTATTTTTTGGAAGGGATTGATGGGCTGAAAATCAATGGCCGTGGCCTCTGAAATCTGCGCAATCAAACGCGGCGTTCCCGCAGCGCCACCGGTGTAAAAACACTTTCCAATGTTAAAGCCCGCAGAGCTAGCGGTGAAAAAATCAAAACTGTTGCGAACCTCTTCGACCATCATAGCATTCACGGAACTGATGATGGTGTGCACCTGCTCGGGCACTTCGTTACCCGTGACCGCACTCAGTTTCAGTGCTTCGGCCTCTGAAATGGTGATGCCCATCTCTCTGTGAATTTCCATGGTGTAGTTACCGCCACCGAAGGGAATGTCCCGTGAAAAAATGACCTCGCCATTATGAACCACGACACAGTTGGTGACGCTGGAACCAAAGTTAAGGAGCGCCACTGTTTGGCCCATGGCCTTGCCATAGTTCAGTTCAAAAGCGTTGGCCAAGGCAAAGCCGCAGACATCCATCACTCCCACTTTAAGTCGGGCCTGGCCGACCACCTCGGAGTACTGGCGCACCATCGAATTTTGCGCCGCCACCAGCAACACATCCATGGTGTCACCACCGGCGGGAAGCTTGATCACGTGAAAAGACAAACTGATCTCTGCCGGATCGAAGGGAATGTATTGTTCGGCTTCCCAACGAACTTGTTGGTCCATCAGTTTCTTTTCAATTTTCGGCATCGTTACTTTTTTTACAATGACCGAGGTGCCCCACATTCCCATAGAGACATATTTTCGCGAAGATTTGATGTGCTGGTGCAACGAGTGAACGATCTCTGCAACGGTTGTGGTATTGGCGATATCGCCGGCGCCAACAGCGCCCAGCGGAGTTGGTAAAAAACCAAATGACACTAACTGGGCACCGCCCCGCTGAAGATTGAGCTCTGCCATTTTGATCGTGCTTGAACCAATATCAAGCCCGATGATTTTTTTTCCACCAAACACTACGGCCGCTCCTGTTGCTTCATCTTAAAGTCCTGATCACGACCAGGACTTTCTGCTGATTAGATCACATCTAATACTATCTAAAATTATTTAGGACGAACGGCAGGTTGTCAAACCAAGGGCCGGTTGGGGCAGACCTAGACCAAAGGCTAAAAATAAAACTAAAGCTCTGGGATGAACCATCGAACATACTGAAATGCCCAGGATTCGGCACCACAGACGAATAGAAGACTTCCGAAAGCCAAATACGGACCAAAGGGGATGACGGTCTTTAAACCTCGTTCATTTTTTTTGGCCAAAGCTAGACCTAAGGCCGAGCCCACCAGACTGGCGACGATGATGACGAACGGGATGGCCCGCCAACCAAGCACGGTTCCGATCCATCCGATGAGCTTGATATCACCGCCACCCATTCCTTCTTGTTTGCGCCAAACCTGATAAAAATAAGCGACCAACCATAGAAAACCAAAACCGAAGGCAAATCCCAGAAGTGAGTCGACAAAATTGCGCTCGGGATTCAGATAGGCGCCCAACAAACCGATGATGGTGCCAGGTATGGTGATGACATCAGGTAAAAGAAAGTGATCGATGTCGATGAAGCTGGCTGTGACCAAGCCAAAAACCAAAATCAAATCTTCCAGCGTGGTCCACGTAAATCCATGCACTAAGCCCACCAGCAAAAACAAGATCGCCATCAAAAATTCCACCAGCGCATATCGCGGTGAAATTTTTCCACCGCAATCACGGCAACGACCACGCAGTAGAAACCAACTCAAAATTGGAATATTGTCATAAAACCGCACCTGATGCTGGCAATGGGGGCAGCGACTGCCCGGAAAGACAATGCTTTCGTTTTTGGGCCAGCGGTAGATAACTACGTTGGCGAAACTTCCAAGGATGCTGCCCAGTAAAAATAGCGAAAGCTCAAACAAGGTCTTTTCTCCTGAAATTCCAAACGCCCAGCACTAACAAGAGAAGAATCCATCCCGCTGCGTGCAAAGTCACGGTCAAAAATTCCGTCGAAGAAATCAAATTGTTTTCCAAAAGATAGAAGGACTTCCAATCCGTGCGATACAGTTGCGGCACGATGGCGTGAATCACCTTGGACAACAGAATGTTGATTTCGATTTTTGATTTCTCGGCGAAATAAACCAGTTCGTTGAGCCAATGGCCCAAAATAAAAATTCCCATGGAGAAAAATAGGCTAATGGCGGAACGTAAAAACATCGAACTCCAAAAGGCCAACGCTAGCAAGATCAAGCTTTCGAAATAAATTCCTAGCCCCACTTTGCTGACCGTCCAAAATGAGTCTTTGACCCCTACCGCGAACCACAGAATCAAGGTCAGCGACACCACGATCACAGCGTTGACGGCAGCGACACCCAACCATTTCCCTAAGTAAAATTGCAGACGATCGATGGGCCGCGTGAGCACAATCAGGCAGGTCTGTCGCTCAATTTCCCTTGGAATCGTGATCGACCCGACAAACAACGAAATACCCACCAGGGCCAACTGCACGGCAGAAAATCCAAAATGAAATAGGATTCGGTCTTCTTCGCCCAAACTTAAAGTCCCCGCCATGAAACTGACCGCCAAAATAAGTCCGGCAAGAAATAGGATTATGTGAACCAGTTTCTGTCGAAGCAATTCGCGAAACGTGCTCAGTCCAATGAGTATCATGACGGACGTCCCGCGCTATTTCCGGCGGTCCACTCTCGGCGCATGAATACGCTTTCAATGGTGGTTTCTGTCGGTATCACTTTGAGGAGTTGTCCTTGCTGGGAAAAGATCTCTTGCAGCTTGGCCGGCAATTCATTGCGCGACACCTGAATTTGTTTCCTGGTCTTGTCGCGATCCAAGTAGACGACGACCGAGTCTTTGCTTTCGGCACGGGTAAAATCATCCACGGCTCCGGAAAAATAAATGCTGCCCTTATCGATGACCGCCAAATGCGAGCAGAGTTCATCCATGTCGGCCAGCAAATGACTGCTGAAAAAAACGGTGGCTCCGCGATTTTGCTCTTCCTTTAAAATATCTTTGACGATGCGCCGACCATCGGGATCCAAGCCGGACATGGGTTCATCCAAAATAAGCAAGTCTGGCCGATGCAATAAAGCTTGAGCCAAACCAATTCGCTGCAACATTCCCTTGGAAAATTCCCGCAAGTACTTCTTTTCCACCCCTAAAAGATTGACCCGCGCTAAAGTCTTGAGGCAGGTATCGCTGGCACTCATCTGCGATTTCTGACCGCCGCCCAACTTCCAGTGTAGAGTCAGAAACTCCTCTGCGGTGAGCTGCTCCGGCAAGTAGGGCCGCTCGGGCAAGTAGCCGATTCTTCGCTTCACTTCGGGGGTGAATTCAGACTCTCCGAAAAATTGAATTTTTGAGTCTGCGTTTCCATCGGGAAAAATAAATCTTAGCAAGCATTTGATCGTGGTGGTTTTTCCCGCTCCGTTGACCCCGACGAACCCGGTGATCGAACCACTGGGCACCACGAAACTCACATCTTTCAAAATATTTTTCGGCGGCTTTAGCAGCCCCGAAGAGAAATTCTTGTTAAGATGCTGCACAGAAAGAGCGGCGGTACTCATTCAGCAGGCACTCCCAGCTCTTTGATCATCTCGCGAACCGGGTCGTACTGACGACTGGTGGCTGGCAGAAATCCGCGAGCGCCGATCAGGGCGGCCACATCTTTGTTGTCCTTCAGTGTTTCCACGGCGTCGATGAGTTTGAACATCAGCGTGTGAACCACTTTGGGATAGTGATCATAAAATTCCTGGCGCACGCAAAATGGATCGTTGGGAATCGGATCACTCTGCCAAAGAATTCGAATTTTAGACGAACTGGGATCTTTCGCATACTTGTTCCAAGCGCTGTATTTGCCTTCGCGGTCGTCACTAAAAACAGCGATGGCATCGGTCTGCCCCTGCTCCAACAGCTGCACCGAATCCGGATGACTGCCAGTGAATTTGACTTCCTTGAAATTCTTGTCCGTCCAGCCCAGTTTTTTAAACATCACCTGCGGATATAAGTACCCACTGGTGGATTTGGTGTCCACAAAAGCAATTCGATGCCCCTTCAAATCCGCAATCTTTTTTAACCCCGAATCTTTGCGGGCAATGATCACGGAATAATAGAAGGGCTCTGACCAAACCCGTTTCAAAAGCACCTGAATCTTGTTGTCTTTCTCTGCGGCGACGTAAGAAGCCGAAGTCAAAAATGCAAAATCCACCTTCTTTTCACCAATGGCCTTGATCAAAGATCCATAAGACTTGGCCAAATAAATAGTGATCGGAATTCCAAGATCCGATTGCAATTTCTTCACCAAAGCAAAAGCGCCCTTTTTCAAAACCTCTTTCTCTCCGGAGGGAATAAACCCGATAGTGATCTCTTTCGGAGTCACTTCCGGCGCAACCGCAACAGCAGGAGGCTGCCCCTGAGCCAGAGCAAAAGACGCAACAAGCATAATTACAACAAAGGATCCAAGTGTGTTCATGGGTGTTCTTCTCACATTGGCTCCGTTGGTCTTAGTGGGTTTACCTCTGAAACACCTGATCTGGAATGCGTCAGCGCTAGCAAAAAGGCCTCGGCAGCATCGCTTTCGGTGATGCAGGGAATTCCTAGATCTGTGCAGGCCCGGCGAATGTCAAAACTGGCATCGATAGACATTCGGCCTTTTGCAGTGTTCACCACAAAAGCCACGTGACCGTCGCGAATGCGGTCCACACAGTGAGGCCGGCCCTCGTGCACTTTGCGTAAGGCCATCGCCTGAATTCCATTTTCTGCGAAGAAGCTGGCAGTCCCGCGCGTGCCGGAAACCGAATATCCCATCTTGATCAAATCTTTGGCCAAAGCCAACAGTTCCGATTTGTCTTTATCCCGAAGTGAAAAGAACACTTCGCCTTTGCTGGGAAATTTCACATGACTGGACAACAGGGCTTTCATCAAAGCTTCCGGATAGTCACGACCGATGCCCATACTTTCACCGGTGGATTTCATCTCTGGTCCCAAGAGTGAGTCCGCTTCCGGAAATTTACGGAAAGGAAAGACCACTCCTTTGACACTGACTGCGGGTGAGTTTCTCCATTGAAAACGCTGCGGCTTTAAAACTTTTGCTAAAGTTCCCAATGCGGCTTCAACACCCAAATCCACCAACGGAATTCCAGTCGCCTTAGAGACAAACGGCACCGAGCGGGAGCTGCGAGGATTGGCCTCTAAAATAAAAATCTCGTCGTTTTTGATGGCCAGCTGTAAATTCAAATGTCCCAGAATTCCTAGCTTATCGGCCAATTTTCCACTGAGCTCTTCGATGCGCTCGCAGGTGGCATCTTTCAAGCGCTGTGGCGGTAGCACTCCCATGCTGTCGCCGGAGTGAACACCCGCGGCTTCAATGTGCTCGACAATGCCGCCGATCACGACCCAGTCTTGACCGCGCACCAGATCCACATCCACTTCCAAGGCATTTTCCAAAAATTGATCCATCAGACACGGGCGTTCGGCAGAAATGGCCTCGGCGTGACGTTCGAAGTAGGATTGCAACTCTTTGATGTTTTCGATGACTTCCATACGCCGGCCACCCAAGACGTAACTTGGACGACAAATGACTGGATAACCGATCTCTAAGACTTTTTGTGAAGCCTGCTCGAACGAATGCACCATCGCCGCTTTGGGAATTTTGAAATCAAGCTCCTGACAAATTTTCGTGAAGAGGCCACGATCTTCGGCCAAATCGATGGCTTTCAAACTGGAACCAACCAGCTGATAGCCCTGCGCCACTAGCTCGTGAGCTAAGCTGATCGGCGTCTGTCCTCCCAATTGGGCAACGAATCCTTGAGCCTTCGACCAGCGCAAAACTTCACCGACGTGCTCTGTCGTCAAAGGTTCAAAAAATAAAATGTCCGAAGTGTCATAATCAGTAGAGACTGTTTCTGGATTGGAATTGATCATGATGACTTGATGACCCTTGCGCTGAAGCGCTTTCACGCCGCGCACACAGCCATAATCAAATTCAATTCCCTGGCCGATTCGGTTGGGACCACTGCCAATCACCATCATCGGTGATTTGAACTGAGCCGGGGCCGAGATCTTGGACCAATAGGTCGAATAAAAATACGGTGTTTGCGAAGCGAACTCTCCAGCACAGGTGTCCACTTGTTGATAACTAGGGAAAATATTTTGAGCTTCTCGGGAAACACGAATGCCTTTGGAAGTTTGGCCACACAAGCGGCCAATCAAAGCATCAGACATACCGTGGCGCTTAGCTTTCAACAGCAAATCGGCGGACAGCTGCTTGGAGGCTTTAACTTCATTTTCCACAGCCACAACATCGAACAATTTTTCCAGGAAGTACGGATGAATCTGCGTTAAGTCCTGCAGCTCTTGCAAACTTTTTCCGTCGCGCACGGCTTGATAAAGATGAAAAAGCCTTTGGCTATTGGGGTAAGAGATTTTTTCGGTCTGAGCTTTAATTTCGGGAAAGCCCTCGGGATGAAATTCCAGCGCCTGCACGGCCTTCATCAGCGATTCTTGCAGAGTGCGACCGATACCCATGACTTCGCCCACGCTTTTCATTTGCGTGGTCAGCAAATCTTTAGCGCCAGGGAATTTTTCAAAAGCAAATCGCGGAATTTTTGTGACGATGTAGTCCAATGCGGGCTCATAGCAGCTGGGTGTGACCTTGGTGATGTCATTTTTAATTTCATCCAGGGTATAACCCACAGCCAAGAGCGCTGCAATTTTAGCTATCGGAAAGCCTGTGGCTTTCGAGGCCAAAGCGCTCGAACGACTCACGCGGGGATTCATTTCGATCACCACTCGCTCACCGGTCTGTGGATGCGTGGCGAACTGGATATTGGCACCGCCAGTTTGCACTCCCACTTCGTTGAGGATTTTGCAGGCCTCATCGCGCATGCTTTGGTACTCACGATCACTCAAAGTCTGTTGCGGCGCTACAGTGATCGAGTCGCCCGTGTGCACACCGCAAGGATCAAAATTTTCGATGGTGCAGACGACCACGAAAGTTCCTGCGCGATCGCGCATCACTTCCAATTCGAATTCCTTCCAACCCAAGATGCTTTCTTCCACTAAGCATTCCGAGGTCGGGCTTTCATGCAGAGCTTGTGCGATCATGCGTTTGTACTCGTCGATCGAGTATGCCACTCCTCCGCCGCCGCCGCCCAAAGTGTAATTGGGGCGAAGGATCAGGGGGAAACCCAATTTTTCCGCGGCCAACAAACCTTGTTCGAAGGTCCGCACCATTTCTGATTTGGCATATTTTGCGCCCACTTTGTCCAAAATTCCGCGAAATTCTTCGCGGTCTTCAGCCGCGCGGATCACTTGTGGATCGGCCCCCAGCAATTGCACCCGGTGTTTCTGTAATACTCCTTTTTGATGGAGTTCCAGCGCCAGATTCAATGCGGTTTGGCCACCCAAGGTGGGTATCAGCGCATCCGGCTTTTCTTTGGCGATGATTTTTTCTAGGAACTCCACCTTTAAAGGCTCTACGTAAACCCGGGTGGCGATCTCTGGATCGGTCATGATCGTGGCGGGGTTGGAGTTGACCAGAATCACCTCAAGACCCTCGTTCATTAAGGCCTTGCAGGCCTGCGTGCCAGAGTAATCAAACTCGCAAGCTTGGCCAATGACGATAGGACCACTTCCGACGATCAGAACTTTTTTGATGTCTTCACGTTTCGGCAACTGACAACTCCACTGGTTAGACTTTACTTTCGTTCGAATAAATCATTTCGACTTTCACATGGCGATAGCGCTCGAATTTGTAGCGCATGCGCACCAGCCGCAACATCATGTCTTCGGGATTCAGATCCGCATCCTTACGATGTCGCTTCACTTCCGACAAAATGAATTTGCGCGCTTCCTTCGGATGGAAACAAAATCCCTTGGTAAAAAGCCAACTGCCATTCACCGGGATCATGCGCGCCTCGAAGATTTCCTCGGATTCAAATCCATAAATCCATGGTGATTGCTTGACGATCATCTTTTCGTTTTTCAGCAGGTCCTTCAAATGCACATCGCCGTCTTTAATTTTCAAAAACTCAAAAAGGCTATGCCGATGGTTCTTCAAGTTTTCAATCAAGGCTAGCTCTTCGGCGGTAAAGCGCAGCTCTCGCGCGACGTGATAGCACTCCAGTGGAGTCTGTCCAATGCCCGCCAGCTCACGGGTGAAGAAATACCAGTCAAAAAATTGATTCATGCGCAGATCGTAGCTAGGTGAGTTCTCGTCTAGGATTCCGGCGTTGTCAAAAAACTGAATTTTTGCCATGCGGATCTCTTCTTTGAATTGAGCGCCAGCGAAATGATTCAATACCTTCTGAATCAAATCGGCGTAATTCGGAGCGCTGTCAGAAAGAGCTGTGGGGTTCATGCCTTTCCCTTTCCAATCATATTGTTGACGAAAAAATCAAAAAGTCCGGAAGCATCGTGGGGACCGGGATGGCTCTCGGGATGATATTGAATGCCTAAGCAATTTTTGGCTTCACTGTAAAAACCGGCCACCGTTCCATCGTTCAAATTCGTGTGCGTCACTTTGGTGTGAGATGGCAAGCTGGATGGCTCAACGGCGTAGCCATGATTTTGACTGGTCATATAGACCTGCTGAAGCAAGGTGTCCTTGATGGGATGATTGCTGCCGCGATGACCAAATTTCATCTTGTAGGTTTTTCCACCCAGCGCAATTCCAAGAATTTGATGTCCCATGCAGATTCCAAAGATGGGCTTCACTCCGATGAGCTCTCGCACGGTGCCTGGTGCCACTTGCACGTCACCGGGATCACCAGGACCGTTCGTGAGCATCAATCCGTCAACATTGGCGGACATAATCTCGCTGACAGAGGCACGCGAAGGAAAAATGACCAGCTCGGAGCATCTGGCTTCAAGCTCGCGAAAAATATTTTCCTTGGCTCCAAAATCAAGAACGCCGATGCGCGGACCATTCGATTTTTTTCCAGGTCGGACTTCTTTTTCTTTTCGACTGGCCAACCAGGCCCAGTCCATTTCAATTTTTCTTCTTTCGGCGATCAAAGCTTTGGCTTTTTGTAGAGCTTCGGCCTCTGATTTGGCACTAATCACTGCTCCCCAAGGTGTACCACCGCTGCGCAAGCGTAGAGTGATCTGACGAGTGTCGACTTCGCTGAGCAGTGGGACTTGATTTTCGCTGAGGCGCTGTATCCAGGCGTGGTCTCTTTCGCTTTGGCTGACCTGCAGGCAAACGAATCCTTCGATCCAGATTTTTCGCGACTCCCAAAAAGAAGAGTCGACCCCGTAGTTTCCCTGCATGGGTGCGGTCATCATGACGATCTGTGAAAAATAAGAGGGGTCCGTGGCGATCTCTTCGTAGCCGGAATGGGAAGTGTTGAACACCACCTCTCCCGCACGATCAATTCCACCGCTGCCGTGCCAGACGCCGCTGTATATTTCTCCAGTCTCTAGCACTAAATATCCTGTAGATTTTGAACTCATAGCAAAGAGCCCTCCACCGTCGACATCAAGGTCGAGCGTAAAATAGCTTCGCGGACAAACACGCCATTGCTCACTTGTTGTAAAACTCGGCAGCGTGGATCGGCCAAAACTTCGCTTTCCATTTCGATTCCATGATTGATAGGCCCCGGGTGCATGATCAGGCCCTGTGCCTTCAGATTTTTTAAACGTGCGGCGCTTAAGCCATAATTTCGACGATATTCTTCGGTAGAGAAAATTTTAAAGCCCGACTGATGCCGTTCAAACTGACAGCGCAGTACGATCACCACGTCGGCCCATGAAAGTCCTTCATTCAGATCCAGAAAAGTTTTGGTGGGATTGGACTCTGGCTGAAATTCCGCCGGAGCACAAACCGCCACCTGAGTTTTAAGAGTTTTTGAAATTTCAAAGTGAGAGGCCGCCACACGACTGTGCCGAATATCGCCAACGAAAAGAATTTTTTTGCCTTCCATGACGCCAGACTCAAGACCCATGGTCTGCTGCATAGTGAACACATCCAGCAGAGCTTGCGTCGGATGTCCCTTCACTCCCCAACCGGCGTTCAGAATTCCGCAGGGAATATTGCGACTCATCTCTTCGAGATTCACAGAGTCTCCGCAGCGGATCACCAAAATGTGCGGATTCATCGCCGCCACATTGAGAATGGAGTCTTCCACTGATTCGCCTTTTTCCAGAGAACTACCGCCACCGTCCAACAGCAAGGGCGACAATCCAATGCGATGGGCTGCGGTTTCAAAACTGATGCGCGTGCGCGTGCTGGCCTCGAAAAACAAGAGGCCGATGGTCAAACCCGTCGGTTGGTAAGCCCTATTTTTAGTTTTGATTTCTTGGGCCAATGAAAACAGTCGGTGAATTTGAGAAGAGGAAAGAGACTTCAAATCCAGGAGCGAAGCACTTGGCTTAGACATTGCTAAAAACGGTATAAAAAACAGCCCAAGCTGTCAATGGATCCCCTCATTTTATCAGAGAGAAAAGGCGATCTCGACGCACTTCTGGAAGACGATTGTCCGCCCATTTTTTAGCCCAATCCAAGGACAGCCAAATCAGCTGAACCCGGCCCTCCACCCGATCTATCGGCACAGTGCCCCAGTAACGCGAATCATCACTGGCATCACGATTGTCACCCATCAAAAAAATTTCCTGCGGCGGGACAACCAGAGGCCCGAAGGACTTGGCGTGAGGCCCTTTTTTGCGCAAAATCGTACGGGGGCCTTCTTGGGCCTGCTCGGTCACTAGCTCAAATTCATCCGGAGTTTGCAGTCCCGCCACCTGTGCCTGCGCATATTCCATCTTCTTGCCATTGATGCTGAGTTCACCGTTGACGATCTCGATGCGGTCGCCCGGAAGACCGATGACTCTTTTGACGTAATTGACGTTGGGCTGCTCTGGAAAAGTAAAAACCACGACCTCGCCTCGAAGCGGGGAATTCACCACCCACTTGCTTTGCGCCAGAGGCAGCTTGATCCCGTAAGGCAGGCGATAGGCGAAAATAAAATCACCAGGAAGAAGTGTGGGTGACATGGAACTGGTCGGCACTCGGTATCCGGTCCAAATAAATGTTCGAACGAATAGCGCCAAGAAAATCGCTACCAAAATATTTTCGAAATAGTCCCGCCAGAGCTTTCTTTGAAGCATAGGCCTATCTTGTCTCTTTATCGAACTCCAAGCAAGAGGCGATTCCACCGAATTGTGCTGGGATCGCACAAAAAACTGGCGGAGGGCAAAGTTTTCTCACAAGCCAGCCACACCCGCTGCACCGATCCGACAAAATTTTCCTCTGGCACAAATCCCCAAACCCGTGAATCGGAGGATTGATCGCGATTATCACCCATGGCGAAATACATTCCTTGTGGAACTTTGACACTCGCGTAAGAAGCGATTTCGTGATCTAAATAGCGCACCAGGTGTCCCGATTCTTTGAAATATTCAAAGCGATCGTCGGCATCGGACGGACGCTCCACTGGCTGCAACTCTTGCCGCTGCCCATTCACTGAAAGAATTCCGTGATCCAGTTGCAGCTCGTCGCCGGGAAGAGCGACAATGCGCTTCACAAAATACACTTCCGGGGTCTCTGGATAGCGAAAAACAGCAATGTCCCCACGTTTGGGATTCGACCAATGCAAAATCCATTTTTTTGAAAATGGCACATGAATTCCGTAGACCATCTTATTGGCGATGATGTGATCGTGAATCAACAGCGTGGGAATCATGCTGCCAGAAGGCACGACGAAAGGTTCTATGATCAGCCAACGCACTCCGATCACCAATGCCAACGGCCCAAAAAACGTGAATAGCGCTTGAGGCCAAGTGGCGCGGAGATCTTTTTTCATCAATTCACAGCGTTGAGCAATCGACCCCAGCGAACCGTCAATGGATTGCAGAGCACACCCACCACAGGCAACATCTCATCACAGGACAGCCAGATCAGACTTGCCCGGCCCAAAATATTCTCTTTGGGCATATAGCCCCAATAGCGGCTGTCGTTGGAGTTATGCCGATTATCACCCATCATGAACAAATAGCCTTCGGGAACTTTCACAGGGCCAAAGTGATCATCCGCGACGCCCTGGCGAAGCAGGACGCTATGCTCTTTGATTCCGCCGGTGACTTGAAGTTTTTCGATAAAGTGATCGTAGTGCATGAGCGAATCGTGACCTTCCTTATCCTGCTTGAAATCATAGTCCCGAATCTTCATGAACACTTCATTCTTAGGATCAGGAGTTCGCTCTTGCGCCACATCGTTGATGTAGAGAGTACCGGCATCGAACGCGATCTTATCGCCAGGCACGCCCACCACTCGTTTGATCAGAAAAGTTCCCATTTCGTTCGGATGTTTGAAGACGATGATCTCTCCGCGTTCGGGCTCTTTGAATTTCACTAGCCAGTTTTCGCTGAAGGGAACTCGCAGTCCATAGACCAATTTGTTCACGAAGATATGATCGTTGATCAACAGCGATGGCAGCATACTGCCCGTGGGAATCACATAGGATTCAAACAGACCCCAGCGGATGGTGAGTGCCGCCAAGATCGCCAAGGCCAAACCACCCCAGCCGTCTTTCCAAAATTCTCTGCTCTTGACGTTAAAGTTTGAGTAATTGTTGGCCATATTCCCCCTTAATTAACCACATGTCCAAAACGCTTCCAACGAATGGTCGTTGGATTGCAGATCACACTGACAACAGGCAAAGTTTCTTCGCAAGAAAGCCAGACGAAGCTAGCCCGACCTAAAATATTTTGCTCTGGCAGAAATCCCCACACCCGGCTGTCGTGGGAGTTATTGCGATTGTCACCCATGACGAAAAGATGTCCTTCGGGAACGACCACCGGGCCGAATTTGTCGTAGATATCCCCACGACGAAGCAAGATGCTATGGTCGATAGGGCCCGGCAATGTTTCGGTGAAGTGCACATAGTTTTCTTTGCTATCGTAGGCGTTCACTTCGCGCTGAAAGTCCGCATCCCGAAGCCACAGATAATCTTCGGAAGTGAGCGGAACTTTCTTTTCCATGGCCTGATCATTGACGAATAATGTGCCCTGTTCGTAGGCGATTTTATCGCCCGGCACACCCACCACTCGTTTGATGAAAAAAGTGGACGGGTCGCGGGGATATTTAAACACCACGACTTCACCGCGCTTAGGATCAGAAAATTTGGCCAGCCATTTTTCGGTGAAGGGAACGCGCAAACCATAGACGAATTTGTTCACAAAGATATGGTCATGGATCAAGAGAGAGGGAAGCATGCTGCCCGACGGAATCACATAGGCTTCAAAGAAGGCCCAGCGAATGAACATGGCAAAAACGATCGCCACGGCCAGGGAGCCCCAGCCTTCGGTCCAAAATTTTTTCTCCCGCCAACCGTACTTCAATCTTCCACCTTTAAAATCGCCAAGAAAGCTTCTTGCGGAACTTCGACGTTGCCCACGGCCTTCATGCGTTTTTTACCTTCTTTTTGTTTCTCTAGAAGTTTGCGTTTTCGAGAGATGTCCCCGCCGTAACACTTGGCGGTCACGTCTTTACGAAGGGCTCCGAGCGTTTCCCGCGCGATAATTTTGGCGCCAATAGCGGCTTGAATGGCGATTTGATATTGCTGCCGAGGGATCAGTTCTTTCATTTTCTCACAGAGCAAGCGTCCGCGCACGAGAGCCTTCGATCGATGCACCACCAATGACAGGGCATCAATGGCATCACCATTGATCATGACGTCCATTTTGACCAGATCCGATTCTTCGAATCCCATGAGGTCGTACTCCATGGAGGCATAACCTTTGGTGATGGACTTCAGACGATCATAGAAATCCATGACGATTTCATTCATCGGTAATTTGTATTCGATGATGACTTTGCTCTCGCTGACGTAATCCATTTTAATCTGAGTGCCGCGTTTATCTTCGCACAATTTCAACAGCACGCCGATGAATTCGGAGGGCGCATGCAGGGTCACCTTCACATAAGGCTCTTCCAGTTTTGTGATCTTCACTTCTGCTGGCATCTGCGAAGGATTGTCCAGTTCTTTCACCGTGCCGTCAGTCAGGGTCACACGATAGACGACCGTAGGGGCCGTGGTGATCAGGTTCAGATTGAACTCACGCTCCAAGCGTTCTTGCACGATTTCCATATGCAACAAACCCAAGAAGCCGCAGCGATAACCAAAGCCCAACGCTTCGGATTTTTCTTTTTCGAAGGTGAGCGAGGAATCATTCAGCGCCAATTTTGCCAACGCGTCTTTTAAATTATCAAATTCAGTGGCGTCGATGGGATAAATCCCCGCAAAGACCATGGACTTCATTCTCTGGAATCCCGGCAATGGTTCCAGCGCCGGATTTTTTGCCGCTGTGACAGTGTCGCCAACTTTGACGTCGCGAATGTCTTTAATACCACAGATGAGAAAACCCACCTCGCCGGCTTCTAAGGATTCGACGCCCACAGGAAATGGCGCATTTTTTCCCAATCTTAAAACTTCGTAATCACGGCTAGTGGCCATGAAGCGAATTTTGTCTCCCTTTTTAACCTGCCCGTCTTTCAAGCGCACCAGAACGATCACGCCCTGGTAAGCATCAAACCATGAATCAAAAATCAACGCTCGTAAAGTGAGAGCACGATCGGCCACTGGCGGTGGTACACGTTTAACGATGGCTTCTAAAATTTCATTGATGCCTTTGCGTTCTTTGGCGGAAGCATGAATGATGCCCTCGCAATTCAAGCCGACGGTGTCTTCGATCTGCTTGCGGACACCCTCTGGATCCGCTGACGGCAGGTCGACTTTGTTGAGCACTGGCACCACTTCCAAATTATTTTCCATCGCCAAGTAAACGTTGGCTAAAGTCTGAGCCTCAACTCCCTGAGCCGCATCAACCACCAACAGTGCGCCTTCGCAGGCAGCCAGAGAGCGAGAGACTTCGTAACTGAAATCCACGTGCCCCGGGGTATCAATCAAGTTGAACTGATATTCATGTCCATCGGGCGATTTATAACTCAGGCAAACAGACTGAGCTTTGATGGTGATACCACGCTCACGCTCGAGCTCCATGTTGTCTAGAAATTGCGCTTTTTCTTCGCGCGCGGAAAGCGAACCCGTCGCATGCATTAGCGCATCGGCCAAGGTGGATTTACCGTGGTCGATGTGGGCAATGATGGAAAAATTACGGATGTACTTAGGATCTACCATCAGATGGTTTTGGCCAATTCCTTCACTGCAGATACTTTGTCTAATTTCTCCCAAGAGAAACCTTCGCGACCGAAGTGACCGTAAGCCGCAGTGTCGCTGTAAATCGGTTTGAGCAAATCGAAATCTTTGATGATTTTAGCAGGCTTCAAAGACCAAAGCTGGCGCACGATTTTTTCCAGTTTTTCGCTGCCCAGTTTACCAGTGCCGAAATCATTCACGCTGATAGAGACGGGCTCTGCCACGCCAATCGCATAAGCGACTTGCACCAGACATTTTTCAGCCACTCCGGCTGCCACTAAGTTTTTAGCCACGTGTCTGGCTGCATAGGCTGCGCTGCGATCCACTTTTGAAGGATCTTTCCCCGAGAAAGCGCCGCCGCCGTGAGCCCCGTGCCCACCGTAAGTGTCGACGATGATTTTTCGTCCCGTAAGGCCGGCATCACCCATAGGGCCGCCGACAACAAAGCGTCCGGTGGGATTGATATAAAATTTTGTTTTTGCATCCATGTACTGAGCGGGAATTTGTTTTTTGATCAGCTCTTCCATGACGAATTCTTTGATGCTGCCAAGACCAGCGGCCTCAGAATGCTGAGTGGAAATTACGATAGCGTCGATGCGTTTGATTTTGCCCTCGTTGTATTCCACGGTGACCTGCGATTTGCTGTCAGGTCGCAACCAGTCCACCTTGTTGCTCTTACGAAGTTTTGCGAGCTCAAACATCAGTTTGTGCGAAAGGGAAATCGACAGCGGCATGTACTCTGGAGTTTCGTTGACCGCGTAACCGAACATCAGACCCTGATCGCCGGCACCTTGATCGTCCGACAGAGTTTCTTTCACTCCCATAGCGATATCGCCGGATTGTTGACCGACGGAAACTACCACACCGCAAGTTTTGTAATCGAAGCCCTTGTCGGTGTCATCGTAACCAATTTTTTGAATGGTTTGACGAGCGATTTCGCCGATGTTGATTTTAGCGTTGGTGGTGATTTCGCCCGCGACGACACACAAACCTGTGGTCATCAGAGTTTCGCAAGCGACACGGCCGCGAGTGTCCTGTGACAAAATCGCATCCAAAACGGCATCGCTGACTTGATCGCACATTTTGTCTGGATGACCTTCGGAAACGGATTCACTGGTGAACAAATAGTTCTTGAGCTGGGACATAAATTAACCTCCGGTATAAGCCCCGGAAAGCTAACAAATACTGAGAAGGATAGCAAGAGCGCGTCCGACGGACGGGCCAACAAACCGGTTCAGCTGGCGCGTTTGACGGGAAACGGAGTGCTGTCGAACTCAAGCTGTGGATTCACGCGCTTCAACCGACCCTGTTTCGAGCGCTCAGCCTTATGATGACTTTGATGTTTCTCTTTGAATTTTTTGAACTGTTTGCTCAGTTTTTCAGCAACATCGTCCATCGCGGAATAGAAGTTCGCGGCTTTGGCGGTGGCCTTAAAATGACCCCAAGGTGAGTTCACATCCACCTGAATTTGGCATTCGTGGCGGGTCGTTCGGTAGAAAACCTGGCAACTGGCATCGGTCAGAAGGAATCGGCTGGCTTTTTCCACCTCTTCACGGGTGTACTGCATCAGTGCTTGGGAGGGATCGACCTGGTGAAAATTGAACTTGAACTTCATGGGGACTCCTTCGGCTCTGGCTGATTGTTTTGTCAGCCTTCATCACTCTTATCGGCCAAACTGGACTTTGGAAGAGGGGCACCGCCCCGGTTTTTTGAAAAAAAATTCTCGAATTGAGACGCATCGCTGTGAAATCAGGGAGAGATGATTCAGATGAGAACAGCAAGGGCTGGTGATTCATTGCGTCGTTCTGTAGTCAGAATCCCGGTCTGAATTCCGCATACTGTATTCCGACCTGGATACTGCTGGCGTGGCATCAGAATAAAGGCGCAGGGCCGGAAATGAAAGCGCTCACCGAATTTCTCTTTGGGCAAGAAGGCCGGACGGATAAAATGAAAAAATGCTGCTATTTCTCTTACTCAGCTTCGGAACCGCAACGGCCTACGATAAAATGGCTGATAAGGTCTACGATTGCTCTCTCAATGCCGCTAGAAAGGTGAGCAAAGTCACTGCCGAAGAAATCGTTGATGCCTGTAAAGATCAATTCTCTGCGAAGGGAGTCAGTGTGGACCGGGCCACGTCCGACGGCGATACCCAGTTTATCACCTTGAGTTGGACGGAAAATGGACAAAAAAATTCACGCAATTATATTTTTAACACGAAAACCGGAAAACCATGCAGTAGCTACGAAAAAATAAATTCTATCAAAAGCCTTAACGTTGATCTTCAGATATTCCTGAACCAGATCGGCAATACCTACGGTGACTTTACCTGCAAACAGAAATTTGGATTCAAACTTAAATCAGGTAAGTGCGAGAGAGCTTGCGGGCAGGGCCAATCTCTGATGACCACAATGCTGCCAATGGCACTTTCTGATTATTCCCTGCATCTGCTAAGCCACCCATGTAAGTTTTGTCCAGCCAATCGGTCGGCTAAATTCTCTGCGTACACGCAAACACACCCCGACTCCAACTCCTGCTTCGATAGGAATGGCTGCGAGGAGACGAAGACCGAGTTCAATCCTCTGTCTCAAAAGTGTGTTTACTCCTGTCCCGAGAATCAGGTCTTGGATAACAATACCGGTCATTGCAAACCAGACCCCAAAAAGAACTGTGAATATCTTCAACTTGTGAAAAAAAATCTGCACCACATCGCCAACAAGACCCTGTCCCTATTGGATCAGGGAATGACTCTTGGGACTTGTGATTCGACCCAACTTCGTTCTGACATTCAAAACTGGGTTTCAAGTGCGGAAGCAAGGTGGTCTTCAACAGATTGCTCGACCGTGGACCTTAGCTACAAAGCAGATCAATCAAATTTATACGACTACTTTATGTCTCGACATCCTTCGCGCTGCTGGGCGGTGAAGGACATCTCCCACCCGATTGATCTCAATATCTATTATCTGTTTCAGCAGAATATTCTCTCGACCGAGGACCCCTTAGAAAATCTTTAAAACATCTTCTTCCGGCGAGAGCTCGGAAGGATCTTCAACATCTCACGATATTTTGCCACCGTACGACGGGCGATTTGAATTCCATCTTTATCTAAAAGTTCGACGATCTTTTGATCCGACAATGGATCTTTGGGGCTTTCCTTCGATACCAATTCTTTGATCTTCATCTTCACCGATTCGCTGGCTAGCGATTCGCCATCGGACGTGCTGATACCAGAATTGAAAAAATATTTAAGCTCAAAAATTCCCTGCGGAGTGTGCATATACTTCGCCGTGGTTACGCGGGAAACCGTGGATTCATGCATGCCGATGTCGTTGGCGACGTCACGCAAAACCATGGGTCGCAAGAAGCTAGAACCCTTGTTCAGGAATTCCTTTTGCTGCTTAACAATGGACTCTGCCACTTTGTAAATCGTGCGTTGGCGTTGATGAATGGACTTGATCAACCAAACTGCCGAGCGCAGCTTGTCTTGAATGTACTCTTGCGTTTTATCGCCGCCACCGCCGGTGGACTTCAAAACATTCTTATAAAAGTTGGAAATTTTCAGACGTGGAAGGCCATCTTCATTCAACGAGACCATGAAATCGTCGCCGACCTTGTAGACGTAGACGTCGGGCATGACGTACTGAGTGTCGGCAGGCGCATAGGCCCGGCCCGGTTTCGGGTCCATGGTGTAAATGATTTTGCACAGATCTGCGACTTCGCGAACGTCGCGGCTCATGGCCCTAGCGATGGCTTCGTAGTTTTTCTTTTCTAAGTCTTTGAGGTGATTGTTGATCAGATAAACCAAATCGTTGGTGTCTTCTTCCAGCACTTTCGCCTGGATCAGAAGACACTCTTTCAGATTGCGCGCGCCCACACCTGGGGGATCGAACTCGTGGAAGAAACCAAGGACGTCTTCCATGTCTTTTAAATCCATTTTTTCGCTGCCGGCGATTTCTTCTAAAGGAGTAATGATGTATCCGTCGTCGTCGACGTAATCAATGAGCACTTCGGCGATTTTTAATTCCTCATCATTGAAACCGTACATTCTGGCTTGCCAGCTCAAATACTCGTGAAGCGACTGTTGTGTCGTCATCACGTTTTCGTAGTTCATAATTTCTTCGTTACCACCCTGGCCTTGGGTCGGTGGTTTGTATTGAGTCTCTAGATAATTTTCCCACTCGAACTCGTCTTGTTTCTGCGGATCTTGAGTGCTGGCCTGCGCTTCGGTGCTGGCTTCGACTTCGCGCTCGGCGTCTTTAGTGCGCTGAAAGTCTTCCTCTTTTAGATCGGCAGTTTCTTCAAGGATGGGATTTTCTTCGATTTCATTGCGGACAGCGGTTTCTAATTCCATGCGCGAAAGTTGCAATAACTTAATCGCCTGCTGTAACTGCGGCGTCATCCGCAGTTGCTGACTTAAGTTCATTGACTGACTGAGCTTCGCCATATTCCCCGCTTTTTAATAGCTTACACTAAATTGGTTCAAACCTTGCATGTAAAGTTCGGAAACCGAACAATTAAGGGCTTTGCCCTTACAACTTAAAATTTTCGCCTAAATAAAATTGTTTGGCTAGGTCGTTGTTGGCAATTTCTTGAGCTGTACCTTTGACCTGTATTTGACCATCTTTCAGAATGTAAGCCAGGTCACAGATGCCAAGAGTTTCTCGCACGTTGTGATCGGTGATTAGAATGCCTATTCCCTTGCTAGAGAGCTCGCGAATGATGCCTTGAATGTCGGCGACGGCGATGGGATCGATGCCCGCAAAGGGCTCATCCAGCAGAATAAACTTAGGTGCACCCGCCAAGGCGCGAGCGATTTCCACTCGACGTCGTTCACCGCCGGAGAGTGCGTAACCATAAGAATCACGGATGTGTTGAATATGAAACTCGTTCAGCAGTTCCTCTAGGCGTTCGCGCATGCGGGCCTCGGAATAACCGTGAGCTTCGAGCGCCACCGAGATATTTTCAGAGACAGAGAGCTTCCGAAAAATGCTGGGCTCCTGCGCCAGATAACTCAAGCCCACTCGGGCGCGGCGGTACATGGGCTCAAGCCCGATGGAAACTCCATCCAGCAAGATATCGCCTTTGTCGGGCTTCACAAGACCAACGACCATGTAAAAACTGGTGGTTTTTCCGGCGCCATTCGGCCCCAGCAAACCCACAATTTTTCCAGACTCAACGGAAAAAGAGACGTCCTTGACGACTTTGCGATTTTTGAAAGATTTTGAAATTCCGGAAACTGTCAGCAAACTCACGCTTTAATCCTCAAGTTTATCCACATGGGCCTTCATCTTTTCGACCTTCACCTTTTTGCCACCGTCGATCAAGATGATTTGATCACCAGTGATCTCATCGTTATTTTGTACGACCCGAGGCTTACCTTGCAACGTGAATCGATTTTGCCCAGGGTCAAAGTTCACCAAATCTGAGGTGGCGTATTTGTCCAGATCGCTGACCTTCACACCCCCGGCGACAGAGACATTTTTCAAGAAATCACCCGGTTCACCGTATTCAAAATGAGCGTCAGGACCTTCCAATTTCATCGAGTCCATTTCAATCGAGACTTGATCAAAGAAGTGGACGCTGCGCCCAATCCCCGAGAATTCCGCCACTCCGCTTTTGATCGTGAAAAGCTTTCCGTCATTCAGTGTTTTCTGCGCCAAAACGTTGCGCTTGATCTGCATCAGATTTTTGTCCACCAGCGCTTCCATCCAGTCGCCGGTGACTTGTATGCCCTTGCCGTTGCTGTCCAAGGGGCCCGTCATCTTGACCTTATCCACGCTTTTGATCAGTCGATTTTCCGAGAGGTAATTGATGGTCTCTGTCTGAAAGCGATAACCATTTTGTGACTGCACTAAAACATTCCCAGAGATTTTCATGTCCCGGGTTTTGGCGTCGATTTTTCCGTTGGTACCGGTGACCGTGAACTCTGGCTTTTCACCGGAATAGAATAGGACTTTCACATTTTTCAGATCCCACTCACCGGAACCTTCAGAGCCTTCGGCGGTTTCAGAAAAAAGTTCCCAATCGCGATTTCCCGAACGGCTTTCGACGTAATGCACGCCTTCCATATGTTTTTCAGCGGTGGATTTCGGCGCAATGTCCCCGGCCAGCGGAGCATAATCCGCCGTTCGTTCCAAATTCACGGGAAAACCCAGCCAAATCTCTAGAAATAGGACGATGAAAAAGAGGCTTAAAAAAAGGAGTCTCCACCTGTGGAGTGCAAATTGCATCACACACTCTTACTTCTTAGGAAAAAATATATCAAGGACGAGGGCAGGTCCTATTGAGCTTTTTCTTTGGTTACGGCAAAGTTGATTTCTCCGGCGCCGGCTTCGGTCACCGTGTACATGACTTTCTTCAAGGTCAGGAAATCGATTCCCTTGTCGGCTTGAATAGTCACTTTGTTCCAAGGTGTCATATCGGGTTCTGGCTGCTTGTCCTTACCGGCTTCCACGACGGCCTTCAACTGATTCTGCAATTTCTTTTCAAACTCTTGCTTGGCCGTCTGCATGGCCTCTGACAGCTTGGCTGCCAAGGGTTGGACCATCCAGTCCTCTTGAGTCTTCAGCGCATCGTAAGTGATAACACTGGTTCGATCCACCAAAACTTCTTTGTTGGAAATGGTCACCACCACCGCAGGCTTCAATTCTTTGATTTTTGCGGCCTTCGGTAAAACCACTTCTTTGGGAATATAAAGAACTTCCCCGGTGGAGTTATAATTCTGCAGTAGAAAAATCACAAGCACGGTGAACATGTCCACCATCGCTGTCAAACTTAGGATCGCTACCACTTCGCGCTTGCCACCCTTGCGGCTCAAGAGTCGATGATGGCGAAATTTTTGGCCCGGAGGATGTATCGGCATTAGTAAGGCCCCCCTGTGAGCACGCTCAGACTACCAAAACCATTTCTCAAAAATGCGTCCATGACGTGGATCAATCTTTCGTAAGGAAGTTCGTCCGCCATGGCAATACCGGCGTCGACTTTGTTTGGATATTGCTCTTTCACTTTTTGCAGCAGGTCCGACAGAGAAGCATCGTCAAAATCACCGTTTTTAAAAGGGATGGTGGTCTTGGTCTTTGCTACAGTGAGGGTATAACCTGTCGCCCGCACTTCCACTTTCAGCGCCACATCTGCATCCGGAGGAGGTTTCACCGGTGCAGCGTCAGTGCGCTTTCCGTAAATAGAACTGCCGATTTGAATCATAGACACCTGACTCCAGACGGCCGTGATCAACAAGAACGTGATGAGCACGCTCATCAAATCGATGAACGGAACTAGGTTCAGCTCTAAACTTGTTCTTCGGCCACTACCGGTCTGAATTTCAGACATATTTGAACCTCATCCTTACTCGCGAATTTTGTCTCTGTTAGAGGCCACTAAATTAAGAACACTCATGCTGGCTTCCATCACTTCATTTTCAGCCCGCTGAATGCGCAGCTGAAAATATCCGTAAAACACGATAGAGATAATCGCCACCAAAAGACCAAACGCCGTACAATTTAAGGCATGCGAAATACCTTCTGACAGGCGCTGCGCTTTTTCCGCAGGATCAGCTGCGGCCACCGCGCGGAACGAGGTGATCATACCAATGATGGTTCCTAGCAGTCCCGAAAGCACTGACACGTTACCCGTCACTGCCAGAAATGAAGTCCAACCCTCAAGTCTGGGAGTCTCTCTAAGAACGGCGGCATCCATGGCCACCTGAATTTCTTCATCGGGTCTTTTGTTCATCGCGTGAACCAAGCCCGCTTTCACCGTATTTGTCAGCGGTGTCGGTCGTGAATCGCAATAAGCGATCGCTTGGCGAAGATCACCGCGCATGACCATGCCAAACAAACTGTCGGCAAACTCTTTGCGATCGATGGTCAAATTTTTGAGAGCCATAAAGCGCTCTGCCACCAACAAGACGGTCACGATTCCCACCAATAAAATGATGTACATGACGGGGCCGCCCTCTGAAAAGGCCCTCACTATAAAAGGCATATCTTGGTTGTTCACGTTCTTCCTCCTGGTCTGTTGCTGGAGGTCGTCCTAGACGACCTCCCACATTATTTAAAACCTTACTTAATTCTGTTTACTCATCAAGAACGGATAAGATACTTCGTAGTAACTTCCGCCCGGCGGCTCTGGGAACCGTTGCTCTTTAATTCTTCGCGCCACACATTCACCCACCGCTTGCAAATCGGCTGGCGCCTCTTTCACGTTCGACACAGTCACATGTCCTTGCTCGATCACCTTCCAATAGATGATGACTTTTCCTTCGAGGGAAGAGTTCGTCACCAAGGCACGGTCGAAGCAATTTTTAATCTGAGCCAAAATACTGCGAACCACTCGACGGACTTGCTCTTTATCCACCGTACCCACAAAGTCGGCACCACTGCCGCTGACTTCGATGGCGACGGAGCCTTTGCCGCCCACTCCGATATTTCCGTAGGAGGTCTGTCCCGAACTTCGACCGGAAGTTTTAATTCCAGCAATACCTTGTGTTGCTGTTCCATTGCCGCCGGCGCCAGTGTCTTTAAATTTTCCGCCCAGGTCATCGCCCGCTCGATTCGAGTTCATGCCGGACGAACCCGTGGCTTTACTAGCATCACCCAGAAGTTCGCCCGTGCCGCTGTAGGCTTTGTCCAAAGATTGCTTGTTACCGCCGCCGCTAAAAGCGCTCAGCAGTCCCATGCTATTGACATCTTTTTTCGACTCAGCGTTGGCTGCGGATTTATCCGTGGTCTTAACTGCGCCACCCTGCTTGATGGCCGAAGTGAATGTCTTACGATTGGATTTATTGTTGTTAGCCCGAACCTCTTCCGCTTTTGCGGGATGGTCTCTCAGTGCCGCTGATTTTTTCTTTTCATCGCCCTTCACTTGTTGGGCATTTTTAACCACTTCCACTTTTTTCAGTGGAGCTTGCTTCGGCGGCTCTGGTGGTTTTTGGACTGGCTCTGGCGGCTTCACCGGCGAAGGCACCTCTTTGGCGGTGTACACAAAGGTGGCCAAATGCAGCTGGTCCTCTTGCTTATCAGGATTTTGATCAGCGTTATTATAAATCGAAACATAAAGGGCCAAGAGCGCCACGACCACCAAAGACACAATCAGTCCGGTGAGCTCGCCCGCCGTGAGATCAAATCCCAGCAGTGCGGGAGTCGCCGTACCGGGAACATGTCGAACAAAAATTTGCAGGGTGCCGTCACCCACGGTGATCGACAACAGTTCCCCTTGATCCAAACGCACGGACATTCCGCCCTTATCGCGGGACGCTTTACCAAGCGAAGTCATCATATCTGCGTCGTATTTCTTTTCAGACTGTTGGATTTCAGGAACCATATTGCTATTCAAAAATATTTTGGTGCCCTGACTCAGATCCGCAAATACCATTTGTTGCGGCATAAAAACTGACGGCACGTCGACGTCGGCTTTTCCACCGCCACCGATCGTGATGGTTTTTTTATCAGTGAAGTGATGGCTAGAAATAATTCGCTCGTTCCATGCCACCAGAATTTCGACCACAGGCCCCTTGGTCGGACGCAGATAACCGCGTAGCTCAGGGATTTGATTGGGTGGCGCAAAAGTCGAACGACCTCGGCGCGAGCTCTTCGAGGTTTTGCCGGCGGGCGAATGGGTCTTTTCTACTTTTCCGGTGTCGGGCAACTGCGGCCGCGATTTGCTGGCAGGAACAGCTTTCGGTAGATCAAAAGATTTTCGCACGGAAGGCTCGGGAGGTGCTGCGGGTTTCGCTGCCGGAGGAGAAGGCGGTGCTGACGGAGGCGCCGCCGCACGAGGGGGCGTTGTCGCTGCCGGTGGATCTTTCGGTTTTGGTACTCCCACGAAAAAGTGCACTACGAATGCACCGATGCTGATCTGATCACCCGACGACAGGGCATCGTCCAACACGGCCGCACCCTTTTTTATGGTTCCAGTGGAAGAGCCCAGATCCGCAATGTAATAACCCGAATCACGGAGCTCGATCAGACAATGAATCGGGGAGACTCCACTGTCGGCAAGCTCGACATCGACGTCACCGCCATTGCCGAAGATGATCTGTTCCTTGTCGAATTGCTTCACTTCGACAAGCTGATTATTTTTGAATATTCGAAGAATAACTGGTGATCTCAATTGTTGCTCCGCCCGCGTTGCACATCTTCGGTTGATCGCTTCATTTCAGGAATAAAATCGTTTCTCAATTTCATCATGCGCTTGAAATTGAAATTCTTTTTTTGAAAAAGATAAAAGAGATCTGGCTTTTGTGTCGAGCCTTCTACCAACTCATCTTCGAAGTTCAGAGTTTGTTTGCGCGGTTCCTTTTTGCTAGAGGTCTCTGCCGCAACAGAGAGTGCCGAGCTGAATATCATTAGCAGTGACAGCACAGACAGAATGAAAGAACGCTGAAAAAACATCATGTTGTAAACCCTAACTCCTATTTTAAACCAGCTTTTGCCTTAATTTCCAATTCCTTCTCTGTATTCTTCATACTTTCTGCTAGACCTATCAGCTTCAAATGGTCCAAAGTCTCGAGCCCATCTTTGTATTTCCCCTGAAAGTCGATCTGCAGAATAGCATAGTTAAACAATAATTCCCGGTTATTGGGCGAACTCTTTAAGGCCTCGCGATACAGACCTTCGGCTTGCTCGGTGTTTCCTTTCCAAGCACTGACGATGGCAAAGTTATTAAGGAATTTAATGTCCTTGTTTCTTGAGGGACTCAAGCTCAGAACATTGTAAGCCTTGGCGAACTCTCGATGTGCTAGGTAGATCGAACCCAGATTCACAGAGGCACTGGCATCCGACGGATTGATTTCGATGGCCTTACGAAAATTGACGATGGCTTCATCTTCCTCTTTAGTGCTCAAGTAAGTCAGTCCGATGTTGGAATACAGCTCAGAACTTTTCGGCTGAATCGTGAGTGCCTTTCTAAAAAACAGCCGAGCGGCCAAAGGGCGGCCTTTTCGGTAGTGATAGAGTCCCATGGCATTCAAGGCTTTCACATCGTTCGGGTTTTGCATCAAACTAGCAGAGCCCGCATGAAAAATGCTGTCATCATTGCCAGAGCGGATAGCGTCTGCGAGCGCTGAAGCATTTCCCGCCTTAGCCGGCGTCGGAGCTGCGAAGGATTTGCTTTCAGCGGGTGCTGCGGTCTCGACTTCGGCCGAACCGCTGCCATCGTCGGTGGGCAAGTCCTTTTTTGGAGCAGAACTTGAACACGCCGTCAGCAGCATCGCCAGGATTAAAATTTTCGTCGCCAATGTTTGAGATTTCATCATTGCACCATCCATGAGCTGGAATGCATTTCCATCGGAGCTTCTCCGTGATCCACCACCGAAGCCGGATCGATTTTTTTCATAGACTCACGAGCAGCATCCATCTCTTTACCATAGACTTCCAACTGCGAGCCCCGATCCAAAGATGCACGAAAGCTCTCTTTGGCTTTGGCAAAAAATGGGTCTGCCACCTTCTGCACGCCGTCTTTGTATTGCTTTAACTCTTCCGGCTTCAAGCCCGCTGGGATAGGCGCAGTCACAAAGGCTTCGCCCATATGTTCGTTAGAGCGTCCGATCAGATTCAGCGCGCCCACGATCTCTTCCGGAGAATCGTATTTGATGACCTCTGTCAGTCTTTGATTGAGATCATTCAAGCGTTCCAGTTTTTGCTGCACGGCTTTTTTCTGCTTGGAAGGATCTGCTGGGATTCGTATGGCCTTCATTTCATAGAAAGCCATTGTGGATTCATCCAACAGCACTCTCGCCGCCCAGTGAGCACCAGGTCCTTTTTTGCTTGGACTTAACTTTCTTTGAGTGGACAGAACTCTGCGTTTCCAAATGTCGGTCTCACTGACTTTCTGTTGAGATTTGAAAAACTCATACATGCGGTAGGCTGATTCCACCGACTTTTCATTATTGAGTCCGAAGTTGAAGTATTCTTTGTAGTGCTCTGCAGCCTCTTTGTGATTGCCGGCCCGGCGTTGAATCTCTGCCATGCTGAACACCACGTCGACCCGGTCGGCTTTCTTATCTTTATCAAAATAAATTTGGAAATTTTGCATGGCCTCATGGTTGTGTCCCAAAGCCTCGTCCAAAATCGCCGCATTGTAGTAGAGATTGAGCGCCACTGGATCATTGCCCGCTTCGATGGCGGAATTTCTATAGGCTTTCGCAGCCTCTTCGATCATGCCGGCATCCTGATAAAGTTTGGCCAAAAGTCTTCGCGACTTGGGCTTGAGGGGCTCGGCCTCTTTGGTTCTAGAAGCAATCACAAGTCCGTGCTCATCAATGGCCTTAGCATTATTTCCCGCGCGCTCATAGTTGATCGCTGCATTGAAAGTGGCCGCGGTCGCCAATGTCGAAGTCGGATTTTGCTTAGCAAACTCTTCATACTGAGTGGCCGAACCCTGGTAGTCCTTGTTGACCTCAAGATCCTGCGCTTTTTTAAACTTCGCTTTTTCTAGTACGCTTCGAACTTCGGCGCCCTCTTTGGAATTGGCGATGGACGGCACTGACAATAGTTCTTGGCCCGTTTTTTCCAAGCCAGCGTAATCTTTTTTCAGATTGAAGATGTCCAGAAGCAAATTGGCCGAGTACTCGGCGTATTTAGTGTTCGGATAAGTTTGCACGATGTCTTTGAAGTAGGGAATAGCCCGATCAAATTGGTTGTGCTGATAGTACAGACGGCCGACCCGAAATTTGATCTCTGCGGTTTTCGCCGCCTTGGGAAATTTTCCCAAATACCATTGGGCCACCTGAACAAATTGACTGACCTTGGAACTAAATTCGACAGGATCCAAAGACTTGCCCACGGCTGCGGCGATCTCTTCATCCTTAGGAATGTTTTTCTCTAACGCCAGCACTATGTTCTCTGCAGCTTTACCGGCATATTTAGAGTTGGGTGCGTTGTCGACGACCCAGCGGTATTGAATACCGGCCTCGTCGTATCTTTCCATGTCATACAAAAGTTCCGCGAAGAAGAAATGCAAGTCCGGTGTCGCGGCGCTGTTAGGAAACTCTTGCAGAAAAACCTTGTAACCCTCGTAAGCCAAACCTTGGCTGAATTTCGCGTGGGAATTCTGCGCTGTTTGATGCTGGGTCAAAACCCAGTTTTTCAAAGTGGTCTCTCGCAGCCGTGAAGAGCTTTCTATCAGTTCATTGTTGCCTTTGTTAGCCTGATACCAACGGCCCGAAGGTCCGAAGTCTTTCACCCACGAATACAGCTCTTCGCGAAACTCTCGCGTTTTGGTCGCGGTAGAGAAAGCTAGGATGACTTGATATTTGTAATCGAAGGCTTTGGGGTTCAGCGGATCTTGCAAAATCATATAGTTGAAAAGTACGCGGGAACCTTCGCGGTTGCCTTTGTCCACATAGAGATAAGCTAACTTTTCTATGAATCCCTGAGCATCCTTGCCCGTCAGCCGAGTGAAATATTCTGGAGCTTTCTCTGGACTGCCTTGATCCGCGTAGAAGAGCACAATGTCCCGGAGTCCCTCTTTTTCCAGTCGCTGCTTAGACACCTTTTTGCCTTCAGCTGCGGCCTGCGCGTCCTCACGATTTTCGCGAATCAAGCGCTCCATGGCGTGCAGGGCATCCGCGGTTCTTCCGGTTCGGAAAAGGCACCAAGCTTCTTTATAGAGCGAAAATCCATACAGGCGATGGTGCTTGTGTTTGACCACTTCGGCGTAATGCTCTCCCGCCAATTTCCATTTTTCTTCTTCAAAATAAAATTCTGCCAAAGCGAAGTGCGATTCGGTGACAAAGGCGCTGTTGGGATGTTCGTGGGTTAAGCGTGTATAGTAGACTAGTCCCTTTTTGATCTCTTTAAGTTCAAAATAGTTATAGCCCAAGAAGAAGAGCGCCTGATCCATCTTTTCATCTTTAGGGAAATCTCGGATAAACCATTCATAGAGTTGAATGGCCTTCTTATTGTAATCATGGGCGTCGCTAATATCTAATTGCGGCCGCATCTTGCTGCGACCAGATTGGAAATCTTTGAGCTTAGTATCATAGTCGGTCTGCTTACGAAAATCGATGATGCCAGCTTTCTCTACGTAAAGTTCTGCCAACCTCAGCCAGAGCTCGCCACGGCGTGGGGAATTTTTAAATCTTTCAGTCAGCTTATAGAGCTCTTGAATTTGCTGATCGGTGATCTTCTCAAGTTTGGCTTTGTCATCATTGCCAGAGTCTTCCATAAAACTAGAAGTTCGTGGTGGCTTGACCTGCGACAAATCAAAATTGGATGGACGTGACGGAGTCTGCGCCTGCTGACTGATGGATGGCAGCGAGGTCTGCTTCTTCTGCCCCACTCCAAGAACCGAGCTATGATCGTGCTGTTTCAGAAGCTCACCAACGGTTTTTTTGGAAGTGGGCTTGGCGCTGGTTTTTACCGCCGGTTTGGTGGATTTTTTCGTGGATTTCTTTTTGGTCTTAGTCGCCGACGAACTGGAGTCAGAATCGTCATCCGCGGTGTATTTTGCCAAGGAGACACTCGACAACACAACCGAGGCAGTTATCAGGGCACAAGACAGCAATAGTGGGGTCCGTTTCATAGTCATTCTCACTCGCAACTTTGGTTTCCAAGATAGTGATAATTTCCAATTTCATCCAACCAGTATTCGCCGTCAAACGGCCAATACTCATAACCATTTTGTGCATACACACTGCGATCGATATTATCGTTCAGCATCACCTTCGGAGCATCTTTTCCAGCGATGCGTTTTTTCAAGACTTCTTTTTCACCATTGATCATCTCATAGCGAATGAAGCTGGCTTGCTCGTATTGATCCTTGAGCTCGGCCCGCATCTCCAGAAGATGCGCTTTGGTCATCTCACCAATGAAGATCTTAGCGTTCTTATAGCGATTGCCCAGAATTTTTCGACCAACAGCTCCCATCGGCGAACGAGAGATGTTGGGCATAGAATCCAGTTTATTTTTTTCATCATTTAAAATTTTCAGATAGGCGAAGGCCCGTTTGACGTCACCCTCATGCAAAATCTGATTGTCCACTTTCAGTGGCAATTTCGTTCGACCAGGGCGACCCAAGCGAATATTATTCGCTTGATCCACTTCATTATAGAAAGCCACTGGATCCGAGTTATTGGACATAAAGCCACTCATCTGGGCCCGAATAGGCCCATAAGTTTTTTCAAACAGATCCAAAACTTTAGCCATCTCATCATATTTACATACATATAGATAGACGATGGATCTTAGCAGCAAGGACTCTGGCAAAAAGAAGTCTTCGTAATAGGCCGAATGCAAAGACTGAAAGTTACTGAGCGCACTACGAAATCGCGCCGCTCTGACCAGGGCCCAAGAAGATTCAAACAAGGCCTCATGCCAGAGCGGATGATCCCGCGGAATCTCCCGATAAGTGGCAATAGAATTTTCCCAGTCCGTGGCCTGATAATAAGCCCGCGCCAAACCCAACTGGGCCACGACACGATTTGTATCGGTGACGTAAGCATTCGCCCGATATCCGACCAAAGCTTTGTAAGTAGAAATAGCCTCTTGAGGCTTCCCCTCTTCCAAAAGCGCCAAACCCTTGTTCACCCTAGAGAGGAAAAAGTAACGACTGCCTTCAGGCACCCGGCCAAATAAATCCAAAGCCTGAGACAACTGCCCAGCCTTCAGCTTGACCTCACCCAGGCGAAAATAAATCAAATCCTTACTAGCGGCAGGAATGTCCTCAATTTTTATGCGAGAAACCGCATAATTCAAAAGAGTATCATCACCCAACTGATCCGCAGCCAAAGACAATTTCTCAATGGCCTGACGAACATAGTGACTATTCCCATTCTTAATCACCTCAACAAACTGAAAAGCAGCAATCTGATTCAGCCCCAGATCCATCAAAGCCGATCCCAAAATATATTTGATCTGCATTTTCTCGCGCTCAAATTCCGACCGACGAGAAAGCGAATAAAGAAGCGGAACAGCAGCCTGATACTGCCCACTCTGAACCATCTTCAAAGCCGAAGCCAACTGCGAAGCCGCCGCCGGCGAAAGCGAAGCGGCCGAAGGCACGCTCACCGGAGCCTGAGGAGCCACCTTAGTTTTCTTAGTAGTCTTATACTGGCCTTCCCCAAAAGAAGAACCGCAAATCAAACCAAGAACTACAATTAATCCCAAAGAACGCCGCCCAAAGCAAAAAACGCGAAACAAAAGGCCCGCAGCCGAGGCGAGAGGAAGCGAACGCGGAGGCCTACTACTGTAGGCCGCACAAGTGAGCGACCGAACAACGAAGGATCCGGGCATTTTGTTTTGTGTTTTTACTACGTTTATCATCGGTATGAGGCCTCCGGAAAGTACCAGTTTGCTCCTAGAGTCAGTAGAATATTATTCGTAGCACCAGTAGGTATCGTGTACGTATTCAAATTCAGATCCCAACGAAATCCCACCGAGCGGGTGATCGCATAAATCTGCCCAGTGGCCAAAGAAAGCCCAGAGGCCGTGCTCGGCACACCGAGAGTACTTCCCGATTGCGGCACAGAACTCAAACTGGTTTGCCCACCGCCCACGGAAAAATACATATCAAAAGGAACAATTTTTTTCGTCCCAAAACTCATCTTTCCATAAATCGGAGTCCAGGTCAGATAGCCGCCAGTGAAACCGGTGACATAACCCAAGCTTTGAGCATTGACATTGTTCTGCGAAAGCAAACCCTGGGCCGCCTGTGTAGGACTGGCACTTAAGGCATAGTAGGCCACTTCAAGTCCCCAGGCTTCGGTGAAACTGTAGCCGGCTCTCACATTCAATCCCGCCGTGTTATTCCACGGATCATTAACCATGTCAGAGAGTCCGGCAAAAAGTTGGATGCGTCCTGATTTAGGCATGTATCGTCGCTGCAATACCGTCACTTCACTGAACGGCTGCAACTTGGACAGATCAGAGAGCGTATCAATTTTAACTTCTGGTGGAACGTCCTTTTCGGCCGCACTCACATCTTTGCTAGAGTTCGCCGGATTCGAAGGAGCCACTGGTATAGGCACTGGTTTCGTTTCATTTTTTTTGATCTCGGCTTCGATTTGATCCAGATCGCGGTCATCGCTAGCATCACTGGACTGCGCCAACGCCCACTTGGCATTGAAAATAAAACCTGAAATAACAAGGAACCAAAGAAGTATATATCGCTGCATGCTTTTCCTCGCAGCCTATAGACTATCGAAGGAACCGCCCTAGTTGTAGCAATGCACAACAAACTAGACCTTTACCCACACATAGAAATTATTTTTGAATTATGTTACTGCGGCCAATCGCAGAGTTTCTAAAATAAGGCGATCACACCAATATCAAAGATGCTGCCAATGGCATAAGTGTCTTGAAAAGAATTCTGAGAGGGAACGGCAGTGCCAGTCTTCAAAGCATTATTTCCCAAAAACGGAGACGGCTGTCCCGAGTACTGAAGTTTGAAGTCCGCGCGCAACGCCCAGCGAGACGAGAAATAAAACTTGGTGCCGATACCAGCAGTCACGCCAGGGTAGGACTTGTTCGTGTATGTGGTCATGCCGGCTCCAAAGATGGGGTACATGCTCATATTCGTGACCACTTGTTTGGTGAAACTAATTTTCCCGTAAAAAACATCCCACTCATAATTCAACCATGCGGACGACTGAAGTTGCGGGGCCCGGGTGAAATCAAGCTGGTAGAGTTGCTGTAAAGTTGAAGTGTACAACGTATTTAGGCCCGCCTGCCACAAAGCATAGTTTAGAAATAGCGCGCTTGTTTCGTTCCAGTGATAGCCCAGATTAAAGCCCAGTTTGCTTTGATTCTCGATGGCCTCGGCAAAATTCCAGCCGTAGTAAACACCCAACTCAATCTTACGATCTAAAATCACATTGCGAGATTTCACCGTGGTGGAATTATCAAATCTTGGAACCACGGTTTCTTTGGCTAATTCTTCTTCTGGCAGTTCCACTTGCGCCCGAACCACCACACTAGTGAAAATCAACGCACTAAAAATCGCCCATAGACTTTGTCTAAAACTCATAGATGTTGCTCCGTCTTTGCTGAAAAGGCTCCGTACTTGATGATCATTTCACAAACTTCTCGAACCGCCCCATTGCCACCCGCTCTTTGAGTCGTGTATTGCACCGCTGGAAAAACTTCTTCCATGGCCTCGGGAACAGTGGCTGCGAATCCCGCTTCTTTCAAAACTGGAATATCGAAGACATCATCGCCCATGTAGGCCACTTCCTCGGCCTTCAAGCCAGAAGCGCGAAGTAGCTCGGTGAACTCGGTGATCTTGTCAAAATTTCCGTGATGAAAGTGATCGATCTTCAAAGTTTTTGCACGCTCTTTGATGTCCTGGGCTTTCGAAGCCGTGATGATGGCCGTTTTGTATCCCATCTCTTGTAAGCGAATAATGCCATAACCATCACGAATGGAAAAAAACCGACGCCACTCTCCGGAAGAGTCCATGAAAATACGACAATCGGTAAGAATGCCATCCACATCCAGCGCTAACATTTTGATTTTCCTCAAACGCGAGATCGTCGCCTGCATGCTTCTATTGTTGAGAGGATTAGGGGCTACGCCAACTTGATTCCTGAAAAACCAGTCTTTTAGCTAGCACGTGGGTCCAATCGGGGGATGGGTAGATGTTCCGAGACAGGGGCCCACCCCTCCGTGGGTTCACGCGGAATTTTTTAAATGAGTACATTTAAAAAAACGCGTCACGCTTTCCGGAGCCCCTGCCTCGGAACATCTACCCATCCCCCGATTGGACACAGTTCTGTTTTAAAAAACTGGATTTATCTGGAACAAATTTATTTTCAAAATTTTGGTTCTGCGACTTGGAACCAGTCGAGATCTAGACAGTAGAGTGTTTCGGATGGTGACGGATCTACCACTTTGTTTACTTGTTGGATGAACTGAATGATCTTTTCTCGAATCACGTCGACGTCTTTTTTGGACAGTGTCATTGGTGATGTGTAGTGCAAATTGTCCGGGCTCCAAGTGTCTAGTGACTGAATGGCTTTTTGCCTCCAGTTCATATGGTGGATCCTCACCCAGGGGGAAGTGGACTCCACATGTGTGCTTGCTGGACCTACCACGAGAGTCTCGTTCGCTAATTTACAAAGTCCTGTCTTAAGAAGAAAGTCGAGCACTTCTTGCGCTCGTTTTCTAGGAAGACCAAGATATTCACTGATCGAATTTAGTTCGCCAATGCCTGGCAATGCGACGGACTGGCGAACTGCTGAGTATGTCCAGTCCGAATAAAAGATCGCCTTCTGATCATCTGTCAATTTGGCGTTTGCAGTGATTCTTTTGGAAATACTTTGGGCCTGTGCTTTGAGTCTTGAAAGTTGCTTCAGATGAAGTTTGCGGATGGCTGAATTCCCTGAACGATCTAGCTGAACAAGAAGCACGAAGTATTCAGTCTCAAGATCATTGAGACCAAAAAAGTCTGCAACGAGCGCCGCCTGATCGACAGTGAGTTCTTTATGTTCTTTCAAAATTTGGCTCACCAAGGTCGAGTGGACACCAAGAAATTTGGCCAATTTGCTCATTTGACCGTAGCCATTATTAGGCATTTCTTGAAGCCTCTTCTGCATAAATTTCCGATAGTTATCAAATTCAAAAACCGATACCATATACTTTAAGTATATATTAGTTAAGACTTTATACAACAAACATGTAGAGAAACTTCTCGTACTTGCAGATATTGCAGGTGTCAGCAAAACACAAAAAAGCTATAAAGGGGATTATATGAGAAGCTCTATCAAGTTCGCATCTGTTCACAAAATCGGTCTGGCCTTATTGGCATTGACCATCAGCTTATCTGCATACAGTGGCACTCGAGATGGTGGCGGAGGCGTGGCTGTTCGTTGCGCCGACCAACATGGTTCATCGCTTCAACTGCTGGACCTGTATGAAGGCAAAGCCAGGGGACTAACATTTGGAATGTCGCCAGCGACAGATTTGGAAATTGCCGATCTAACCGCTGATGTTTTGGCAACACATTACTGGAACCCATGGACCGTGCCCTTGCCTCAATATAAAGACTCCCTAAAATCAAGTTTCATTTTAGGCATCATCACAGGAAAAGGTTTTCACAACTATCAGACCAATAAATTTGTTTCTATCAGCTACGTTGATTCAGTGCCTTTATCCAATGACTACGGCAATTACTACATCCGGCCCAACTGCCATCTCGAGCAGGTGGCCTATTTTGACGATGTTCAAAGCACGATCATGATCGACAAAAAATTGTGGAATGAACTCGATGGCCTCGATAAAGCAGCACTTGTCATCCATGAAATTGGCTATTTTGAGTTCCGCTATATCGGTCTCGAATATGCCGGCACAGGGGTTCAAGGAGTCATTTCTTCTGAGCGAAGTCGCCAATTCACCAGCTCTCTGTTGTCAACCCAAGGCCTAATGCCAAAGATATTTGGAGTGGATCCACATTACTTTATGAGCTGCTATGGTGATAACCCTGATGGTCAGAAAGACACCGCTTTCTTTGCCTATGACTCTGACCAAGGCGAAGTGACCTTAGTGGTGTCTGATAACAATGGATTTTTCTCTCCGTATTCTGAGCGAGTAAAAATCCCGGGTATCTCAACAAATGATCTCCTTAGTCAGGCACCATCAAGTTTTCATCAAAAACAAAGGGTCTCTTTGGTGGGCGAAATTGATGCTCCGACGTTCAATCTTGAAATCACAAAGGTTTCGAACTCAGGCCCAACGGTTCTAATCACACGCATGTTCGGGAACTATGAACTTCCCATCGGTGAAGCACAAACAATGAACTGCAACTTTAATCATCCAGCGAATCCGTAAAATTTCCGATTTAACCAGTGAGCGGCCATCTTTTGCCGCTCACTTTTTTCAACGAACCTTGGCGCGAATCAAATCTTGTACGTGGATATAGCCGACTGGTTTTTTCGCCGACTCCGCCGACTTGTCAGTTACGAATAGCATATTGATACGAAACTGCTCCATCAGGAACAGCGCTTTTTCCGCGATTTCATTGGCGTCGATGGTGCGTGGATTTTTGGTCATCAGATCGCCCGCCACTCCGTGCAGTGGATCTTCGGCGTTGTCCAGTTTCCGGCGAATGTCTCCGTCCGTGATGATGCCCACTAGATCTCCGCGATCATCGGTGACTCCGGCGGCTCCGCGCACTTCGCCTCGGGACATCACTGATAAAACTTCTTTGACGGGAGTGGACACCTTCAGCAGCGGCATCGCGCTTCCGGTGTGCATCAGATCTTTGATCCGTGCCAACTTGAAACCCAAACCTCCGCCTGGATGAAATTGAGCAAAATCATCGGCGTTAATGCCTTTCGCTTCGAGTGCTGCCATTGCTAGCGCATCACCCATTGCCAAAGTCGCAGTGCTAGATGCCGTGGGTGCTAATCCCAGTGGGCAAGCTTCGCGGCTGACTTTCACATCTAAGGCTGCGGCTGCCCTCTGTGCCAAATCACTGCTGATATTTCCCGTGATCGCGATCAATGGAATTCCCTTGCGAGTGATGTAACTCAAGATCGCCGCCAGTTCAGGTGTCTCACCGCCATAACTAATGGCGATGACCAAATCTGCCGCGGTCACCATTCCCATGTCACCATGAGAGCCTTCCGCCGGATGTAAAAACACCGACGGAGTTCCCGTCGAAGATAATGTTGCAGAAATTTTTCGCGCGATCAGGCCTGATTTTCCGATGCCTGTGAGCACGACTTTTCCCTGGCACTCGGTGATCAATTTCACGGCGCGCTGGAAAGGCTCGCCCAGACGATCTTTCAGAGCTAAAATGGCTTGTGCTTCAACATCAAAAACTTTTCGAGCTAAATCTAGGGAATTTGGCGCAGCTTTGCTCATCACTATCAACTTTCTAAGTAGGCTTGTGCGGCCTTATGTGCAGCTCGCACGCTGGAGCGGCCTTCGCTGGCCTCTTTGCGTTTCAAACTGGCTTTGACAAAATGGACGAACAACGGATGCGGAGCCAACGGTTTGGATTGAAACTCCGGATGAAACTGCACACCGATGAACCATGGATGATCCACCAGCTCGACAATTTCGACCAAATCACGGTCCTTGTTCACGCCGACGCAATTCATGCCGCGTTTTTCGAACAGCGCCCGAAATTTGTTGTTGAACTCGAAGCGATGACGATGGCGTTCGCTAATGACACCCGACTTATACACCTGAAACGCTTTGCTGCGGGAATCAATCGCACAGGAGTAGGCACCCAGGCGCATAGTGCCGCCTTTGTTTTGAATGCCCCGCTGTTCATTCATAATATCAATCACGAAATTTCCCGTACGCTGCTTTTCATCGTGCCATTCACGCGAGGTCGCATCACGAATGCCGCAAACATTGCGGGCAAATTCAATGGCCGCCAACTGCATGCCGTAACAAATTCCAAAAAATGGGATCTGGCGTTCACGGGCAAAGCGGATGGCCAACATTTTGCCTTCCACTCCCCGCTCGCCAAAGCCGCCTGGAACCAGGATACCGTGAACCTGCGACAACGCCTGGTTGATGTTTTTCTCATTTATCTTTTCAGAGTCCACATAGACAATTTCCACGTGCGACTGATTGGAAATTCCGCCGTGCACGATAGCTTCGTTCAAAGATTTGTAGGACTCTTTCAAATCGACGTACTTGCCAACGATGGCGATACGAACTTCCTTTTGAGGTTTTTTTAATACTCGAACAATATTTTCCCAGCCACGCAGCTGTGGTCGCTCTGTTTTTAAGCCCAGTCGTTCGGCCACTAACTCATCCAAATGTTCACGATGAAGATTCAGTGGAACTTCATAAATGGTGGAAGCATCTTGGGCCGAAATCACTTGCTCGGGTTTTACTGAACAAAAAAGCGCCGTCTTTTTCTTGAAGGCGTTGTCGATGGGTCTTTCTGTGCGGCAGACCAAGAAGTCTGGCTGCAAACCGATTTCACGAAGCTCTTTCACTGAGTGCTGAGTGGGTTTTGATTTCAACTCGCCCGCGACGGCAATGTAGGGCACGTAGGTCACATGAATCAAAACTGAATTCTCAAGACCGACGTCGACCCGCATCTGGCGAATGGCCTCTAGAAATGGAAGACTCTCGATGTCGCCGACAGTTCCGCCAATTTCGATGATCGCCACTTCCGCTCCCTGCGAAGCCTCGTGAATGCGTGCCTTAATTTCATCGGTGATGTGCGGAATGACTTGAACTGTTCCGCCCAAATAATCACCGCGACGTTCGCGGGAAATGACCGCATCGTAGATTTGTCCAGTAGAAACGCTATTGCTACGAGCCAGCTTCAATGAGGTGAACCGCTCGTAGTGTCCCAAGTCCAAATCCGTTTCAGCACCGTCCTCGGTGACATAAACTTCCCCGTGCTGAAACGGAGACATAGTTCCCGGATCGACATTGATATAGGGATCGCACTTCATCAGCGTCACGCGAATTCCGCGGGCTTCCAACAGGGCGCCTAGGCTTGCGGCGGTAAGACCCTTGCCGATGGAACTGACCACGCCGCCAGTGACGAAAATAAATCTCTGGTTGAATCCTTTTTTAGTGGATTTTTTCGTGGAAATTTTTAGACGCTTCGCTTTCGATTTCATTTTAGCCATTTTCGCCTCTGTTCTTTTCGCTACTTTTTTGCGCCAATAAATTTTCTATTACAGCAATGTCTTCGGGAGTGTCCACTCCCCAACTGCGCTGCTCGGTGGTCACCACTTTGATTCGAGCTCCCATGTGGAGTGCGCGCAATTGTTCTAGGGATTCTGCCATTTCAATTTCTACGGGTGCGACTTGACAATAGCGTTTCAAAAAATCTCCGCGAAATGCGTACATCCCGATGTGCTTCAAAGCACCGGTGGGATGATCTCCGCCGGATTTTCTAGAGTAAGGAATCGCATAACGACTAAAATAAAGTGCTTCCGAACGATGATTGACGACCACTTTCACCGAATGCTCGGACATCAACTCGGTGGTCGAAATCGGATGAGCCAGTGTTGCCATCTCTAGCATCTGGTCCTTCAGCATAGGTTGAATCAATGAATCGATCAGGCCACCGGTCACCAAAGGCTCGTCGCCTTGAATATTAAGCACGATTTCCACAGACTTGTCCTTGATGGCGGCCCACACCCGATCAGTTCCAGAGGGAATATCGGATGCAGTCATGGCGACTTCAGCACCTTCGCGCTGAGCAACGGCGGCGATTCGCTGATCGTCCGTCGCCACGATCACCTTGTCTAAAAGTCGGGAGGTCTTCGCCCCGCGAATCACCCAGGCGATCAGTTCTAGGCCTTGAATTTTCACCAGCGGCTTTCCAGGAAAGCGAGTCGATCCGAATCTGGCTGGTAGAACTCCCCACACCGACATTATTTCTGTCCTTTGGGTGCCTTCACCCATTGCCGAAAAAAATATTCTTCCACTTCTTCAATTCCAGTTTCATTTTGCGCAGAGATCGACCAGACATTTTGCACCCGCGCTTGCTTTTTAATGGCCTCACAACGTCGCTTAATCTCACCAGGCTTTAGCCGATCATCTTTGCTGAGCAGAATCATGGTTGGTCGACCCGAAGAATTCATGTAGCTCAACAAAGCCTCTTCATCTTCCGTCCAATCGCGCTTGATATCCATCAGAAGCAGTAAACCCACCAGATTTTCGCGGGTGGAAAGATAATTTTCCAGCATTTCTTGCCACTGCATCACTTCCGAACCCGAGCGCGAGGCAAATCCATACCCAGGCGTGTCCACCAGGCGATAAAAATCCCCTACATCGAAAAAATTCAGCAGCCGGGTCTTGCCAGGCTCTTGACTGACCTTAGCTATTTTGGACGTGGTCAACACATTGATGAACGAAGACTTCCCAGAATTAGAGCGGCCAGCGATGGCTACTTCGGGTCGTTTTTGATCGGGATAGTCGGCTGCCAGCACAGCACTTTTTAGAAATTTCACAGGGATTGGCATGGAAGAGCATGCTACTGAATTCCAAGGGTTTGGACAAGCTTCCACTGATTCGGAAGGAATCATTTTCAGTGGCCGCCTTCAGATCGAAATTAGACGGCTTTCAGGCCAACCGGCGCCCTTGGCGAGGTCGGCACATATCTTGTTAACACCTGTGGACACAGATCGGGAGGGATCAATGAATCACACACACAAAGCGTTCCTATTTTCACACCGTCATCCGAAATTGCCCATTGGCATTCCAGAGTTCATGCTTTTAGGCAAGGACCCCGCATGCTCTATCATTGTCGACTCGGAACAGGTTGCCGACCGTCATTGCAAAATCGAACGACGAAATCAGGGTTACAGCATCATCGACCTGCGAACTCCTGCCGGTACTTTTGTGAATTCCACCAAAATTGCGGAAGCTTTCCTGCAGGAAGGCGATGAAATCTGTGTCGGCGGAAATTACTTCACCTTCACGTTCAACGGTTACGGCCAAGACCAGCAAATCGGACTAAAAAGCAAAAATATGGTGTGGAGCCAACAACTATCGACACTCAAAAATATTGCTCAAACCCAGTTCCCAGTATTGATCCTAGGACCTTCTGGAACCGGTAAAGAGGTGCTCTCAGAAGCCATCCATAACAATTCACCCAGAGCCCACGGCCCTTTGATCAAAGTGAATTGTAGCGCCCTCACTGAAACGCTGGTGGAAAGCGAGCTCTTCGGACACATCAAAGGCAGTTTCACTGGTGCTATCGCCGATCGTAAAGGGGCCTTCGAAGCCGCCCGCGGAGGAACACTTTTCTTGGACGAGATCGGCGATCTGCCACTGGGTCTTCAGGCTAAACTTTTGCGTGCCATTGAAAACGAAGAGATCCGTCCTGTTGGATCGGATCGCAGTGTTAAAACCGATTTGCGAATTTTAGCCGCCACTCACCAAAACTTGCGCTCGAAAATTCAAGCCGGTGAATTTCGCACGGACCTTTATTTTCGCCTAGGGGTCATCACTATAACGCCTCCGGCGTTGACTGCCAGAATGGAGGACTTCGAAGATTTGCTCTATGGTTTTGCCAAAAAAATGCGGGTGCGCTTCAGTTTTGGTGCTATCCAAAAAATGAAGAAACACAGTTGGCCAGGCAACATCCGGGAATTGCGCAATTCCGTGGCACGGGCCTCTGCCTATTTCCCGAAAACTTCTATTGAAGAAGCTCATGTGGATAGCATCATCGATGGCAGCTCTTATGATCCGGCCTTGATCGCAGGAATTTCATCGGGCCAATTGCCGGTGATCAAGGAAATTGAAAAACAGATGATCTTAAAGCGTCTGGCCGCCAACAATGGCAATCAACGACAGACGGCCAACGATCTGGGAATTCCAAAGTCCACGCTGCACGACCGACTGCGAGCGTACAATATCGACGCCCGACAATTCAATGAAAACGCCTAGGGTTTGAGAATGATGGTGCTGATGTGCACGGCCTTCACGGTGCCTTTCGTGAGGGCCCGACTGATTTCTTTTTGCAAGCGATCGGTCATGTTAGCCTTGCCGTGATCAGTTTCCAGTTGTTCGTAAGTCATTTCGCTGATCACCTGTCGCATCAGATCTAAAATCAAAGACTCTTTGTCTTTGATTTCAATGACCACGTCCGAACTCATTCCCTCGATATAAAATTCAAAGGCACCCATGGGATTTCCCGGCGCCTCCGGAGAGACCTTCAAGTTCACAAAGATTCTTTTCGTCAACAGCAGATTCAGGGCCGCCCGTGCGTTTTTCAAATAAGCTTCCTGTTCATTTTTATTCGCAGGATTATAGTCGTAGGCCTTAGTGGCGTGATCAGCCATACTGGCAATGAACAGTTCCTGCTGAGGAAAAATCAAGGGAAGAAGTTTACCACTAAGTCCCAGAATCCCTACCACCACCGCAGTCACCATCAAGAGCAGCGAAGCAAAGAAAACAAGCCTAGCTTTCAAGCTCATTTTTTTGAATGTCTGGAGCGAGGTTTTGACGAGCGCTAAGAACTGGGTCATGCCCGTCTTGGCCTTAGAGAACGTCGCCGAACGGCCATCATTCAACAGATAGTGGACAAATTTCTTGGCGCGAGTCCACTGCTCAGTCCAGCGGTCCATACCTCTATACAGCCATCGGCGAATTTTCAGTGTGACCTTGGGCATGAACGGGGCGACTTTGTACAAAATTTTCAGTGGGCCCTTGAAGTTTTGCCACATGTCGACTTCGGCGTGATAAGCCGCAAGATCGTCATCGACGACGATTTGCTCAAGGGTTAAAGATTTGTCCGCCGCAATTCCAGAAACTTCTTTGAAAAACTCTGGGGATTCTTCCGCAAGATAAGCATCGACGTCCTCTACGGACATTTCCGGAACGTGTTCTTCCGGCTCCTTATCCTTTTCCTTAATTCTGGGCGGCGCTTTCGGATCAGACAATGATGGAACCTCCAACCCGGTCGATGGTCGTGTTGATAAACTCTTCTCTCATCTAGTTTATGAACTTGATCCCCTCCCAGCAAGCACTTTTATTGTGACCCAGGAAAGCCTGGTTTAAAATATCTAGTATGAGAACGAACCTCCTTCTGTTTTTATCGGGCGCGATGCTGTTGCAAATTTCTTGCGTCAATATGGAGCGCAGTCATGAAAGTGGCTATGCGCAGGCCTCGACCAAATCCACTGAATCTGGCTGGAAAAAAGTGGCCAAGAGTGAAGACTATCATCGCAAGGAAGAGGCTCCACCAGCAGACGCAAAAATTCGTCTGAAGCAACTGGAGAACAAAGTGGATGGCCGGCGCGAGCTTGAGCAGTATTCCAAAGCCCTGCCCTGGTTCAAAGATGACGCCGAAAAAATTCAGTTCTTAGAGTTGGATGGATACGAGCCCCGACAGCAATGGTTGAGCAGTCAAGATTTCGTAGCTAGGGCTAAAAAGGTCGCAACACAAATGCAAGACATCGTCGAAGCCCAAGACATCGCGCTGGGAATGCCAGAAAATCTAGTCAAAAAATCCTGGGGGGAACCCGCCGAAGTGGAGGTTTCTGGATCGCCAGCCTTTCACAATCAGCGCTGGCGTTATCACAAATTTGTTTCATCTTCTGATGGCTACAAGTCCGAAAGAAAAACCGTCTATTTTGAGAGCGGCAAAGTGGTCGGCTGGGAAACGGAGTAGGCCCGCAGGGCCTGTGACCCGACCCCGTCCCTAGTGAGCCTCATCCCAATTGTCCCCAATCGCAGCGTTGGCTTTGAGTGGAACCTTCAGAGTCGTGACGCCGGCCATGAGCTGGCAGATTTCACTTTGATGCGCTCTTAGCTCGTCTTCGCTTCCTTCGAAAATGAGTTCATCGTGCACCTGCAGAATCATCGGGATACGAATTTTTTCGGCCACCTTGATCATCGCCATTTTCACGATATCGGCGGCTGTGCCTTGAATGGGCGCATTGATGGCCGCGCGCTCTCCAAATTTTTTGATCATGGCAGACGCTGACTTAAGCTCCTGAATGTATCGACGACGGCCCAACAGAGTTTCAACAAATCCATCACGAGTGGCCTGCATGATCGTGTCATCGATGTAGCTGCGAACACCTGGGAAACGCGTGAAGTATTTCTTAATAATGTCGGCGGACTCTGTCCTAGAGATTCCTAGATTTTCCGCCAAACCAAAAGCCCCCTGGCCATAGGCGATTCCAAAATTGACCGCCTTCGCAGCCCGGCGCATCTGATCGGTGACATCTTCCAGCTTCACGCCAAAAACCTCCGCAGCGGTGGCGGCATGAATATCGAGGTCTTTGAAAAATGCCTGGCACAGATTCACATCCCCCGAGTAATGAGCCAGAATTCGGAGCTCGATCTGAGAATAATCCACTGATAAGAGTTTTTTCCCCGCCTCTGCGGAGAAAGCTCGTCGCACGCGTGCACCCCGTTCGGTGCGAATGGGAATATTTTGTAAGTTGGGATCCGTGGACGACAAGCGGCCCGTGGCCGTGTGCGCTTGGTTGAGCGTGGTGTGAATGCGCCCGTCCTCTTTCACCATGTTAGGTAGTGCGTCCACATAAGTGGACTTCAACTTAGTGAGTTCTCTATAACTTAAAACTGAATCAATGATCGGATGCTTTGATTTTAATTTTTCCAAAACATCATTGTCCGTGGAAAATCCAATTTTGGTTTTCTTTCCGGGCGGAAGTTTCAATTTATTAAATAAAATATTCCCCAGCTGTTTGGGACTGGCGATGTTGAAGGCCTCTCCGGCGGCGGCGGAAATTTTGCTTTCTAACCCTTGGATTTCCAGCGTCAGCTCTTGACCTTGAATGCGCAGCAATTCCTTGTCTAGATGAATGCCATCACATTCCATTTTAAAAAGCAGTGGCATCAAAGGCATGTCCACTTCATGAAATAATTTTTTCTCGGCCTGATTTTCCTGCAGGCGCTCTTGCAGGGTGGCTTGAAGCCGCAGATGTTGATCCAGCAAGTCCCCAGGATTTTGCAGATCACCCGGAGTTTCACCCAGGTAGCGAAAAAGGACCCGTTCCCAATCGGTGGATTCACCAGCATGCAACACATAGGACGCCAGCAAAGAGTCCCAACTGGCGCGCGGCAAAACATCGCGGAACTGAATGACGTGCCAAAATGTCTTAAGATCAAACCCTTGCCAATTCAGATCCAGTTTCTGCAACTGGCGCGAAAACTCCGATAGGTCACCGCGCAAAACATAGACCGATTTTGCCGCCGCATCACCCAGATAAATTCCCTGCTGGTTGTGCAAGCCCCAGATATTTTGACCAGCCTTGATCTTGGAAGAAACTTCTTCCACCGATAGGTCCATCACCTGAAAGTGATGGGATGCCTTGCTGACCGACTGAACTTCCACAGCCGGCTTTTCCACGGGAGTCACCGCAGAAGTGCCAGAAGCAGCTACTCCGAACTTAGGCAAATGGTCCAAAGTTTTTTCTAAGTTTTTAAAGTTGAGCTCGGATAAAAGTTTTCGAAGCTCTGGAAGATCAGGTTCGCGGGTGTGATAAGATTCTAGATCTTTTGAAATGGGCACATCAGTTTCAATGGTGACCAGTTTCTGAGATAGAAAAGCATTGGCTTTTCCAAGCTTCAATTTTTCCTGAGTGGAGCCCTTCACGGAATCGATGTTTTTATATATACCTTCAAGGTCACCAAACTCTTCCAAAAGTTTCTGTGCACCTTTAGGCCCGATCCCGTGAACTCCCGGAACGTTGTCCGAGGCATCCCCCACCAGAGCTAGATAATCGATCATTTGCGTGGGTTGGACGCCCCATTTTTCCTTCACTCCGGCCGAATCGTACTTCACGTCCTTCATGGTATCAAAAAGCCAAACATGAGGCGCCACCAATTGGCCAAAGTCTTTGTCGCCAGAAACTATGTAAACATCCAGCCCATGTTGGCGCGAAATTTTGGTCATGGCCCCAATCAAATCGTCGGCCTCAAACCGCGGCACTTCGAGCGACGGAATCCCGAATAGATCGGCAATTTTTTTGATGTACGGAATTTGCGGAATCAGATCTTCCGGAGTCTCGCCACGATTGGCTTTGTAGTCGTCATAAATTTCTTTGCGAAAACTGGGCTCTTTGCGGTCGTAACAAAAAACGATGTACTCGGGCTTTTCGTCTTTCAGAACTTTCGTGACCATGGCCAAAAATCCGTAGATCGCATTCGTCGGCAAACCGCTCGGTGAAGTCAGAGGGCGAATTGCATAAAATGCACGAAAGAAAAGTGAGCTAGCATCAATGAGAAAAATTCTTTTAGCGACCGGCATCCGGCTGAATTAACACGACGAAGAAGGCCGCGTCTAGAAGCTTAATTTTTCTCGTAAAGCCGGCGTTTCACCACATCCGATGAAACCTGGGCCGAGTGAGTCTCTTCCAAAATGGACTCTGCCAACGGATTTTGAAAAATCTGATCCGCAGCAAATTCTGCCTGTTTTTCAAGCAGCATAAGAGTGTCGATATGAAGCTCAATCGCCGTCAAAACGGAGCTGCGAGAGGATTCCCAACTGCTGACCAAATCCGATTTACAATTGAGTTTTCGAGCCAATTCAGCCTGAGTCCAACCCAGTCGACAACGAAGTAATTTAATTTTATCTGAAGTCCATGTCATATCGTTTATAAGTATGAAATGATTCGGGTTTAAAAGCAAGTATAGAGCCTTTGCTCCATGTAAAATTTAGCCCTTTGACAACAAATTTTGCGTGGTTTTTTGTGCACAAACCAAAGGCCTAAAAACCACTCAATCATCCGAGAAGACGAAAACCAAGTCATTCTCATCAGCTAAATCATAGCGATCCATAGCCTGACGTTCTAAATATGCGGGGTCCTGCGCCTGCCGCAGTTGCTTCTCTAAATCCACAAGACTCTCAGTGACCTGTTGAGTCTGAACTTTCAAGCGAATCTCATCCCGATGAAGACCATAAAGCCGAAGCAAACTGCCATTCAAAAGCAAACTAACTCCCACGAACACCAAACATCCCCAAAAAACCCGCAAAGGAGAATGCACCAACTCATGAACCCACCGAGACAAAGAAAAAAAATACTTCATCCCCAAATTCTAACACCAATCCAGAATTTAGAAAATCCAATCCCCCCTCCCCTGTCCCAACACAGACCGAAGTCGTGGCTCTAGCGCGTAAGAAATGCCCGCAGCCGAGGCGCGAAGGAGTGAACGCGGAGGCGTGCTACCCGCACGCCGCACAAGTGAACGACTGAGCAACGAAGGATCCGGGCATTTATTGCGCGCTAGATGACGTAGCCTATCATGCAGGCGAAGTGGCAGACGGTTCCTGCCAATACAAAAAGATGCCAAATCCCATGGCCATGTTTGATTTTTTCATCAAAGACAAAAACGCCGATACCGCCGGTGTAAAAAAGTCCACCCAGCGCCAACCACCAAATTCCGGTGTGGGGCATATTTTCTAACATCGGCCCGGTGGCCACAACGATCAACCAACCCATCAACACATAGATAACCAGTGAAAGAATGCGAGTTTTTTTTCCAATGATGATCTCTTGCAAAATTCCCAAAAGGGCCAAACCCCAGACCACACCAAAAATGGTCCAACGCCAAACTCCGGTGAGTACCACTAACGCAAAGGGCGTGTAGCAACCAGCTATCATCAGATAAATCGAAATATAATCCAGTTGTCGGAAAAAATTTTTCCAAGGTCCTTTGGTCCAATGATAAACGGTGGAGGTCAAATACAAGAAAATCATCATGCCGCCATAAATACTGAAGGCGACAATCTTCCACACGTTGCCCTGAAGACCTGCCATGGTGACCAAAATCGAAGTGGCGATGATGGCAAACACCGCTCCCATCAAATGCGTAACTGTATTGAATCTTTCGCCGTGATACATTTATAACCCGCGAAAAGCGGCTTTACCCCAATAGTGGGCAGAACCAGCTAGTTGTTCTTCGATGCGAAGAAGTTGGTTGTACTTAGCAGTGCGCTCACCCCGACACAGAGAACCAGTTTTAATTTGCTGGCAATTCATAGCCACGGCTAAATCTGCGATCGTGGTGTCTTCGGTTTCGCCGCTTCGATGGGACATGATGGTGGCGTAACGATTTCGCTGCGCCAAGCGCACGGCCTCTGCGGTCTCTGTCAGCGTGCCGATCTGATTCACTTTCACCAGCAGAGCATTGGCGATATTTTTTTCAATCCCCTGGGTGAGGCGTTTAGGATTCGTAACGAACAGATCATCGCCCACCAACTGCATGCGATCACCTAAAGCTTCAGTCACACTCTTCCAGCCGGCCCAATCGTCTTCAGAGAATCCGTCTTCGATGCTGACGATGGGAAACTTCTTGGCCCAACCTTGATAAATTTCCACCAACTGCTGAGAAGAAATTTTCTTGCCTTCCCACTTGTATTTGCCGTCGGCGAACATTTCTGTGGCCGCGACATCCAATGCCAGGTGCACATTGTCGCCAGCTTTGTATCCAGCTTTTTCGATGGCTGTCAGAGTCAGCTCTAGCGCCATTTGGTTGCTCTTCAAGACTGGCGCAAAGCCGCCCTCGTCACCGACTCCGGTAGCTAGGCCTTGCTCGTGCAAAATCTTTTTCAAGGTGTGAAAAATTTCAGAACCGGCGCGAAGTGAATCTGAAAAACTGCCGTTCACCATCGGTACGATCATGAACTCCTGAATATCCAGTCCATTGTCGGCGTGCGCTCCGCCATTCAAAATATTCATCAACGGTACTGGTAACGAGTGCGCTTGCGAACCACCAACGTAGCGATACAGCGGCAGTCCTGCGTCCATCGCTGCCGCTTTGGCACAGGCCAAAGAAACTCCTAAAATCGCGTTGGCTCCCAGCTTAGTTTTATTTTCGGTTCCGTCCATGGCAATCAGAAATTGGTCGATCGCCACCTGATCGGCGATCATCATGCCCAAAATTTCCGGCGCAATTTTTTCGCGAACGTGCTGAACGGCCTTTTGCACGCCTTTGCCAAGGTAGTAAGACTTATTTCCGTCGCGAAGCTCGCAGGCTTCGTGAGCACCGGTGCTGGCTCCGCTGGGAACTGCAGCACGACCGACACTGCCCGAAGAAGTGACGACATCCACTTCCACGGTTGGGTTACCACGACTATCCAGAATTTCACGGGCATGAAGAGCGACGATCTCAGACACGAGTGTTCTCCTGTGATGTAGAAGATTTCATTTTTTGTTCTGAATGATTTTTCTTAGCGGAAGCATTTAAAATTTCAAAGGCCACAGACATGGTGACCGGAAATTGTTTTTTCACCCATTCCCAATCGACACGCTTCATGGCCTCTTTCATGCCGGTGGGTGAGGACCTTTCCGGGGCCGACATCAAAGTGATGAGCTGCTGCGCTCGCACCATGTAGTCCCCAAGTCGAGCCACCTGATCTTTAAGAACCAACAGAGACGACACTTCAATTTTATCAAAATTCTTAATGGGTTCGGATGCGGACTCGACATCGCGAGCATCAACTTCACCCAGAGTGAGCTTCTGGCGCATGTCCTGCTCCAAATCCTGGTAAGCTTTGCGCAACTGCTCGTTGCGAGCTTCCAAGTCGGCATTTTTCTGTTGCAACTCGAGCTGATGTTTTTCCAACTGGTCGACGATGGAACGCATAAGTTCTGGACTCAATTTTCGACCGGAATCTTCCCCAGCGAAAATTTCTTCTTGAGCCGAATCCCAGGAAATTTTTAAACGTGTGCCCTGCCATTGGCACTGACCCAAATTTTTTCCAGCAAAGACGGGAAGAGTTTCAAAACTAGCTCGCAAATAAGTCGTCGTGAATGGGAATAGATCTGCCGGAATTGGTAGGTCCAAAGCCACGCTATTCGTGCCGCGAACCACATTGTCCACCGGCGGTTCCGGAGAAATAAAGTAAGAAAGAAAACGCGTGGGCTGCGCCAAAACATCCTGTAGGGACATCATGCGAAGGACGCTGTCAAAAACTCCCCAACTGCGCAGGTCGGGCGTGGCGTGACCGATCTCTTGCAAAGCACCCATGCCAGCGGCCTTGGCTAAGAATTTTTCCATTTCCGAAGCTGGCATCCAATACGACGGATCTCTTAAGAAATCTTCAGGCAAAGCAGTGGCTTCCAAAAGCGAAGAAACATCTTCCCCCTGGCGTCCAAGATACGACAGTACTGAGCTAGTGATTTTACAGCTTAAGAGCACACCTGCTTGTATATTAGTTGCGTCGCTCTATGCGAGTAAAAATGGATTTTATTTACCCGAGCGCCGAGTCATGCCAGTGAATTCAGCAGCTAAGCTACTGTTTTCACAGGGCGCCTAGGCTGCCGTTGGTTTTTGAAATTTGGCACTAGGAAAGGGCAAATTGTTATCGATTATTTCCTGCATGAAGCCCGGAACTTCGCCCGTGGCCTCGAGCCTCCCCTGCAGTTTGCCATCAGCGCCTCGAACCAATCGTGAAATCTCGTAGATCGGATGAACCGCGTAAGTGCCATCGGCATTAGACCCACGAACTTCTGCAATGGAAGCCACACGCCTGGAACCGTCAGAGTACCGCGAAACCTGAATGATGATATCTATGGCAGAGCCCACTTGATGGCGCAGGGATTTTTCAGAAATTTTCGCATCCCCGCTTTGAGCCAAGGACTCCAGCCGAACGATGGCATCTTGGGGCGAGTTGGCATGCACAGTTCCCAGACAGCCTTTGTGGCCCGTGTTCATGGCATTGACCAATTCCATAGCTTCTGCCGAACGAACTTCGCCGACAATGATGCGATCAGGACGCAGTCGCAGAGCCGACCTCAGCAAATCCTTCATTGAAACTTCGCCATTGCCCAGTTGGTCGGCCATGCGTGTTTCGAAATTCACCACATGGTCATACTTAATGCTGAGCTCGGAAGAATCCTCGATCACCAGAAGACGCTGACCCTTGGGAATACGTGAACAGAGCATACCCAGCAACGTGGTTTTGCCGGAACCAGTACCGCCGCTGACGATGACATTTTTTCCAAGGAACATGCAAATATCCATGAATTGGGCCGCATCCACGGACATTGCGCCCATCTTCACATAGTCTTTGAAGCTGATATTTGTTTGCGTGAATTTACGAATGGAAACACAAGTTCCATTGCGAGAGCACGGCGGAATCACCGCTGCGATTCGAGAGCCATCGGGCAAGCGTGCGTCCAAACGTGGACTTTCGCTGTCAATGCGACGACCCACACTCTGGGCGATGTTATTCACGGCTGCGCGCAGAGCGTCCTCATCGGTAAAAGTGGCTGACGTTTTGGTCAATTTTCCACCTGTTTCGACGAAAATCTCTTGAGGGCCGTTGATCAGAATTTCAGAGACCGCGGGATCATTTAAAAATGGCACGATGGGGCCCAAAAAGTTTTGGATGGCCTGTTGAAAAACATTTAAATGATCGGCCACGTGAACCCTCGCTTATTTGCTGCTGGATGCTGGCTTACGAACTTCGTCATTTCCAATCACCACGATGCGCCCTTGTTTGGCGGTCTCTGGACATTGGAAAGAGAAAATTCCTTCGGCCTTAGGGACGATGGAAAACTCTTGAGGTTGACCATAAAAAGTGCCGTGGTGTTCAGAAAAAGCGTCCAGAATAAAGCTGACGTTTTTTTCTTTCTCGTTCACGTTCACTACGTGAATGCGATAGGTGCTGCCTTTTTTCAAGCGCAGTGTTTCTGGCACAAATCCCTTGTCGGTATTTAAAATCACGATCTCTTGGGTGGGTCCGATGGACTCAAAAAACGATCCCACCAGATTTTCTGGGGTCACGTCTTCCACCTGGCTGCCTGGGCCTTGGGCTTTTTGCAGATCTTTATTGCGACGACTCAAATCGATGTCCCACGCCCGCACTGTGACTTGCACGAAAAATGCGAGAATGAAAACGACGACTCTAGTGAAGCTCAGAACGCGATGTGAACTCGGCAAACTCACGGGCAACCTCCACGGCGATGTAGTTAACAACCCGAGGTTCTAAAAGGTTCAGTTTTGACACCAAACTTTTGCGGTCCCCGGCGCAGTCATTGAGAGCTGTGATGGCTTCATCCATTAAACCTTGGTGTTTTGATGCCTCGGTGGTGATTTTGCTCCAATCCATTTTCAAAACTGGATCGATCGCCCCGACGGTATATAAAGCATCAAACACTGCTTGCAGATCTCCTTGAATAAACATGCTGGAACTCCTTTCCTGCAATGTTTTCTTCGGATGGATTTTGTTTCTTCTTGAGGCGTTTCGGACGAAATCCGGTCCTTCGACTTGGGTCTTTCTTGTAACCGTGGGTTTGGGGTCCTGTTGGCTTTAGAAGAGGGGCCCACCCCTCCGTACCTGCAGTCTCCCCGAGGGAGACTGCTTTATGGTTCACGCGGAACTTTTTCGCCGAGTACAGCGAAAAAGACGCATCCTGCTTTCCGGAGCCCCTCTTCTAAAGCCAACAGGACCCCAAACCCAGTTCAAAGTAAGATCCAAGATCTGAATTCCCGGAATTCGCCAAAACGCCCCAAAAAAGATCAAAATTCATCCTCTGTTAAAGTTGTTGTAGTTCCTGCGCTGTATCGGGGCCCTGGGGGTGTGGGTGTTTCATGGAGTGGACGTCCGGAAAGCGTGACGCGTTTTTTCACTGTACTCAGTGAAAAATTCCGCGTGAACCCATGGAGGGGTGGCGTCCCGGAATGAAACACCCACACCACCAGGGCCCCGTTTACACCACAAGGACCTGCAAAACTTCTAAGCAGTGGATCGAATTTTCTGGACACCCCCCAGGGTGTTTGAGATGGGCTTTGTGGTGGTGGTTTTGGACGCGTTTCATTGTGATACCTAAATGATTTCAACTGGTTAAATTGGTGGCATGACCCTTGTACTACTTGTTGGTATCGGAGGTTCAGAATGAACTACCTTATGCGTAATCCACTTTTAGTGATCACTGGTTTGGTGACGGCGGTGCTGTTGTTTCAGAACTTTGATTTTGACGGCGGAGCTAACACTTCTACCATTCAACCTGTAGATCAGAAGTCGCGGGTATCGCATGCTAAGGAGTTATTAGGCCGACGTTACTCAGGAAGCTTGGCCCAAAAGGCAGAGAACATTTCAGATCTGCAAGTGGTGATCTATGACAATGTTCATAAGCATTTGCCGAAGAAGTTTCAATCGCAAGCCTTGGATCTGACTAAAACTATTATTACCGAAGCTGAAGCTCATGACTTGGATCCGGTGTTTGTTATGGCTGTGATCAAAACGGAGTCTTCATTCAATCCTATGGCTCGCGGTGGACATGGGGAAATTGGCTTGATGCAATTGAAACCTGACACGGCCAAATGGATCGCTGATCAAGAGGACATCTTCTGGCATGGACCTAGTACGCTCGAGAATCCGATTCAAAATGTGAAAATTGGAGTGGCTTATTTGGCTCTGCTGCGCGAACAATCTTCGGGCTATGCCAACAAATATTTGTCGGCCTACAACATGGGGTTGGCGAAGGTGCGTCGCATGTACAAGAGTTCTAAGACCCCGAAAGAATATTCGGTGCGCGTGATGAAAAATTATAAGGACATCTACAAGCGCATGGTGGCTTCAAGGGTCACTACTTTGGCCGACAACTGACCTATTTCTTCTCGTCTTTCTTATCACTGCCTGATTGAATCGCAGGCGCAGCCACCGGAGCGGTGGCTGTTGCTTTTGCAGCCTGTTCGTGAGCCTCCAGTGCTGCTTGAGCCAGCAACGACGGCGACACAGACTCCTTCATCATGCGCAAATGACGTTCGGACGCGGCCTCATTCGTTAGCTCAATTTTCGCGTCGCGAATCTGCGTCAAAACCGAATGCTCGAATTCTTCGCCAATTTTGGGTTTGAGCTCAGAGACCAAATTCTCTAGAAATATAGCATAGGTCACTTGCGCCTCTGGCTTGAATGCCTTCGGATTCGTCAATGCCCCGATGGATTCCTTGAGCAGGGCCTTGACCGTGCGTTCCCAGGCGTTCAGCTCATCCAATTCATTCTTCAAAGGTGGAAGCACTTTTTCGATCAAGAAGTCTTCGTTCGGACGGGAAAAAACAGCCTGTAGAGCCTCACGCAGCGGCATGGTTTTATCGCCACTCTCTTTTTTGGACTCTTTGATCTTATCCTTGATCAACTTGTTCATTTGATCCAGATCCTTCAAGGCCAGCCGACTGTACGAAAATAGCAATCCCGCTTGAGCCGCCAACGTTAAACACAGGGTCAAAGCAAAGGTCATTTTTTTCATATTCATAGTACTTGGAGTTTAAACCTAAGATTCCCGTCCTCCAAGAATGTGGAGGTATGGGTGAGTGCTCCAAAGCCATTTCAAGACCGAAGTCCTGCAGCAGCAAGTTAGATTTAGGGCTTTCCTTCGGCTTTTGAATTATGCCACACTGTCATGGTTTCAAATTTACAAATATTTGGCCAACTTTGGCTGGACATAACGGGAGGATACATCTTGAAAACGAATTCACTGATTCTAAAATCTGCGGTTGGATCAATCGCTGCGCTGGTCATCGCTTCGCTCATGAGCGGTTGCGCTCCATCATCTGATCAATTGAAAAAAGCCATCCAAGCTGATCCCAGCATCGTGTTTTCTGCGATTGAAAAAGATCCAGAGAAATTTTTCGAAGTGGTGACTGCCGCTCAACGAAAAGCTCAGCAAAGCCAACAAGAAAAACAAGCCAAAGAAGAAGAAGGCAAACGTGACGAGGAGTTCAAAAATCCTTTGAAACCTGTCATCGAAGAAGGCCGTGCTTCCGAAGGCCCAGTGGATGCCAAAGTCGTTTTGGTCGAATACTCCGATTTCGAGTGCCCGTTCTGCTCTCGTGGATATCAAACAGTGAAAGAAGTGATGAAAGAGTACGACGGAAAAGTTCGCTTCATCTTCAAACATCTGCCTTTGGACTTCCATCCAAAAGCAATGCCTGCGGCGAAATACTTCGAGGCTCTCGTTCGCCAAGGCTCTGCTAAGGCTTACAAATGGCATGACATGGTTTTCGAAGACCAAAATGACTTGCGTTCTAAAGGTGAAGTTTTCATGAAAGACACGGCGAAAAAAGTCGGCGCTGACATGAAAAAATTGGAAAAAGATTTGGCCGATCCTAAACTCATGGATCGCATCACTGCGGACATGGAAGAAGCGAAGAAATTCGGCTTCAACGGAACTCCAGGATTCGTCATCAACGGCGTTTCCCTGCGCGGAGCTTTCCCATTCCCAGAGTTCAAAAAAATCATCGACCGCCACCTGGGCGTGACAGCTGATGCTGGCACTCCAGCCGCGACTGAGAAAAAATAGTTCTTAGAGAATTATTTCGTAAAATGGATGAAAGCCCGGCTTAAAACCGGGCTTTTTGTTTTTCGAAAGACCGTTTCACCTGATTTCACCTTGATTTCGCCCGGCCTGTCCCCTATTCTGGCCGCGATTTTTACCCAATGCGGCCGTAGCTCAGCTGGATAGAGTACTTGGCTTCGAACCAAGGTGTCGGGAGTTCGAATCTCTCCGGCCGCACCAACCCCTTCCCCACCCTCACGGAAATTTCAGACATACGGTGCTCGGCCCATTGCGCTGGTTGCTTTCGCAACTGCGCTTGTTTTTGTGCCTTGAGCATGCGGTTTTTGTTGGGCCTGTGCTCCGAACTCATTTCCGTGAGGGTGGGGAAGGGGTTGGTGCGGCCGGAGATTTGAGGACTCCCGTAAAAGTCGTTGGGGATTTTGCGTTTTATCTGGGTGACTGCATCGACTTTTGTTCCTAGGGAGTTCGCTTAAAATAGCAGGATGCTATTTTAACGTGACTGCAGCGAATCCGTAGCGCTAGCGGAGGACGAGGCCATGGATGGCCGATGCCATCTCGGAGCCTGCACCGACAACGTGCTAGGCGACTATCGAACTCAATAGACAAACGAAACTATTTATAAAAAGCCACCGCAACGGCAGCGAAAATGAGCGCAAATGAAATCCCGTATCGAAGGGTCATTCCCTCACCGAAATACACACTGGCGAATATCACAAATACAACCAGCGTAATTGCTTCCTGCATGATTTTAAGTTGGTAGGTAGAAAGGTCATTGGAGCCAATTCGGTTGGCAGGGACTTGCAAGGTGTATTCAAAAAACGCAAGACCCCAGCTAGCAAGAATGGCAATCCATAGTGGTGCTGATTTAAATTTCAAATGCCCATACCATGCCGCTGTCATGAAGCAATTCGATGCTATCAATAGTCCAACTGTGTAAAGAGTGTTCATTCCTGTCTCCCCTATAATGTTAGTATATTTGCGTTGGAGAATAATTTTCATCACTGCGATTTACGTCGAAAAACCTGGAAGTACAGCATGGCAGAAAATAGTAAGCCCGATGTTAGAACGGGAATGATGAATCCTTCGTACTGTAGTCTTTTGAAGACAAATCCTCCGACAACCGATCCGAGGCAAAAGAAAAAAATAATACCGATCCGCATGAAGTTTAAATAAACCTCGTTGCCTAAATCTTCGGGCAATCGACTCCTATTTAGGAATCTCACGATGCCCAGTCCCAGGTCTGTTGTAATCCCTGTTAAGTGAGTTGTTCGGATCACGGCTTTAGAAACAGTGGTCACTGTGGCGTTCTGAATCCCGCAGATCAGGCAGAGTAAAACAAGCAACATATAGTCGCGAAATAGCTCCAGTGGTTCACCAAACGTTCCGAAGTAACCCGAAATTCCCAGCCCAAGGACCACGCAGTTCAGAAAAAAAATCAGCCCAAACGTTAAATAATACCGGGGTCGCTTATGCTGCTTTAAACGGATGTCGACCATCTGTCCACTCAGCATACAACCCAGTAAGAAAAAAATGGGAACGACCAGCATACCGAAGGCGCCAGCGTTGTCGGATTGATTAAGCTCATAACCAAAGAACGTCGCAAATCCCGTGACGTGAGAAACAAAGCGGTGGCACGCCATGAACGCGCCGATGTTGATCACGCCGGCCTGGAAGGCCATAGACATCCAGATAACAACGTTGCCCGGCTTGTATTGAGAGATTGATTCATTTCCGTAAAGCATAAATCAAGGACTATTATAACCGATCTATGGCCGGAGTTGAAGACATTCTATGGCTGCGCACCAATCGTGCAGTCGTGCGGTGACCCTTTTTGTCTTAGTTATGCTGGCTTTGACGGGGGCTGCCCACGCAGGCAATGGCGACGGGCAGGAAAACGATCTATTGATCATCTCGGGCGAACCTCAAAATCAACAGAATGTTGAGGATGGGTCGCTCTCAGTGGTTTACAATCCCCGCTCTCTTGACAGTGAGATTGGCATTCCGGCCCCGCCCATTCCTGAATCAGGCATAGTCATCCCAGAGGGTCCTGCGAACGACGAGGAGGCGGATCTGCTCCAGACGCTCTCGGAATCGGATCAGCATCGCTTTCTCGTGAATAAAAAGAAGTTTCTTTCAAAGCTAAGCAACACATTGAGCTTTTTCCGTCTCAAGGCCACGCTGATCAACAAGGCACTCAAGGGACTCAATAAACAATTCTATGGATCACCTAAGGTCGTTTCCAGTGCTAACACTGACGGCGGATTCCTACTGTTTTCTGCCAGCGTGGGCCTGGGCTTGCCCCAGAAAATCACTGAGTTCATAAGAAGTCGACCCCTCGGCAAATTGTTGCCAAAGTCCGGCGGTTTTTATTTCCTGTTGGGTCTTGGAATCGCAGTGGTCAGAAGGGTTGATCCGCTGATCAAAAAAGCCAGCTGGTTTCTAGAATCCTACGTAGACACCGAGTCTCTAGACAGAGTTCACACGTTTTTAGCTAAATTGGCGGTGAACATCAGCCCGGGAATTCTCTACGAGAACCGACCGGACTCATTCTGGTCACAGAAATTCAAACGGCTGTATGCCGGTGCGGCCGGCAATTTTGAAAAAGGAGACCACGTCTTTGCTTGGAACACCACTGTAGGAGTCAGCCTCCCTCCTGGAACTGGTGTCTTCTACGTTTTTGAGGCTGATGGCACACGAAGATATTTCGTCCGACTGAATTTGAGCAAATACCTGATTGATCCGTTTGCAAAACTCCTGAATTTGTTTTCAGCCGATCGAGCCGCCGCCGGCGGAATGCGCTGTGAGGCAGCTTACACGCTTTAACGATCCTGATTAAGTCTGAGCCACAAGAAAGCCTTCTGCGCTCCCGGCATTTAGGCCATCCGAACGATGCGCAAAATATTTCTGGTAAAGATCCCCCGCGGAAACATACCGTGACTTGGTGAATCCCGCCTCACTGGACATACTCTGCATCTCTGCGGGCGAAAACAGGCTGAGGAAAGGTGTTCCGGATTCTTTGGCTTTCTTCATCACGAATTCCATGATCGACCGTTCTTCAGACCCAAGCAGATCCAGCGACAACATGAATGTCATCGCAAAGGTAGAGCCAGCAGCAAGTTTCGCCACCTGCTGAAGTAAAGACAAGTTCGCCTCTTTAGTGAGATACATGGAAACCCCCGTCGACACAATCACAGAGGATTTTTTAGGATTGAAACCTGCCACCTTCAGTTGCTCCCACCACGACTGACCGGTCTCAAAGTTCACTGGTACGAAATGCAATGTTTCGGGAGTCGCCAGTCCAATTTCAGCCAGGCGCTTCTGCTTCCACGCCTGTGGACCTGGCTGATCAACTTCAAAGATCTGAAGGCGTGAGGCAACCTCTGGCCAACGCTGGGCAAAGGTGTCCAGCCCTGCGCCCAGAATTACGTACTGAGCGGGAGCTTGCTCCTGAACCAGGTCTTCGATGAAGCGAGCTCTACCGACGACGGACGCCCGCATCGATTTTGAAAAATCCGGGTTCATATCGGGACGACCACGCCAATCCTTTTCAGCCACAAGTTTGGCGCCCAGTTCATCGATCAGCACATGTGGCGAGGGGTCTATCTCAACGTGCAGGGCTCGCCATAAGGCGACTCGAACTGCGGTATGCTCTGGCGCTATCTTTTTTGCTTCCATGTATTCACTATGCTAAAAAGCGATGCCTTCGATGTCAATGGACGTAAAGGCCGTCTTGGTGAACTCAGCGCCAACAAAAATAATAATGGAAGAGTAATAGACCCAGGTTAGAAGAACTATCAGTGATCCCGCCGCTCCGTAAGCAGATCCAATGGCACTGCTTCCTAGATACACTCCGATCAAGAACTTACCAAAAGAAAACAAAATAGAAGTCAGCGCCCCACCCACCAGCGCTTCCTTCCAAGGAGTGTGCCGATCAGGAAGGTATCGAAAAACCAACGCAAACAGATAAGAAAAAACTCCAAGGGAGATTAGAGCATCCATCCATTTCCAAATATTTTCAGTGGCGGGAAGTATCATGGACAAAAACAGATTAACACTCAGGGAGACCACGGCCAGGAAAATAAACACCACCACAATCCCTACCGAAAAAATTCGATTTTTTAAAAAAAGTTGGAAGCCACCACCGGGCTTTACCTGGGAAGAGTCCCAGATGATATTGAGTGATGACTGCAGTTGCGAGAACACTCCGCTGGCCGAAAAAACAATGGCTATGATCCCAATGATTCCGGCCGCACTGGCAGTCAGTGGCTTGTTCGCTGCATTTTCAACGATCATCTTCACCGCTTCGGCGGCCTGTGGTCCCATCAAGGAGTCCACCTGTACCATTAACTGGTGCGCAGAGTCTGGGCCAAAAAAACCAAGCACGCTGATCATCAATAGCAGAAGTGGAGCTAGTGACAGGGTCGTATAGAACGCCAGTGCCGCCGCCAATGTAAGCACGTCATGCTTCATGCAGTTGTCGATAAAATCGCTCAACATTGTTTTCATATTTGTTTGCCCTATTTTTCGAATGCACTTTTTCGTCCCAGCAGTTTCCGCAATGGGGATATTTACCGCATTTCTTCCCCAGGTCGACGCCCTAACTGATGGATTGCAAATAGCATGCGCGCTCTGTGGCCTGCTTATTGCTTTATCCTCGCTTCGTGGTCGTCGAAAAAAAGATCTCATTCACCTTTAAAATTTTTGCCGGGATTGCGGTGTTGCTGCTGATTTTGCGACTGGCCTTGCCGTTCGTGTTATTGAATCTCATCAACCAAGAGCTAGCTGGGGATCTGAATCACTACGAAGGACATCTGGAAGATCTGAGTCTAAGTCTCTGGCGTGGCGCCTACACCTTGAACGATTTGACGATAAAAAAGAAGGACTCCAATCTTCCGCCGCTTCTAAACGTGAAAAAGACCGACGTCGCGATCGCTTGGCAGGCTTTACTACGCAAAGAAATATCCATGCATATTGTGATCGATCAGTTGCACCTTCAACTGTTGGACAGTCAAAAAAATGAACAAAAACAATTGGGCAATGACGAGCCCGGAAGCTGGGTACAAACCCTGAATCATCTAATTCCTATGCACGTCGAGAGTCTAAAGATGACTGACTCTACTTTCAATTTTAACAACAATGATTTGTCCAAGTCCTACCCGATTGCCCTTACCGACGTAAGCGTTCGGGTCGACGACTTACGTAGCAACAGGAACGTGAACGGCGCTGCCACCAGTCCCTATTGGGCGTCTGCGCGACTGCCTGGCAATTCAGGCGTTCAAGCCAAGGGAAAGATCAACATACTTTCATCTCCTCTGAATTTTTCTGTGGCACTGAAGGTGGTGGGATTTCCCCTGGCCTCTATTAACAAGCTGCTAATGACCTACGTCCCATTGGATTTCAGCAAAGGCATTTTGAGTCTCTACACAGAGTTCAATCAAGTCAGTGGCAACGGCAGGGGTTACGCCAAAATTTTTGTCAAAGACGTCACAGTGATAGCTTCCCAACAAAAATATGTCTCGGTGAAGCATTTCTCCTATGAGATGGGTGCGGCCTTTGGTAACTGGGTTCTTAGGAATTCAAAAACAAAGGATGTCGCGGTAATGCTTCCTATGAGTTGGAGCAAAGACAAATTCAATATTAACGGTTCCGATGCCTTTTGGTCAGCGGTGAAAAACAAGTGGAATGAAATTCCAGAAGGATTTGATCCCATGTTTGCGAAAAACAACTCTTCGGACAAGAATCGCGACGATCACTGATTAAAAAAATATCCGAACAAATTTGGCACGCTAAGTGCTTTAGCCCCTCAGGTGAACGATGTTTTCACCACTTTGGTGTCACATTTACACCACCGGATTAAAAACTAAAACCAACTAAGGAGAAAAAATGAACACGATCTTTTTCAAAACCGCCCGGAGAGTAGCCTGGGGAGCCATCTTCGTGGCCTCGAGCACCTTCGCCCAATCCAACCCCAGCGACGCCCTAGAAAATTCCGCGCTAGTGGATCAGGCCGCTGGTGCCACTATGGCAAGACCGCGACCCGAGCGACCGCAGCCTGCACGACCGCAGCCTGCACGACCGCAGCCTGCACGACCGCAGCCTGCACGACCGCAGCCTGTTCGACCACAGCCTGTTCGACCGCAGCCTGTTCGACCGCAACCTGTTCGACCACAGCCTGTTCGACCACAGCCTGTTCGACCGCAACCTGTTCGACCACAGCCTGTTCGACCACAGCCTGTTCGACCGCAACCTGTTCGACCAGAGCCGGTTAAACCGAATCCTATTAAGCCGCAACCTGTTAAACCAGAGCCGGTTAAACCGAATCCTATTAAACCACAACCTGTTGAGCCGAAACCGACTGAGCCAAAACCAATCACTCAACCTGGCAGTCCCGTTTCCGACCAACAAAGACAGCAGAATCAGAAAAAGGCCAAAGAAGATCTTCAGCGCCGAACTGACGAGGCTAAAGCCAAAGTTCCAAGTCATGTAGCTCAACAGATCCCCGAAGGCGGATCGGCTAAGCTGAGCAAGGACAACAAGTCTGTCGCCATCAAAGATCACAAAACTGGCGCGACCAAAATTGTTGACGTTCAGACCGGCAAACCTTTGGCGTCTTACAACAAGACCACTGGTGCTAAACCGACAAAGGCACCACTGGGAGCCAAAGTTGAAAAGAATGGTGGAGTCACTACGACGACTGCCCCTGGTTTCAAAAAAGTGGTGGATGAAAAAGGTAACTCTAAAACGACCGTTCGCAACACGACCATTAACGAAACTGTTGTGAATAAAAAAACAGTGATTGTTAATAAGTCTGTTGTCATCAACAACCGCACCGTGATCATCAACGAAAACCGTCGTGAAATGAGAACCTTTAATCCATTCACTCGTGGTTATGTCCGATTGTTCGTTCCGCTTTGGTGGGGCGCTCCGGCGTTCATGGCCAATGGATGGGTGATTGAAGGTGGCATCCACGTTTACGGACTTTTCTTTGGCATCGGTGGCTACATTCGGGAGGGCTACGTGTCTCCTTGGAACCGCTATCAATTTGTTCCATGGAACGCCAATCCATACATCTGCAGAGAAGAACGCTGGCGCGAATTTCACACTCGCTGGAATTGGGGTTGGGCTGAAGACGTATTCTACGTCGGCTACTACAGACCTTTCTACGAGTATCGTAACTTGGGATATTGGATTGCGGACTACCGACTGCAACGCGAACTTGAGACCGAGCGCTTAGAGCGTCTAGCCGCAGAGGAAGATGCAGAATACGCTCGCGAAGAAGCCGCTGAATTGATCGAGAACCGCCCCGTCATTAATCCGAACAATGAGCCGATCAGCGACAGCGTGATGGAACGACTGGCTGTTCAAACGGAACAAATGGTGGCCTCTATCAACAAGGGTGAAGATGTTTTTGCATCTGCAGAAGTCGCTAACAACCACATCTTCACTGTGGAAGGAACATTGAACGAAACTGCAACGATCGACGGAACCAGCTACAACTGTAAACTGAAATCTGGTGACCTGATCGAAGCGGACCAAAACGTCGAACAAGATGTTGAGCCGGTGCTAGACAGCGCAGGAAATCCAACTCTCGACGAAGATGGAAACGTGCAGAACACCACTTTCGTGACCATGAAAGTCGTGGCTTCCAAAATCCACAGCTGTGCCGTCAACTCCAGAGTTGTGGTACAAATGGACACTCTGCAAAGCTTGCTGAACGAAGAGAAGGCCCGAGTGCAAGAAGGCATGGAGCAATCCATCACTCTTGGAATTCGTCCTTAATTCTACTCTTGAATCAAAACTGTGATTCGGAAACGCCTGGCCGCAAAGCCGGGCGTTTTTCTTTGTGGGCCTACTAACACAGGCCGCGTAGTCGGTTCTTCTGATCGCGGATCTGAGCGGTGATCTTGTAGAGTCTTGGGAGTCACCGGCTTCGGGGGCAACAGCCATTCAAGCCCAAACCTCCCTCCAAAGCCTTAACCACAAGAAACGAAATTCGGATCACCAAGACCGCCTCTGTCCCGTTGCGGGCACCGCCCCGGCCGGCCTGAGATTGCATGCTCTGAGCGACATGCAACAACTCAGTTTTCTAAAACCAAGCAAAAAAGAACACGGCGGAGCCCACTCCCTCGGCCGAAGACGCAGTCGCAGACCCATGGACACCAAAAAGCCACTGCATATCACCTTACGCTCGGACCTAGCCTTCGGATCCCGGTCTTTGCTGAGGCACCGCCCGCTGATCTTGCGGATCGTCGGCAAAGCCAGTCGCAGGTTTCACGTCCGGGTCTACAAAGCCGCCATATGCCGGAACCATCTGCATTTTTTGATTCGGGGACACAAGCGGAGCGATTTACAGAACTTTTTCCGAGTGGTCGCAGGCCACATTGCCCAAGAAATTCTGCGTGAGTTTCCGTTGCCGGCGCTCGGCCGGGGCGGTGCCCCCGGGAGAGCGGAGGACAGCCACAAGGGCTGCTCGAAAAATCGGCGGAAGTTCTGGGCTTTGCTGCTCTACTCTCGGGTACTTACCTGGGGGCGGGAGTTCCGAACTGTGGTCTGCTATATCCGGCAAAATACTCTGGAAGCACTTTTCCTCATCGCTTATAAACCTCGGAGGCCCAGAATCAACAACAGCGCGTGATCCACAGCTGTAAAACTTCTGATCAGCGTTCTGGAAAGATTTCAAGCAGTGCCTTTTTTGGGCACTCTCGCCAAGAACCTGATATAAATGAAGCCAACAAAGGAAATGCCGTGCGAAGAACTATCTTTACTATAGCTCTGTTTTTGACCTCTCAGGCTTTTGCCATGGGTCCAGTGGTCAGACTTCCGCAGTACAACACTCTGGCTCGCTATGCCGACCAGGAGATCGAGGAGTTGGACCTTCCTTGCGATAACGTGACGACCGGAAATATCTCTCCTAAAGAAAATGACAGCATGACTTATCTGGTGACTCTGAATTGTGAAGGTCGGTCGACTAGATTCGCCATTGGAATCACTCTGTACGGTCAGCCCTGTTCATTCGAACAGGTGTTCTAATATCTACTGAGCGTAGCTCTGCGCGCAGGCCTTGCCACTCAAAATTCGTTGGCGATTTTGCTCAATAATTTCCCGAGAATTTCCTATGAATTGGGCTAGCCACTCATATCGTTTGCCGGTCAGATTCAGCCTTCGCAAAATATTTCTCATTGGATTTTCCTCTTCGCTACTGGTTGGTTCTAACTCAGCTGTCCAATCCATGAGTCGCCATTCCTGTGTTTTAAAATCGTAAATGAGATTGCTAGCGTTCAGATCTCCGATGCTGTCATAAAGTGAAATCAATCTGGCGAATAGATAAAATTTTTCTTCCATTTCCTGAAGCGGCAGCGGGGATTTTCGGCCTGAAATTCTTCTCCACCAGGTGATCAGTCTTGGCGCTGATGCGGCGTTAGCAAAATCGGCGAAGGTCATATAATCGGTGAGCTTTTCGACGACCACATATTCCGCGCCATAGGACTCGTAAACTTTCACGGTGGGAAGCTCGGCTTTCGCCAACATCTTGTAGCCGCGAATGTAGGACTCTGTGTATGATTGTTCCTCGCGGTTGAGCGGAATTCGCAAAGCCTTCGTCGGATCCTCTTTGATGGCCAAGATCAGGGTGGTGTAGCCGTGGCCCAAAATTCTCTCTACGGTGAACTTCTGGCCATTTGAAAAGATCAGCGTGTCCCCTGCTCGGATGCGAGAAACCATTTTGTCGTAGTCAGCAGAAATCTCATTGCCACTAAAAAGCTGGTGGTCCTTGGCATAGCTGAAATTGGGCACTGCCAATTGAAATACAAATAGAAATGCCAGCGAGGTTAAAAAGTTCATGCCTGGATAGGAGTGCTAGGACCATGCCACTCTCAAGATTGTCGATCTCTTAGACGGCGCCGGAATCGCTCTATCGATAAGTTGGGGTGGAATGGGGCGTGTACCCCTTGGCCACTAGCTGTCGGAACACCGCCTGCGGCGAAATGCCCGGAAGCCCATTGTATTTATGAAAATACTCTGGCCAAGCAGGAGCATTGAAGTTCATTGGCTCTGGAACTAGATGAAGTATTTTTCCCACCAATTTCGAGCAATAGTATCTATTGCTGTCCCAGGAAAATGACATTTCGTATGGACTGCCAAGAATAGAATTCACAAAATCAGTGGCAGGCTCGTCTTGATCTTCCATTTCGATCACGGCCGCAACGCTGCCGATTTCTTCGAGTTGCTCTTCCGTGACAAGCTCTACCCCATGAGCGGGAAGCGCGTGCAGCCACTGACCTCTGTAGGAAATCGCCAAGTGCGCAAATGGAGCACCGGCCTCTAACTCTAGATTTTTGCCATCGGGACCTTTGACTTCCAAAAAAGCCACCTTGACCAGAGGGTATCCAACGCGTGGAAGTAACAGCAGTAATATTACGATGAAATACTTTGTCATATGGGCCTACTGTTTTTCATAACAACCTCGTATCAATTTTGCAACTCAGTAGATAGGTCGGACTAGTTCTTGTGAGGCGACGAACAGTTTGGTTCAGCTTGCTTTTTCCGTTCCAAAGAAGCCAGAGCAGCCATCGCTGCTAGCGGAGCTCCAGAATCCACTGTCACACACTTAGACAGCCGATCATACCTAATTGTCACCCGTCTCAAATTGAGATTCCCTCATTGATCTTGGCGGTCAACCACAGCCAAAACCAGGCCCTTCCTTTGCATTTAACAAGGGTAGCTCTGTTACCTGTGACTTGCGAAAGGACCGAAGAATGCGTTTATTGAGTCTCTTCATCATGACGGTACTTTTGATCCCGGCTGAATCCACATTCGCTGGATTTGATTTCCCTTGGACCGCGAAGAAGCCCAAAGGCCCACAGACGCAGACTCTTTTTATCGGAGTGGATGGCCTTGGCTACGCGGCCTTTACCAAAGCGCAAGAGCAAGGTCTATTCAAAGAATTCACCCATGTGGGCGCTCACGTGGCCCCATTCCCATCCATGAGCGATTTGTCTTGGGCTACAATGATGCACACGTCAGAGCTGTTCGGTGCCGAAGGCCGCATCAAATCGGTGGAGGCTCCTTATTTTGATGAAGCCAACAATTCGATTCAAGGCGATCCTCGGGACTATTATCGCCGCCTGGCTTTTCCTAAATATTACATGGGTGCATTCAATAGTTATTTCAATCCGCTCATTGAAGCCCTGATGTATTTCCCTTCCAAAGAGGTTTCCAAATTAGAGATTAAAACAGTGGTCGACGAGCTGATCGCGGTGAAGGATCAACCCGTATTTTCTGCCTACATCGGAGGCCTTGATTCCACCGCGCACACTCAAAAAGACCGTCTTTGGCCGGTGATGCGGCAGTTGGATGCCGAGCTTAAACGACTGATGCAGACTTACAAAGCTCGTGGCCAAGAGCTAGAGGTCATCCTGGCTTCTGACCATGGAAACTTTGGTCGCTTTGAAGAGGGTAAACCAGAACAAGAATTAATTCCGATTGATATCGCCAAAGTCATGAATGGATATGGACTTAATTTCGTGCAGCGGTTGTCGGACAACAATGACGTTGCGATGCCTCTGATGGCCTTGGGATCCTGGGGCCCCGTCTACGTGAAAGATCGTTCCAATATCCGCCCTTTGATCAAAAGTTTGAGCAAAGAAGTCTGGTTCGACAGCGCCGTGTTTTTAGAGAGCAATACTGTCGAAGACAAAACTATGACCGTGATCTCTGCCCAAGGCGAAGCCAAAGTGGCATTCAATAAGACCAATGGGAAAATTTACTACTATGTCATCACTGGCAATCCGCTGCAGATACCTCCACAGTACTTCGCCAAAGCACTTTCTGCGGATGAGGCTTTTGCCATCACTTCCAAGACACCTTATCCGGACTCTTTGGGTCGAATCGTCCAGTCCACCACATCCAGGGACTTTGATTTTCCAGATCTCATCTTCAACGTCAAAGACGGTTACTATGTTCAGTCAGCGCTGGGCGCCTTCACGAAAATGTATCGGACACACGGCTCGCTTTCTGCCGCTTCTTCATTCGGTATTTTAGCTTCGAATAAGCGAAATATTCCGGGACAAATTCGCACCCGGGACATCCTGCCGTTCTTAGGTATTTCGCCGAAGGCTCTGTTCGGTGAAACTTTTCGCCGTGATCAAGAAGATGGCGCCAATTCATTGACGGAAGTGCTGAAGACTCACTCTCTAGGAATTGAAACTGATGCGAAGGATCTTTCTCAAAAACGAATCTTTCAGCATATCTCTAAGTTTGTTTCTGACACCCGTCCGTATTTCGTGGTCGGTGAAATCAAACAGCTTTTGGAATCCCTTCACTTCGATCCTTCTAAGCCCGCCGATTCTCAGGCGATGAGTCCGTTAAATGTGGACCTCTCCAAATTCGATGTCACCAGTATGATTTCGACCCAAGATGTGGGCACCCTCACCGATGCGGTGCTAACTGCGGGCTCTATTGAAAAGTTAGAACAAGATCCACGCATCGGAAATTTGAAAGAAAAAGTCAGCCTGCTTGAGACCACTAAGGACTCTGGGAACGATACGCCAAAGACCCCGGTTCCAAACGAAGAAGGCTCTACGGCGAAGCTCACGCAGTTTCTATTCCCGGCCAAAAGAGCCGTGATGAAAATGTACCAGATTCCGTACTTGTTAGAAAAGTCGATCGTCCTTCAAGAAAAGCCATTTTTGCCCGACGAGCGCGACCTAGGCTTTGCCCGAACCTGGAATGACCATAAGGAGTCCGCTAGAACTCAGCTCAACAAGTTGAGTCAATTGGACACCGAACCTGCGGATAAATCCACTCTGGTGCAAAGACTCTTCAAAGAAACCATGAAAGAGTCCGATCTAGAAGACAGAATCTATCCAACGCCGATGACGAAGATCTACAACGAGAAGCTGGAAGACGTGACCATTGTTTATGTGCCAGGTCTTTATAACAATATTTTCGATACTGAAATTTTCAGTTTGGGACTAAACAGTTTGGCTGACGATCTGGGACTACGAGTGCTACATCCGACATTGGAAGGCAGCTGTTCAAGTGAGTACAATGCAGCTACTATTGTCGCATATCTTCGTAATGACATGCAGACTCGAGTCGCCCGCGGCCATGCTCGACCAAAATACTTATTCATTTCCTATTCTAAAGGTGCAGTTGATACCCTTCACGCTTTCTTAAAAATGCCCGACTTTGTGAGCGACAATGTTCTGGGCATGATTGCTGTGGCAGCGCCTCTTCATGGCTCTAGCATATTGAATGTCACTGACCTGCCTTTTTCTCTGGTTTCAATGCTCACCGGTGCCAACATACCAGAGATCTGCAAAACCACCGAGGCCGCCTCCAAATCGCTCACTCCCACTGCAATGGATGCTTTCTGGAGAAAAAATGAACGAGCCCTCGTCGGTTTGACTCGGTATTTTTCTGTTACTTTCGCCAGCATCCCGGAAGACTCTCATATTTTTATGAAGGCGACCAAAATTCTAGGACAGTTTGATGAGGACAACGATGGCGTCGTCACAGTTTCGTCCTCGAAGTTCCCTAAATCAATGCAGGCTCTGGATCTGGGCACATTGAAGGCCGACCATTTGGCGGGAATTCTGGCTTCGAATTTCAATCAGCAAGCATTCATGAAGGGACTCGCTGCACTCATGGCAGAGATCGGCATCACCAATGCGGATAATAATTTGACTATCAATACAGGAATTATATTGGATAAGGTCAATCAGAACGCCATGAAGAATGAAACCCGCTACACACTGTCCAATCCCCACAAGGTCAATATCTGGTCGGCCCGTTCGAAATCCAATTGGGTAGAGCCCGTAATGTTTGGAAACACGGCTAGCTTGAACCACCTCATTATTCCGCCGTCGAATGATCCCGCTGATCTCTACGAGACGAAAGTGAAACTGCCGGCATCGCAAGTTCAATATGATCCGTACAGTTCACTGGATGTGAGTCGGCTTCCTGACATCATGTCGCTCACCAAAGTCACCCTGGGAACGACTTCCAACTTAAAACAAGGAATAGACATCGAGTTTGAGCATCAGCATATGGTGCAGTTTCGTATGGACCATCAGTTCAACTATGAATCTCGCACCCCCGGCGGCATGGATGATAATACGATGACCGGCTATGCACCGGTCACTTACAAAGGCGAAACCTGGGCGTTGATGCGCAGTAAGGACAATTCGATTCGCATGACGACCCTGGCTTATCGCTTTTCGCCTCTAGAATTCCCGAAAATGGATTTGAAGATCGCCGTCACCAAAGGCGTGCGTAACGCCGATCCGGTGAAAGGAGGACCAGGAATGGATGACTCGGCCTTTCAGGTTTGGTTCACCATTCGCGAGGGTCAGGCCAACAACGATCCCACTCTGGTAGACCCCAAAAACGATAAAGTCTTTTTATTCGGTTACTACTGGGGAGACCCCGTGCGCGGAGAGAATCGTCGCCCCGGACAAATTTTTGAAAACTACTATTCCAATAAAAATGTCGTGGTCGCGACACTACCCGAATCTAAAGAACTTTTGCTGAATGACCAAAGCATGCTGGGACGGCCCATCAACTTCACAAGGAACTTTCCTGCAGATTTGAAGAAAGCCTTTCCGAACAAACGAATGGAAGACTTAGAAGTCGTCGCGATCACGATTCAACATGACTCGAACGACACGCATGACTCTTCCGAAGCGTATTTCAAGTATCTGAAGTTTTTGCCGAACTAAGATTTTTGGGTGGGGGGCCCAATAGCGGGCGCCTAACTTCGAAACATCTTCGCTGAGGTTGAGTCCCAGTGGGGAAAGGCTCCATCGTTCACCGGTGTCTAGATCGCCCAATACCAGCTGGTATTTTTCACTCTCTGAAGTGTTTGAATAGATCAAATAGTGATCTTCGACCGGCGCAGGGTCAGAGTTGTCAGACTCTGGATCATTGAATATGACCGGTCTCGGCGGACCTGCTGGTCCCTTCATATAGATCTGATCTGCATCATCTGTACCACTGACATGGCGAGTGTAGAATAACGTTCCATCGTGTCTGACGATCGGATAATAGGCCCGTGAACCGGGAGTAGAATCAATCTCGGCAATACTATTGGTTTTTAAGTCTTTGACATAGACGCTGGCCGCGCTCTCGTCGCCTACTGAAAAGTAAAGCAAGGATGAATCCGCCGATAGATACGGCATCGAAAGAATTTTATCTTGAGCCCGTGGCGCCACGACTGATAGGACATTTCTCCGCACCTCCATCTGATAAATTTCGCCACTGCGCTTGAACACGATGTTTTTTCCGTCGGCGGAAAACTTGGGATCTTCATTCATCGTTTCGCCGTGGGATTTTGTCAGATTGACGGGCAATTGTTCAGAATCCAAACGCCACATAAAAATATTCCAGGCCTGATCTTGAATTCCCATAAATACAATCGTACTTCCATCCGCCGAAATATCGGCGTTCATAGGATCGATGATGTTCCAACTGGGCTGACTTAAGCGACGAAGGCTTCCCTGAGCAAAATCGTAGAGGTAAAGTTGAGCACTTCCGTCCCCGTAACTTTTATAGGTGTGGTACACCAGTTTTCCCGTCAGCTGAGGCATGGGTAAAGATGATTGGAAATTCGTTGCCACAGCCAAATGTGGCTGAAACAGCGTACAGAATAGCACTAAAACGATGAAACGCCCCCGCGCTAACATTGATCCCCCGCTGGAAAAGACTGGCGCAGAGTACTGGAAAATCGCGCCTATGTCCCCTGTCAAAATTTTTTACAGTCTTTTGTTCAAAATCAAAGGCGCAGATTGGTAATGCCGTCTACAAACTGGACAATTCGGGCGCCCGGCTTGGCCCCAGAAGAATTCTAGAGAAATTCATTCTGGCGGCGGGTTTGCATCTTCTGGGCATGATGATTGAACGCTCAAAATACCTTCTATTGAAAACGGGAACACTGCTGGTCTTATTTGGCCTGTCACTGCCATTGGCCAGCGAAGGGCGGACCTCTGCGGAAGAATTTCGTCGTAAAATGTTGATCCACAAATCTCACATCATCCGTTTGGCCACAGCCACCATGACCGCTTTTCCCGAACACTTTAAGGGCATTCCCATGGACCTGGCGATCTCGTATCTACAACTTCATGATCAACCCAAGATTCAAGATCTAGCGACTTTGAAAAAATATGGATATAAGAATCGGCACACCCTGAATCAACGCCTGGCACTGCTTTACCAAAAGAAATTTGGTGAGGGTACCGCCGATGAACAGGCAGAGATGTCGGATGTGAAGAACTCACTCAACGGAATCGAAGGATTGGAAAAGCAAGAATTTTTTAAGAGCAAGGGTCTTGATCCTAACTCAGAGATGATTAAGTCGCTTCTGTGGCTGGAAAAAATTGTCGATGTCACCGACACTGGAATTTATCGCAGGGTTGAAATGCACATTCCAGAAGACAAAAAATATGATGGTGCCAATTTTCTTGAAAAATCTGGGGATAGCAAAGGTGCCGTGGTTTCCCGCTGGATCGAAGACAACTGCAACACCCTGCTCAAACCGCCAGTGAGTGTAGGAAGCTGTAACTCCGTTTATCAGTGAATCAGCGGAGAATACTCAGCACCAAATTATTTCCATTCGGCATCACCGTCTGACAATGAATGGAATCGGCCGATTTAACACAATCTAAGTTCAATTTGGTTTGCACCGAACCCATATTGTTACCGTCAGTTTCGTCCACGGTCAGTTGTCCACGATCAGGATCACCCGTGTATTCAAAGTCCACCCGAGTGACATTGGTGAATTGAGCGCCGGCCTGCCAAGTCGTAGGTGCAGTCACCCGAAACCCATAATGATCATCAATGCGTGAGCCTTCCAGTGGAGTGAAGCTGACGAGCTGCGTGTTTTCAGGTGACTTTTCCGTCAACGAGGCCGTCGCGAAAACCGATAAAGATCCCAAAACCATCGAAATAACAAGAATTAGTTTCATGAGGCACCTTGTAACTGATCAGCGTGCGAAAATGAACAAAAGAAAGCCATCTTGGCCAAATCCTGACAATTCAGATCCGTCCAGGCAGCCAGGCCCTCAATAAAAACGAATTCAAGTCTAGCGATTCATCCGTCATCGTCGGAAAGAAAAATAGGAAAATGGCCATGGTCGCTAAAACAAAGGCGACCACCCATTTTACCGGCCACTTGAGCTCACGCAAGGTAAATGCCAAAGCCAAACTCAAGATCATGGATGCTGGGTAATAGTAATAATAAAAACCGATTTTACGCGGTATCAGGGCCCAGCTCAGCCAAAGGCTCAGATAACAACCACCAATGTACAGAGCTACGGAATGCCTCCGAACTATGCCTTGCCATAAACAAAATATAACGGCCAGCAGCCCGCCCCACATGATGAGCGGATTTCCCATGTACAGAATTCCGGAGTTTTGCTGCTCTCCTGCGGGGCCTTTGGCGTACTGAATGTCGAACCACATCGGCGTCAACGTTAACGGCCAAGTCAGCCAGTGGCTGGTGTAAGGTTGCGAGTCATTTGAAAACTGCGACTGCGCTTTAAAAATTTCATACTGCATCGGAAGAAGGTCCGCATATTGATTGCCGGATTGGGTGACCACTGGGGCATAGCTGGGGTTCTTCATATTCACCAAACTAGCGCAGCTAAGAAAATAAACGATCACCGGTACCAAGACGAAATAGAACAATGACTGGGCCACCGCTGGCCCGCGACCATTTTTAAAATTGCGGCTCGTCCAAGCCAGCACGCAAAATGGAAGAGCCGTCACAGCGGGCCACTTGCAGGCGATGGAAAGCCCCAGGGCGCTGCCTGCCAATAGTAAAATAGACTTTCGACCGTCGATAAAATAGGACCAGGTAAAGAGGCACAGTCCTAAAACCATAAAGCAAAACATAAAAACGTCCAGCAATGCGATCCGCGACTGTAGATAGTGCACTTGGTTCAGCAAGGACAAGACAAACACCAGGACCGCCCATGCGCGCGCGAAGGGACGGTCTCGAAAAATGATCCTGGCCCAGCAATACATAATTACCAGAGTGGCCGAGCCAAAGACCGCACTCATGAACCTCCAGCCCAGCGGATTGTCACCCAACCAATGAACCCCTAAGCCTATTAGAAATTTTGCCAGAGGTGGCTGGCTCCAGTTCAAATTGATCAGCCCGCCGAAAAACTGTTTTCCAGCCTCGATGTAATTGAGTTCGTCAAAATAAGCATAAGTCGGAGCCTGAATGTCCCAAAGTAAAACATTCAGGCTGAAAAAAAATATGAGGCTGGGTTCAAGCAGTTTTTTAAGAGAATGTTTCAAATTGAGAAAAACTCCGTTTAGTCTAGTTCACAATCCCGCTGGATCCAATTTTCAGGAATTTATTCACATAAGTCCAATGATCCTATAAAATAGATGTCATCTGGGGGGAATATTCTTAAACTAAAACCAGGACAATCAGGATCTCTGATTATAGAAGGGCTTTTGGTGCTGGTATTAGCCAGCCTAATTGTCATGTCTGCTTCTCAGACCTTTGTGTACAATCGACGGTTCAGTGAAATGCAGGTTGCCAATGCGGATTTGGCCAACTTACAGAATACCGTTGCCAGCATGCTGCAAAATCCGGTGTCTGCGGCGAACGTCCTAGGCAATAACCAAACATATGATCCGGTCAATGGCTCAAACATTGTCCTCTATGAGGCGGATCACACGACACCGTTTATTGTGCCTAGTCCCAACATCACACCAAACAATCAGTTCGGCGCCGAGTCCGGGGTCAACGGAAAAAAAGTCGGCACTATTTATGTGACCAGTTTGTTTTTAGGAGTTCCAATCACTTCCGCGACGACTCCCCAAATTCCCTCGTGGTACGGTTACGATAATCCCAGCCTCAATCAGAACTTCTTTGTACCGCTCACAATCACAGTGAAAACGGTCTCTGGAAACAACATTGGCGGAGCCAACCAGGGAATCAACCGCACGATTTATCTGACTTTACATACCACCACCCCAGGCGGTGGTATCATCGATAGAGCCTCTTCACTCGTATTTTTAGGCACGGATGCTCAGCATCTTCCCGTCATACCGATTCCTATTTGTGGTACCGGCGGTCGACTATTTAGCTTTAACAGATTACTTCGATGCGCCGACACGATTTGTAAGGCAGGTCCGACACCCCAGCCCGTCGGCTGGCAGGCGAATGGAGATGTCATATGCGGACCGTGAAATCGCATAGGCAACGTGGCTTTTCGCTGATCGAAGTCGGTATCGCCGTCGGCGTCACCGGTGTGGGCGCGTTGATTGCGGCTCAGATGTACTCTCAGCTCTATACTGCCAAAGCCGCAGGAGAAGTTCTTTCTGACCTTCAGATGGTGAAAACGCAGATCAGTCTAATGATCAGTGACCGGGTCAAGTGCAACGCAGTTTTTGGATATAACGGTGGCCCAACGGCGCTATGGTGGGCTCCGCAAAGTTTGACCTCTTTTGGAACAGCTGCGGGAGGGGGATCGGTTCAATTTGTCGGAACTCCCTCTGCCACTCAGAACATCGTCAATCTTTACAATCCCAATCCCAATGCCAAATCCGTATTTATGGTGGGCTCTAACCCTGGCAAAAATCAAAATCACCTAGGAATAAATTCCCAGGCTCAGATCACCAGAATACAGGTCATTCCCGTATTGCAAACCAATGCCATGGACCAAAGAACGGCGACGTTGAACTACGTCAATCTAGTCGCTCAGCTGATGTTGACGGCGACGCTGAAGACTCCGATGTTTGGCTCTTCCACACTGCAGGACTTTCTGACGGTGTCTTTTAAAGTAGATCCGAGCAATGGCCGGATAGTGGATTGTGCTTATCAGAAAGCCGATGCCTCCGAACCCATCGCCGTACCACCGACTTGCGCGAAAAATAAAAGTGTCATGTTCAAAACGCTGACTTCCACGTGGGAGTGTATGTGAATAAGTCGATTCGGGGTCAAGGTCTTATTGAGGTGTTAGTCGGCCTTGGCGTTCTGGCGGCAGGCGCTCTGGCCATCATGCAAGTCAGTTCGTATTTGATGGTGGGCTCAAAAAATATAGAAAGCTCTGCCAACGAATACCGAGACATTATGGCTCAGCTCAACGCCATGTTGTCCAACACTACGTTTTGTGGAAATACTCTCAGAAAAAATGGCACGCTGAACGGAACGACCAAGATCAAGCTCTATGATGCCGCCGGTAGTGGCGCCGTATTTCTTGATCCTGCTGATCCCACGACCAATCAATTTCAGAAATGGACCCAGAACAGCACCGGCGCGAAATCTATATGGACAGTCAGTTCACTGAACATCACTCCCGTGAACGGGAATTGGGTATATAGTGCAACAGGGCAGGCCAACCCAGCCGTGATTGACCTTAGAATGACCCGCCCCGTGAATAACAGCGGTGCGGTCGAAACCCGCAGGGCCTCGCTTCGAAATATTTCGGTTTTTGTGAACAGTGCTCAGCAGATTCAGTCCTGTTCCACGCTGACTTACGGAACTGACGATCAACCGATTCCCCCATGTCCCAATCAAGGGGAAGCCTATTCGCCTCAAGGCGGCAGCAAATGGGGCATGTGCGCCCGCCTCACCTGTCCAAAGCAGGGCGAACAGTTTCGTGGTTATAAAATTGCCAACGGATATGATACTCATGGAAATGTGGTCTGCTGTAAAAATGTCTCACGCACAATTTGCGAGTGAGCGATCATTCAATAATTTCATTTTCCAATAGCTGTAACATGAATTTCTTTATTTCTCTGTTGAGGCTTGGGGAGTTTTTACCTCGATAGAGCATTGAAATAATTCTATCCACTGATCTTCGACCATCGATCTTCAAAATCACTTTGGCGGCCTGGGCATCAATTTCATAGAATATCTGAGGCTGCTCTACGTTCATCACGATCACCATTTTGTCTTCTTTGGCACGCACAAGTATATTGTCTTTGATTCGAAAAACAGTTTCGAATGACCAGGGTAGCGCTCTTCGGATCACTGGTTTTTTCTCCAGCGCATTTTTAATAAAAAACCGATTTTTTGGAAAAAGGAAAGTCGGTGGGACACAACCACTCCTAGAACCTCAGAAGCTTTGACCGGAAAATCAAAAACGATTCCATTGTAAGAGCTGGTTAGGTATTCGTCCTTGGACAGCTGACTTTCTTTGACGAACAGATGGCAGATCAGTTTTTTATTTTGGTAAAAGACTAAAATATCAAAAAGGCGTAGCGGCTGGGTCGGTAGGGCCACAGTGATCATGTCACCGGTCATTATGATGGGCTCCATTGAATCGCTGACGACCTGGCAAGTGACCATTTTCTGCTGCAAAAACTGCCGTTTGATCCCTTGGAACTGCTCTTCACTGATCGGCGGAATTTTCGTCATTCAAAGCCCTCTTTACGCGCTTGAATAATGAACAGTTCGACATCGACATCTGATGACACCGGGTTAAATCCACCATTCTTGGGCAGACGCAAATCCATCAAATTAATTCCAGGCCGAATTTGTAGAGCGGGCTCTTCCGGATTCAGCTGTAGCCCTAGATATCTGGGACTTAACAGCATGATCTTAAACACCTGCGAGCGCTGACCAGGACGTAAACCTTTCCGGAAAGTTTTCTGCGTGGTTATTTTAAGCGCAAACTCATTGATCTCTGATTTCCCAAGACAGGCATTTGCAAGAAGCTGCATATTTCTTCGGTCGCTGGCCATCAACTTTAACACTGGCAAGCGGTTGGGAATCACCAGTTTTTCGGCGAAAGGAACCCCTTTGACGAGAATGTTTTCACGCTCTCCGGCCCATGCAGTGAACAGCTGCATCAGTCCTTTAAATTCGGGATGGAATAGAACGCCAGAGTATCTCTCATGCAGTAGTGCTAAATTGCGAGCTGGATAGTGCTTTAACGAAGCATTGCTGTCATGCACTCTGTAGCGAATCAACGGCTTCGGACACAAGGTCATACGCCCACCTGCAGAGACCGCCCTCACAAAAAATTCCCAGTCCTCGGCGGAATTCAACTCAGGACAGAACCCCCCTATTTGGCGATAAAATGCTTTCCGAACACAGCAGTTGGCATCGCCAATCATGTTGTAAAAAAAATTGGCGGACAAATCGCCAGTGACCGGAAACCACATATCCGGCTGACCCCGAGCCTTGCCCGAAAAGAAACGCTCGAAAGAGGACACGACAAAATCAGGCTGTTGCCTGTGAATGATGATCGATAAGTCAGAGAACAATGTCGGAATTGGAATATTGTCGTCATCCAGAAAAAATAAGTACTCTCCCAGTGCGGCCTCTGCCAAGCTATTACGGACCGCCGATGGTCCCAGACGTTGCCGTCCCAATATAATTTTCGTCGGCACCCGCTTGAAATTTCCAATGATCCTCTTCAGCGCCTTCAAATTCTGGACTGTTGAACCATCGTCGTAGACCAAAACTTCTTTAGGGGGCCGGGACATGCCTTCGATAGAATGTAGAATTTCTTGCAAAAAATGAGGCCGGTTTCGATGGGGTATACAAAGTGAAATTTCCACTGGGCGTTCAGCTCTTGAATGAGCGACCTTCGTGGCCTTGACGGAACTCACTAGGCGATTCCATTTTTTCAGGGTTTCCCGCGCCGCATCTGATCGGCAGGACGTGGACTTGTGACCGCGACGAAGTCGAGAGCGAATGGCCCTGGCTAAGGCAACACTGTCGCCGACCGCGAAGGTCGGATGATTTCTAGCCCCGAAAAATTTCAACAGCTCACAAAAAGGCTCAATGTCTGAACAGAGAAAGGGAATCTGATTCTGTAAACACTCGATCAGGGTGTATCCCATGGTCTCTGATAAGGAAGGCAACACCACCATGGCCCCTGATTCAGACAAATATTTTAAACATTCCTCGCGATTTTTGTCTTCCATGACGTCGACAAAAATTTTGTTCTTGGCGATCCACGACTGAATGTATTCCATGGATCCTGTGCGCCCGACAAGTCCGTAACTGCCCAACAATGAAATCTTGACTCTCTTAGTTTCAATTTCAGAGCGAATACTGTGGATGGCATCGAGAAAATCCACCAGCCCTTTGCGAGTCTCTAACCGACCGAAAAAACAAATTTCTTTGATCTTTTTTGAATTGGACTTTGTTCTGGACGGCCCACTCTCGAACGGAAAAATTAAAACTTGGTGCGGCTGACCCACCTTAAGAAATCCCATTTCTAAGGCCACTTTTTTGGCATGTTCTGTCGCAAACAAAAGTAAATCCGCGTTCACACAGGATTCTTTTTCCATGGCTTGCGCGGTCAGCTCCATCAATCCTGTAGGCAGGCCCCCATTGCCCTCCATGTGCCAAGCACTGGGACCATGAAACATCACCCAGAGCTGAGTTTTTTGAAATTCCAACCCGCTCTTTTTTGCCAAGAGACAATAGTGACCTAGTCCATGCATTTCTGGAAAAATAATTAAATCAGGATCCGTCTGGCGCAATTGCAGATAAACAGTCATAGCTGCGCGTGCCTGGAAGCTCCCGTGCTGCATATGAATCGGCGACGGGTCGACTTTATCCAAAGCGACGCCAAATTCTCTGTAGTAATATTGCCAGTAGGTGAAATTATGCCCCCACTCGCTGTGAGCTGCTGAAAAAAGTACCTGAACCTGATGGCCGGATTGGGCCAGGCTCTTGGCCAGAAGGTAACAGGACGTGCCCACCCCTCCACTTCGAACGGGTCCCATAATATCAGTGGTGACTATAACGATTTTTTTTTTCGTTTTCATGGCGACTGAATCTGACCCTCCGTCGGCAGGCTGTCCCGATTGTACAGCGCAAAAACCTCATCCAGGTTGCCATCAGCTACGATATGACCATCCTTCAGATAAATGGCCCGATTGCACACCCGCCGGATTTGTTCTTCGGAATGACTGACGAAAAATACGACTCCCGAACGCTCGATCAAATTCATAATTCTTTTGGACATCTTTTGCTGAAAAGACTGGTCCGCTCCGTCAAAAACTTCATCTAGCAAAAACACATCCGCTGATTGACAGCTGGCAACAGAAAGGCACAGTCGCGTCTGCATACCGCTGCTATAGGTGCGAAATGGCACGTCTAAAAAACGTCCCAATTCAGAAAACTCGAGAGCTTCTTGCAGTTGGCTCTCCGATCCATCGTGAAAAAGTGACATGACGATTCGCGCGTTTTCTCTTCCGGTCAATTCCGGATAGAGGATACTCCGCGGGTCTAGGATAGCCTTGATTGAACCGTTGATTTGAATGGACCCTTTCTTTGGACCATAGATCCCAGCAATGCATCGGCACAGGGTGGTCTTTCCAGCGCCGTTTTTGCCAATCAAAGCGATTCGGTCGCCCCTCCTGGCTTTGAGCGAAACCCCTTTTAATACATGCAAAACATCCTTATTTCTTACGAGGTGCTGATAAGGGTTCTTTAAAAGTCCAACAAACTGACCACGCAACGTCTCATCTGGATTGAGCAGCAAATTGAAAGCGACGTGCAGGTTGTCGATGACCACCATCTCTGATTCCATAATGCACCAATGCTAGAGCCTTTAAAAACTGATGTCCAATGGATAATGCGGACACTTCGGGTTAAGATCATTTGGATAAAAATGATGAAATCTATCTACTTATTTTCTCTAGCAACGTTGGCCCCACTATTCGATCGACCTGGATTGAAATTCGCCAATCAGCCTGTGAGAATTTTTCTTATTTCATTCTTTCTTCCAGTCCTCGGTATGTATTTGAAAGCGAGCCGGGGTTTGAATTCGAATTTTCGCCTGCTCTGTCGCCACAGTGTGCTGGACGCAGGTACCTACAATGTTTTTTACAGTGATTTGGACCTCACGGCATTGTTATCCCAGGATCAAATTCAGCGAGCTCCAGAGATTGCCAGTTTCATTGATCGGCTGCGAACCTTTCTCCCTTTTTTGGGAGAGCTTGAGATCTACACCACCGAAGAACACATAGAGCTGCAAAAACAGATCGAATCGCACAGCAAATTTTACCAGCCTATTCGTCGAATTCGCAAAATATCTTGGATTTCGGATGAGGCCCCTTCCTTACCAAGCACGTACCACTCAGCCAAGAGGAAGCGGGCACTGAAAATAATTTTTAAGAAACTGAACGTGCAAGGAAATATCGGGGAGCCGTTGGATCTTCTTCCTATTCAGAACTTCCTGCAAAACCGATTGCTCTCAGAATTTTCCTCAACCATTGATTCAGATTTGGAGTTTTGCCTAGATGTGCCCTACCTGGGAATGCGCCTTCATTGCGGCGATACGTCGGATGTGGGCCTACCTAGAATCCTTGAACTTAGCCCCAGAGCGGGGCTTTACCTTTTGGCGACCCTGCCTTTTGATCCCGAAGGAACTTCGGTGAAATCGGAAATCAATCGGCTTCGCCTGCAACCGGAAATCCGCCAGGAGTGGAGGGCTCAGGTGACCATCGAAGTCCTCACCCTTGCCGGGGTGTTTCGCGCCAGACCGAAAATATTTCCTGAATTTCCTGAAACTGTGAGACGCTTAAACTCTTGGTTATAGCTTAAAATAAAAGTCGTTCTTGATGGATTTCCAAACCAGCATTGCCAGCACGCCTGCTATCAGGCAAATCATTGTTGCGACCCCCAGGTCTTGAAAAAATACGCCTTCCATTCCACTGATCAGCAGATCCCGAAACGGTCGTAGCAAATAGGTCATGGGGTTCAGCTTCAACAGAATCAAATATTGCGCTGGAACATAGTTTTCCGGGTACAGAACAGGTGACAGATAGAACATAATGCCGATCAAAAAAGTAGTAACGAATTTAGTGTCGTAGAAAAAAACATTGGTCACGGCGATCAGGAATCCAATGAAAGATGTGGTCAGCATCAGCACGAAAAATGGAATCGGAAATGCGATCACTTTCAACCACGGGACCTCGGACAAAAAACTGATCAAGCACAAGGCGATAATGATCACCGTGATAGAGTTAAGGAAGTTGTCGATGGCTTGAGCCAACACCAATGCCAACGGAGAAACCGAGTAGGATTTTAATACATTGGCCTTATGAGTGAAGAGAGCCGCCACCATTTCGATGGTCTGAGCAAAAAAAATCCAAGGGCAAATCCCAAATAGCAAAAAGATGAAAAAATTTTCGATCTGAATTTTGAAAATGATATGAAAAATATAGGCCTGGGCCATATAGGTGGCCAGCGGACCCATCAGCACCCACAGATATCCGAAGAACGACCCCCGATACCTAGCGCTCAGATTCGCCCGGGTTAGAACCAAACTTTGATGTAAGATTTTATTCATCACCTAATACCCATATGGCCGACAACTTCACCCGCCCAATTTTTAATTGTGGCAGTAGTGAGTGGCTTCACGCTCTGCGCCTCTTCCGGTGTGAGACCCTTGTGTTTCTGCAGAAGGTGAACCGCCGCTAGCTCTGCCGCTCGTGTCCCGCCGTCCACCACCTTCAGCGCCATCGCCAAACCTTGGCCAGGAACCAATCCCGCATAGACGCCCTCAGCACCCGTTTTCGCAAAAGCTCTGCCCTGGGAAACCTGCACCACCCGCGAACAAAGTCCCTTGGTTCCAGAAATCATTTCGGGTTCTGCCTGTACGGCTTGGAGAATCTTTCGCAAAGACTCTTTTCTTATAGCACTGAATTTGGAAGCCGAACTTTCATCTAAGAACGCCGCCCACGTCAGCGCAAATTTTTCCAGCGGAATGGCATAAGTCGGGATGCCGCAACCATCGACTCCCCAAGGAGCTTGGTCATAATTGATCGCAGCCAGCTCTCCCAAAGTTTGGCGCAGACGAACTTGCGCCGGATGATCGTACTTCGCATAACCCTTCGGATTTTCTTTCAGATGCACGGACGTAGTGAGCAAACCGCTGTGTTTACCCGAACAATTATTATGTATTGCCGTGGCGGCCACCCGATTTCGAATCATTTCAAATTTGGTGTCTTCGTCATAGGGAAAATGCGATCCACACTCGAAATTAGAAACACTCAAACCGATTTTTTGCAGCCAAGATTGCACTTCTTCCGTATGAATTTTTTCGCCATTGTGAGAAGCGCAAGCTAGCGAAATGCATTTCTGTGAAAGGGCAAATTTCTCTGCGGCACCGGACTCTAACAACACCAGGGCCTGAGGCATTTTAATGGAAGAGCGCGGGAAAACCAAACGTGATGGATCGCCGTAGGATTCTACGACTTTGCCTTGAACATCCATGACCACGGCTTCCACCTGATGCGTGCTCTCGACATGGTCGCCACGATAGACATCGACGAGCAAAGGTCCTTGTTTCATAACCTGACCTCCAAAGACTCGCCACTTAAGAAAATTTCTTGAGCATTGAGCTGGATTAAATACGCCGAAATTTTGACTCCGGCTTGTTGAGCCTGACGCAGCAGCCGGCCGTACTCTGGATCAATTTCATCGGCTGGCGCAAATCCTTGTACATCATCGCGCTGGACGGTGAACAGAATCTCGGCCGAGTGTCCGTCAGCGGTTAGCTTCATCAGCTCCTTTAAGTGCTTTTGCCCACGCTCGGTCACAGAATCCGGAAACTGTGCCACACCTGTCGACGATCGTAGGGTCACGTTTTTGATTTCGACATAGTGCTTTTGGCCCTGCTCATTTTCCAACATCAAATCCAGGCGGGACTCTTTGCTGATCTTCACTTCGGACTGAAGTTTTGAATACGGGCGCCAATGTGGAATCACCGATTTTTCGAAGGCCTCTTTGGCCAGAATATTAGGCCAAGATGTGTTCACTCCCACCCAATGTCCTGTTTCAGACTTCACGGCTTCCAAACTGAATTTCAATTTGCGATTGGGATCTTTGGCCGGAGACACCAGACAGCTTTGCCCAGAGGATAAAACCGATTTCAAACTGCCAGTGT
>Ga0206924_1003_pt1 | contig 104333 bp, 118 predicted proteins | sample Alteio_BWOrgHeat_61_FD_152947 | JGI IMG/M metagenome (GOLD analysis project Ga0206924, IMG submission 152947) | Enriched cells from forest soil in Barre Woods Harvard Forest LTER site, Petersham, Massachusetts, United States -... | ecosystem: Environmental > Terrestrial > Soil > Temperate forest...
AAAAAGATCCTGGCAATGCCACCATTCAGAAAGTGAAAGTGATTGCGAAGTCTTGGTGGTACATCGCGGTGCCACCCACCGTGGCCTTGGTGATGGGACCGCTGGCTGTTTTGATTTTATTTTTCGTGGTCTCTTGCCTGGGAATTTTGGAATTCATGAAACACAGTGATTTGTTCCAAAAGCGCACCCCAGTCATCGTCGTGCTTTTACTGACCACGATCTTGCAATATCTGTCGATTTTTCTGGGATGGAACACTCTTTTTTACGCCTTGATTCCCCTGGCGTTGCTTTGGGTTTTGCCATTAGTGATCATTCTGAAGCCCGAGGTCGAAAACCTGCCGCGACTGATGTCACTCATGATCGGTGCTTTGCTGGTGAGTTACTACTTAAGTCATGTACCCGCACTCATGATCATTCATAGTTCTTTATGGAGTTCGAGCGATCAAGCCTCGCTGGCCATATTGATTTTGATCTTTGCCACGGAAGCGAACGATGTCATGCAGTTTTTGTCCGGCAAGGCCTTCGGAAGAAAAAAAATCATTCCGCAGCTGAGTCCCAACAAAACGGAAGCCGGATTTATCGGCGGACTGGTGGGGTCAATGCTGGTCTTTAGCTTTTTTGGAACTCATTTTTTGCAGATCACTTTGCTTCAATCGATGGCGATGGGTCTTTTGATTTCGATCTCTGGAATTTTCGGCGATCTGATGTTCAGTGCCGTGAAACGCTACTACCGAGTCAAAGATTTCAGTGAACTTATCCCCGGACACGGCGGCTTGCTGGATCGTTTGGATAGTTTAATTTTCACCGCACCCGTGTTCTTTCATCTGATTCGCTATTTCAAAGGTGGTGGCCTGTGAGTGATCAAAAAATTCCAATCCTTCTGAACTTAGTGGCAGCACTCATGGGGGCCTTCGGTCAATACTACTACAAAAAAGGCGGGCAAATTTTAGCCGCGGGTGGAAGTTTCCTGAATTGGCCAACAGCCGTGGGAGTTCTACTTTTCTGTGTGGTCATGGGGCTCTTCGTGGTGGCCTACAAAATGGGCGGACAGATTTCTGTCGTCTATCCATTCTATGCCACCACATTCGTCTGGGGAGCTCTGATCGGAGTTTTTCTTGAAAAGGAAATCCTGCGCCCGCTTTCATTCGCGGGTTTAGCATTGGTCGTCGTTGGCGTCGCCACTATGGCGATCGCTAGCAAATCTTAGAATGGGGTACTACATGTCCGACAAACGCCGACCCATTCAAGCCAGAGAAACCCGCTGGGCTCACACCATTGCCCAGTGGCTTTATAAAAGTGGCCTGCGACCCAATAGCATTTCAGTCGCCAGTATTTTTTTTGCAGCTCTAGCGGGTGCCGCCATTGCCACTAGCGCACAAAACCTGACGGGGCTGATTGTGGGCGCCGTGCTGATTCAGTTTCGGCTGCTGTGCAATCTTTTTGATGGTATGGTGGCTGTCGAGTTCGGTCTAAAATCCAAATCCGGAGAACTCTTCAACGATGCCCCTGATCGCCTGGCTGATACTTTCATTTTGATCGGCGTCGGGTATTCTCTGCGAACCATCACTTGGGGCAGCGACCTTGGCTGGCTGGCTGCCAGCCTTGCAGTGTTGACGGCCTACGTGAGAGTTCTTGGGGTTTCTGCGGGCTCCAAAACTTATTTTTTGGGGCCCATGGCTAAACAACATCGAATGGCACTTGTCACCTTGGCGTGCCTGCTGGCTGCGGCGGAAAAATATTTTTGGCACAGCGAATATTCGCTGATCACGGCCTTGCTCATTGTGATATTCGGATCCGCAATCACGGCCGCACGTCGCCTGCACCGAATTTATCTAGAGTTGGAAAGTAAACCCGACTGATGGGGAGATTCACCTCGTAAAATCTGGGGTATATTTTCTATCACTGAAAACGCCGCGCCAATCGACCCTGGCTCTAAACTTGCACTGAGAATTCCTGTGCACTCACTTTATGAGTGAATTTTTAACAGGAGAACACCATGAAACACAGAGATGATTCTGCAAACATTAACAAAAATATTCATGACACCATGACACATCGGCATTTCATCTGCTGGCGTTCTAGTCTTGCGGGCCTTTTGATCTCTGGCCTTATTTTCTCTGCGGCCTTGGCAGCAGGAATTGGCTTTGGCGGGGTCGGCCTTAACGCCGATACTACAGCGGCCAATGCCGGAATGTTCACTGGGGTTTGGATTTTAGTTTCTGTAGTTTTAGCCCTTTTTGGAGGAAGTTATTTTTCTGTGCGCTTCGGCCGTTTTCAAACTTCAGTGGTGGCCTCGGCCCAAGGCGCACTGATAGCCTCTCTGTTCACCGCTATCATTCTGAGCCAAACTTTCATGGCGTTGGGTGCTGCAGGTCGTTTTGCTGGTAAAGCCGCTGCTGGAATTACCATGGCTGCAGGCGCTACCGTTGGCGCCATGGCACAAAACTCAGCCGTGCAAAATATGGTAGAGGACTCACTGAACGGCCTCAAATTGGGCGACAAACCTGAAGTCATTGTCAGCGGCTATTCTGCCCGTTTATTACAGGGTGACACTGAAAGTGCCACTAGTTACCTAGCTGCCAAAACTGGAATTACTCCTGCCGATGCTCAGGCGCGAATGGCGACTCTGCAAGTGAAGTTGGACGAGATGGCCGTTAAAACTCGAGAAGGTGCGGCGGCTGCAATGAAGGCGACAGGTTGGACATTGTTCACTTTCATTCTCTTAAGTATTGTTTCCGCCATAGCTGGTGGTGTGGCTGCAGCACAAATTAATTTCAGACACCCACTCGATGTTTCTGATTCTAGTTCCGTATACGGTCGCCGCGGTGAACCCTTAACCGTTTAGATGAGACGCCGCCTTTAAGTAAGGAGCTTTTTATGAAACGAACATTTTGGACTCTCTCAAGCACTCTTGTTTCCATAGTGATTATGGCTGGGGTTGGTTCCGGCGCTGCGACTGGAACCAACGGCGCCGCCCCTGGCGCGAATGGCGCGCTGAATACCCCCGACGGGGCCATGAACAATGGTTCTACTGGGAGGTTAACCGAGGGAGCTATTAAGCAAAATAGTTCGAACACTGGTACTACGGACAGTAGCACTCAATCAGACACTGAGACTGACTTGACCGTGAACAAGTCCGCCAATCACTCCACAACTAAGACCACTTCTACGACTCACAAAAAACATCATCGAACGACGGCCCCCGAAAATTCCTACGAGACCAGTCACCTCAACGACGGCACCACTAGTGGTGGCCGGGCGCCTTCCACGGATGACGACTCCAATACGAAACAGTGATTTGTACCGCATAAACCTCAGGTCAATCATGAACCCAAGTTGCCGTTTCCTCGGATGCGGATTCCAGTGATGGGCGGACTTCCTATTTAAGAGCGCACTTTCCCCAAAGGCGTGGAGCTTTACCCCGGTTGAATTGTTCCCATCAACAAGGAGTCCCGCGCCATGGCACCATCCTTGCTGTATCCACTGACAAACACGAAGGAGAAACCATGAAGAAACAGTCCACCAGGCGCGCCACGAAAACTTCCAGCAAAGAGGATATCATTCAGCTCATCTTAGCCGATCACAAACCTCTCAAAAAATTAATTAAAATTATGAAAGACGTGGATAACAAGTCGTTAAACGAGCGGCGCACGGCCTTCTCTGAATTCGCACCGTTACTGATGGCGCATGCAAATCCGGAAGAATTTGCCCTCTACGCCGAGCTAAAAACCAATAGCGAAGACATGCGCCTAGAAGGCACAGAAGGCGAACTAGAACATGGTTTGGCGGACCAATTGATTGAGGAAACTAAATCCACTCAAGATGCGACTTTGTGGTCAGCGCGGGCGAAGATCTTGGCAGAAATGGTCGAGCATCACATTGAGGAAGAAGAAGGCGAAATGCTGCCAGAGTTCAAAAAAAAATCAGTGCTTGAAGTGCGCATTGAGCTTGGAAAGAAATATCTAGAAAGACAAAAACAGCTACAAGAAGCGCCCGACCACAGGATCGCGCCAAAAAAACAGAATCTCTCTGAGCATTTTCACAGCTAGAAGGAGGACCTCGTGACTCGCGAAACTAAGACCACTCACTCGGCGAAACAGAAGCGCCAGGCCAAGCACATTGAAGACTCTGAAGAGAAAGCTGGGAAGAGTAAAGCAGAGGCGACGCGAATTGCTTGGTCCACTGTGAATCGTCCAATGGCTCGCACGAGCCGACAAAATATGCATTGACGTAAGGGACTAACGGGAATTCATTGGGCTGGTTTGTGCCGGCCGTTCATCGGAACCGGGCACAGGCCGACTGGCCAATTTGGTGAATATTTGTTTCTCTTTGAGCTCAAGATCTTTTTTCACTTGTGCTTGTACAAGCTTGGCGTTGGCAGGAGTGCAATCCGGAGGGTCGCCCTTAAACGTCCGCTTCAAAGTGCCGTTGGAAGCCAACACGTCACAATTCTTTTTACGAATACAGTCCGTCGACTGCGGAGCAAAAAGCTCAAACATATTTCCAACTCCGCTTAAAGTCAGTCCGTCGCAGGCCTTGCTCACGGCCGTGTGAGGACCGGAATCCATGGCAGCCTCTGCGGCCTCCATTGCCGGATTGACGTAATGAAGTTCCACGTTATCAATCAGGTAAGAGCCATCGTTAGTGCAGGAAACTGTTCCGTCATAGATCGCTTTTCTGATGAGATGAATCTCTGCCTTATTGATGGCAGCTACCTGACCGACCGCTCCCACAGTGACGCCCAAAACACAGGAGTAAGCAGGCTCTCCGACATAGTGCCAGGCATAGGTGGCTCCCGTCACTGTGGCATCGGCTGCCGCATTCATAAAATCGGAAAATTTCCCAGCATAGGCAGGTGAAACCAATAAGTTCGGCCAAAATGATTTCTGGGTGTAGGCTTTACCGTCAACAAATTCATTAAAAAGACGAATGAACAAAGCATCAAAAGCTTCACCCGGCTTCACTTTTAAAATGACACCAGCCGAAGTTTTATAATATCCCGACTTGGCGTCTTTGATCATCGCCAATTTTCCCCAGCTGACTTTGTCTTTTTCAATTTTTGCTGGTGTCAAAGAGTCCGTGGGCTGAATCCCCTTCTTAGCAAGAAAGGAGAGGACGTTGTCAATTTGTTGTCCGTCGACAAAGTTCAACATCCGAAAGGCCGCAAAAAAATCGCCGTAAGTTCTGTAGATATTGATAAATTCGGCACAGCTTTGCGGAGTGACTTGCGGAAGATCCCCAGATTTTGGATTTTCCTTGGACAGGGAATTTAAACTGAAAAAAAGAAGTGTCATCAAAATAAAAAGACGAATCATCTGTGCTCCCTAAAGGTTCTATTTTGCCTCAGAATGGCGGCTTTTCAAAATTGCAAAGATAAACTGGACGTAGAGCCCTGGATCCAGGCACACCAGGCGGCTTGTATCGTTACTGTGTTGACCAATAATCTTGATGGGGTTAAAAAAATGAATATGGGAATCAGGCCTGATATCAAAATTTCTAAAGGCAGTTTTCTAATAACAGCTGTGGTGAGTGCTTTGCTCGTTTTCGGGATCGTAATTTCTACGGGTTTCTTTGAAAGATTAGGCACTTTAGAAATTGCCGGCCTTGTTGGCGTTTCAATTTGTTTGGCTATTGGCTATCAATTTTTGCTAAAAAAGACGCTTAGAAGAAGTCCGAAAGTATAGCGCCTGCCAAAGAGATTTATCGCCTCGCTCAACTTTGACTAAAGCTTAAATTCTTAGGGTGAATCACACTTGAATTTTTTTCCAGCGACCCAATTTGAAATAGCGCCAGGAGATGAGGGTCAGTAAAACATGGGCGATCGGCACGGCGATCAGAGCACCCATGGCTTTTAAATCTGTGTGGTAAACCAGAATATGCGCCAGCGGCAATTGAAAGCACCAAAAGCAAACCACGTTGAAACGATTTGGAGTTTTCGTATCACCGGCACCGTTGATTGCCTGGGTCAGCACCATTCCAAAACCAAAAAAGACAAATCCAGTGGCAATGATTCGAAGGCTTGAAATGGCATAAGCCAACACGGTGGAATCTTGTGTAAAAATTCGGACCGCAGGGCCGGTGAAAATCAGTAGGACCAGCATCACGGCAGCCATAAAAAAGCCCGTATATTTGACTGTCAGCCAAACACTCTCTTCCGCCCGATCGTATTCTTTGGCACCTAGATTTTGTCCCATCAAAGTTGCGGCCGCATTGCTCAAGCCCCAGGCCGGAAGCATGAAGAAAACGAAAATACGAAAAGCGATCTGCGCCCCCGCCGACGCCGCCGTGCCTCCGCTTTCCGCGACCATGCGGGTGATCAAAATCCAGCTGCCACTGCCGATCAGAAACTGCAAGCTGGCCGGCCAAGCCACGGTGAATATGTGCCGAAGGGAGCTCAGGTCCAGATTGAAATGTTGACGGCGCAAGAGCACTGAACTTTTGCCGCCAAAAATATGATAGCACTGGAAAATCACTCCCGATCCACGACCGATGACAGTGGCCATCGCCGCGCCCTGCACTCCATAAAAATGAATAAGTACAGGACACAATACAATGTTGACCCCGCTGGCCAACCATAGACTGCGCATGGCCATGGTGGCATCCCCCACACCACGAAAAATTCCGTTGATCAAAAAGAGAAGCAGAATCATCAGGTTTCCGCCCAGTAGAATCTGCATAAAGCCAGCCCCGTCCTTCACGACCTCAGCACTAGCACCCATCAGTCTTAAAATATCTTGTGAGAAAACAATTCCGACCCCAGAGATAAAAAGCGAAGCTATCAAGGCCAAAAGAATCGATTGCGCTGCAGCCTGTCCGACCGCTGCGGAATTTTTCTCGCCGGTCCTACGAGCAACAATCGCGGAAGCTCCGATGCTCAGACCCATTGCCACAGAATAAACCAGGGTCACCACCGCTTCGGTCAATCCCACCGTGGCAATAGCGTTGGCTCCCAGACCGCTAACAAAAAACATGTCCACCACGGCAAAGACACTCTCTAACCCCAATTCTAAAATCATCGGAATAGCTAGCAAGATCACGGCCTCGGAAATTTTCCCCTGAGTGTAATCATGTTTCTCGCCTTTGAGAGCTCTCAAGACGACCTGAAATGCGCTTTTTATGACCATGAACTAAAGATACCTGAGGCCTTGAAATTTGCAATGATCGGCGTTCTTTCTAGGCGGGACTATAGCGCCCGAAGGAAAGCCTTCCATCGGCGCTGGCCCGTCACATTTCCAGCAGGGTCAGTGTCATTTCGAATGTCGTAAGGTCCCGCCCCATAAATTTCAATGCACCAAGACCATCCATATTGATTGAACAGGGAACTGACGTCCTCGATGTATTTGTCTCCGCCTAAGTCACCGGCATAGACATCAGTATCAAATTCACCCACAAAAATCAGATAGTGCTTGGCCTTCTGGATGTCCCGCGCGTCTTCCAGCTGATCTTGAATCTGTTGTTTGTCCCACATGAGGTCAGCAATCGTTCCGGGATACTTAACCCCATAAGGCCTTCCTCGAATATTTTGGCCAGCGAATTCATGTGGCAGATAAAAGTGAGGACTGATTACAATTCGTTCGCTGGGATCCGTCACATCCAAATAAGAAAGAGTTTTAATGGACGGAATACTGAGCTTATAACTGATTCTGAGTCGAGGCGACTCTACCACGGCGTAAGTGCAGTGGTCATAATGTCGGATTTCAGCAATCGCTCGATTCGCCAGCGCGTTCCACTGAGCCGCCGCTTCCGCCAGAGTCCCAGGGGGAGAAGGCTCATTCAATATATCGTATCCGATGACCGTGGGAAATTGCGAACTCATGAGCTTAGCGACCACTCCCCAAGCTGAAACCATAAGATCTTGATCCGCTTTGTCGGTCCAAAAAACATCTTTCGGCAAAGTCGTGGTGTCCCTCTTGAAGCCAGGAAATGTATGGGGATCAATGATCACGTGCATGCCCAAGGATTTCGCCCAGCCCACGACCTCCTGAAGCCTTTGCAAAGCTTCATTGTTAATTTGATTCTTTCCATCTTTTTTGATCAGTGGAGTGTGCCGAAACGAAAGTCGGATCAGTGTGGCTCTATGAGATCTAAGATCCCGAAGAAAATCTTGAGTCACCTCATCGAGGTTCACATCGGCTCCCTTCATAGACATCCAGTCTTGGTCGCGGAATGAACAAGACTGGGGGATGGGCGCCAATGCCGCCAGAGAATATGGAGCCGGATTCACAGTCGTTCGTCGAAAACCCTGAGCGCAATTCTGGCAGATCCCCAACAGCGCAAGGGCAAAAAGAAATAACCCCGCCATTTTCATGGTTGAAAAAGTCGACACGCGGTCCTCCAACGAAAATTGTAGGATTCCCCGCCCACAGTTGCTGAACGCAGTCTTAAAATGAGTCCTTGGCATAAGCATCCCTCCAAATGGGTCACCGGTATTCCGGAATACCGGTTAACAGGTATTCTGGAATGACAGTATGTGAATGGTGCCCCGGGCCGGACTTGAACCGGCACGACCGTTTAACCGAATCCCAGGATTTTAAGTCCTGTGCGTCTACCAATTTCGCCACCGGGGCACATACGTGAAATAACGACAAAATGTAATAAACACCAGAAGTTAAGTCAACAGTTCTAATTACCGTGGATTCCCCTTAGTTACCGCCGATTTCTATGCTGTTGGCACACCAGTGGCACACAAATCTGGTGGCACATCAACATAGAAAAAAAGTCCTGTTCTTTTCTGAAAGCAAACTAACTAAGGAGGAATCATGGGTTTCATCAGCAAGTTATTATATTTCGTCATTTGGATTGCGCTTGGCGTTGGTTTTGGAGAGTCCCTTGTGGACTTAACTAATTCCATCAGAGGAGCCGCAATCCACGCCCACCAAAGAGGGCCACTTAGCTACAAGCTCTTTACTGAGCAATTAACCGGTCAAAAATAATCCTTAATAAAAAAATTAAGGCTCAACTTTTAAAACCCGAGGCAACCCCTCGGGTTTTTTTATTGTCAGGAGGATAAAATGAATGAAAAACGTATAGCTTGTTACGCCCGTGTTAGCACGGCCGATCAAGCCACAGGGATGGAATCACAAGTAAGAGTCCTAAAGCAATATTGCGAGCAAAATCAAATCACCGACGTAGAGTTTTTCACAGATGAAGGAATCAGTGGAACGAAATCGAGTCGCCCTGCGCTCGATAGGATGATGGCCGCTGTCGACAATGACGAAGTTTCCTCTGTTGTTGTTTACTCATTTTCACGTTTTGCAAGAAGCACAACTCACCTTTTAAATGCTCTTCAAGTTTTCAAAAAGAAAGGTGTTCATTTCGTAAGTCTTACTGAGAAAATCGACACCAATAGTGCTGTCGGCGTTGCCATTTTTTCGATTCTGGCCTCGATTTCTCAACTCGAACGTGACCTAATCGCTGACCGAGTGAAAATTGGTCTCGCAAATGCTCGCGCAAAGGGTAAACTCATCGGTAGAAAGAAGATGAGGGATTCAGATTTAATCCGAAAACTTTTAAAATCTGGATTAACCTACAGAGCCATTTCTATCATCGCAAAATGTTCTCATGGTTCTGTTCATCAAGAGAAATTATCAATGAAACGAGAGGAAGAAGCTCAGAAAAAGCTTCTTGAATCGCAAGCTCAGGAAGAGAAAAAAATTCAAGAGGTTACGGTGGTTTTCCCAGATATTTCCAAAGGCGAACCATTGAAAGCCTAGAGTCTTACTTTAAGCGAATCTCCATTCGGAGGTTCGCTTTTTTTTGCCTTTTTTAGTCATCAAAGGGGGTTAAAGTTCAATCTAATCGCTAAAGCGAGTCTTCAAGAAAAAGCTCTAACTATATGAAATGAAAAAGGCCAGCAAGTTCAGTGCTGGCCTTGGTAAAAGATCCTAGGTTTAGATCACTATATTCCGTGTTCATTTTGTTGGATATCACAAGAAAATACTGGGGATTGTGGATCGTCTACAAATTGCTCGGCACAAGAAATTGAATCAATATTTAAATTACCAAACCCGTCTCTCTCTATGAATGCTACACCAATACTTTTTAAAACATTCAAAAGTTCCGTCGGATGACGTTCAGAACTTGCCGCACTATTCTGGCAGTAGACAGAGGATGAATCCCAAGTACATCTTAGATCTTTTCTCTGATTGATAAGCGAATTTCCTGGAGCACCGGGGTCGATATCGATTCGACCATTTGTGGCAGTCGTAGCGCCACCTAAAGCATTAAAAATTGATAGAGCTTTTCCACCAGTTAAAGAAAAGGTGTCGGCTTGAGCTGAAGTTGTAAAGGATGCGACAGCTATAAATACAAGAATAAGTGTTTTCATTAAAGCTCCTAATGTCTATCTAAAATCTCCATAATTTCCTCAGTGAGAATACCAAACAAACAAAAATTTTGCCTCTGTCAGGTTCCTGTACAGTTAAATTTTCACAGTCGGAGCAGGCCAAGTTGCAGTTTAAACCAAATCTCCAACAGCCACCCTGCGGCCATCAGGCCACTGGCCTCTAATATATAGAAGCTGAGGGCTCATGCTACAGAAAGCACTTTAAAGCGTCAGGCCGCTACCGCTGAGGTTAGACCCTTCTTAGCCAGAAAAGCTTCCAGTTAGACCTTGTAATGTCTTTAAACTCGCTTAAATGACATTAAACCCTGAATACACCATGCCTTATGACTTTCTTCATAAGTTGTCACAAACTAAGATGAATCAACGTATTACCCATAGAGGCAATTGATGGTTTTTGATGAAAGCTCAACTGACGAGGTGCTTATGGAAGCATATCAAAAGGGTGCAGAAAATGCCTTTGATATTCTTTTTCGTAGGCATTCTTCACGCGTTTATGGCTTTTTGGCCAATCGGCTAAAAGACCGTTCTCAAGCAGATGACGTTTTTCAAGCTGCATTTCTAAAGCTTCATCAATCACGCAGCCATTATGATCCGGCTTTCCCCTTTTTGCCTTGGCTCTTTACGATTTGTAAAAGCGTACTGATTGACCACGTAAGAAAGAAACAACGGATTCGCGAAGATAATAACGAATACGCGATTGCTGCGTCCGTCGATCAGCAAACTGAAGATATCAATGCGCCCGAAATTGAACTTGATGTTTTGTCGATACAGCAGAGAGCCGTTATTGATCTTAGGTATAAAAAAGATCTCTCGTTTGAAAAAATAGCACTGAGACTACAAACTTCTCCTTCAAACGTGCGACAAATTATCAGTCGAGGAATTAAAAAGCTTCGCCATATCTCAGCAAAAAAGGAGACTAAATAATGACAATTCAATATAAAAATCTCACCGAAGAATTTAACGAATTCCTTTCTGCTCCTGAAGTCAAACCCCCTTCGGATATAAGCGAATCTATTTTATTACGAGTTCATCAAGAATTAAATCCACCTCAGGAAAAAGTATTTTTAAAAATGCTTGGCATTCATGCGGTTGTCAGTGTTTTTTCTCTTTCACTTTGTTCGCAGTTTGGATTTCAAATTTTTCAAATCTTTGATGCCATGAGCACATTTATGTCAGTTGTTGGTCATACATATTGTATGGTGCTATGCGGAGCCCTTTATATTGGTTTGAGCGCACTTATTTTCAGTTTTGTAATGACTCCTGAGGAAATTAAAATCATTCGTCAGCATAAACTTTTACAATTGACTCTTTTAAGTGGTCTCTCACTTGGATTTTTTCTCTGCACAGGGGCAGAAGTCTTACTCTTACCTTCGGTACTTTGGATTACAGGGTCACTTCTCGGTGGTATCTTTAGCTTAGAACTCGGTTGGTTCCTGCGTTCAAAAATAAGACAGAAGTTAATTTTCGGTCTTTAAAATAAGTTGTCACAAATCCCAGATCAAAAGCGTATTTACTTTTAAGAAGGGAATTTCATTCGTGCAAAAACTCATATTTTTCTTAATATCACCATTCCTTCTTGCGCCAGCAGCATTCTCGCATCCGGTTGCTTATCAAGGCGCTCTTGGTGTCATGACTTGGAATCAATCCTTTATGACCGATGATTGGATAACGTATAGCTTTCGCCCTGATGCTGCTGTTGCGGCAAGACACATGCGCTTTGATATGCCTGAGGGTCGAATGCAGTTCTACGCTCCTCAACTTGATTATCTCGTAAAGCGTTGGAATGGAACTTACTATCAATCAAACATTTATGTATATGGTGCATACGGAACAGCGACCTTTCAAAACCAAAATGGAGGCGCAGGACTTGGTGGCATCGAAGCTGATTCTGAAAGCCGAAAATATTTTATCTCAGGTAAGTATGAAAAAATGTGGGCCAATCTTGGACCTGATTTTTATCATGCTGAATTCAGGCTGGGTGCTGCTCCTTATGAAGCAGAGTTCAATGAGATCGCAAGCTGGTTTATGATTCAGTACCAATATCATCCGATGCTTCTAAAAAAAGAAGCGATTACACCTCTTATTCGACTCTTTTACAAAAGCGTTTTATTTGAAACAGGCGTTAGCACTGATGGTGATTGGATGCTGAACTTCATGTTTCATTTTTAAAGAAAGGAATTTTATGAAAAAATTAACAGCATTTCTACTTATGGCTTTTATGGCTACGCCTATATTTGCTAAAGATATAAAGGTCACTGTCAAAGGCATGGTCTGCGGATTTTGCGCTCAAGGGATTACAAAAAAATTCAAAGCTCAACCAGAAATCGAATCCATTGATGTGAGCTTGGAGAAAAAAACAGTTTCTATTAAAACCAAAAATCAGCAGGATATTTCGGATCAAGCCATCACCCAAATTCTCACTGAGTCAGGCTATAATGTAGAAAAAATTGAGCGCTAAATATGGAAACGAATAAAGTGGTTTCATTTTTGAGTCTCTTTACTTCGGTAGGAACTCTTCTCTGTTGTGCTTTGCCAGCATTGCTTGTGAGCCTAGGTCTTGGAGCGGTTATGGCGGGCCTAGCTTCCAATGTTCCAGGACTTGTTTGGGTGTCTGAACACAAAATTGGTGTCTTTCTCTCAGCAGGAATTTTACTTTTTCTAAACGGCATTTTTTTATGGGCTAGTCGAAATGCTCCGTGTCCCATAGATCCTAAATTACGGGATGCCTGCCTCTCGGGACGCCGATTCAGTAGGAATATTTATATTTTCAGTCTTGCTGTATTCGCTACTGGATTTACTTTTGCTTATATTATTCGATGAAAATTATTCTCTAGAAGCTACCTCTAAAGATTCAAAGCTATAATCTACAAGCTCAATTTTAAATTCACTTTTATGTCGACGAGCTATTTTAAGTTTTGTCTTGAGATGCGGAGCAAAATCTTCAATCAATAATTTCAGTTTTGATAAATTCCTTTTATTTTCGGTAGCGAGTGCGTTTAATCCAAGACATATGCCTGTCATGGATTCTAGTAAAAAATACTTTCTTTCAGCCGTGCCTATAGCTCGAACTTCTTCTTCATAAGACCAACCGTGATATTTATGTTGAAAATACCACTCCACGCTATATTTTTTGAAAATACTCATGCTTGGGGGATCTTTTACATACTCGACATCAACCCACTGAATGTCCTTCCCAATTTCCTGTTTATCGAACTCAATACAAAATCCACTGTGTGACTTCGTGTAATGGGACCACATCAGTAATATGTCTGGAGATTTACTGAAACAGGTAACTCTTATTTTTTCAAGAGATCTACGCATGTTTTGATAGGCAAATTCTGTGTTTAATTCAACATAGAATCGACGTAACCCTTTCTCATCCGCGCAGGCATCTAACTCATTTTGAAATTCGCTAGATGAATTCCATCCTCGAATAATCTCTTTCTTTTCTTCAAAACTTCCTTCTGTCGTTACATTAAAAAAGCACTCATGAGGATCATTAAAATGTTCAAACGAATCAAAATATAATCCGTGTAGATTTATTGGAAATGTCCAATGCTCTTCGGGATCAAATCTGTAATATTTGTAAAGTTTCTCTGATTTCATAGAAAAATTCCTTCTCATTGAACAATTGAGCAAGGATAGCTATTGGCAATAGACTAGTCACATATCTTTTCTGATTGATGCGTGCCAAAGTCGATCTAATCCTCGATTAAATCATTTACACTGACATCAAGAGCTTTTGCCCATTTTTCCAATGTGGAGAGCTTTGGATCGTAGCCGGGCTTGAATATTTTAGGCAAATTCGATGAAGTCATTCCAACTAACTTTGCGAAACGATATTTCGTCAGGTCTTTTTCTTTTAAAATTTTAGCTAGACGAATACGTGCCACTGAAATAATTATCAGGGGTACACATCCTTTTGAATAGCTATCTAGTAATATAGCTATTTTATGGTATAGTCTCAAGCACAAAGAGGAAGAATGGATAGTGTCGTCGAAATTAACCAAAAACTAAGTAAAACTATTCAAACAGCACGCTTTCGCAAAAAGCTGACCCTTAAAGCCCTTGAGGAGCTTATTGGCTTACCTTCTACGACAATACAAGCCATAGAGGCCCAGCCTATTCGCGTGCCTCTATGCGATCTTTACAAACTAATAACCGCACTAGACATTGGTAGTGAATGCTATTGGTTAATGCCTATAAGAATTAATCTTAAGCTCTAAGAATTTTATTCTCTCTGCGGGCTCGCACTGAATAACCAAGTACAGACATGACAAAAATAAGAATGTTTGCAGGATTCAGTAAAACATTTCCAAGCTCTGATACAACATAACCAGAATACATCGGGTGTTTAATATATCTATAAACTCCAGATTCACAAACTTGTCCGCGTTTGGCCGGAGCAACTCCTATGCGATCCCCCAGTTCGATTGTCGCCAAAGTAGAAATAAGAAATCCACCAATACTTAAAAGCGATGCAAACAACATCAAATTATTATTTGTCGTTGTGGCATGAAAATAAAATAATGGCAAAGCGGTCGATACATACGAAAAAATTCGACGAGACCCTGATTCGCTTGCTTCCGCCATTTTTCTGGTCGCGATATGGTATGCAAAAATCAGATCACGAAAGACCAATAATAGAAAAAATAAAATGTGAGTTTCATTCCAACGGATCATCGCAGTTACGGCGAAGGCAACCATGATGAAAGCGCCGACCAGCTTGCGCCAGTCGGCTTCTCTCAATTTTTCCATGTTAAGCTCCTGGGTGGTCGTTAGCTACCGCTTGAGATAAGACAAAGTGATCGAAAGATCCGATTGCCTGAACAGCGGCACCAATTGCTAACGCAATTGCCAAGATTTGAAGATAGCGTTTCATAGTTTCTCCTTAGAAATTTTGTTAAACTCCTGGATGTTCGGGGCCAGCGCCGCCAACAGCAAAAGCCATATTTGAGTGAGTAAATGTCTCAACAACTTGAATAGCTGCTGCGACCGCTAAAACGATTGCCAAAAACTGAAGATATTTCTTCATGGTTCCCTACCTCTTTTACTGTCGATGAATTTATTCTCAATCAGTCTTGCGACAGTTTCCGACTGATTAAGATTTATAAAGTGTGCTGCATCTTTTAAAATATGAAATTCAAATCCACCAGTCCGTGCATCTTTCTCAAGGAGGCTTGGCGGAATCAGATTGTCCTTTTCGCCCGCGAGAAATAATTTTTTGATAGGAGAAGCTTCTAAAAATTTAAGAAGTTTCTCCTGATCTTTAACAGCGGTACTCATTCCCAAAAAAGCTTGAAGTGACATTTTGTCTTCCAAAAGTAGTTTCTTGCCTTGAGCGATGGTTTCTTCTGTAAAGTAAAGAGCGCCATAGCTCGCTAACCAATCTCTCATGCTTTCAACTGTTTTATTTTGAGTCCACTTTTCTTCGGTGGCTCTCAATTCTGCCGTCATATATTTTGTGTATTGCTCAACAAGGCCAGAATAGGTTTCATCTAAGAATGGCGTTGCCAAACAAATCAATCCCACATATCTAGTTTGATTTATTTCAACTAATTTTGCGGCTTGATAGCCACCAAACGAGTGACCCGCTAAAATGATCGGGCGTCTAAGTGATTTTAATTCAGTTTCCATGCTACCTAAAACAGAATTAAAATCCTGTTTTTCGATATCTGGAAGTCCGCCCGTGCCTGGTGGATCAAGGAATACAACATCAAAACTTCGATTTAAAACTTCCAATCCAGATAAAGTTTTTGAACTAAGGCATGGACCACCAGGAATAAATACAACTACGGGTCTTGATTCAGCCTCAGAAGATGTTGATTTTAAAAATTTTAAATTAGTTTTCATAGCTTTCCTACTTTTGTAATTCGTTGACGCAAAATCGGGTCAGCCATTATTTCATCAATTCCAAATTGTTTTAGCCATCTAAAAAATGTGGTTCTATGAACTCCAAGAAGATCGGCGGCTTTGTTTCGATTGTTATTTTCTTTCTCGAGGGCATTTATTATTGCTGATGCTCGAAGTGTATCACGACGGTTGAGAGAAAGATTTTGGCCAATCTTGACATCTTTTGACTTATCACCAATGGCTTCAATCACAGCAGTGCCGCTCATGGTTCGTTCGGAGCTTAATGTCATAACACGCTCAACTATATTTTTTAACTCTCGCACATTCCCTGGCCAATCATACGCAGTCAGGACATCTAAGGCGCCTGACTCTATATGAAATGATTTATCCGTAGTAAATTCCTCTACGAAGCGAGTTGCATACAAAATAATATCCTCAGGTCTCTCGCGGAGAGGAGGAATCTCTAGTACAAAAGTATTGAGTCGCTGATATAGATCTTCTCGAAACTCTTTGTTGGCTACCATTTGGCGAAGATCCTTGTTCGTAGCTCCAACAAATTGAACGTCGATAACTCTTGTTTGTGTAGAGCCAACGGGTCTAATTTCTTTTTGCTCTAAAGCCCGAAGAAGCTTTGCCTGAATATCTAAAGAGCATTCGCCAAGCTCATCCAGAAAAAAGATACCTTTGTGAGCCTGCTCAATAAGGCCAACTTTATTTTTAATCGCACCCGTAAAAGCTCCCGCCATATGGCCGAAGAGTTCTGACTCAGCCGTTTCTTTAGGAATACTTGCCATATTTGCAGCAACCACAGATTTTTTAAACTTGGCCGCAATATACCGAGTGAGGACCTCTTTGCCAGTCCCAGTTTCGCCATTGATTAGAATTGAACTATAGCCATTATTTTTTGCGATTTTATCTACTACCGCTAACAAAGACTTCATCTTTGGCGAATTAGTAAAGAATATTTTTTCAGAATTTGATTCTGAATTTTGTCTTCTTCGCTCAAGTCCTTTTCTGATAGCGATACGGAGGTCTTCTCTGTAATCGCCTTCCTTTGGAATAAAATCGACCAAATCTCTCCTCATTGCCGAAACTACTCGGCGAGTTTGTTGGTCGTTACTCAATACTACCACCGGAATATTTGGGTTCTTTTGAATTAGATAATCAATGAGAGCAATTCCATCTTCTTCCTGACCTTCAAAATTGAGATCAACCACCGCAAGTTCGATAGGAACTTTTGTCAAGATGGCTTTGGCTGACACTACTGACGTTGCTGTGCTTATCTCAAATTCATTTTTGAGAGACATCACGGCACCTTCCAACAGGTAATTGTCGTCATCGGCGATGAGAATTTGTGGTCTCATATGCACACCTCAAAACAGGCGCCACCCAATTGGGATGGCTTTGCTACGATTCTTCCACCATGGAGGCGAATGATATGATTAGCACTCGCCAGTCCGTAAGCTCGTCTATTTGATTTTGTCGACTTACCTTTTCCTAGCAAAAACTCAGAAACACTTTGAGGGTTTACACCTATTCCATCATCTTCAATACGAATAATAATTTTTTCTGCTACTTCTAAAAGAGAGATTTCTACTTTTTTCTTACTGGCTTGGATTGCATTGGCAACTAGATTTGAAATTGCTCGATTTAGATAATTTGGATTGTGTGGAACAATGACTGGAGAGTCGGGAATATTTATTTTTATAGTACAATCTTTTGATTTTGCTTTCACGGTTTGAGATATACTTTCCTCAATACATTCTCTCACATCTTGAACCATCAGGACTTCAATATCGACATCAAGATTCTCTTTAGATGATTTTATTTGAGAAACAATTTGAGAGGCCAACTTGGGAATGGCTGCGGAAGCCCTTTGTTTGTCTGAAAGATCCTCAGTTGTATTTGCAGTTGCAAGCATTTGCTGAAGCGCGCTCAACGGCGTTTCAAGGTCATGAATAAGTCTTTGATAAACTTCAGCCGTCATTTCTTTAGCTTTAGCAAAGGCTTTGATATCTCGATTTTCCGCAAGTTCTCGCTGAGTTTCTAAGATAGATCCTTGGATAACATCGAATTCAGAAATTCCAGTTTTAAAAACAGTCGCGCCTTGATCTAAATTTTTTAAATTTCTAATTTGGTTGTCAATTTTTTGTATTGGACGAATTGCATCCTGAACTAATTTCTTTATTCTAAATGTAAATAAAAATGATAATCCAAATCCGAGAAGCATCATGATTAGAGCTGTCAGTCCACCCTTCAGCAGGATAGGAGAGAGGGGCGAATTGAGAACAAGCATCGTGTCAGTTTTTGGGCCGTCAGGTCTCACAACATCTTGTCTACTAGAGATAAAATCTTGAGAAATTTGACTTTCCGAAAAATCAAACAACGCTGACTCTGGATTATAGGGGGTGTCGAACTGATTCAAAGATCTTGAGGAAATTATAATTTTATTGTCTTTAACCAAAGAAATTTCTGATTTTCTTTCATCTGCGATAGATTTTATGAGTCTAACAAGTTCCGAACGATCTTGGGTTTCAACCAGGCTTGAAACGTGAGGAGAGATTTCTCTGAGTAAACTTTGATCCGAAGTCACGCGAACAAATAGAAGCAAAATAGCCGTGAGTAATGCAAAAGCAAGAGCCATTAGCATTGGCACCGCGTACTGATACACTCTCAGTTTGGAATTGATAAATGTACTAAGCGTCACTGATGACTTCATCTGGCCGCCTCAAGCTGACTAGTGTCACAATTTTTCTTCAAAGAAACTTGAGCATAATCAATATATACATCCGACAATAAATTAGGTTCAAATCCTAAGACACAGTTACTAATCCAATAGTGTGATCGTGGGTGAAACAAATTAACAGAGACCGTGGCGTCATCAATCAGACCCATCACTTTTGCGTAAATTTTATCTCTTTCAATCCGGTCTTGTGTAAGGCGTGCCTTGTGAAGAAGCGAATCAATTTGTGGATCTTTTAGGCCGCTAAAATTATCTGGATTTGTGGATTCAAAATTTCTGGCCAGGAATTCCGTGTCTGGATAGTCGATATTCATAGCTACGACAAACCCTTGAAGAGTCTTGTTGTCATACCCCTTCATAAGAGTGGCCCAGTCGGACGCCACAACTTCAACATTCCATCCATGTTCTTTGAGATTTGCCTCAATAAACGCCCGCATTTCTTTTTGCTGTGCCAATTCACTTGGGAAAAGGATTTTGATTTTGTCTTTGGGGATAGCGATATTCACATTTTCCTTTGGATCTGCTTTGATTTTGTAACCTGGCATCCCTGGTGGAACATACCCGTAAGCAGGAATAGCATCTGGATAAAATGTTTTACGGAACTTCTCTGTATCTACACTTTGGCTAAATGCGATTCTCACATTCTTATCTTTAAATGGAGTAAGCCTTGAGTTCATCCCGATGATCCAAGTCCACGCGGCAGGAGAATCAACTTTTTTTCCTGCTTTGAAAATTGCCTCAGTGCCCATGAGCGGAAAATTGGCCAAATCTTGAATCTCGCCTTTGGCCGCTTGCGCATGGGCGATTTTCTCATCAACGGCTCTTAAAACTATTTTATCAAGCTTCACATCTGCATAGTATTTTTCAAATTTTGAGAGAGTCACATCTGTTTGACCTCCAACTTTCGAGGTCGAAACAAATTTATACGCTCCAGCTCCGACAGGTGCTTTGAAAAAATTGGGATCTTTGACTAAATCATGAGGCAAAATTTTTGCTGATCCCCCTGCAAGAACAGATAAAAATGGCGGAAATGGATATTTCAATTTAATCAATACGGTTTTGTCATTAAGGGCTTGAAGTCCGATTACAGTTTTTGCTTTCCCATCATGATATTCAGTAGCTCCCTCAATACAGTCATAATATTTATAGACTGTACTTTCCTTTGAAACAGCGCGCGTAAATGAATAGACGACATCAATAGCTTTGACCGGCCCGCCATTGTGAAAAAGTGCATTTGATCTCAATGTAAACTTGATGTTTTTGCCTGATTCGTCCGTTTGCCATGATTCAGCGAGCGACGGCTTGATCTCCATATATGGAGAGAATTTAAGAAGCCCGTCATAAATCAAATTGGAAAACACCAAGGATGCCGTATCGTTCATTTTTATTGGATCATACGTCAGAGGTTCTGAGTAAAGAGCCTTCACAAATGTTTGGGGCATAGATACGGATTCATTTTCGGCTGTCTTTTTACAGCTCGCAAGGCCTAAAGATAATATTAGTATGCTGCCAGTGATGATGATCTTACTCATAATTTATCTCCCGACAGACCATATAGCGAAAATCGGGCCAACTCTTTGAAATGGGCCTCAGCCCTCAAGTGAAATAAGATAGGTTTAAACATTGTAGTGTTTATAATATTAAGAAATCGTGCCACCAGTCGTCCTTGGCGAATGTAAATATTTCTTTTTATGAGTAGCATCACTTGCAACATCGCCATTTCATTTGTCCAGTTTATAAGACTGAAATCCAGAAAGTTAGACGTCGATGTTGCAATTTGGGCTACTGTTTTTGCTACTCCGAGTAGCATTGAGCTACTGTCGACCTCAGTCGCCTACAAATTCTCATTTCGATTCTAAGTAAAAGAACTTCTTCATAAATTAAAAATTTTCTCGCTCATATTTTTTAGTGAAAACCAACTGGCATGTTGTTGCTTTTTGAAATCCTCCAACGGGCACAAGCCCACAACACTAAGGAGGATTACATGAGAAATAAAAATAAACCGTGGCTCGATGAAAGTGGCAAACCGCTATCTGACGATCATTTAAAGATCACGTCAAAGTATTGGTCTGCCGAAGACTGGGAGGATTATCTTCAGACTCAAGAAGTAAATTTAAAGGAAGATTTACTTAATCCGAGATTTTACGATGAACTGGCAGCCAGACAAAACGAAACTGTTTTTCAAAAATTCTACTTTTCACCAGATCCGGAAGCTCATAAGTTTATCGAAAGTATTTTTAGTATTCTTTCTCCGACCCAACGAAATATTTTGGAGGAAATTTATCTAGAGGGACGCACTGAGCGGCATATTGCTGACAAATTGGGACTGCCTCATACGACAATCCATTTTCACAAGAAAAATGCTCTATCTCAAATTAAAAGGCATTTGGAGCAAGTACTGTGCAAGCCCCCATATATAGGGAAAAGCGAAAAGAATTTAAAAGATGCCTTTCAGAAAATAGACGAACTCTATGCTCAAGGATCTTTGACAAAAGATGAACGCTTTCTTCTATGGGCTCTGGTCGAAGTCGGTGGACTCAAAGGAGGGATTTAATGAAGAACCTTTCCAATGAACTGCTTTCTTTGCATCAAAGTACGTCGCCGCTATATGCGGCACTGCAAACTCTAAGTGAAAAAGAACGGATTGCTTTGTTTCTCCGCTATTGGGGTCCTTGTTCCATACTTGAGATATCTCGGAACTTGCATCTGTCGTGGAGCCAAGCGGACAAGCTGTTAGAGGAATGTCTGAATAAATTGAGAATTGAATTCAGACGTAGAGGACTACTTCACTTAGGCCAGAGCCCATTTTTTCCTAAATCAGAGAAAGGGATCTATGGAAATTGCTAAAGAAATTTTTAAGAAACTACTGCGAACATTTTTGGCGGTGTTGCAGTTTTTACCACCAAAACCTTCCGAGCTTACGCTGGAGGAGTTTTGGAGACTTGAATCAAAGAAAGTAATTAAAAAACAAGAATACATAACAAGGGAGTTTTATGAAGAATAGAAAATTAAAAACAGTTCTCACCATTTTGTTTATTTACCTAGCGCCAGCGCTTTGCTTTGCGTCTGTCGAAAGTTCATTGATGGCGGTGCAAGGGAAGCTTGTTGGTACGATTCTCCCGCTCGCAGCAATTTTGGGTTTTATCGCGGCAGGATTCTCATACCTCACCGGCAATCCAGCAGCGAAGAGTCATTTTTTTCTGGCATGCATGGGCGCGGCGGTGGGGTTTGGGGCAAGTTCCCTCGTAGCAATGATTAGATCCCTTGTGAATTAAGGATCACTCATGGGACTTAAAACTTCAAAAGTTTATAAATGCCTGGAGAAAAAAACACTGATCTTGGGTTTTGAAATTTTCGATATGTTTTTGATCTGTATTTTGCTTTCAGTTCTCAACCTTATTTGCGGAAATTCCGATTGGAAGCTCTTCTATACATGGCTTCCAACTCTCGCGGTAGCTCTTCTTATGAGGTACGGGAAAAAAGGAAAGCCAGATAATTTCCTAGTCCACTGGCTAAGGTTTCAGTTTTCTCCAGGCGTGTATTCGGCATTTCCATCGGTCAAAAACTTAAGACGAAAAAAACATACACTTTCAATTACAAGGAGACTCAATTTATATGAATAATTTTTTAAACGAAAAACTTCAAGTCTGGGGTTTTGAAGAAAATCTTCTGGTCTTTAAAGATGGCAGCCTCGGGGCTGCACTCAAATTAGATACACTTGATGTGTCTTGCCAAGAAGACAAAGAGCTAAATGCTCAAGCTCAACGTCTTTGTGATTTCGTGAACGGCCTTCCAAAGGGCCTTTGTTTTCAATTCATGCAAGAGATTACTTCCGGCAACGACAAAGTAATCTCTGCCCACGCAGAGATTCTTAAGGAGTCCGCTTCTGATTTGACCAGAGAAATTACAAAAGATCGCGTAGAGCAGCTTATGCGTGACGATGCTCAAGGTTTTATCCCAAGGCAAAATCTCTACTTATTTTTGAGAATGCCATTTAAAGAGGATTTAATTCCAAAGCAGAGTCTTTTTTATTTTAGAAAGCAAAAGATCGTCATTTTGCCTGATGCAAAATTGAAAATCGAAATCGAAAATTTTAAGCGAAAAATTTATGAAATTCAAAAGGGCTTAGAGCTTCTTGGTATTCCATCCAAAGAACTTTCACAAAAAGTATTTTTTAATCTTCTTTATCGGCAATGGAATCCAAATGGTGAAAGTCCCCCAGAAGACATCAATGCTGATGACATTAGAGATCAAATTCTCTTGACCGATGCTGTGATTGGCTCAAATGGCTTTGCTCTTGGTAGTTATCATCATAGGGTAATTTCACTAAAGCTCCTCCCTGATGTGACTTATGCAGCAATGGCAGAGGTCTTAAGGGACCTTCCTTTTGATTCACGCCTGTTTTTGACAGTTGAGGTGCTGGACCAAGCTAAAGAAATTTCTACTTTGCAAATGCAAAGGCGAATTGCCTATTCAATGGTAAGTCATAAAAAAGGCGTTACGGATTTAGAAAGCGAAGCAAAGCTTCGTGATATCGAAGCCCTCATTTCAGAAACAATCTCGGGACAAGAAAAAGTCTTTAGAATGAGTCTCAATATTCTCTTGAAATCTACTTCAGAAGAAGAACTTGAAGACCAGGTCTCAATGACACTTCAGAAAATCAGAGAACTGTCAGGGGCCGAGGGTATGAGTGAAACTTTGGCCTCCTTTGATATTTTCTCCGAGATTGCTCTTCCTAACGCAAGAACCAAAGAGCGGTCTCTGAAGGTCAATACAAGTGTGCTTGCTGATTTTCTGCCGATCTATGGTCTTTGGAAGGGCCACAAAAATCCAAGAGTAATTCTAAAAAATAGATCTGAAAGTCTTGTGGCTTTTGATCCGTTTTCTAGTGAAATGACCAACGCCAACCAAATTATTTCAGGAGGTAGTGGCTCCGGAAAAAGTTACCTAACGAATCTTATGATTTCTCAGATGCTCAAAGAGTCTCCCAAAATCTATATTTTGGATATTGGTGGCTCCTATAAAAAAACTTGTGAGAACTTAGATGGTCAATATATTCCTTTGGGCGCTGCCTCAGGCCTTTCTATTAACCCATTTGAACTCAGTGGTCTTGACCCAAGTGCAAAAGATCAGAAAATAAAATTTCTTTTAGGCTTAGTGGACCTTATGACGAAGGAAAGCGAAGCAAAATCTCTCGGTAGACTTGAGAGAGCCGAACTTGAGAATGCAATTTCAAAAGTTTACGAAGAGAAATCTGAGCCAATACTTTCAGATTTAAAAGAAATTCTCACGAATCATCAAGACTTAGAGCTTAGAAAAATTGGCAGAATTCTGTCCACTTGGTGCGGAGACACACCATATGGGAAGTTTGTAGATAGACCGACGAATTTAAACCTATCATCGCAAATTGTCTGTTTTGACCTGAAAGGAATGGAGTCACAGCCAGAGCTTCAAAGTGTCTGCTTATTTTTGATTACAGACTTGGTTTGGAGAGAAATTCAAAAAGATCGAACAAGCATGAAGTTTGTAATTTTTGACGAATGCTGGAAATTGCTAGAAACCAATTCTGAGTTCATTTCGGAAATTTTTCGTACGCTGAGGAAATATTTTTCGAGCGCGATTGCGATTTCACAAACGATGGATGATTTTTCAAAGAGTAAGATCGCTTCAGCGGTTATGCCAAACTCGTCTATCAAGTGGATTTTAAAGCAAAAAGGGGCAAATCTTGAAAACTTAAAAGAAGCCCTTCAGTTGAATGAGCGAGAAATGTCTTTAATTGCATCTCTGCAATCTGAAAAAGGAAAATATTCAGAAGCTTTTTTAATGTGTGAAGACAAACGACAAGTGGTTCGCATTGAAGCGACACCTTTGGAATACTGGCTTGCGACCACTGACCCCAAAGATATCTCGTTGCTAGAGCAAATCAAAAAAGAAAATCCCAATTTTTCAGAGTTCGAGGCTTTAAAGCTTGCCGCAAAAAATTATCCCAACGGAGCCTCATTTAAAAAAGGAGCATAATAATATGAAGAAAGCCGTAAAAGGCCTAAGCGCAGTCGCACTGTGCTTGGGCCTTCTTATACCCAATTACAGCCAAGCCGACATTTTTGGCGGCGATGTTGTCGTGTTAACCCAGATTTTAGCAAATGCAGTCCAACAGCTTTTGCAATTAAAACAGCTTCTTCAAAACGGTGAAGATTCATTAAATTTGATGAGAGATGTGAATAAGGGAATCAATAATTCGCTTGCCGTTATCAATAGCATCTCACCTTACGTCAATCCTGGCCTTTACGGAGACTTGAAGAATATCACTGATGTTCTTCAAAAAGTACAAGGTATCTATGGAATTGCCGGTAGTTCTCCTGAGCAGACGATTTATCAAAATACGGATCAAGCGATAGCTGAGGCTATTACGATGAACAGCACGATCTATGATTATACAAAAAATCTGGATCAAATTGGCGAAGAGATTAAGCAGTATTCCAATGAGGCATCGCCTGGAAGAGCGCAAAAACTCACAGCGCAAACTTTGGGAGTCATGATTCATGTGATGAATCAACAACTCAGAGCCCAAGCTACAGGTCTAAAGCTCTCGGCGCAACAAGCGGCCCTTCAAAATAAGAAGGAAAAAGATGAGACAGCCCAATATCTCGATCAAGCGACTGTTTTAAATCAGGCCATGCAATCAAATGACATGAGCTTTGATATGCCGAGGTTTTAAATGGATACGGCATGGTTAGCGCAAGAAGCTAAAACTCTTCATCACATTTTTGCAAATTATTTTTATCTATTCGTTGGAACACTCCTTATGCTTGGAGTGGTGCTTGATTATTTCAAGTTTACTCTCGGACAGACACCGCAATTTGGGACTCTTGTTGGTAGAGCAATTCTTGCAGGAATTTTGCTCGTTGCAGTTCCGGAAATTATGAACGCTCTAGCATCTGTGGCCGATAGCCTTTCAAATGAATTAGGTGATCTCAACAAAGCAAAATACATATTGTCTAGGGTCGGAGAAACATATCACAAACTGAGTTTTTCGTGGGTTTCGATAAAGCAATCTATCGTCATGATTATCAGTATGCTGACATTTTTTCTGCTCTACGTTGTTGTCTACCTATTTGATGCGATGTTTTTATACACTTGGACACTACTCTATGTGTTCTCACCGATTCTGGTAGCATTTTTTGTATTGCCATCTACCGCAGGAGCGACCAAGGGATTATTCAAATCCATGATTGAGGTCGCTTGCTGGAAAATTGTTTGGACTGTGCTTGTCACACTTCTTTGGAGTATGTCGACGTTAAATTTTGAAAAACAAGGAAATATAAATTTTCTGACGATCATTCTTCTAAACTTGATGCTCGTTTGCTCTGTCGTAATGGTTCCAAAGATTACTTCAAGTCTAATCAATGGAGGTCTCGCACAAGTCGCAAGTTCATTTAGCGACCTCATGAAGATGATCCCTGGTGCTAATGTACCTTCAGAGATGATCGACAAGGCCACTGGTACAAGAAAACAAACGGAAAGAGCTGCCTGGAATGGAGCCAAATCTCTGTTTCGATCTAGAAGAGCTGATAGTCAAGATGACGAGGGCCACCCAGATTATGTGGGCGACTCGATAAACGAAGAATAAAAAAATTAAAACATTTAATTTAAAAAGGAGATTCAATATGAAATTTATTGATGCATGGGATTCTATTGCCAAAGAAAACAAAACTTTAAAAATTTTGCTTTTCTGTATGTGTGGAGTTTCAATATTTCTAGCTATTTCCACATTCAAAGCCTCAGTCAAAGATCCTCTGGTCATTGAGCGAGGCTGTTATTCAAAGGTTTCTAATGCCCAAAATCCTCAGACAACTGAGGGAGAGGTAAAAGTATTTATTCAAGAAGCCCTTGAGGCCAGGTTTTCATCTTTTGTGAAAAAGACTCAACTTCTTTCGCTCTCTCAAAAGGAGCTGCGAGAAAAGGAACAAAAAGAACTTCTTTCTAGAAATATGAAGCAAGCTCTTATGGTTGAAGATGTTCAGGTCAGTAAAGACAAAATCGTAGCTCAAGCCTCAAGACTTATTTCTGTAGGTGAAATCAGATCAGCATTTCCTCTTCAACTTATCCTAAAAGTTGAGAGCACTGATCGGTCCTATGACAACCCTTACGGGCTAATTCTCACCGAGATCCAAGCCATAAATCAAAAGGAAGGTAAAAATGAAAGTAAATAATTTTAGGTGGTTTTGTTTCGTGATTTGTTTTGCCTTGTGGTTTTGGGTGCTCACCTCCATGGCAAGTCAGTTAGCAAAGACTATTACATGCGATGAGTATCATCCAACCACTGTGCGCGTTGGAGTCGGAAGAATCACAACAATAAATTTCCCGATTGCTCCTCAGGATGTATTGCCTGGGGAATCGTATTTTGACTTTAAGCGAATTAAGAGTGATCTCAATATTAAATCTTTGCGTCCTGGTGCTCGAACAAATGTGGTCGTTTACATGCAAGAACGTAGATGCCTATTCAACCTTGTGACTACTTCTGGAGCAAGTGACGACATCCTTTATGTTCGAGATCCAAAGGATCGACAAATAGAGGTAAAATTCCATGAATGAAGTAAGAGTAGCCTCCGAAGAAAAGGAATTTTTTAATGTATGGAATATTAGAAATTTTCTTTATCTTCGTGAAGGCCAAAAAAAGAAATTAAAAATCAGAACTCTCAAAATTATTTTTATGATTCTCTTTGGCTTTGTACTATTCGGACAATTGCTAAATTCGTGTAGCGAGCCAGAGATCCGAATTGGATCAAATACGACTTTTGAAGTTCCGACCGTTATTCAACCCTCAGAACCAATTGAGTTCGATAAGTACAAAGTGACCTCAGATGCACAAGGCATGGATGCCAAGAAAAGGGCAAAGACCAAAGAAATTGTCCTACAAAAGATGAGCGTCGTTAGTTTTTCAAGTGCAGATAAGATCCCTGCCGGAACTGAAGCAAATGCACAATTATCTAGCGGTGGCTCAAATGGTATTGTTAAGGCCGTTCTATCTGAGAATATCATGGGCGAAAGCGATATGATCGCTCCTAAGGGAAGTATTCTCTTAGGCAGTGGTCAATCCTCTGATGAGAGATTGTATATCACTTTTAACAAGCTCATTCGTCCAGATAAAACTCAGATCAAAGTAAAAGCTCAAGCTTTTGACGCCGCCGATAGAATCTTAGGTTTAAAGGGTGAAAAGTCCGGTGACTATGCTTTCAAGATTGCAGCAAGCTCCGGACTTTTTTTCTTAAGTGGAATGGCTGAAGGTATGCAGTCCCAATCAAATATCTTTGCTCCACAAAAACCATCCATGAGAGATGCGGCCCTTCAAGGTGTAGCTCAAGCAACTGTCGAGCATGGAAAGAAATTTATAGACTCAATGAATAATAAAACTGTGATTGAAGTAAAGCACTCTACTCCAATCGTGGTTATTTTTGATGATGGAGAAAATCAATGAAAGAAGAATCAAAGGCAACGAAACCAGAACTGTTAAATGAAAGGATAGACAGACTCATTAAATTTATGGGGGTGCTGATCGACCCATATTTTGAAATATTCAGAGGATTTAGAAAAAATACTCTTCCTGTAGTTGAGTGTTGCGTAATCGGATGTGTCTTAGGATTTTTGGCCCTCAAAAGTTATGATTTCTATCTATTTAAAAAACTGCACCTTGAGGCCATTTACCCGAAAGGAAATTGGAAAACCGCTTGGGGTCTATTTTGGACAACAATTAGCTTTTATGGCTGGGGCGTTGTTCAGGTTGGTCAAAAAATAAGAATGCTTAGAAAACTTGAGGAGACATTTTTAAACTGTGGCCTTCAAAATAAAATTGGCGATTTTCCAAAGTACATTATTGACGTTCCGATTGACACAAATACTAGACGATTAAGACTCACGAACGCCGGACTACCAATCTCAAGGTTTAAAGAGGTTGCCGAGAGCATTGACGCTAATCTTGGAGTTTTTGTCGTAAAAATTGTAACTCCCGAGCAAAATAGACAGGCAGTCGATATTATTTATTCAAATACTAAAATGCCTGATCTGTGGTTCATTGAAGACATAAATCAATATAAGAATTATTCATTTCCAATTGGCAAAACCTACGGCACCAATATTCTGGCAAACTTGCGAGATGTTCCCCATATTCTTGTTGCGGGAGCCACCGGCGGCGGAAAATCAACATTCATTCGGATGGTCGTAACGATTCTCGCAATGAACAACTCAAAAATCAAAATCTCTATGATTGATTTCAAAGGCGGAACAGAAGCGCAAGTTTTTGAAGGAATTGACGGGATTAGTATTTTTGGAACTTTGAAAACTGCTCTTGCCGAACTTGAGCGGGTTGATAAACTGATGAATGAGAGATTTGAGCTTTTTAGAAATAACAAAGTCAAAGACCTTGAGGCTTACAATAAACTTCAGACAAAGAAAAATCTAGAATCTGAATATTCAAATAATCATCATTTAGGAAGACAAGTTGTTGTCATAGATGAAATTTCAGAGCTTGTGCCGACAGTTGGACATCCTGATGTTAAATCGGTTTTAAGAGCCAGAAATATTGTAAACCGCATCTCAAGACTTGGCAGAAGTGTCGGCATAAATCTTTTGATCGGAACTCAAAAACCCGATGCAAAAAATCTAGATCCTACGATTAAGGCCAATCTTTCAGGAATTGTTTGTTTTTATGTTATTGGACACACGCAAAGCATCGTTGTTCTTGGAAACAAACGAGGTTCTGAGCTGTCTGCTGATATCAAAGGGCGCGCCATTTGGCAATTTGGATCTATTCAAGAAGAAGTACAAACACCATTTCTTACAGAGATGGATGTCCAAAATTATTTTAAAACTGACAACCAATCAACGGAGGATGAAAATGAGAAGACTGAACGACGAAAGTCCTCTGCCACCCATGGACGTAAAAATATTGAAGTTCCTGTGGCGCTGGAAGATCGCGACGTCGATGACGCTTCGTCAGCTCGTATTGTCTCAGAGTCGTGATAAGAATTGGAATTTTTATCGAAAACTTAGGGATTTATATGCTCATGGATACATTGAACTTAAACGGGGCTCTGATGAGAATTTCAAATACCAAGTTTGGCAACTTACCAAAAAAGGCTTTGAATATATCGTTGAATCTTTACATGTTGTCTTAAAAGAAAATGGATTTGCCAGTGAAAATGTATTCCATGATTATTTGGTGACGGCCTTTCATGTTGGTGAATGGATGTTTGTTCAGCCACCACAGGTCGAACTTTTTAGCGAACAAGAGCTTCGCAGAAATTGGCCGAGTAATTATCCCAATTGGGTTCCCGAAATCCAAGTGCACAGACCCGATGGCTACACACTTTTGAAAGATGGCAAAAACAAAAAGCTAATTGCCATTGAAGTTGAAATATCCGCAAAAAATTTTGAAATCTATCAAGAGGTCGCATCATTTTACGATGACATGGAAAATATCACTAGCGTCTTATGGCTTGTTAGAAGCAAAAGTCTGATGGAGAAAATCCAAAAGGCTGTTTACTCAAGACGTGGCAAGAGACCAGGTATTCACAACTTCGTACTGCTTGAAGATTTCAAAAAACAATTTTGGAATGCCAAAATTATCGAAGGGTCAGAAAAGGGGTATTCGATTCATGAATACTATTGCAATATCCACTGCAATATCGACTATCAGATAAGTGCAATACTGGGCAACTCTGATGCTTTCCTGACTTTTTTAAAACCAGTAAAAAGCCCTTACGGAATGAAGGCTTACGTCGATTCCGTGAATGCGCGAAAAGCTGATTGAGTAGGTCTACAGCCTATTCCATATAACCCCAAAAACAAGGAGAACTCCCTATGGAACTATTCAAAGTTCTATTATTTCCGCTTTGCTTTGCAAGCCTCACGGCTTGCTCAAGTATGAATAAGAAAACAGATTCAGTAGAAAATAAAAAGGAAGAAAAACTTCCTATGATAACAAAACCGTATGTGAGAAAGATTTGGATTCCAGAAGAAATCAGAAATAACGGTGCTGAATATGTTGAAGGTCATTATCTTTATCAAATCGAAAGGAACTCGACATGGAGCAAATAAATTTGAATAAGAAAAAGGAAAGGAAGGCTTCAGATAAAATCACATTGTCGGAAGGCTCAATGGTGAAATTGAACATGTGGCTGGAACAGCTTAAGAGTTGGCAAGAGGTTGTTAAATTTTCAAGTTCTGATTTGATAAATTTCATTCTCACCAAATATCCGGACGCTATTCCAGCGCACGATTGCAAAGAGCTAATGAGAGTTCTATTCAGTCAAAATGAATTGCCTAAGACCCGAAAAAAAAGGGTCTCCAATAAATCTACCGTCATCTTGGAAGCCCATACAGTCGTTCCCGAGAAGACATCACTATAATTTGAAATTTTTTAAATTATCATCCTGGAAAAATAGACCATGCTATATCTAATTGATAGCTCTTAAAAACGCTCGTGCTTAATCTAAAAATTCATAAATTTGCGGAGCTATTTTCAGGGTGGCGTCGACCTATTTTTCCTTGAAAAATCCGAGGAAAAATATGAAAATGAAGTCAAATAATTCTTCCTCTTCGGAGAAAGAATTGCTCTTTCAAAATAGAATAGGCAAAGACTCACGGTTAAAGAAATTTTCTAATGACAATGTACTACTATCTCCAGCTAATGCTGCTCTTTATTTGGATGTTAGTCGTAAATTCATTTATGAGATGATTGCTAGTAGAAAAATTAAATCAATGATCGTGGGAGGCAGACTAAGGAGAATTCGACTAAGTGATTTAGAATCGTGGCTAACTTCTTCAACCGAAGGAGTTTGATTATGAAAAATGAAATCACATATCGAAGATTTATTCGCATTAATGGAAACAGATTAAACAAAAGTTTTTCTCGGAAATCGGATGCTGATCGTTGGTATTCTGAAATGAAGAGAAAAAAAGAACTTGTGCAAAGTGGAGTTGAACCTCAAATAGAGTCCCAGCTTCTAGAAGAGTTTAGCGCAAAATGGTTATCTGTTCGTAAAGCATCGGGACAACCTCTTTCATCATACATTGTTGAAGAGGCCCGTCTTAGGAAATATGTCATTCCTGAGTTCGGACATAGAAAGATGAACGAGATTTCTTCTGGAGAATGGGATAGTTTTTTTGAGAGCCTTATCTTGGATCATAACTTAAAACCAGCCACTAGAAATCGTGTTTATTCTATGATGAGCAAGATGTATAACGATGCGCTTAGAAAGCATATTGTTCATAGGAATCCGATAGAGATTCTTTTGAAGCTGAAAGAATCAATGGATAAATCAAGTTTTTGGGAAACTTCAGAGGAGGTTTCTAAGTATTTGGAGATTGCTAAAGAATTTTCCCCTTCGATTTATTTATTTGCGATGTGCTCTTTGAATTTAGGCACAAGAGTCGGCGAGACGCTTGCTTTTAACTGTTCTGACGTGGATCTGAAAAATCGCCGGATTCGTGTCTGGCGAATTTTAGAAGATGCATCTGGAAAAGTTGTAGAACGAACAAAGGGATTTAAACCAAGATGGCTTGGTATGAACGACTCATTGGCTGACGCTATTAAAATGTGTTTGAGTGAATATAAAAGCACTCCCAACACTCCCTTAATACGACAAGCTAATGGTAATCGTTACGACCATAGGACGATCAGGAAGATCCATTTTGGTCTCTGTAGTAAGGCTGAGATTAAGCCAATCCGAGTGCATGACTTGAGACATACATATGCGAGTCACTATGTTATGAATGGCGGAAATCGGTACACTCTTCAGAGCGTTCTAGGACATGCGAGCCCAAGCATGACTCAAAAATATGCCCACCTTAGACCTGGATTTCTTGAGTCTCATTCAAATGTTGTTTCTTTTGCTGTAACCAAAAAAGAGACATAGTGAGATTGAAAGAGCCCAGGACTTTTGAGGCAATTTAGAGTGATGAGAGTATTGAGTGGCACGCCAGTGGCACATTAGGAAAGAAAAGGCTCACTTGAAACAGCACATGAGCCTTAGATTTTCACTTTTTAAGTAATTGAATTTGCTTGAAAAATGGTGCTCGAGGCCGGACTTGAACCGGCACGACCGTTTAACCGAATCCCAGGATTTTAAGTCCTGTGCGTCTACCAATTTCGCCACCGGGGCACAAGTTCGGTATAAGATCATGCTCATACTCCTTTGACAACTCTTGACACTCTTGACAACCCCACCCTTTTTGCCTGAGATACCTCGGTGAAAAGATGGACTCAGCTACTCTCGCAATTTCTTACGGTCATCCGCCGTTGCGGCTGGGCTCTGCTCATACTTTCGATCCTGTCGAATTACGGCGAACAGGGGCTGACTCACCTTATGGAAAATGAACTGTCTTCGATGGAGGGCGCTTCGCCTTGGGTTTGGCTCTATGGTGCGGCCTCGGTGGGAATTTCAGTTCTTAGTCCTGTGATCATGAGTATTTTGGTGATCGCGGCCTTACTTCCATCGACCGTGACAGCGTCCCTCCAACAACATGCTCAATATGTATGCAAAGAAACTCTGCGCGCGGCTGGCAAGTCGTTGAGCTGGGGGCTTTTGCTGGTGATTCCGGGCCTTATCCGCTTCCTCCAATTTTCCTTTGTGCCGTTCGTCGTTATGCTGGATCCAGAGTATGATCGCGGCCAAAAAGATGCGCTCCAAGAAAGCACCCGACTGGTTCACCGTCGTTTTTTTAAAGTCACCGGGATATTAATTTTATTTTCGATCCTGCTCCCGCTATTGCTCACTGGCCTGGATGAATATTCGGCTTTTGATCAACATGTGTTTCCAGCGCTTTTGTTGGCGGGCCTGGATGCCGTGATCTCTATTTTTGCCATCTTAATGCTTTTAAACCAATGGGAGAAAAGTCATGGAACTCATGTTCAATTGGAAACAAATTAAGCTGCGCGGTCGCGGTCTGACTTTCGATGACGTTTTGATGATTCCCTCAAAATCAGAAATTCGCTCGCGCAGGGATCCAAGCCTAAAGGGCCAGCTGACCAAAAAAATCTGGATTGAAACTCCGATCATCTCTGCAAACATGGACACGGTCACCGAATCAGAAATGGCGCTGGCCATGAATCAACTGGGTGGTCTGGGAATTTTGCATCGCTTTGCCAGCATCGAGCAGCAAGTGCACATGTGTAAGACCGTGAAAGCCAGCGGCGCTCAGAACGTTTCGGCCAGTATCGGCGTGAACGATGACTACAAAGAACGAGCTGATGCTTTGATCAAAGCCGGCGCCAACATTCTGACCATCGACATCGCTCACGGGCACTCGGTCACTATGATGGACGTGATGAAATGGTTGAAGGACAAACATCCTAGTGTCGAAATCATCGCCGGAAATATTGCCACTCCTGAAGCGGCAGAGGATCTGATCAAAGCCGGCGCTGACGCCATCAAAGTTGGTATCGGACCCGGCAGTATGTGCACCACTCGCATCATCACCGGTTGCGGAGTGCCGCAGCTGACAGCCATCGCCCTCTGCGCTGAAGTGGCTCAAGAATACAAAGTGCCGGTGATCGCCGACGGAGGCATCCGCACCTCTGGCGATATGCTAAAGGCCTTCGCTGCCGGAGCCAGCACCGTGATGCTTGGATCCATGCTTTCAGGAACCATCGAAACCCCGGGCGAAATCAAAAATGGCCGAAAACAATATCGGGGAATGGCCTCAAAATCGGCCCAAGTCAGCTGGCGCGGTGGAGTTCCGGAGGGAATGGCGCCCGAAGGCGAAAGCACTTATGTTTCAGTGAAAGGCCATGTTCGGGATGTGATTTTGGAAGTCACCGGCGGAATTCGCAGCGGCATGAGCTACATCAACGCGAATTCTATGGAAGAAATTCGTGACAAGGCGCGTTTTATAGAAATGTCGGCCGCCGGAACGCATGAAAGTCATGCGCATGGTCTAAACAAAAACTAGACTACCGGATCTTTGACGGCCAAAAGCCGTCTGAGCTAACCTGACCGCGACTTTAGGCAAATGCCATTTGTTCCTAAAGTGGTTCGTGTTTAGTTGTTGTTTGTTTGACGGGGCTGTTTGTAGCAATGCAAACAGCCTTCGTTTTATGTGGCACCAACAATTGAATCATCGATGAATTGCTGCAGATCCGAAGCATTGCCGTTAAAAATATCCAGATCGATTTTGTTGTCTACGCCGTCTTCATTTCCCTCTTCCGAATACTGTAAAAAGGCCCACTGTTTCCATGGTGCCATGGCCGCCGGACAAACTTTGGTTTGGTACTTGGCCATGAACAGAGAAAAATGCGCAAACGCAGGATCTTTGGCTCCCAGTTTTTGCCAAAATTTAGGACTGGTGTAGATGATGGGAATACGCTGGGTTTGCTTTTCTACGTAGCGCAGCCATTTTAAAACTTCGCCGGCCATTTTGGTCATGACCTTGGCACTTTTCACATTCAAATGATCGAAAGTTTCTAAATCTAAAACCGGCGGCAGGTCGGTGGCCCCAAGACGACCCATGGTGCGCAAAAAATATTTTGCCTGAGTGAGGGCATCCACACTGGGATGATAGAAATGGTAAGCTCCGCGAGCTTTCAACTGACTGCTTGTGGAATCTGCCATGTCATTCCAGTCTTCTGAAAAATTGGGATTCAGGTAGCTGACCCCCTCTGTGGCCTTAATAAAAACAAAAGAAAGGCCATCGCTGTTTTTGAGCTTGGACCAATCGTTGACCTTCTGCCATTTCGACAGATCAACTCCTGCAGAGAAATGCTCCATCCAATTTGGTTGATCAAGATCAGTCATGCAGTCGCCGTCGCCAACACCCGCTTGCGCCGTGCTTGCTAGCAAAAGCGACATTGCTAAAAACATCGCCAAAATCCATTTTCTTGCACTCATTCCAGGAACCCCTCCCCGAAAGTTGGTGAATAAACGACACTCCCGCTGATCAAAAAAGCAAAGTCGGTGCCAAACGGATTGACACCATTATTTGTATTTACAAAATTGAGCGATGTCCGACGTTTGCCAATTCGCCGATGTAGAAAATCGTCAGTCGATGAAGATTTCTTTTGGTAGTGCAAAGCTGTTGTAATGACTGGCCATGGAATATCCGTAGGCACCGGCATCGGCGATGGCCAGCCAATCGCCCTCTTGAACTTGGGGCAAACTGCGATTGCGACCGATGACATCCGAAGATTCGCAGATCGGACCGACGACATCAACGGTCTGAAGCGGACCGGATCCCGATTTCCGCAGAGGTAAAATTCTGTGCTCCGCCTGATAAAGCGCCGGACGCAGTAAGTGATGCATCCCCGTGTTGACGATGATGAATTTTTTGTGAGGAGTCTCTTTCACATACTGCACTTCGGTCAGTAAAACCCCAGAGCGGGCGACGATGAAGCGTCCGGGCTCTAAGCAGATTTTTTTCTTCACGCCGCGAAGATGAGTGCTTAAGACCTGCAAAAAATTTTCCAGTGTTTTTGGATCTACGGACTCTGAGTTCGCGGTGTAATCGACCCCAATACCACCACCGACATCCAGCACTTTGGACGGCAGGCCCTGAGCTTCCATTTCACCATCCATCTTTAAGGTGATCTGCAGGGCTTCAGACAAGGCTGAAAAATCAAATAGCTGGGATCCGATATGCAAACTCAAACCCTGATAGCGCAGGTTCTTGTGTTTTTTAAAAAGCGCGATCACAGGCCCCATCTGGGAAGGATCAATACCAAATTTATTTTCGCGAAATCCCGTGGCGATGTAGGGATGGGTTTGAGGATTGACGCCGGGGTTGACTCTGACACCGATGTGGATCGGAATTTTTAGTTGGTCGGCGATGCGACCGACCCGTGAAAGCTCGGCCACACTTTCCACGTTCAACTGGAAAATTTTAAGCCGGATGGCTTGGGTGATTTCAGTCTCGGTTTTACCCACTCCAGAATAGATGATTTGCTGAGGTTTGAATCCCGCCTTAAGTGCGATTTTTAGTTCACCGATACTGACCACGTCAATTCCCAGCCCCTGAGATTTCAGCAGCTTCAGAAGTTGCGGATGGAAGTTGGCTTTCATCGCATAGTGAACAGAGACCTCTTGCTTCAGCGCACTCTTCAACTGTTTCATAAAGCTCTGAGCGCGGTCGCGGATCTGCGCCTGAGAGTACAAATAAACGGGCTCATGATTCTTCAGGGATGCCGTCGCTTTGGCTTTCAACGCGTGTGAAAGCGGAATGCCGTAAAATTCCAAATTCCCTTGGGAATCATAGGATATTTGACTATCTTTAAAGCGGTACTTGACGTTTTTACGGCGTTGGGATTTCATGAGCCCATTGTTAAGAATGGGAGGTCATCTGACAAGCTTCATTTTAGCAAATTCAGCAGAAAACCTACCCATTTTGGCTCACCAATTTGGTTCGTCAGGCCCCAAAGTTCTCATTTTGGGCGGAGTTCACGGCGACGAAATCGAAGGCGTTTGGGCCGCACAAGGATTGCTCAAGTCCTTCATGAACAGTTTCCCCTACGAACTGCAGCTCACGCTGGTGCCGGCCTTCAATATCGAAGGTGTGCTGGCTAAAACTCGCAGCAACTCACGCGGAGTGGATCTGAATCGCAACTTGCCCACCAAAGATTGGTCCCCGGAAGTGAAAGGCCCCAGATACAATCCTGGTCCCGCAGCACTTAGCGAACCGGAAAACCAAGGGCTGGTGCAATTCCTAGATGCCCAGAAACCCCAGTTTATTCTAAGCCTGCATTCTTGGGAGCCAGTGCTGAACGTCAACGGTGACTGCCTGGCGGAAGCCAAGTGTTTGGCGAAGCACACGGGATATAAAATCGATACCGACATCGGCTATCCCACACCTGGCTGCTTGGGAACTTACGCAGGCCTTGAGCGCCATTGGCCCACCCTCACTTACGAGATCGAGCGGGGTTTGGCGCTGCAACCCATTCTGAAAATCCATGTGCCCGCGATTCTTGATGCCTTGAAAATTACGGCCGAAATACGCTAAGGAAAAGTCATGCACCAAAAAATTTCCAAATTATATGCTGAGGTGTCCGGTGGTCGAAGTATTGAAAGCCTAGTCGTCGATGAGCTCACCGCCATCGAGTCCGCGATTCAGCTCTTGGACGCTGGCGAAATTCGCGTCTGTGAAAAGATCGAAGACGGCAGCTTTAAAACCAACACTTGGATCAAGGAAGCGATCTTGCTTTATTTTCGCATCAAGAAAATGGCTCCGATCCTGGCCGGTGACTTGCAATTCTTCGATAAAGTACCGCTGAAGAAATGGTCCGCTAAGGACGGAGTCCGCGTCGTGCCCCATGCTTTGGCCCGCTACGGCAGTTTCATCGAAGCAGGGGCGATCTTAATGCCCAGTTACGTGAATATCGGCGCCCGAGTCGGTGCAGGCACCATGGTCGACACTTGGGCCACCGTTGGATCTTGCGCGCAAATTGGAAAAAACGTGCACCTCTCTGGCGGAGTCGGCATCGGCGGAGTCCTAGAACCCGTGCAGGCAAGCCCTGTCATCATCGAGGACAATTGCTTTGTCGGCAGTCGCGCCATCGTGGTCGAAGGAGTGCATCTTGAAGAGGGTGTTGTCTTGGGCGCCGGGGTCACGATCACGGCCTCAACGAAAATCATCGACGTCACCGGTAGTAAAGAAGTGATTCACCAAGGTCGCGTACCGAAAAATTCCGTGGTCATTCCCGGATCGGTGAAAAAAACATTTCCTGCAGGCGAGTACGGAGTTAACTGTGCGCTCGTTATCGGGCAACGAAAAGCCAGTACGGATTTGAAGACTTCATTGACCAATGCGCTGAGGGATTTTGGGGTTCAAGCATAGCTTGGGTCCTCTGTCCTCTGTCAGGGTCTTGCAACTGTTGCCCATCCGAGGACCGAGGACCGGGGATGGGGGACTAAAAATCTTAATTCTTGTTTCGCAATGACTGCGACGGCTGCGCCGTCACCGAGATATTCACCGAAAATCGCACGCCAAAATACGCGAGCAATAGCCCCACCACCGCAATAACCAGCATGAAGAATGGCTGAACCTCTGCCGGAATTTGCGAGTCGTAGTAAATATCTGGCAGGACGTTCAGCGGATGCCACTGCAAATAAAGGCTCAGCAGCCCGCCAATCAGAAGACCTCCACCGATACCACAAAAGGCTAGCAAAAATCCGATGTTGGAAAAAAGTTTTTTCACTTTTGCTCGCGAATAACCGATGGCCTGCAAAAGACCAATCTCTTTCGTTTTTTGCGAGATTAAAAGCGAAATCACGGAAATCAACGAAAGACCCGCGATCAGCGAGGCCAATCCAAGAAAAACCCCGATCATCAATTTCTCTAAGCGAAGTGCAAAGAACAGAGCTGAATTTCGCTCTTGCCAGGTTTGCGTGACGATATCAGAGAATCCCACCAGTTTCTGCTGCACGTCTTCCGCCTGATCAGCGTCCATCAGGCGCACCTCCAAACCCAATTTTCGGCTGGCGGCAGCACTCAAAGACGTCAAGGTTTCACCGGCTATGTAGTAAATCATTTGGCCATCGACCTCAGAGACATTCGTGACCAGAATTTGACGAACTCTGACTTTTTCATATTTTGGGGACTCTGACGGTGGCAGCAACAGGCCCTCGGGTGGAACGATCAGGATGCTATCGCCTTCAAAGACGCCTAAGGCGTGTGCTAAGTCTACTCCCATAACGACTTCGCCGGGCTCTGGGCGGGTCAGGTCCGCATATTCATCGGATTTGTGACCGGTGGGTTGAATGCGTTTCAACATGCGCGCAAGCCCATCCCAACTCATTCCGCGGGCGATCCCACCGCGAAATTTTCCGTCGGTGGTACGAATGATGACGTCCTGACTTTCATAGGCGAAGGATTCACGGCTTCCCAATTCCTTCAGACGAAAATTCACTGGATGGTTTTCCACAGACTGCACGGTGTGAGCTTCTGGAATTTCAATGATCAAGTGCGGTTCGACGGCCAGGGTGCGCTCGCGCTGCGAACGATTCATCGCTGTCATTATACTTAAAACCAAAACCAGCGCCGTAATACTGACGACCAAACCGATCATGGTCAGCCACGCAATCTTACGAACCACTGAGCCTGATTTTGCTAGAATAACGAAGCGAAGAAAGAAATCCCAAACCATGCTTCAAGAGACCAAATCCCCGTGGCATTGTCCAGATTTCTATTTTGACGCTGGCGCGCGAGCCTTGTCTTCCTCTTCACGAACTTCTTTGGCATTCCCGCGAATAAGAAAACTCTTCTCCATGGCCTTCATCAACACGACAGCTTCATCCAAGGCCTCCACGGCGCGCTTGGTGGTGTGAGGCAAATCGATGTCAGAGACCGCTGGAATCAATGTTTTGAAATCCGTGGTGATCTGCGCCAGATTCGTCACCAAGGTGGTCATGTCTTTCGCCACTTTGGGCGCTTGCGCTTCAATTTCTGGCAACATTCGATTAAGCACTTTCGTGGTCACCGCAAGTTCCCCAAGCACAACGCCCGTGCGTCCATCTTGATTGGCCTGCTTGCCCAGCTTAATCACCTCAAGGGACATGGTGTTCAGATTCCTGATCAGGGGCTCAATGTGATCCATCATTTTAATGTAGGTCGCCGTGCGATCTTTGCTTAAGAATGCTTCCATGAGGCCGCGCAAATTGCCCATCATGTCTGACATCTGGCCGATGTAATTGCCGAGTTTTTTTCCACCCAGCAAAGTCATCAAATCACTGGATTCCTGCGACTGGATCTCTGCATTGTCGGCCAATTTTTCCACGTTCTGCGAGCCCGGGGAAATATCCAAAACGCGCTCTCCGATGACGAAGGGCCTGATCAAACTGGTGGCGCTGTCTTTGCGGATTTTGTCGGCATATTTAGCCAGCACATAAAAGCGAATAAAAATTTTGTTGTCCGGGGTCAGATCGACCTCGTCGACACTACCCGCTTTCAGACCCACGATCTGCACCATAGTTCCAGGGTGCACTCCATCGGCACTGTCAAAAACCGTGGTGTATTCAATTTTAGTATCGAACCAACCCTGCTTCACCGCTACACTGATCATGGATAGGGCTGCACTGCCCACGGCTATCAGCACAAAAAGCCCTGCCACCCGTTCCATTTTGTTGAACCGAATCTTCATCATAAGTTCCCGACCTTCTTTAAAGTGCTTTCCGTTCCCGAGGCCTCACAGAACAATTGCTTTCGATCAATCAACAGCTCTTGGTGCTCAATCATGCCCATGAGCTTTTCGTCAAAGGTCGAAACGAAAACATGTTTCGCCGAACCCTGCCGTCGCAAATCCTGAATCAAATCGAAATATTTAAGAATCAGATCTTGGCTTAAGCCCAAAGAAGGCTCATCCAATAGCAACACCTGAGGGTGGCTTAAAATCGGTCGCAGCAGACAGGTGATTTTGCGCACACTTCCTTGAACGGCACTAGGGCGCTGGTCTTTGTAGCGCAGTATTCCCATCTCTTGCATGTACATGTTCACTCGGCGCTCGGCCTCTTCTTCGGAAAAAAGCTTATGATACAGAAGTGGAAGTATCAGATTGTCGAACAAAGTTTTGTTACTGAGCAAGCCGCCGTAATCAAATGAGTAGCCCATGGTCAGGCGATAGGGAATAAATTCCTCGAAGGTCATATCGGCCACATTTTTATCATTGATCAAATATTTACCACTAGAAATGGGAGTCAGACCCGCCATGATTTGCAACAGCGTTGAACGACCCGCGCCCATTTGCGCGGACTTCACCCAGATGAAGTTATTCACTGGACATTTAAAGTCGACATTTTCAAAAACAGGGGCTCCACCATCATAGCGAAAAGTCATTTGTTCAAAAGTCATCGTCTTAATTTCTGGAATTTGAAAGGGCGACATCTAGATCACTCCAATTCTGGAGAGTTCGTGCAAGTAAAACAACGTCGTGACCGACAAATTGAACACGATCACATAGATAATACTTTTCACCACAGCTTGAGTCGTCACTATGGGCACTTCCGTGGGACTTCTCTTGACCGATAGACCTTGATAACAGGAAACCACAAAGATGATCATGCCGCTGAAAGAATTTTTGAGCAGAAAAAGCCAAATGTCTTCAGGAGCCACGGCCCGGGTCAGTGCATCCACGTAGAAATTAAAAGGCATATCGTGGATCAATTTGGTGAGCATAAAACCACCCAGCAAGCTGATCAGCACAAAATAAGTCGCCAGACAAACGACGCTGATCACTCCGCCCAGAATGCGTGGAAATACGATGTAGCTCAAAGGATTGATGCCCATGCTTTCCAGCGCTTCGATCTCGCGATTGGCGCGCATATTTCCCACTTCACTGGCCACCGCAGTTCCCGAGCGCGCCACCACCACCAATGCCGTGAGCAGCGGGGCCAACTCGCGCACCACGATCACCACCAGAAGATTGCCGATCATCTGAGCGCCACCAAACAGGGTCAAATTTGAAGAGCTTTGCAAAATAACAACCCCGCCTGAAGCCAATGCCAGAACAGTGATCAGGGGCATCGCCTGCCAACCGGTGAAATAAATCTGTGCCGACAGCACAGCGAAAACAGTTCTTAAACCTTGAGCTTGATCAAAAAAAGTGGCGCGGATGGAGGTATAAAACATCTGAAATAAGCGCAGGGTGTAGGCCACATTCGTGGTCACGATTTTCCCCAGTCCGTCAATTTGTGCCCATACCGCTTGCATGAAGTCTCCAATATCTCTGAAGACTTAGCGGAATTTATGCAGTTTTTCTCATCGGACCTAGGGCTGGTGTTGGACCATTATTATCTAATACGCCCACACGGAATAGAACAGTCCCTTCAGGACCTCGACCCAAATCTCTGCCTGAGATGACTCTGTCTTTCCACCGGTAAGCGCATGTTTGATCAGAGGAAATCCCGGCGGAAAAGCGGCGACAAAAGTCTGGTAGGCTCTGGGCATATGATATTGCGAAGTCACTAGAACTGCATCCCGACAACCCAAGGCTTCAACAATCGGAAGGCTCTGTTGAGCATTTCCATAAGTGGTGGAACTGCGTCGCTCGAGCACCACGTCCTTTTCATCGATTTCACCCATGTAAATCCAGCTGGGATAAAGCTCATTGAATTCCACGTCCGGATGCACTCCAGAGATAATCAGCTTCTTGACCATATTGCGCGACAACAGCGAAAGGCCCTCGCGCACTCGGCCCGGCCCACCCGTCAGCACGATGGCACAGTCAGCACTGGGATCTTTTTCCCAAGAGGAAATGGGCTCGATATTGATGCGTCGGTACTCCATCAAAAGTACATAGGTCACAGTCAGAATCGCTGCGACGATGGCTAAGCGCACACCACGCTTTTGAATCCTGTGACGAAAATTACCGGACGGCTGTGACTTCAATTTCGACGTTCACGCCCTTAGGCAAAGCGGACACTTGAACAGTGGAGCGAGCCGGAGGGTTCTCTGGAAAAAAGCGCCCATAGATTTCATTCATCGACGCAAAGTCTTTCAGATCAGTCATGAAAATATTGGTCTTCACCACATTTTTAAAAGTGACACCAGCTGCGGTCAGCACCGCTTCGATATTTTTCATCACTTGTTCGGTCTGCACGCGGATATCCCCTGTCACATTTTGACCGGTGTGATCCAAGGGAATTTGCCCTGCGCAGAAAATAATGCCATTAACCTCTACTGCTTGTGAATAGGGTCCCAAGGGAGGCGGCGCTTTTGGACTAAGAATTATTTTTTTCATCGAAGGTCTCTCCTTTTAGAAGTAAAAAATCATACCCGCGGTTAAAAACGAATTGCCCAAGGTGCGAAAACGCACGGAGGAAACATTCGTGACGCCGACACCTGTGTCGAAACTAAGACCCAAGTTTTCAAGGCCCGGCAAGAAAAACTCGCCGCCCACGAGCGCACCGATTTCAAAACCAGAATTGGTTGTGCCGGTGATGCTCTGGGAAATTAGACTTAAAATTCCACCCATGTGGAAGTTCATGTTGTCCTCGGTGAACAGGATTTTTCGCATACCACCCTGAACGGCGAAGCTCGAATTATTACTTTGCGTGTCGATGCCCAAAGCACCGGTCACCGCGTAGTTCGAAGCCGGATAATAAACCGCAGCCACGCTGGGCAAATTGATCGAGTATTCATTGGCAAAACCCACGCCCAAACGTCGCGACATTTCCTTGGCCTCAGCGGAAAAACCCGCCATCGTCAGCAAAGCCACTAATCCCGCATAACCCCAGTGTTTCACTCTTACCTCCGCAAATTTAGAAGCTAGGATTAAAACCTTCAAACTGGCGTGATGCAAAGGATTTTCTCTCTTGCATCAAGACAAAAGCTCAATTAGAAATTAGGAATCCTATTTTTAGGGTGATTTACTCAAAAAATGGGCCTGTGGCGCAGCTGGGAGCGCGCTTGCATGGCATGCAAGAGGTCGTCGGTTCGATCCCGATCAGGTCCACCATTAACGATACAGACATTCCGGAATACCCGTTAACTGGTATCCCGGAATACCGGTTATCCTAAGATCTAAAATTCTGAACCTTAATCTCCGATTTCAGTAAATTATAAATCCAGGCGCCTAGCTTATCTGCGGAATCAATCAAGTCCTCATCCTCGCATCGAATCAGCTTTAAAATCGTTTTACACTCCTGCAACGAGGCATACGCAATCTGGTAAAATCTCTTTTTTTCGTCCACTGAAAATTTGGCATTCCCTTCCGACAAATTCAGGGCCACCGACGAAGCCCCTCTTAAAAGCTGATCCCGCAGATGGCCTTTAATTTTTAATCTGTCGGCTTTGTCATAGAAGTCCGTTGCCAGTTGCAACGTCCTAAAAGTTCTCATTTAGTCTCCCTATTGCGTGACTGGTGGACCTTCATTCAAAGATGGAGCCACCGATCAAATGCAAAAGGAGTGATTAAAGACGATTAGAACGGTCCGAGACATCCGAAAAATCGGACGTTGCCCATCCCGCCAACCTTGATGCTTAAGAACACAAGTCAGAGTCCTTTATGAAGAATGCTTATGCCCATATGTGGGAACCAAATGGATTAAATCGCTGGCTGCCGCTTGCGGCTGTCGATCGGGTTCAAAAATTATACCCCAACCCACCTTGGAAGAATCCTCCGCCGTTAAATCCGGTGTCGACAGACATGTAGAGGTATAACCTCTGACCGACGGCCATAAACCCGACGCCGCCAAATAGTCCTCCGACACCGACGTTAGCGTTGACTCCTGAATTGGAAGTCACTGATGCCGACGAGCCAGCGCCCAATTGTAGGTAAGGGCGCAGTCCAGAAGATGAAAACAGATATTTGAAGTTGAGGTCGCCCAGAACGCTCGTTGTGGTGGTGTTGCCAGCGCTCTGCTGTTGCACCTCACCGACACCGACCTCGAATGCCCACTGCGGTCCCAAGTCCATAAAGTTCAGACCTATGGTCGAACCGGGTGGATTGTTATAGCCAAGATTGGCGCTCCAATTTCCCGCTAAAGCCGATTGCGGAAGCGAAAAAAGGACAAGGCCAAAGAGGATCAAAAATCTAGTTCTAAAATTCGTTGTCGTCATGACGCTATTATAGCCCCGGCATCGCCATTTAGAGAAACTTAGAATGGAGAGTGGCGCAAAACTGGAATGTTCCGCAAATAGTCGAAAACTTAAACAATCAAAACTGGTCCCCCAAATTATTGTTGGCAGGGGTCTTGCTTTTATTTGGGCTGTCGCTGGTGTCATTTTGTTTTCCTGTGTCTTGGCATCTGATTTGCTTTGCAGAGCTTCGGAGGAAAAATGAAACCACTATTTTGTCTTTGTATTTTGCTCATGGGAATGTCCGCGGCGCAAGCTCAAGATTCTGCTGCCTTCGCATCAGGCCCCCTAGATTGTTACAACGCCACACCGAACACTTTGGATCAAAGCTCATCGGTGCGACTGTGTGAAGGGGCTACCAGCACTGCTCCGGCGGAGTGCTACAAAGCCACTCCCTCTGGTTTGGATGCGGATCGCTCGGTGCAGCTTTGTCAATATGCTGAATCTACAGCGCCGGCAGAATGCTACGAGGCCACTCCGGGCAATTTGGACCAGGATTTATCTGTGACCCTCTGCCAAGGAGCTCGCTCCAACGCACCCGTGGAATGCTACAATGCCACACCGGCCAATCTGGACCAAGCTTCTTCAGTGGATCTTTGCAGAGGTGCGGTCGATGCATCGCCGGCGAATTTGCTGTGACATCATTATTTCACTGACAAAAACGAGTCGAAACTGTCCGTATTTCTAAATATTTTGAAAATTTAATACAAGTTTTTTTGAAAATCACAGAATGAAAACACAATGGTTTCGAATTTTTGCGAAATCCATTATGTTGCGGCCATGAAACTTGTGAACCAATCACCTACAAAAACTGCCTACGTATTTTCGGGCATCGATGGCCTGGACAATATGCAAGATCGCCTTCTGATGTTGTCGTTGCCGACCGTACAAAAGCGCATTGCTCAGGCTCAAGAAATACTTTCGCAGCTGACTCCGCATTTTGATCTGGCCGAATACATTGCTAGCCCCGATCTATTTTACAAAAAAGATGTCACGCTCCAGGCTTTGGCCGTGGCTGTCGTACAAATCGGTGTTTTTGATCATTTGATATCAAAGACAGGTCCACCCGAGTATCTGATCGGCTGCTCTTTAGGGGACATTGCCAGAACATTCTGTGCTGGTGCCCTCGACTTTGAGGTCATCGTCAAGAGCAGTTGGCTCTATCACCTGAAGGCCCGAGAGATCCAGGGCGCAGCCTATCACGTCAAGGTCCTTGAAGGGGTCGTAGAACCCGCGATGCTGAAAGAAATCAGCGACGCCGGAATTTACCTGGCGGTCTTTCAAACTCCGCGAAATTTTTTGGTCAGCGGAAGCGTTGAAAATCTAGAGAAGTGGCACCAAAAGGAATTGGAAATCAATCGTTATAAAATCAAGCCTCTGTACAATAAGCCCCTGCACTCGCCGCTGATGAGTTCAGTGACCGAAAGCATTCATGCTCATTACGCAGGAAAATTGAAGTCTTCCGATCAGTGGAAATATCAAATGGTGTCAGCGACCAATCTGAAGGTGCTCACCAGCAAAGAGGAGCTTTTGCACGATATGATCACCAATTTCAATTCCACTGTGTATTGGATGCAAGCCGTGCAGCTGGCCGTGAACGAGCTTGCGGTCACTCGATTCGTCAATATCGGACCGGCACAAACACTCTTACTTTTTTCTCAGCGGACGCCCTTGAGTTATCCGCTGGAACTGGTCAATCACTTCGGCCCGCCACCGGAACCGCTTCAGTCTCGCAGCCGTTAATTTCTATTTAGGTCGAACCGACGTTACGTGGAACTTCTGTATATCGAGGTCGTACTCGCCCTGAGCGCAGACCTCGTATCCGACGTACTCTCCAATGTCATGATTGGCCAATTCGCTGGTACCGTCGATTTCGAAACTCTGGGTTTCGTTGCAGATGAAGCGAAGACAAGAGCCTCCGTTAAAACAATAGCTAGTTAAGTGACCGCAAACTTCGGCCGCCAAGGCCGAACCAGAAATAAGACTCACAAAGAAAAAATAGGCAAGAGTTCGTTTCATATTGGTCTCCGTAGAGCTATGAGTAGGCGCAGAGGACTTTAGAGTCAAGTTCGTTCAGCTCCACTTTTGGTTCAATTGATCCGAATAAAATTTGAGTGCTTGGCCATAGGACGCAATACCTGGATCTGAGGTAGTCTCCAGCAACTGCTGCAAAAGTGAAGAAACTGAATCTTCGAATCGACCTAAATTGTAGAGGCACAAAGAGCGAAAAACCTTCAGCGCTCGATCGCCTGGAAATTCGGCGATCGCTTGATCGAACAATTGAAGTGATTTTTCGTATTCACCCAGGCTGCGACAGGTGGATGCCAATCCCAACAGGGCTTGGGCCCTGCCCTCCACAAGGCCACTGGCCAATGCCCGCTCATAAAATGGAACGGCGTCAGACTCTCTTCCCATGGAATCACAGGTCCATGCCATTTGGAAATTGAGATCCGGATCTTCTGAATTAATTTTGAGCAGCTCCGAAAGCATTTTGAAGGCGTCCTCTGGCCTATTCTCTTTTCTGAACTGAATTGCTTGTTCCATTTCCGCCTTCATTTAAAATCCTTTCTCATAGCAATGCTCACATATTCACTTCTATCTAAACATGGAATATGCTAAAAGTGAATGACCGCACCTGGAGGCTCTCAACATGAATAAATATCTACTTCTATCCGTGTGCTCTTGTGTATTTTGGCTCGCTGGCTGCGCCAACGTCAAGTTGGTCTCTTCGGATGCCAATAAATACAAGTTTTGCACCAATGCGGGAAACCAGGTGGCCAAAGCCAGTGATTTTGATGAAGCAGCTGGTAAAAAATGTGGGAATAAATATAAAAAGTTACACAGCGGACTTGAGTTTTTCACGGATCCTAACAGCGCAAAAATAGGCGGTGCTCTGGAGGTTCAAACTCAACGACGGATGTGCTATGTGTATGAGTGCACCAAACAATGAAACCCAACTCCTCACGAAAATTCGCAGCCTGCTTGCTTGTTCTTGGCGCTGCGGTCAGCCTTTCTCCTTGGGTGACATCGGCTGTGGCATTGCTTCTGGGGGCGGCACTGGCTGTCGCGGTTGGTAACCCCTATCAAGCCAAAACCAAACTTTACTCGACCAAACTGCTGGCATGGTCCATCGTTTTTCTGGGTGCTGGAATGAATCTAGTTTCGGTGAGCCAAGCGGGAGTCACCGGCCTGGCCTACACAGCCGGCAGTATCGCCCTCACTCTTTCGGTCGGATTGGTACTGGGAAAATTGTTTAAATCAGATCGCGACACCTCGATCCTGATTTCTGTGGGCACCGCCATCTGCGGCGGCAGTGCCATCGCCGCCATCGCGCCAGTGATCAGAGCCAAACCGCACTCGATGACTGTGGCCCTTGGCATCGTCTTTCTTTTGAATGGTATCGCCCTGATGATTTTCCCTCCGATCGGACATTTTTTTCATCTGAGCCAACAGCAATTTGGTTTTTGGAGCGCACTTGCGATTCACGACACCAGCTCCGTGGTCGGAGCGGGACTTCAATATGGGGCCGAGGCCTTGCGACTGGGAACGACCATTAAGCTTGCCCGCGCTCTGTGGATTGTGCCACTCACCTTCGCATTTAGTTTCTATCAACGACGAAGTGGCGATACGGGTCAGGTCAAGACCAAAAAACCCTGGTTCATCCTGGGATTCTTACTGACCTCGGCGATCTTCACGGCGCTTCCGCAACTGGATGTGCTGGGCAGCGCGGTGGCAATGATTGCGAAAAAGGGACTGACCCTAACACTCTTCTTGATTGGCGCCAATATCACCCGAGAGACTTTAAAATCAGTCGGCCTTAAGCCGTTTCTGCAGGGATTCACACTTTGGATTTTGGTGTCCGCGGCCTCTCTGTTGATTTTTAGTCACATAAACTAGACCTGTTTAGTATTTATTTAAATCTTAGGTTTCCGATAAGTCACAGTACGCACTCACTTCCCTGGGAGGATCTGTGGCTCTAAAGTCCGTCAAAGTGCCGGTGGCATTTTCTGCGCTCTTTGAACAGGCCCAAAAATATGTCGAGGACTATTTCTCAAAAAAGGAACAAGATCCTTCAAAAGGAGTGATCCGCATTGGCGGAGAACGCTACATTCTGGTTCGTGCGGCCTCTATGTCTGTCCACTTTCTGGAACTGATCAAAGCAATGTATCCTGGCCTTGATGGATCGGAAGCCCTGCAGGCCGCTTCAGTGGTCCTATTCGACATGGCCCATAGCATTGGTATGGCTGACGCCAAAAGTTTTCATAAGGCCACCGCGGTCACAGATCCCATTGCAAAACTGTCGATGGGCCCCATTCACTTTGCTCATACAGGATGGGCCTTCGTAGATATCTCGGAAGAAAGTCGGCCTTCTCCGGATGAAAACTATTGTCTGGTGTACGACCATCCACAATCTTTTGAGGCCGACTCCTGGATACAGTCCAATACAAAGACCGATTTCTGCACCTGTTTCATGAACTCTGGCTATTCCTCGGGATGGTGCCAAGAGAGCTTTGGAATTCCCTTAAGATCTCAAGAACTCTTGTGTCGGGCCAAAGGAGATCCCTATTGCCGCTTCGTTATGGCGCAGCCCCATAAGCTGGCACAGTATGTTCAAGAATATCAATCCAACCATCTAGAGCTTTTTCAGAAAAAAGCGGGATGAAGCATAACGTTTATCGCTCTATTTTAAGCAAAATTTCCATTGCGGTTCCATGGTTTGGCAAAGCCATGCTGGACGTCGCGATTCAAAAGCGTGGCTTTACCCCAGACACGGTGGGACCATTGACGCTGCTGCAAATCATCGACGAAATCAATCCCAAGTTATCTCGACATCTGACCGATTGCAGCTCTATTTTATTGGTCGGTAGTGCGCAGGTCCTTGCCGATACGGACGATCAAGTGACCTTCGTCAATACCGAAGCCAAAAAAATTATTTCCTGCTATGCAGGTCACGAAGTGAAAGATCCCAAAGAGCAGTTCCGCATCTTGCATCAAGCGGGATTCATTGCGCCAACAAAGGCTCTCAAAAATTTACAGGTCCGCGAACGTTTTGACCAGAACCTGAAGCGCCATTACAACATCTCGATCAGTCCCATCTGGAGCGCAGGCGTCATCTCGGGGGTCTCATCAGTGATTCAGGATATTACGATAAAAAAAGCCTTGGAAAACGAACTGCATTCTTCATACGAAAGCCTAGAAGAAGAGGTTCACGAACGCGAAAAAATTGAATTAGCACTGAAGAACTCGCAAAAGGCATCCCTCAGCAGCGCCCATCAAGCAGGAATGGCTGAAATTGCGACGGAAGTGCTGCATAATATCGGAAATATCCTCAATAGTCTGAACATCGGGGTCGAGGCCATTCAAAAGACCATCAATAATTCAGAACACTCCAAACTGATTTTAGTGAACAATATGATCCAGCAGCACACGAAAGACCTATCTGCATTTCTAGCGAACGACCAAAAAGGAAAAAAAATCCCGGACTTCCTTGTGCATTTAGAAAAGGTTCTATCGTCTGAATTTAAACATCTAAAAGTAGAAGCCGATGAAGTCCTAAAAAGAGTGCAACTGATCAAGGACGTCATTGCTTCCCAACAAACTCACGCTAAGGGTGGTGAATTTAAAGAAGAAGTTTTTATCCCAGAGATCGTCGAGGACGCACTGGCTATGCAGTTCAATGCCCTGATTCGTCATGATATCAAGGTCATCAAAAAGTTTCAGTCTGTTGCCCCTGTGCTAGCACAAAAACCAAAACTGATTCACGTTTTGCTGAATCTAATTAAAAATTCCAAAGAAGCGATGAGTGAAAATAATGCCGAACAAAAAATCCTTGCTATAGAAATTGGCGCCGCCAATGACAACGTTTTTATTAAAATCACTGACAGCGGACAGGGAATACCTAAAGAAAATTTGAGCAAAATATTCGTCCACGGATTTACCACCAAACCCGACGGCCACGGTTTCGGCTTGCACTACTGTGCCAACGCCCTGACCGAAATGGGTGGCTCGCTTTCAGTCACCAGTGACGGCCCCAACAAGGGAACCACCTTCACCATTCTACTTCCGCAAAAATCCGCCCTCAAAACTGGTTAAACTGGCCCCTACTTACGACGTTTGTAGGGGAGCCAAACCATCCATTGCGACATAAACAATATTAGATTAGTATGACACACATGCCCACTCGAGTCCTAGTGATTGATGACGAGCCTGACATCTGTGATATTATTTGCGATATTTTGCGCGCTGAAGTGGATGAAACTGTCGCAGTAACCAGTGCTGCCGCAGCCCTGGAAAAATTGTCCGAAGGCTATTTTGACCTAGTTATTTCAGACATCATGATGCCCAGGATGAGCGGTCTGGAGCTTTTAAAAGTGTTGCGCCCACGAAAACCAAAAATCAATGTCATATTCGTGTCTGCCAGCAACTCGGATGAAACGCTGGCTGAAGCTTTGGAATATGGTGCCACTGATTTTATATTAAAACCGTTTTCAAAAGCCGACCTGATTCCTTTGGTGAAAAAATATGTCGCCCTTAGCAAAATCTGTCGCACCAATACTTAGGCTGCCTCATCCTTATCGCCACCCGTCGGCTTTTTCATTTCTTCCCGAATCAAAGTTCGAACCATTTCTGTAAAGCTTTTTGAGCGCATGCGCCGAAGAATTCTTTCGCGATGACTCAGGGACTTCTTCACTGGTTTGGCCGGGACCGGCTTCTTATCATCTTTCATAGAGCCTCCTTTTCATTATTCCAAAAAGACCTCAGTGATCTCGACCGGCTTTAACGCTAATATCAGCGCGATCGAAATAACTAGGGCACAACCAAGCACAAAAAATACATCGTTGAAGGATTGAATGAACGAATCCCTAAGGGTAACGGCCGACAGAGCCCGAAGGGCCGCCTCTTTCGCGGAGAGCAAATCCATGCCCATGGCCCGAAAGCCGACTTCCATTTTGTAAAGACCTTCTTGAATTAAACTAGAACCTGAATCCATGGCCTCAAAAATGGCGCTCTGATGAATTTTCTGCTTTGAAACCAGGAAAGTTCCCGCAAGTGACACTCCCAACGATCCGCCCAAATTGCGCATCATATTGAAAATGGAAGAGGCATTGCCGGCATCACGATCTGACACCAACAGCATTCCCACTGTGGAAATAGGAATTAGAAAAAGGGGTTGGCCGACAGCACGAATAAACAGAGAGAAGCACAATTGGTCCCCCGAATAATTGACATCCATGAATGCGTTCAGAAAATTACTCAGCGCAAAGAAGGCGATGCCTATGGTTGCCAGAATTTTGAAATTCACTCTTCTCATCAACCAGGGCGTCAGCGGCATTATGACCAGCTGGGGAATTCCCAGCCACATCACGGTTTTGCCAATTTGTGTCGCCGAGTAATTTTGAATTTGCCCCAGGTACATAGAAATGGAAAAAATTCCCCCGTAGAGGGCGGCTCCTGAAATCATTGTTATTAGGGAGGTCAAAAGAAAGTTTCGCTCTTTAAGCACGTTCAGATTCAAAAGCGGCTTCTCTTTTAAAAGCAAAGAGATCAAGAATGCCGAGAAACACAGCATGAATGCCAAAGTACAGATCTGAATGGTGCGATCTTCAAACCAGTTGCGGCGCGCACCTTCCTCCAAAATATAGGTCAAAGTTCCTAGACCCAACGTCAGGCTAAGTACCCCTAGCACATCAAATTCCCTTAAAAGTTTCCAATTGACTCGATTGGCACGAAGCCCTTTGCCGATCAGAAAAATCATCAATGCGCCTGGAACGATGTTGAAAAAGAAAATATAGCGCCAGCCGAATTCATCGGTGATCCAACCACCCAGGGATGGCCCGATGGTTGGCGCCAGAGTGGCCGTCAGACCGAATATGACCATGCCCACATGGCGCATATGCCGAGGAATAAACACCAAGAGGATCTGAAATGCCATTGGAACCAAAGCACCGCCGACCAATCCTTGAAGAGCGCGAAAGGCAATCAAACTTGATAAGTTCCAAGAAAATCCACAGAGCACCGACGCAATCATAAACAAAAAGCAATTCCACATGATGAAGCGACGGACACCAAAAACCTCCGACAAGTATCCGGTGAGAGGGATCATCACAGTCTCTGCGATCAGGTAAGCGGTAGAGATCCATCCGGTCTCTCCCATATCTAGTCCCAAAGAACCAGAAATTTCCCGCAGCGAGGCATTGGTCACTTGGATATCAAGGATGGCGATGAAGGCTCCAAGACTGGCGCCAATGACGGCCAGCCATTTTCGCAACGACTTTGCAGAACCTTCATCGACCGAGCTCATTTTTCAGACTCTGCAACCGTGTCAATCACCGTGACCACGGACATACCGGGACGCAGCTCATATTTGGGCTGGCCAGCGATCGAAATTTTCACCGAAACACGCTGAACGACTTTGGTGAAATTGCCTGTGGAATTTTCTGCCGGCAGCAGGCTTGTGACTGCTCCGCTGGAGGGATAAACGCCTTCCACTCTGCCAGAAAACTCGTGCCCTGGATATGCGTCGATTTCAATTTTCACTGGCTGTCCGACTTGGATCTTTTCGATTTGAGTCTCTTTATAGTTGGCTTTAATCCAGTATTTTTCACCCGCCACCACGGTCATGATATTTTGACCGGGCTGGATGAACTGACCCGACTTCACATAGGCTTTAGCTATAACCCCATTCGTGGGAGAAACTATTTGGGTGTATTTCATTTTGAGCTTTGTCGCATTTTCATCGGCCACGGCGGCAGCTAGAGAGGCCTCTAGAAGTTCGAAATCCGAAACTGAAATGAGTTTGGCCTTCACTAGCAAACGCCCGCGGGAAAAATCGGCCGTGGCTTTTTTTAGCTTGGCCGCTTTAAACGATTGCTCCACCAGAACCTCTGTGTCGTCCAAGCGCAACAGAGTATCGCCTTTTTTAACCGCCTGACCCTCTTCCACCAGAATATCTTTGGTGAAACCCATCATTCTGGACTGCACGTGAAACACATCGGATTCGATATAAGCGTTGTTCGTTTCCAGATGGGACTGTGCCACCACAAACCAGCGATAAGATAAATAAGAGGCCAGCCCAAGAACGAAGGAGCCCAGCGCCACCACGAGCAATTGAGTCCAAAATTGCGGATTCGATGGGGATACCGGAGCCTCGGAAATGGAAAAAATTTTTGCGGGCTCACTCATTGGAACCTCCGCTCGAGGACACTGATGTCAAATATCCATCCAGATCAGAAATCAGATGAAAAAACTGCAGCTTTGTGGCCTCGTATCCATAGATCGCTTGTACATAAAGATCCATAGCCAAAGCCAAATCATTTTGCGCCGTGATTAAGTCCAAATTTCCGGCACTGCCAATCCGGATTTTTCGTTCTGCATACTCCAGACTTTTGCGCGCAAGATCTGTCTGTCGCTGGGAAGACAGCACCACTTGCTTGGTGAATTCCAGTCGTGAAGACGTGGCACCCAACTGGTTTCGCGTGTCCAGGTCGACCTGCTGCTTCTGCCATTCAAGGCTATTGAGTTTACTTAGAATTTCTGCAGACCTGGATTTAGAGTATCCACCATCGTAAAGCGGAATAGTGATTTGTAGGCCCAGCGAACCGGTGGGACTATTGATCAGACCCAACGCCTGTGTGCCAATGGTGCCGATCTCTGCCATTGCACTGACCGTCAATTTATTTTCGGCGTCAATACTTTGCTTCATTTTTCGGGTGGTTTCGAGAGTTAGTTCAGCCACTTTTAACTCTCCTCGATGATCCTTCTTGGACAAAATATTTTTTTGCGCTTCCGCAGAAAGCTCATGAAATTCCAAAGCATCCAGTTTACAGTTGAAATCGAAGTTAGGAATAAGTTCAGCGATTTCATACAGAGATTTTTGGTAGCTGGCCTCCGCCTCTAACTTTTTGAATTGGTCTCTTTCAACCATGGCCTCTGCTCTGGATAAGTCCAGTGGAATGCCGACCCCGGCCTCTAATTTCTTATGTGCAAACAATGAAAGCTCTTTGTCTTTGCTGATCAAACGGTCTGCCACCTCACTTCGAAGTTTATACTGCTGTGCCGTCAAATAGCGCAGTTGCAAAAGAAATTTTAAATCATTCTGATATTGTTCGGTGGTGGCACGGCCTAACTCTTGATTCAACTGAGCGGCCTCCAGACGAAACCGAGAAGACAAATTATAAACTTCATATCCTGCCTGAACGCCGGTGATGCCGCCACCGATCACGTCCAACGGGCCAGAGTTAGAAATTCCCAAGATCAGCTCGCTGGTTCGCATAATGAATTCGCGTGAAAATGCATTCACATGAATCTTTGCCGCAGAATCTGCCTGACCATATTTGGCATCGGCCTCGGCGGTGGGAAGCATTGTCTGCTGCCACCGATAACCACTCTTTTCAAGTAACTCGTCAGCCATATGCGGACTTAGACGCGCCGACGATTCGGCGGCCCAAAGTGGAAATGCAAAGATCATATTGAGCATAAAAGCTATCTTCATCAGCCTCTTCGTCGGACCACCGCCGATATAATTTGAGTCCAGGACTATCTTGTGAAACATAAATAATATTTATTTATGTAAATATTTATTGTTTATTCATTAAATTTGAAATGAGCGGTCAAAACTAGCCCAATAAGAGACTACTTAGGATTAAGATTGCTCATCTGGGCGCCGATACCTGGAGCTGAAAGCAATGAATGTCAGTAAAGGATGTCAAATGAGTAAAGGATCCCGCGCGGCGGAACCACTAGCTGGCCGCAGGCTCTTAGTGGTGGACGACGAGCCCGATCTCCGAGAGGTCATTTGTGACGAACTCCGCTTGGCCGGAGCCACTGCCATCGAGGCAGAAAACGGCACACAGGCCTTTCAGCTTGTTCAAGAGCAACACTTCGACACAGTCATTTCAGACATCCGCATGCCCGGAGAGGACGGCATTTCCTTAGCCAAAAAAATAAAAGCGAGGGCCGGACCTCCACCAGCCGTGTTTTTGATCACCGGATTTTCTGAAATCACAGCCGCCGAAGTCTATGGCATTGGAGTGGAGGGATTCATTCTGAAACCTTTCAATATGGCTTCGGTGATCCACGATATTGAACGGATTCTCACCGCCGCCGACCGTCGCTGGTCGGTGCCACCACAAACCGTCGGCACCAAGGATATCCAGTGCAAAGCCTCTTTGGCAGAGACCGTCGCTTCTGGCTTAATAAAAATCGGCCGCGGTGGGATATTTCTGTCAGGCAACTTCAGTGACACTCGCCGCGACGTCGTCCTCAACGCCCGATTCGATGATGGCGGCATCATCACCGGCGTCGTCCGATGGCAACAACAAAACGAAGGCATAGGTGTTGAGATTTTAAGCCTGTCGGATCCAGCGCTGAAATATATCACCGATTGGATCGAAAAGAACAATCCCCGCCCCTACATTCCGTCTTAGGGCTTCGTTTCCTCCAAAAGTTCACTGCGCCTTTGTTCAACCAGAACTCTTAGCTTATTCAGAGAGTCCATGACTTTGCTCATTTTCTCTTGCTCTGGACTGGATTCCAGAAGAACTTCCATCAGTAAAAGTGCCGTGCTAAGGGGGGTACCAAGATCATGAATAAATTTTTTCTCAGGGGATTCTTTGTTCATCTACTTCTCCTGGGTTGTCACAACAAGGTCGATATTAAAGGCTTTGGCCAGCGCCGAAAGCGATGCCGCATCCAGAATCGCCGACTTGAGTTTGAGTAATCTTCGAATGGCAGAAATAGGGTCCATGGGTTCAGCACTTGTGGTGCGAATCGAAAGATTGCAGAACTGATCCGCCACCGCCATCAATTTTGCCATCGGATGAATTTGATGTTTTTCAAGTTTCACCGGAAAGCCAGTTCCCAGGCAATCCTCATGATGTTGCAGCACGATCTGTAAAACGTCCTCTGGAACAGTCGTGATGGACTGAAGGATTTCAACACCCCGAACCACATGTGTTTCATAAGCCTGAACTTCGGAAGGCGTGAAATCCTTCCTGGGCTTGCTCAAAATCGAAGGATCAAGTTCCTTCTTACCAATGTCGTGAAATAGGCCACCCAACGCGATCTTATGCAATGTCGAAGTGGACTCCCAACCCATGGCTTTGGCGATGATCACCCCATACATACTGACTCCCAACGAGTGAGCGTACAATAAATTGCCATGTGCATTCAAAGACTCAAGCAGTCCCAAACACTGTTCATCGTTCGAGCACACACTGAGTGTCGCATCAAGAACGGTCTTGGCACCGGCAAAAACTTCCTTGTCCACCTCTCCAAAATAGAGTTGCTCCATAACGACGTCATTGGCATGTTTCAGAAAGTGAATCTTTTTGTCTTGAGGTATTTTGGAACTGCCAGAGATTGTCTTTGCTAAAGTCACATTCAGTTCCAGATATTTTTGATAGTCTTTTTTTTGTAAGTAAAGATGACTCAGGCCTTTGGCCTTGTAGACTCGGATCCGACTGATGGGAAGATCTTCGCCCGAGGTGGCGATTTTAATAAACTTCTCTTCGGACAGTTTTATGTAGATATCATACATAATGGCGCGACCAGATACGAACTCATCGATGCTCACTCTGGAATACTGATCACTTTCACTGATGGCTTTAGGTTTAGCGGCAGGCACCGGAGTTTTGACGGCAAAGAGGCGTTCGAAAATGGACATCAGATCCGCCTTCTGAAACGGTTTGGGAATGAAACCGCTGGCTCCCATTTTATCCGCTTCCCTGGTCTCATCCAAGACGGCGAATCCTGTCATTAATATAACTGGTAATCGGGGCCTAGTCTCTTTGATGAACTTAAGAAGGGCAAGACCGCTGAGGCCCGGCATGTTGATATCAGAAAGAACACAGTCGAACTCTTGCATCATGACAACATTCTTTGCAATCATACCATCTGCGGCAACGGTGACCTTGTAGCTGGCGGACTCTAATAACGCCTTCAGAGAGTTTCGAAAAATACTCTCGTCTTCAACAACCAAAATGTGTTGCTTATGAGTTAACTTCCCCTGCATAGAAACTCGCTTTCATTAACAAATGTACTGTCGCGTTTTTAAGAAATTAATCAGCTCGAGCATGTGGGTTTTGGCTCGGCCAGCTAAGCCCACAAATTCGACTCCACATCCTCGCGGAAATTCACCCTGATTGGTTCGCACCCATCGGACGACACCTTCCCCCTCAATACAAAGCACCACGCCTTCGTCGAAGTGAATCTTGAAGTTTATTTTTTCACCCACTGTGGGAATGCGGTCTTCCACGGAAATAAATAGGCCGCCCTGACTAAGATTGATCACCTTGGCCTTACAAACCACCTGCAACTCCGAGGAAATGACATCTATGTCCAAAGGAGTTTCACCACACCATGTCCTTGGCTGCCAACATTCGGTCTTAGGAACTAGGGCTTGAAGAACGGTATTTAATAAAACCTTTCTATCGAAAGGCTTCGCAAACACGGCCTCTACCCCTTTATTGAACGCGTCCTCGACCGTGATTTCAGCAAATCCCGTAATAAATAAGACCACCGGCACATCTGGATTGTATCGCCGGACGTTGTCCAACAATTCGACTCCGTTTCCACCGGGCATTTTAATATCGCTGATCACGACATCGACTTTACGTGACTTAATGATCTCGAATGCCTCAGCGCCGTTGCCGGCCTCTAGAACATTGAACCCGTCCTTTTGGAACTGATAGACCAATATTTCTCGGAGGTCTTCCTCGTCATCAACGATCAGGAGCGTATGATTTCTGGGGTTTATGCCTGCGAAGCCCAACTTGCTGCTCATAAATCAGCTCACGTTCTTATGCTCTGCCATTGGTGCCAGTTTTTTGTTAAGGCTTATAACGAAACGGGTGTTTTTAGATTGCTTGTCTATCCAAAACTGACCTTGATGGGACTCTATAATTCCCCTAGAGATGCTCAATCCTAGGCCGGTTCCCCGGCCCACTTCTTTCGTGGTGAAAAATGGTTGGAATATTTTTTCTTGCACCGCCACCGGAATACCGCAACCACTGTCAGTCAGGGCCAACTCAACATGATCTACAAAGTCGGCCACTTCTATTTTTACCCATCGTTCTGCATTCTTTTCGATCGCGTCGTAGCTGTTATTAAGAAGGTTCAATAACACCTGAATGATCTGAACTTGGCGACACTCGACTGTGGTAGATGGCGCCGGATTGTCCACGGTCAGCATAATGTCCTGAACCTTAAATTTCTCTCGGCACATACCCAGAGTCTGTTCAATGAGTTGTGCCATGGTCACAGTGTCAAATGGATCGTTGTCACCACTTCTGGAAAATGTCCGCAAACCTCTGATAATTTTTGCAATCCGCTCTGTGGTCTCAATGATTTTCTTGGTCCGCTTCTGGATCGCGGTAAAGTCCATTTTTTCCTCGAGCATTTCACTCAGTAACTGAGCATTTTGCTGAATGATCGTCAGAGGATTATTGATTTCATGAGCAATACCTCCGGCCATTTCGCCCAATGCCATGAGTTTTGCCCCATTCACGCTTCGGGCGCGCTCCTGATCCAATTCCTTTGTTCGCAGCTCGACTTCTTGCTCTAGGCCTTCAGAGTATTTGATATTGGATTGTTCTAAATTCCACTTTTTGGTCTGAGCAATAGCGATCTGCAGGACCTCAACCGAATCAAATGGTTTTTTCAAAAACAACAGCCGCTCCGAGACCCCAAGCTTGGAGAGCACTTCCTCAAAGGAATAATCCGTATAGGCCGTACAGATAACCACCTCGGTGCACGGAACTTTTTCCCATATTTTGGCGATCGTGGTGATTCCGTCCCATCCTGGCGGCATGCGCACGTCCACAAATAGCAGAGCGTAGGGTCGACCGGCCTCATGGGCCGCCACCACTTTGCCGAAAGCTTCCTCTCCTTGCGAGGCAAAATCCAGCTCAAACTCGATCTTTTGGGCTAGCGATGTCTTGTCCTCCCCAAACAAAGCCAATGCCGCATTTTTCAGCCTTTTCTCTTCCTCGTTTTCACTGCTTTTCAAAATTTTTTTGAAATCAAGATGAAGATCCGGATTGTCATCAACAACTAAAATACGACGATTGGTCATGGCGCAATTCCCTTCCATATATACTGACAGCCAGCCTATATAGCGCCGGTTCTTTTAATAAACAATATATGTTTATTTATTAATTTACTATATGTGTATCGGCATCTGACCATGACCTCGATCTTAGTCTCTAATGTTTTTCAGCGATTTCTTGGTCGTGACGCATATAATCTAATTCTATTTATAGTGAAGTCACCCTCCTGAGGGACCTGAACCGGTCCAGAATCTGTGAGTTGAGTTGCAAAATATTTAAGATTTAGACCTAATGTATCCAGGAACTCTGACCACTAAGACAGAACTAAACAATAAATTGTTTAATCAAAGTAGGGACTACCTTATGACACTTCAATATCATCTCATCTGCAACAAAAGCTTTCCAACCTCAGCTGACCTAGAGATACGGAATCGTGTCTACAGTCTGTGGAAAAGCAACTGGGAAAAAATATATGCCGATCAAGGGGCTCATCATGTTCCGACGGCAGATGATTTCACTCGTCATGATCTTCTTTCGGTACTGATGACTGATCAAGATCAATTGGTTGGTTTTTCATGCCACACATTTTTAGACTTTCACGAACTATCGACTTATGACCGCGATTACTTTTCCATGTTCGGAAAAAACTACTCTCAGGCTTTGAAAGCCATGAAAATCGACCGGGTCATGACCTTTGAATCCCTAGTTGTTCGACCTGAGTTTCAACGCAATACATGGGGCTTACCGCTGGGACGTCTGATCATGCGTCTGAACAGCTATATGCTCAGCGAGACTTCGGCAGAAGCCATGATGGCCGTCGCCCGAAAAGACAATGGCGTTTCTCAAAATCTGACAGTTCTTGGTTACCAGATGATCGAATCCGACAAAATCTGCCGGGGATTTCCATGTGACCTACAGACTCTATCCCGAGGACGGCACTTGTTAGAGATTAACGACAAAACAGAACCTCATGCGGGAAATTTATGGCAAATGCGAACTGTTCATGGCGGTAAAGCCTTCTATGATTTGCCCACTCAACAGCCGGCCTCGACCAAAGCCGCTTAATACAAATTACCAGGAAATTTTTTATGAGCCAAAACATCGCTGTCAGCTATGATCCTATAAAATCGCTCACATGGAACAAGGTAGTGAGTGAACGAGTTCGCGAACTGTCGAAAATCAATTCGTGGAAGGCAATGAGCCATTTATTGTTAGACTGGACAATCATAATGGTGGCCATCGCCGTGTCGATGCGAGAAAACTCGTTACTGGCCTATATTTTTTCTGTCTTGGTGATTGGAGCTCGCCAGCACGCTCTGCTCATTATCACCCATGAGGGTGCTCACTTTCGCCTGAACAATACAAAATGGCTCAATGATTTGTTTTCAAATCTCTTTGCCGCTTTTCCGATATTTTTCTGCACTCAGGGCTACCGCGCCAATCATTTGGCGCACCACCGCCATCTCAATTCGCAACAGGATCCAGATTGGGTGAGAAAAATCAAATTGAGAGAATGGCAATTTCCACAGACGCGAAAGCAATTGATAGAGACATTTGCAACGGTGCTTATGACCAGCTGGTATAAAATGATTATTCTGTTTTGGAATCTTTCCGAGCTGGGGAAAAGAGATTCTTGGACGATCCGGGACAAACGCCATCTTATTTTTCTAAAATTGGCTTTCTACTCTGGCCTGGCGATTGGACTTTCACTCACCTCGACTTGGCACATTTTTGCGCTCTACTGGCTGGTTCCATATTTTCTTGTCATGCCTGTGGCGGAGCGAATTCGGAGTATTTCTGAACATTTTGGTTTGGCCCGTGAAAATGAACTCAATCACTCTCGAAATATTTTATGCTCGCCTTTGGAAGCGTTTGTATTTGGGCCGCATAATGTTCGTTATCATTTGGATCATCACATGTTTCCAACGGTGCCCCAATACAATTTGCCAAAACTACATCAGGCTCTATCAGAAATACCAGAATACAGCGACAGTGCTCACGAAAACCATGCCTATATTTTTGGAACAAAATCTGTCTTAGAAGATATTTTAACAGCACAAATATAACCAACCCTAAACCCATACAAAGGAGATGATATGTTGAAGGAAAAATATGAACAGGCCATGCGAGAATACAGAGGAGTTTTAGAGTACCCCTGGCACTCGGCTGAATTTTACGCCGCTTGGTGCGCACAAACTTACTACTATACTAGCCACAACACCAGAATTCTGCTGTTGGCCTCGGCCCATACGCCCATGAAAATGCCGGCGCTGCATCGACGTTTTGCCGCTCACTCAGGCGAAGAAAAGGGACACGAAGTACTGGCAGAAAGGGACGCAAAGTCCTTGGGGTTTGACGTTCAAAAGATCGGTGAATTTCCCGTCACTCGTAGCTTTTATGCGACACAATACTACACCATTGCCCACATTGGCGTAGAGGCGCTTTTCGGATTCATTCTAGCTCTTGAAGGGCTGGCCAACGAGCACGGACGAGAGTGGATCAAAAAAATAAAACAAAACTCCAACTTCCCTACTTCTTTCCTGGATGTCCATGCAGACGAGGACCCTGATCACGTCGAGAAGGCCTTCGATCAAATCAAAGATTTTGATCCATCGACAGCGCAGGATATTCTGGTGAACTTGGATTTCACAGTAAAAACATATTACAAAATTTTAGACGCTTGTCGGGATTACGCCAACAGCCTAAAACAAAGAAAGGCTTCATAATAGCTGCAGGCTGGGCCGTTCATTTTTGCTATATTCTAAAAGCTTTCTCTCTTCTTCAGATGCAGAAATCTGGTTGAGTATCTCTCCGACTGAAATAATAACGAATCCGGCTTTTTGGCCGGAAGAGTTATCCCAGAGAGGCGCTATGCCTTTAGTTTTATAATTTAGCTCAAACTTGAACGGCGAGGCCAACTCCGTGATTTTATGTGTTGGCTTATGAATCGCTGCTGTTTTTGTTTGGTCACTCCCCAGACACTGACCTATGAATTCAATCATTCCTGCCATGGCCTCCTCATCTCTGTACCAGAGCTCAGTCCATGGAATGCTATAAATTTGTTCCAGCGAATAGCTGCATAGCTCGAAGAAACGAAAGTTCCTGAATGCTTGATAATTGTCGGTCTCATAAATTTCTACAACTTCTTCATTTTCTACAAAATTAAATAGGTCCGATGGGGGGCGAAGACCAAAATATTTGATGGCCTTCCAAACAAGACTTTTGGAGTCTCTCAGCGAATGACCTTCCGCGATGGTGGCCTCGCAAATTTCAATAAAGTTTTTCAAATTGGTAATAATTCTCTGTTTTTTTTGAGACTCTAAGGCCGAAAAAAACGGCAGTGATGGATTTTTAAACGGAATAATCCTTACGCCAATACTGGCTCCCAAAGCAGAAACCCTCGAGGCGAGCTCCTTGAATAAACAAGCTGAACTTTCATCTTCGTCGACCTGAACTGACTTTGCGGATACTGATTGCACAAAAAAACTCCTTTTTTTTCTTTGTCCTATCAGGGATACCGGCAGACTGCAAAAAAGGTCGGTGCGTTAGTAATATTTTCATGAAACCAAACTAATGGTATTTAGCTCAAGTTTCCCTAGGCTTTCAGCCTTCTTCTAAACGCCAGCCCTAGCTCCCCTTCGATCGCGAGTTTTTTATCCCTCATCATTTCCTCCATGAAATCATTTTTACCGATTTTATAGATTTGCACCAGCCGAGCCAATGCGCCCATAGGGGGTGATGCCAGGCCCCGCTCCCAATTAGAAATGAATTGGGTTGAGGAATAACCGAGCGCCTCACAGACCTGTCTTTGCGAAAGACCGGCAGCGATCCGCTTTCGCTTTAGAAAATGACCCACATGGGGATAGGGTTTGGGTTTACCAATATTCTTTTTCATCAATATTTTGACAATGAATCACGTCGTGGCTTGAGGCAACTCTTGCTGCGTTGGGATCGCTAAGTCATTGGAACCTGCGAAATCCCCATTTTAAAGTTGCACCCAGGCTCACTTTTTGATAACTGGTCTTAATGGAAAAATCAAAAGGCTCATCTAAAAATAAACAAAAATTGTCGACGTACCTTCAAAAGGCGCGGCTCAATGCGGAGCTCAGCCAGAAACAGGTTGCCGATGAATTGGGTTACACTTCGGCGCAGTTCATTTCAAATATGGAGCGTGGTGTGTGCTCGCCTCCACTGAAAACCATTCGGACTCTGATTGATCTCTACCGATTGGATCCCAACGAACTCTTTGTCATTTTATTGTCCGAGCAAGAGCGGGTCATTCGCGACTCGATCTATAAGACAAAATCTAAGAAGAACGCTAAGGGCGCCTAAGGACAACTGATCTTCGTTTTGTAGGAAGGTCCCGCGATCTGGTTCAGACCACCTGAGCCATTGTCCACACAGTTCCAATACATCGCCCCCCAGTATTGCCCACTTCCACAACAGTCCGGCACGGCCCAAATTCTTTGACCAGCAGAGCTGCAACTGCAATCCCCGGGCTTTGGTTTCGGAGATGGGGCCGGAGACGGAGAAGGTCCCGGCGATGGTGGTGGTGGCGGCGCCATACTCATACAGGTATCCTGACTCTGAAAGGAACCCACCGTCGAAAAGCCACTGCCACCACAGTTTTTTCTGGTCATTGCCTGAACTGCCGATGGCGTTACCGGGCCAAAATTTTCAAGAGGTGCTGCGTTGCTAGCCAGTGTGCCCTGCAAAGGCTGACAGACAGCTTGGCCTGTAGCGAAATCCAATTGTGTGATCAGCCCTTGAGTCTGCACACAGCCATAGGTGAATCCAGCTCTGGGCGCCAACATATATCCCAGAATTTGCGAGGCCGCCTTACGACTCTTAAAACTACCGGCATTTCCTTGGTAGCTCGTATTCACGGTCACGGTCACGGACTCACAAGAGTTGGCCGTCTTGCAATTGGGTTGAAACGACATGGTCGATGAAATCGCCCCTGAGTTGCCATAACCGGGAAGGCTCTCCGAATACGATGGCGGGGCTGGCACACGCGTGCAATTGCTGCCGGCCTGCTGCAGGCATTGGTACAAGGCCCCCGTTTTTTCAAATCCGGGCTGCTTCAAAATAAAAGTAGAGTTCTTGGAAAGCTGAAGATTCAACAGTTGGGTGCGCTCAATATCATTTTCGACATTGCCAAATTTTTCTACCTTACTCGCCAATTGCATCAGATAGGCAGCGCCCATAACAATGATGGCCACCAGGACCATAGCCACCAGTGCGCCAATCAAAGTGAAACCATTTCTGTTTTGACGTTCAGTTCTCATGGGCAACACCCGACGCGGGTATAGCAGCTTCCCGTCGTCACCGGAAGTCCACCTGACAAGCAAGGACCGCTCCCACCCCGACCACCTTTATATCCCGGAGGTATATCAATCGGCGGGATTGCCACAACCACATGCTTGTCTGCCGGGACTCTTCTTGGAACACAAGTCGCCGATGTCGGGCCTGAAAAGTTGGAGGACACGTTGCCCCACTTGATGTCGGAAAGCACCTGACCAGGGGCACATACCAGAGGAGGCCCCAAGGACGCACACTGAGTTTGCAAAGTCTTTTTATCAATGGATGAAATGTACGTTCCCGAATCCGTGACATCAAATCCCGGACAGCTGGGGATGGATCCACACACTGGGCTTCCGCCAGAATCAAAGCCTTTAAAAATCACATTAGGGTATGGTGCCACCAAATTCGCAGCAGAAGTGCAACTGGTGGATGGACCTTGCAAAAGTGATTGCGAAATCGCCTGCGCCAAACACACCGGAGCCATGGCGGTCTCGGTCCCCTGATACACCATTTCTGCACAGAATGTTTGCGTTGTGGAATTATAGAACTGACCGGCCAGACATTTTGAATTGCTAAGACAGCTTCCCTTTGGCGCCTGTACCACAACTCCGCAGTTCGATGTTCCTGCGTGTCCGGATGTTTGTGGACAAACTGCGCCCGAAACGGGTCGACTCAAGTTTTGCAAAGTCGCCGCGCCCTTTTCGCTGACTTGGCAGGTCGCCTTGCCATCGCTGGAACCTTGGGAATCACAGTTTTGATAAATCGCGGGCTGCAAAGCTAGTGAAATCACCTGTGCTTGAATGACCGCCATAGCCGCCTGCACGCGTGGTCCGCGGGAAGATTTGTCAGTCATCTGGATCTGATTAAAAATAGCGCCAGAGATTATGGCCACCACCCCCACCAAGATCAGCGCATTGATTAGAATACTTCCCCGTGCATTTTTCATTTAATACACCACCTGGTCTGCATATACAGGGTCCAACACGCAGTTATACGTGAGAGTCAGCGGTACCGATACCTGCGCACACTGACTGGCATTGTTGGCGCAACAGGCTTGAGTCGCCATCTCTGCCTGACAAATAATTGTCTGGTTCTTTGAAACCAAAACGGTGTCGATGTTTGTCGTGTCTGGCTTCATGATCGAGCCATCAGTACAAGTGGTGGGAGTGCCCAACGCCACTCCCATGGTGCAAGAGGGCGAATTGATCACGTAGCTCGAGGCACAGGCCTGGGTAACTTTGATTCCATCAGTACCAGGGACCGAAATCGGAACAGTGGCGGCCTCTTCAATATAAACACATTTGCCCACGGGCGCCACCGGGTTCGAGGGCGATGGATCCAGCGCCGAAGGCACAAAATTTTCGAAAGAGTATCCAGGATTTGCGCAGGCGATTTGTCTGACCGGCGAGCAATTGAATCCCAGGTAGTAGGTGTGTGGATCCACAGGATCCGGGGTGACATTAAAACCTTTAGGAATCTCTCCGTCGACACAAGCCAACTTGCTGTCGGGGTAATAAAGACAGATCGCCTGTCCGTCTTTACCAATGCCCAAAGTTCCTATGGCATTCGCCGCCGAGCACTTCACCATGCTGCCCGAATTGGACGCGGCAGGAACAATAACTACATAGGCCGAGGGCGACAAGAAAGTGAAATCGGGATTACCGATGGGTGCAATGGCTGCATACTTCGGATTGGATTGAATCGAATACGCCAACGAGTAAAGTCCTGTGGTCGGAACATTGGCTTGCCAGTTCGATAGTCCTACCATCAACGCACATTCCTGTTTTTGGCCATTGCAGACGGCTGTCGAACTGTAGCCGCCACAGGGACACATGTCGGGCGTGAAATAAAGTGTTTCGCCAGGAGCAATACTGAATGGCTTGCCCATGCTTGAATCCATTGGCACCGGCAGTTTGAAGTTGCTCGGAGGATTCCCCGCCTGCAATGCATCGGTGACAGCGGTGGAATAATTGCTGGGGTCTTGAATGGCCGAAATCAATGTGGACTCGACAGACACGCCCAAAGAAATCATGTCGGACCTTTGATGGCTGGCTTGCAGCGCACGGATAGACAGTCCCAATCCCAAACCAACCACACTAATAATTCCCGCGGCCATCAACGCCTCGATGATAGAGAAGCCGCTATTATCTTTCGTGTTTGGAGCTGAATGGTTCATTACGATATATGTATCGGCATTTTTCAGGACTTTCTTAAGTATTATGTTTTTGAGATGGCTCGAGGTGGGAGGCGCCTCGGAAAGTTGGTGCCCTCTAGGGCGTCCACTTTCCGAGTGTCTATTTACGGGACCACAAACCGCAAAGGAATTCGTCGACCGCGAGCGGCCAGCATCGACGTCAGGCGACCGGGATCGTCATTGATGATTCCGTCGACGTTCCAGTCGATCATTTTTTCAACCATTTTGGCGTCGAAGGCTGTGCCCAGTTTTTCGGGCCAGCTCCACACGACCACTTTAAGACCCAGTTGATGAGCTTCATCAAGAGACTCTTTGCTGAGTTCATAATCTTCGGGCTCCCAAGCATAGCCGCCCAAAGCTTTCACCATTTTAGGAATGGAACCGCCATAGTCTTTGACCAATTTTCCGCCGGTCCACAGGCCCGCAGCCTTGGCGTCGGCGGCATAAAAATCGTCCTCGCCACCCTTTTCATTGTCGCGGGAAGTGAGATACGCCGTTTGCACCTTCGGGTTCAACTTTTGCAACTCATAAAGACAGCGAAAGTCGAAGGCCTGAATTTCTGAACGCTTCAGCAGATTTTCTTCTTTCAAAATTTTGTAGAGTGCCTGGGCAAAAACCTGAGGATCGGCCGAGTACTCGGGCAGCGAAGGATCTGTCTTCATCTCGATTTGAAAACCGACTTTATTTCCGGTCACCTTGTTCACATAATGAATGACATCGCGCAAAGTTGGCATCCGGGTACCGTCCACCGCCAGCTGATCTGGAAAAAATGTGGCATAGTGACTGGTCAAATTCAGTCGACCGACGTCGAATTTCTGAAGCTCGGACAAGGTCAAATTTTTCGCCGAGTATTTCTGCCGATACTGAGTTTTTTCGTCCGCAGACGCTGCCGCCAGAGTCTGGCCATTCTTAGCCAGAAAATTTCCCTCGGCATCGCGGACGATGTTGGGATTCAGTATCGGATCGTGGGAAATCAGAACTTGCCCGTCTTTGGTCAAAACGATGTCCATGTCGACCCAATCGGTGCCAATCCGTAAACCAGTTTTGTAAGCCGGAATGGTGTTTTCCGGAGCAAACGACCTGGCCCCGCGATGGGCATAGACCTGAATCGGTGGAAGAGAGTTTTCAGCGCAAGCCATCTGAGCAATCAGAGCGAACAAAATATTTGTAATCATGACGAAAGCGTAACATGGAAAATAGTACCTTGGTAAAAAAAACGTGCTACCGTACGATCATGACTGAACTAGAACATCGCCGCTTGACGCGTTGGCGCGTTTCCACATTTTGGGTCATGTTGATCGGCTACATCGGGTATTACCTCTGTCGCGCCAATATGTCCGCCGCTTTTCCGCTGCTCAGCCAGACCTTTGGCTTTACCAATTCGGAGCTAGGACTGATTGCGCTTTACTCTGAATTTGCCTACGCCGTGGGCAAATTCATCAATGGACCTTGGGCGGATCATTTAGGAGGCAAAAAAACTTTTCTGCTGGGCATGGCAGGCGGCATTGTCTTTAATTTGGTTTTCTCGCAGATGCATTCGCTCTTTGGATTTATTTTGATCTGGTGTTTCTGCCGATTTTTTCTGTCCATGGGCTGGGGCGGAATCGTGAAAACCATCGGAAGTTGGTATCCGCCAGAAAAAAATGGCACCATCATGGGCTTTATCAGCATTAACTTTCAGTTTGGTGGCGTGGTGGCCACACTTTTTGCCGGAGCACTGATCGCTCACGGAGTCGGCTGGCAAGGAGTGTTCATCGCACCGGCCGCCGTCACCCTATTGATTTGGATTTGGTCCTATTTTGCTGCCAAAGAAAAACCGCAGGACGTGATTGCTTCGGTGCCACCCTTTGAAAGCCGCTCGCACTTAAAGTTTTCCGAGGCCGGTCAGCCAACATCTGTGCGCAAAATCATCCTGGGGTTGTTTCAGTACTCTCCGTTTCGACAAATTTTGCTTTTTAGTTTTTTGACCACCTTGCTTCGTTCGATCTTCTTTTTTTGGACACCGAAATTGCTGGTGGACATCGGAATGCAAACATCGACGGCGGTTTTTGGCTCTGCTATTTTTCCCTTTTTGGGTTGCCTAGGAACGGTGCTTTTGGGCTGGTTCACCGATCGCTATGCCAAAAATGGCGATCGCGCACAAATGATGTGGATCTTGTTGATTGGCCTGGTGGCCTCGCTTTTGGGAATTTCCTATTTCATGGGCGATCCGGCGATACATCAGCAGGGCATCATATTGCTTCTGGGGCTGGCGGGATTTTTTCTGCTGGGACCCTATTCGATGAGCGCTGGCTGCTTGACTCTGGATATCGCCGGGGCCGAGGGTGCGGGCAGCGCCGCAGGATTTATCGATGGAGTGGGTTACATCGGCGGAGCCCTGGCCACTTGGCTGACTGGCTTGCTCTCGGATCAAGTGGGCTGGCGACAAGTTTTTTTAATTCTTTCCGGCTGCGCCGTGGCCGCCACCATTTCTGCCTTTGCACTCAGCCGATCTCTGCGCCACGCGCAGAGGACTCGCAAACCCGTCTCAATTTGAGAAGCCTCTAGAAATTCTTCCATCCGTCCGATGAGAACCCGGGGGAACACATGCCAAATAATATAGATCCATCGCAAAGAAAAATAGCCGCCGTGACGTCTTTGATTTTAGTCGTAGCTTGTCTGTTTATGTACCAAAACTGTGGACCTCGCTCCAACTCATCGGGTTCTAGCGGTGGAAGCGGCAGCTCCAGCAGTCTTAGCGGCAGCGGTGTGGCCCACCTCTATGCAGGCTTCGGTCGCAGTTGTTATTTACAAAGTTCGGGAAACATCCTCTGCTGGGGACGAAACGAAAATGGCGAACTGGGTTCCACGGTTTCTGGCAACGCCACAAGCCCGGCCCAAGTCGCTGGAGTGACTGGCGCAAGCCAACTGGCCATCGGCATGGATCACATCTGTGCTTTAATCAGTGGCGGCGTCCAATGTTGGGGAGCCAATCTCTACGGACAACTTGGAAACAATTCAAATGTCGCAAGCACTACACCAGTGGTGGTGGTCGACAACGCTGGCAATCCTTTGAGCGGCGTGACTGAAGTGGTCTCTGGAAATCAATTTTCTTGTGCGCTGGTCAATGGCTTTGTTGCCTGCTGGGGTTTCAATACCAGCGGACAACTGGGAAATGCTTCTAATGTCAGCAGCCCAGTTGCGGTCTATGCCGTGGACAGCGGCAATGTGCCTCTATCCAACATCAGTTCGCTGGTGGCGGGCGGTGCCCATGTCTGCGCCCTCTCGTCTTCAGCCGGTGTCAACTGCTGGGGCGCGAACTCGTCGGGTCAGCTGGGAAATAATTCCACCCTTCGAAGCACTTCGGCGGTTTCTGTGACCCTCTCTCAAGGAGCGCAAAGTTTGGCCGCTGGATCCACTTACACTTGTGCGGTTTTAAACAATGGTCAGGTTTCTTGCTGGGGCTCGAATGCCTTTGGTCAACTGGGCCAAGCGGATTCACTGAGCCTAAGTTCTGTGCCGGTGTCGATCACGGGACTGAATTCAGTTCAAGCGGTGATCGCTGGCGGCGGAAGCAATCACGTCTGCGCGCTACTAAAAAATGGTGGCGTCAGTTGTTGGGGATCGAACGCCTACGGTCAGCTAGGAAATAATTCGGATCAAAATAGTTTCACGCCAGTGGCCGTGCAAGGACTTAGTGCCGTGGCCTCTTTGGCCTTGGGCGCTTCACACACTTGTGCCCTGCAAACGAACGGACAGGTTTCCTGCTGGGGACAAGATTCTTTTGGACAGTTGGGCGATGCCAACTCTGGCCTCTTAAGTCTGACGCCAGTATTGGTTCCAGGCATGACTTCCGTGAGCGCTTTGTCCATTGGCTCGGATGACCATGCTTGCGCCAGTGGCTTGCCCCACTTTTCATGTTGGGGAGCCAACAGCTATGGTCAGCTGGGCACAGGTTCAACTAGCTATAGCACCACTCCTCTGGACAATTCGGCCAGTGCAAAAGTTATCGCCACCGGCGGCGCGCACACTTGCGTGGTAGAGCCTTCCAACGGGCAAATTCAGTGTTGGGGCAATAACCAATTCGGTGAAGTGGGCACCGCCCCAGATCCTGCCATTGCCTTGAACTATGTAACCACGCCGACTCTGGTTCCGGGAATTAGCGGAGCTTCTACGGTCGTCACCGGAGGCTTTCATTCTTGTGCTCTAGTCGGAGGCAGCGTCCTGTGCTGGGGCAACAATGCCCAAGGACAGCTGGGAAATGGAACCGACATCAACAGTGATTCACCAAAACCTGTTCCTGGCTTGGGTTCGGTGACAGCGATAGCAGCGGGAACTTATCACACCTGCGCTTTGAACGTGGCAGGTGCAGTGAAGTGCTGGGGGTCTAACTCTTACGGACAGCTGGGCAACAACACTATAACCAATAGCAATCTACCGGTTCATGTTTCTGGTTTGTCAGCAGTTACATCCATTGCCTCTGGCGGCCTCTACAACTGCGCCGTCAGCGGGGGAAAGGTTTCTTGCTGGGGCTACAATTACTTGGGCCAATTGGGCAATGCCCCAAGCACCACCAACAGTTTGATTCCGATCGCAGTGAATGGTCCTACTAATGTCCTTCATATATCATTGAGTTCCAATCACGCATGCTCGTTGTCCTCTGGCCATGTTTTGAAATGCTGGGGCGATAATTTTTACGGCCAGCTAGGCCACGCCTCACCCGGAGCGAGCACGACAGCCACCAAGGTCACTGTTTTCTCTGGTCCGATTTCCAGAGTGGTGACCGGCAGCGGCTCCACTTGTGTGATTTCATCCCAGCAAATTCAATGCTGGGGATGGAATGGCGGCGGAGTTTTTGGCAACGGCGTTTCTGTGGCTCAATGGTTGCCGGTTCCTGTGGCCTTGTAAACATATCTTCTTGTAAACGCTGGGTCCTTTGTGGAATCAATTGTCTCAATTCCGGGGCCCACCCGTCCTTGGGTTCACCTGAATTTTTCACCGGGTACGGTGAAAAAACGCGTCACGCTTTCAGGAGCGCCCTCCATTGAGACAATTGATTCCACAAAAGACCCAGACTCTACAAAAAATATGCCTCAGAGCCAGCGCTGTTAGTAGATTGACCCTATGTACTGAATGAGATACATCCCCTGCTCAACCTTTTGGGGGACTTATGAATTCGCTTGTCCATGTGATTTTTCTTTTGGTTTTTGCTTCTGCTACGGCTTTTGCGTTTGATGAGTCCATTAATTTTCAGCCGGGGCTGAATCTTTTTAATGAGGCTTCGCAGTTGACGGATTTGATTGGGCCTCGTGGGAGTGAGCTTTGTGCTCCGATTTCGATCACTCATGGGATGACTTATTTGAAATATTCTGTGGGTTTTAGTTCTCTGGCGACTGTTCCTGATATGGATCATGATGGAGTGGCTGACACTTATCGTGATAAAATTCGTTATTTCTTTGCCACTTGCAAATCCGATATCAATAACGGCACTCACTACCATGAGGCCGAGGCCTGCATGCGCCAGTACATCGAGCAGTCAGGTTATAAATCTTATGTGTACATTGTGGGGCCCCATGCCATTGATGCGCCTCCGGGCGTGGCCCTGCCGACGATGCAACACACTTTAACCGTTCAAGATGTCCGAACTTATGTGGGTCATCGGTTGATGGTTCTTATGGGAGTGGGTTGGTACAACTACAACGCGACCACCAACACCTACACTCGCATCGGTGGCCACTATTTCAACGTCTACGGCTACGATTACAACAACGCCTGGGGAGAACAGCAACTCACTTTGAAAGTCGTCAATAGCCTGGTGAACTACTCAGGTAGAGACGCTGGCAGCATGTTTGATTCTGTACAGATGACGGCGGTTCCGCACGACGGAACCATGTATCCTACTGAAACCGCATTTGCGATCACTGGCGATGGATTTAACTTTCAACAGAAGTCATTGGTCGAAGATATCTTCGTCGCGCTACCACTAGCGCCGTAAGGCGCTTCAAAAAACCAACTCGCCGTAAGGCATTTTAGTTGGAGCAACCTTGGTCGCCGAGCCAGATAAACCTGGTGCCCGACAAGGGAATCTGTTTCATATTGCTGGAATCGATCAAGGTCAGCTTTACCTCTTGGGTGTGGTAAAATTGGTCCGGCTTGCTATCGATCACTGTCCATTGGCAAACAGAATCCTCACGATCATCTTGCTCCTGTACACTGACTGCAGAGTTCAATGCTACTTCTTGAATACCTTGACCATCACAACCGAGCTCCTTGGAAAGAACACCCAACACGATGCGAGTTTGCACCGGACTGCGAGTTCCCTCTAATATAACGGGTGTCCCCGCTTTTGAGCCCGGAATCGCCAGTTGATACCCAAGAGCTAGCAGGTTGGTGGTAAATACAGAACCACTGGGACTCCAAGAAGTTCCATTAATGCTCATCGAAAAAATTTCTGGCTCTGCGGGATTATTGCACTGAAGACGCAAAGAGATCGCAGAAGGACTGGCTTGCACCACAGAGGCCGTCAAAGCGAGGCTGACCGCCATTAAAATCAATTTTCCAGTGGATAACATAGAACGCCTCCCAGCTATATTTCGATCCTTATTTCTATCAGATCCAATTTCCATTGTATTGGGAAAACCGGCGGCGTGAATTATTTGCTGGGGAAGGTGACAAATGTTTGGTCACTTCCGCGCCTCTTTCTTCTTTTTGTGGATTACGCACTGTTGTTGATTCTGGGTTTCCGAGGTTGATAAGCGATGAGACAAAATGCTTCCAACGTATTTTGCCGGATATAGCGGACCACAGTTCGGAACTCCCGCCCCCAAGCAAGTACCCGCGAGTAGAGCAACAAAGCCCAGAACTTCCGCCGGTTTTTCGAGCAACCCTTGTGGCTGTCCTCCGCTCCCCCCGGCGGCACCGCCCCGGCCCAGCGCCGGCAGCGGAAACTCACGCAGAATTTCTTGAGCGATGTGGCCTGCCACGACTCGGAAAAAATTCTGTAAATCGCTTCGCTTGTGTTCCCGAATCAAAAAGTGCAGGTGGTTCCTGCAGATCGCGGCTTTGTAGACCCGGACATGAAACCTGCGACTGGCTTTGCCGACGATCCGTAAGATCAGCGGGCGGTGCCTCAGCAAAGACCGGGATCCGAACGCTAAGTCCGAGCGTAAGGTGATATGCATCGGAATCTGCAGAAATCCTACGGATTTTAGAAAGATTCCATTTCGTCGGGGGTGGTAGCGGCCTGACTCATTAGAGTGCTTTTTCTAGCGCCAACCCTCAGACTCTTAGCATATTCGCTGAAGGGCAATCTTGACAAAATAGTATCGCTTATAAATACTTCGTCATTATCCTTTAATTGCGGAGACCAAATGAAATTTCTTAGTCTGTTAGTGTTTACTTCTTTTTTCGCTGCGCCAACTCTGTCCAAAGCAGATACGGTCATCGATATCTGTGATCGTGACGTGGTCGGGAAGATCATAGCCAAGGAGGTTAAGGCTCCTAGTTGCCATGAAGTTTCCGTGGAGGCCATGACTCAGCTTAAAACCCTTGATCTCTCTTACGAAAGTGTTGGTTCAATTTCGGCAAATACTTTCCAAGGACTTTATTCGCTAGAGATGCTCAGGCTGATCAGATGCGAAATCGACCAGATCTCCCCCGAAGCTTTTCGGGATCTTAAGTCCTTGCGCCATCTAGTTCTTGCGGAAAACCATATCAGCCAGCTTCCCGTCAATGCATTCAAAGACCTCAATTTGTTAGAGACTCTTAATCTGAACGGCAATCAGCTCAAGCAAGTTCCCACAGAGCAACTGAGTTCACTGAGTTCCCTGATATACCTGAATTTACAGGAAAATCAAATCAGCCAGGTTTTGCCGAAAGCCTTTCAAAAGCTTCACTTGTTGAAAAATCTAGGGCTAGACGGTAATCCGCTCGTCAATGTTCAACAAGAAGCCTTTAAAGGCATGAACTCCTTATATTCTATTTCATTTTTCGAATGCGGCCTTGAACGCATCCGTTTGTCATGGGTTGGTCTGTCAAGAAACGTGGTTGTCTATGGCACGCAAGTTTTTCCATAGTTCAAAACTAGAAGGAGTCATCTCTATGAGGACATTGAGTTCAATATTAGTGGTCATGTTGTTTTTAATAGCTAATATTTCGTCAGCAGATCCTGGATATGTGAAGATTTGCCAACCAGTGGGCACAGAAAACTGTCGCTACGCAAATGCATTCGGCTTAGACGACGGGGGAGTGGGATTAGATTTATCTTCTTTCAACCTCACTGAGATTCCGACGGACGCATTTTCAGGATTTGCTCACTTGAAATCTCTTCGTCTTGACAGAAATCAGATCAGCCATATTTCTGCTGATGCATTCAAGGGTTTGGACTCATTGGAAGTGCTAATTCTTGATAAAAACCACATTAGTCAAATTTCTCCGGATGCATTTCGTGGGCTGAAAAAACTTCAGTATCTGAACCTTGACGGCAATGAAATTGAGCAGCTGACAGAGGGCGTTTTCCGAGGTTTAGATTCTCTCCAAAACCTTCTTCTTGGAAGCAATGAAATCTTGATGGTTCCCAAAGTCTTTATGGATTTGGGTTCTTTAAAGCACTTGGATCTTACGAATAATTCTATCCACCAGTTTTCTTTGAAGGCCTTCCAAGGACTTAGTTCATTGGAAGAACTCGATCTGTATACGAATCAAATTAAACAGCTTCCAGCAAATATTTTCCTGGACTTAAGCTCGCTGAAGTCACTCTGGATATTTCAAAATCCAATAAATCAAGTTTCAAAAAGCGAAACAGGGCTTGCAAATACAGCGGGAGTTTACGGCGCAGAACTGATTCCATAGAACTACTATAATGGGAAGAATATTTATGAAGATCATATTTTCGGTATTTTTATTTGTTACGCCAATATCATTATTCGCTGGCACTCAACATGCTTACAGGCTGGTCAATGATGGCGGCACCTCTTGGATACAGGCCACATGGGAGGATGTACCCAACACGTCAGATATGAACGACGCCTCAAGGTTCTACGATACAATGATCGGAAGCCAAACTCAAAAAACTCTCGATACGAAGCTAGTGAGGGCCAACTGTACAAAATTGGGAGTCGATCACTTTGGATACGAATATTCAAAATGTGTGATTCTTATGAATTTTGACTATTTTATCGATCGTGGTGTTTTCTATCGTATGTACGTAAGTTCCGGCCAGCCAGCTACTGACTTGGCCAAGCAATTCTCTGGCGATATTTACATTCAGGCCGGGCAGTCAAACCCCGACGGAAGCGGCGGATTGATAATGAGTTTGCACAAGTCCGGCTCTGTTTATATTCAAATCGGCAAAGACATAGTCAAGTAAACGGATATTCTCCACAGTCCGGAGCCCACGGTCACCCGACCCGAAAGAGGCCACAGTGGCAAGACTCTGACAGTTAACCAACCCAGGACAGAGGACCCCGGACAGAGAACTGAAATTCAGACCCCCATAACATGCCGCGCATCTATCATTCTCCTATGGAAAATCCCATCCGTCGGAATGGCCGAATAATTTTATTGACCCGCTCCACCCCACTGGAACTAACCTCATATCTTCAAGCAAACACTTGATGGTCAACCATAAGGGGGAATTTCATGGATGTCGCCGCCGTACAAAAACCGTTTTTTCTGATCTCTGCTTTCGAAGGTGGAGGCGTATTCATGTACTTCATCTTGGCCTTCTTCGTGCTGACTGTTGGCCTGATCACAGAGCGCGCGATTTTCTTTGCCTTGAAAATCAAGGCCGCACCCGCGGGATTCCGTAAAACCTTATTGGCTAGTCTGATCCGCGGCGAATTCCGTAACGCTGAAACTTATGCCAAATCTTTTGCTCAAGCTAGCCTGGCGAGAATCGCAGCGGTGGGAGCAGGTCTTCGCGCCAATGGTGCCGGTGACGAAGAAGTTCAGGCGCGCATGGATGAAAAATTGGCTCAAGAGATTTCTCAGATCGATCGCCGCACTGGTTTCTTAGCAATGTACGGAAACGTTTCTACACTTTTGGGACTTTTGGGAACCATCGTCGGAATGATTCACTCTTTCGCGGCGGTGGCTAGCGCCAACCCTGCTGATCGCGCCATGATGCTTTCAAAAGGAATTTCGGAAGCGATGAACTGTACGGCCTTCGGTTTGATCACGGCGATTCCAGCCTTGGTGGCTTACGCTTACTTTCAAAATCGCACGGATAGACTGGTGAGCGAACTCACCGAGTCCACGACTGAAATTTACCATGACCTGGTTTTCTTAAGCGAAGGTGACTTGTCGCCAAAAGCGACGAAATCTTCTAAGCGTGCTCCAGCGGCTGGTATTTCTGAAAATATTTTGGAAGCTTAATCCATGGGAGGCATGGGACCTGCGGCCTCCTCAGGCCGCAAACGCAGTTTAGATGCTGAGGTGAACTTAGTTCCCTTCATTGATTTGCTCAGCATGTGCATTTGCTTTCTTTTAATGACAGCTGTGTGGATGGAACTAGGCTCTGTCAATATTAAGCAGACCATGGGCACAGAGGCGCCGCAAGAAAACAACCGGCAATCAGAGCTGTCTTTGAAGTACGTGAACGCGCAGACTCTAGAATTGGGACTGAAGCAGAATGGCGCCACCAAAAATTACACAGTGGCTGGCCCTACCAATGAACTTCGCTTGAAACAGTTGCACGAGACCATTCGCAGTCTGGCCGGAGTTTTATCTTTCAATTCCACTCAAGATTTGAAATCTCAATTTTCGCAAAGTATTTCCTCGGCCCATATCACCACTAAGGCCGGCGTCAGTTACGGCGAATTGGTTTCGGTGATGGACGTTTTTCGTGACGAAGGAATTTTGAATTTGGGACTAGTCCCGGTGAAAGAGTGATCATATGGCGCAACTAGGGGCTCAAGAGTTAGCAGTCGGCACTTTCCAAAAGCATTTGCTCAGCCGTAAACAGAAAAAAGCCAAACTCAAACGCGTGATGGTGGCGGGGCTGACCCTGACCTCTATGGTGGATATGTTCAGTTTGCTTGTGATTTTTTTGTTGCAAACTTTTTCGACCTCACCGGAACTCATGGTCACCAAAGGTGTGACCTTACCCGCCGCGATCAGTGCGCGTGAGCTGGAAGATTCGCCGGTTTTAGCGTTGACCACGGATGAAGTTTACTTGGATCAAAAGCTGGTGGGTAAAGTCAGCGCTTTGTTGTCCGATCCCTCCCCACTCATGGGCAGATTGAATGACCTGCGCGAACAGTGGCAGCGGTCCCACCCCAGCCAGAAATTCACTGGCATCATCAGCTTGCAAGCGGATAAAGACGTGCCCAGCACCACGGTTTCCATGTTTTTGGGCGTTTTGCCAACGGCGACTTATTCCACGGTGCAACTGGCCGTCGTATCTAGAGGGGGATCTTGATGAGACTGCGTCTAGCTTTCACTTCGCTTCTACTTCCAGTGGTGGCCCTGGCCACAAATTCGACCGCTTACATTCATGATGTTGAAGAGCTTTTAGGCTCTCTGGAAAGCAAAGATGCCACACGCTTGCCGCTGACCATGAAATTGGCCGATGCGTATTTCAATGAGGCCCTGACACTTTCTGCTCAATCTGGTGAGGCTAAAAAAATTGACCAAGATCGAAAAAAGGCCATTCTTCTTTACAAGGAATCACTGTCTGGCTTGAACGGCGCTTTCCATGCCCCTGCTGGCACTTCTGCCAACAAAATCCAGTTTCAGCTTGCGCGACTTTACGCCGACACAGGATCTGCCGCGGCGGCCGAAGAGCTTTATTCCAAACTCTCTAGGCAGGAAGCTCTGCCCGACATTCAACGCGAGTCTTTGTTGCGTCTGGCAGAGATTCTAGAGTCCCGCTCGGCGCACAAAGATCTGCAGTCGGCCAAGTTAGATTACCAAAAAGCACTAGAGCTTTGCTCGAGCCAAGATGTTTGCTCTTATTGCCACTATCGCCTGGCGTGGGTGAATCAGCGCCTTTCACAGGACAAGGAAGCCATCAAGGAAATGGAATTGTCACTATGGGATTCTAAGGGCCACGTGCGCGAAGAGTCTCTGCGGGATCTGGTGAACTTTTTGGGTTCACAGAATGATGACGGTAAAGAATCTTTGGGCAAGGTCGAAAAGTTGGCCTCGAAGTTAGCACGACCAGAACTTGTCAGCGATCTTTCGGACTCATATCTAGCGCAAGGCCATCGCGCCGCCGGCACTTACGTGCTGAGTTTTGCCAATAGCAAAAGACCCAATTTGAAAGCCACGCTTCGCCTGATGGAAGAGTATTACGGTTTCCGCGATTGGACCAAATTTGAAGCCTCTCTGGATTCGGCCGTGCAGTTGGCGGGTCAAGGCACTCATTCCGATGACGTCGAGAGCGAAAAAATTCTGCGTCGCCTGACCGTGCAGCTGGACGGCGAGCGTGTCACACAGCCACAGCGATCGGCACAATTCAAATCCACAGTGATGCTGTATTTGCAGTTATACCCAAACAATGCTGAGCGCACGCACATGGTGGACGGCTGGATCGCTGCAGAAAAAGACGAGAACTTGAAACTGGCGCAGCTAAAAATCTGGATCGACCAGGATCAGCAGTTCAATTTGAGCCAAGAAGTGCTTCGCCTGCACCGCCTGCGCGCAGCTTTGGCGCAAAAGGCGCAAAATCACCCTGTGGTGATCGAAGAAATGACAGCGTTAGCATCCACGACCACCAAAGAAAGTGAAAAGCGCGAAGTTCAGTATCAAATCGCCTATGCCGAATATCAAAGCAAAAATTATTCCCAGGCGCTGCCCCAGTTTCGGCAATTGGCCACGTTGTCTGCGAAAACCTCACCCGACCAGTGGGCGGTGCAGAGTCAGCATTTGGCTCTGGATATTTTGGCGCAAAATAAAGATTACTCGGCGGTATTGGCCCAGGTTCGAACTTGGACCCAAAATCCGGGATTCAGCAGCTGGATGAAGACCAGTGCTTTTGCTAAAGAGCTTGGAGAACTTAAAACCATCGAGACATCTGCAGAGTTTGAACAGGCTTCGCAACAGTCCCAAGGCGATGCCGTCGCTAAGAAATTAGCGCTGTCCACTTTTCTGGCCGACTGCGAGCAAAAAGTCTTGGCTCCCAAATCTTGCTTAAACGCACAAGTGGTGGCGGAAAAACTAGGCGATGAAGCCGCTTTGATTCGCATACTGGCGGCACAAGGAAAAAAAGAAGAGTTGGCCACAGAGTTTGAAGCTTCCGGAGATTTCTCTCAGGCTGCGGAGCTTCTGGAAAAAAATGGGGGCGGCAAGATGCTTCCCGTGCGCACCAGTTTGAAAATTGCTCTGCTTTACGAACTGGGTGGAAATCTGCCGCAGCGAAATCGTATTCTTCGCGGCATGCTTGCGGGATTTAAATCGGCGAAAAATTTGGGCGCTGAAGAAGATCTGATTTTGCAAACATTGAAAGATTCCGATCTGCTCACCGCGAAGGAACTTTCGTTGCCATGGAAAGCGGAAAATCACAGCCATTTGCTTGAGTACATCGCCGAACGAAATCCGGATGCCCACTTGGATTCAAAACTGCTAGCCATCCGCAATGATTTAGGTCCCGCATGGGAGAAGGCGGCCGCTCAAGAGCTCACACGGCTGGATGAGCAGCAAAAGAAAATTCATTTTCTAGGTGGATCTAGTAAGAAAAAATTTGAGAATCGGGTTCAGGCGCTCAACGCCCTGGTCAAACGTGGCGATGGGCTGATGGAAAGTTCCACTCCGGCATTTCGGGCCTCGACAGCCACGCTGATCGCCCGCAGTCAAAATGCGCTGGCGGAAGAAATCAAGGCTTCACCTTTACCAGAGGGCATTGATGAAGCTGGCAAGGCCTCATTGCTAACGGCCTTAGGTGACATGGCTTTGCCGTTCGCCACTCAAGCCGTTAAGTTCACAGAGCTGGCCACAGAGCAACTGGCGAAAGTCAGCGACGCTGATGAAAGGCAAAGTCTTAGCGCACGCTTAGAATCTAAGGACAGCCCGTTCATGAGTCACGACCTCGCGTCCCCCGCGAAAAAAGTGGTCGCGGAAAATTCCAGTATTTTGAAAATAGCCACCCAAGAGCTGCATCAAAATCCAAATTCACCAAACAGCTTGCAGCAACTCAAGCAGCATTACGAGGCGATGGATAACCGTCGTTTGGCCGCTTACTTCCAAGGTCGGCTGCAACAACTTTCAGAGGGAGTTAAAAAATGAAATATTTAGCCTTGTTCTTGTGTTGTTTCAGTACGGCGACCATGGCTTTTGCCGCAACTACGAAAGTGGATGTCAATTCAGATGGCGCAAAAATCAAATACAAAGCCGGTAAAGACTTGAATTTTGAACAGTTGGTCATCGAAGGCGATTTGAAACGGCCCGAACTGGCCATCGTAACTGGTGACGGTGATGAAAATGGCAGCGGTCTTTTGCGCCTTCGCGAAAATTTCGTTGATCGCATGACGGAATCGGCGGGCAAGGAAGTTCAATGATAGCGATCAAGAGCACTGATGGTGAAATTTTAAAGTCCATTCCCTTCAAGCCCGGAAAGACCCTGGGCTACCATCACCTGTTCGGTTTTGTCTCTGAAGAGGTCTTCCTTGAACGCCGGCAAAACCGAATTCGCCACGGCTTTAAAAACGAAATATCCGAGCTCGAGTTCAGTTGCGAGATCTCTGGCACTTCGGAAAAAGATTTCACTCTTGCTGGTTTCAAAAATTGTTCGGCGGCACGCAGTTCGCAAGATCAGTGGAGCTTGAAATTCGAAAATTCAGTTTTTACTCTGTCTCCAATGGAAGAGATCAAGAAGTTGCCGATCTCTGCTGGGTTGAATGCTAGGGACACTCTTCCTCTGATCACGACCTTATCTGTGGCTTTGCTTGTGGCCATAGGTTTTGCCCTTTTTCCCAAATCCAGAATCGGCGACGACGTCCCTGTGATCGTCGAACAGATGATCGTCAAAATTCAACAAGAGAAGCAAAAGCCCGTGGACATGACCTCGGTGCTCGACAAAATTCCTGAAATCAAAAAACAAGCGGACGTCACCAAGCGGGCCATCAATCAAAAATTGGGCTTCTTAGGACTCTTGGGAAGAAAAGATTTGAAGCTGGCTGTGGGCGGTGCTCCGACTCGGTTGAAAGACGCCAGCCCCGGAGCTGGTGCGGGTGGCAACGCCGGAAGTGGCGGCGAATTATTGGTCGGACTTGGGCAGGGATTGAAGCGAACCACGGTCGGAAACTCGGGCGTGTCGGGCTTGGGCGGTGTCGGCACGAAAGGCGCCGGCGGCGGAGCTGGTGGTTACGGAACTTCCTCGATCGGTTCCGGCGAAGGTCGAACATTGTCTTCGGTGGCGCAGTCGCAGGATTTGATTTTAGAGGGTGGACTTGACCGCTCTGTGGTGCAAGCCACCATCGCTAAATACCTAAGCCAAGTGCGCGCCTGCTATGAAACTGGCTTAAAAAAGAATCCAGGCCTGGGTGGCCAAGTCACCATGGCTTTTGAAATCGGCGGCGACGGCGATTTGGATTTTGCTCGCGTGCAACGAAGCAGCTTGGACGATCGCGAAGTGGAGGGCTGTATCTCTCAGAAAATGCTGAGCTGGAAATTTCCCAAACCACGTGGTGGTGTGAAAGTAAAAGTAAGTTATCCATTTGTACTAAGAGCAACGCAGACTTAAGTAGCAAAAACTGAAGGAGAGTTATGAAGGCAAGAATTTTATTCCCCGCTTTATTAGCGTTGACCGCCTGCCATGGAAATCCCTACGAAGGGAAAGACACTAGCCACCTTTCGACAGCGCCAACGGTAGATCACGCACAACTTCCTGGCTTCAATATTCTTGCTCCGACGGTGGTGGAAGTTACGGAAGGATCCCCTGGGGTCTCTATTCCCATTTCAGCGCAGGTACTGACAGGAACTCCGGTGCTGTCCGCAGAAAATTTGCCGTCGTTTGGCAGTTACGATGCAAAAACCCAAATGATCACGCTGAATCCTCCGATTGGCGCCTCTATCGATCCTAAAAATCCACTAGAGACCACTCGCAAATATGAAATCATCGTGAAGGCCACCAGCACGGACGCACCAGCCTCATTCATTCAGCAGACCATTGTGTTGCTGGTACATCACCAAGCAGAAAGTTTGAATGTATCTGGCCTCAACCAGTTCGTGACAGTCTTTGAAGGAACCACTTTCCAGACAGACGTGCATGTGAGCAGCTTCAACTTCCCGAAAGGTCCCTTCTATCCGGTGGCTAACAATCTGCCGGAGGGTGTGACCATCGCTCCCACTTCCGACCCGACAGTTTTTTCTGTCAGCTACACCCCTAATTTTCGCACAGTCACCCGCGATCATTATAAGCACACATGCTTTGATCCGAATTCTATCGAACATCTGTGCCAAGATTTTAATTCGACTCTGAATGTAGTAGATCCCAAAGGGGATTCGGCATACGTGTACACTAGCTGGACTGTGATGGATGTCCGCCAAAGTCCGGTGATCACGGCGCCTAGCTCAGTCACAGGCTCTATTTCCAATGTGGATTTCTATATCCAGGCGGAAGATCCTAACGATGAAGCGATACCATCCCTCGATGCCACCACGCAACCCACCATCGGCAAATTGGATGTTCAAGTCGTGTCCACCAGCAAAGGTTCAGTCAATGCTCACCCGTCGATTTTGGTTCATGTGATTTGGTCGGGCGATCTTCGCAAGCTCTCGAAAGGGGCACAGGATTTGACATTCAGTTCTTGCGCTTCGGCTTTTCAAACGGTTCCTGATGCTTGCTCTACCACGACTGTTCATGCCTCAGCCAATCCAGCTGGTAGTGATGTCACTGCGGATATTCCCACGCTGCAGGTCCTTGAAGGCCAGACGCTGCAGACAATGATCACCGTGCACAGCCAAGCTTTCCCGAATGGACCGTTCTATCTCAATGCGACCGATCTGCCAGAGGGAATGACCATTTCTGCCACCAGCAATCCGACCCAGTTTTCCCTGCATTACACTCCGGATTACAAAACTGTCATCGTCGGCGGTTCCGGTGTGTCTAATTGCTCGAAACAGCGAAATGTCCTGTCGCTGTGTAAAACCACTCCGTGGAAATTGGATGTGATCGATCCTCGCGGTGCGGTTTCTTCAACGAGTTCTTCAGTCACTGTTTTGGATGTTCGCCAAGCTCCGCTAGTGATTATGCCAAGCTCGGTGAACGCAGTCACTTCCACTACCGCTGACTTCTACGTCCAGGTGGAAGACCCCAATGGCGAGATTTCTCCGACTTTAAGTGTGATTCAACCGGGAGTGGGTGCTGTGTCTGTCACTCCGGTGGCAAATTCTGCTGGCGGAGTGGGCGCACTGCCCTACTCCATGTCGCATCTGATTTGGTCCGGGGTTAGCACTCGGGGCACTAAAACTTTGAGCCTGATGGCTTGCACCAAAGACACCAGCGGAACGCAGACCAATTGTGTGACCGTGCAAGAAACCGTGAATTTCAACTAGTCTATTTACGAACGGAGAGTTCCGATGAAATCAATTTTTGCTTTTGTACTGCTAGCGACGGTTTTTGCTGTCCCGGGTTTTGCGGCCAACAATCCCAGCAAAGCCTCGCAACTATCGCTGGAAGACCAGTTAAAAACTTTGGACACCGGCAATCAACTGCCGGCCTCTGCCAATCATGACAAAATGTATTCGGTTCAGCCGCGCTACTTGCCGCTACAATATCGCAGTGAGATTTCCTTTGGCGCAGCCCAGGACATGACACCGGACAGTTTTTTGAAAACTCAACAGTTAGAGCTTGAGTACCGCTTCCATTTTAACGATCGCTGGAGTGTGGGCCTAGCGCAAGCTTGGGTCGACAATCAGCTCAAGGGCGAAACCACAAATATTCAAGGTGCACTTCCGGCTGTTCCTTATGCAACCATGCGCCAAGACCTCACTGTGGAATACAATATTTTTTATGGCAAATTTCGTTGGGGCAGCGAAACAGTTTCCTACTTTGATATGTACGGCGCTCTGGGAACTGGCCGCATCACCCAAGTCACTGGCAACTCCACCGACAACGTGAACGCCACAGTGGCTGATGTCGGCTTTGCTTTTTGGTTGGGAAAATGGGGCAGTGCCCGCCTTGGCATCAAGGACTACGCCTACAACGAGACCTATCTTTCCGGAACTCTCACGCAGCATAACATTCACGCGCACGTCGATCTTGGTTATATTTTTTAGGGGGTCGTTTGAAATTCAAGCACTTAGTTCTATCCGCTCTAGCAGTTAGTTTTTCAACCGCAAGTTTTGCCTCTGGTGGTTTGTTGAATCAGCTGGATGACAGCACCGAAGGCAAAGCTCCGGCCCAAGCTGCTCCAAAGCACAAAACCAAGCCGGGCTCTAAAAAATCGACAGATCCGGTGGCTGCAGAGGCCAAAAGTCCACTGCCCGCGTTGACTGGCGATGCCTTTCAAAAATTTTTCGTCAGCCGCGCGCGACAAGAACGCTTAAGCATCGACGTTCATCAGTGGGTGGAACTCATCCAGGAAAATAAATTGGACCAAGCTTCCTACCTGTGGACAGCGGTAGAACCGCAACTTCCTGCGAAGTTTCGGCACGAAGGCCAGGCGGCCCAGCTCTACACACTGTGGAAATTGGGACTCAATCAAGTGTTTCTGGAACAGTGGACCCAGGCTCTGGCTGACAATAGCTACCGGGATTCTGCGGCCGAACTGGTTTTCGAACAGTTATCTACGCCCAACTTAGATTCGTGGCTGCTGAACTCGGGCTTGATCGTGAGTCCAAAACAGCAGACGGTTTTAGGTCGTCTGCCCACCACACGCAATTTCGTGCTGACGCTGAAGGCTTGGTCTGTCTTACGCGAAGCCAAGCTGGCCGAAGAAATTTTGCACGGCCTTCCCGTCGACAATAAGTTAGTCCCCTACTTGGCAGAGACCGCCATCGTCGACCACGTGAAACGCGGCGAACTTAAGGCCGCGGCAAAGATCATCAAAAATTATGTCGAGCCCTACATTGGTTCCACGCGCGACATGGAGCTTTTGGCGAAACTGGATCTGATCAGCGCTCGCATCCTGTATCAAGCTGGTCAGCTGAAAGCGGCCGCCGAATACTACTCTCGAATTCCCAATCAGACTTCGAGTTATCTTCAGGCTCGTGAGGAGCTGTCGTGGATCTACTTGCGGCTGAACGATACTTCGCGCCTGCGCGGTGAAATCGAAGCCTTCTTTGCCCCAGCACTGCGCCAAAGTTTTCTGCCAGAGACGCACATCCTGCGCGCGATCTCTGACCTAAAAATGTGTTACTACGATCGCATGGAGCGTGATCTGCGCGAATTCATGAGCAGCAACGCCGTGTGGGCCAAGCGCATTGATGAGGCCTTGAAAGCCGACACAGCTCCGGCACCAGCGTCGCCTGATTTTTACACCAAGATCGCTGAGACCTCGGTCAAAAACCTTGAGGCTGAGCTTTCGCATTTGAACCAGTTGACGGAGCAAAGTCTTGGTGCCGCACTTCCAGCTGTGGGACAGCAAAGGCACTGGAAGGATTATGCCGCTATTGTACAATCAGCGCTAGCTAAGGCGAAGAAAAATCAAAGCGAAGAGTATTCCCGTCAGTGGAAAAATCAGCGGTTGGCTTTGGCAGAGTCTATTCGAAAAATGCGTTTCGTGAAAGTGGAGTTCATCAGCCAAGTGAATGCCACTGAAAACGCCACCGGCGAAGTTCTAGAGAAAAAAGCCATGGTCGCTAGCAACGGAAATTCCATCCCAGGCGCTGTGGTGACAAAAGATGAAGGCAAAAACATGCTGACTTTTCCTACTGACACCGAGCTGTGGCCTGACGAATTTTTTAAACTTCGTTCGGCGGCGCAAGCCCAGTGCCTACGCAAGTCAGGAGTGCGAAAATGAGAATCTCCAGACTGGCTGTCATAGCAGGGTTACTGACACTTCTTGGCTGCACCCGACCCGCCGACTATTTGTATGAGAGCACGCACACGACAGTGAACCATTCTTTCGACAAGAAGATCGTGGAAGTCACCGCAGGTAACGGAGCTGTGGATCTTTTTTGGCTGATTGGTGGCATGCTAGAGCAGGAAAGCAATTTCACCGCGGGCGCCGATCAATTCATGCAAGCATTTTTGCCCAAAAATCTGGACTGGCGCATGGCCGTTGTCACCGACAACACCTTTGAAAAACCCTATCTTGGAATGCCCGCGGTCTTTGATCATAACTCGCCCCAACCTGGCCCCAAACTTGTCAGTGCGGTCTCTAAGGCGGTCTATGGCCAAGATGAAGAAATGATTTTTGATCCTATCATTAAAAATTTAAACACCTATGGTGCTGGTTTTTTACGTCCGGACGCAGTTTTGGCCGTGATCATGACCAACGATGATAGGGATTCTAGCAGCAAAACTCGCTACGCCAGTGATATGCTCAAACAACTGCTAGCCATGAAGGGCGGCGATGCCACAAAAATTGTCGTTTACGGAGTTTTCGGAGCGACAGATTTAAACTGTGATCCCGACACCATTGACTCGGACTGGAACTATCACGGAAGTGAGTTTGAAAAATTGGTCAATCTGACGGGAGGGCAAACGCTCTCGTTGTGCGACAATACCTTCGGCAATCAGCTGGCGAAGATTGGGGATAATCTTTCACAGAAACTGGAAACATCGCGGATTGTTCTTCCCACCCGCCCAGATCTGAAATCCATTCGGGTGTTGTTTCACGGTGTGGACTTACCAGGCGGACCTCAAGACCAAGGTGGAAAATGGTATTTCGACGTGAATTCCAATTCTATTATATTTTATGATTTGAGTTTCGCGCATTCCAACACGGAATCTGTAACCGTTCAGTACGCCGACCAATAATCGTACTGCAGCTGATTCAGTTCCAGCTGCAGAGCAATTCGGTTGAGCACCGCAGACAAGTACAAACGACCGGTAATGTCCGAACTTTTTCGACCACCTCGAAAACCGTTTTCAAGATCATAAATCCATCGGCTTCCAGAAAGCTCTTGGTAAGCCTGTTCGCGCATACGCATGGCTTCGTCGCGCAAACCCGCCATGCTACAGTTCTTGCCAGAGACCTGATTCGCCAGGTGGGAGAATTTCTGCGCATCCGGGTTCGTCTGCATGGCAGTGAACTCTTTCGAGCTTAGGCCTTTGCTCAAATCATTGCTGCGAACCTCAACTCCAAGGATGGCAGATCCCACCACCAGCGTTGTCGCCGTAGCCGCCATCTGCGCCGGTGTTAGCTCTAGCACGGTCAGGATTCCCGCGGCCCCGTAGACAACCACTCCATAAGCCGCCAATGGCGCTGCCCCGATGACCGCGACTTCAGTGGACAGATTTTGGGTTTCACGGGCATCCGTTTTGAGCTCTAGAAACATGAGTTCCGTATCGATGGCATTTTCAATTTGCAAGATCTTGTGACGACGGGCCTTGAGAAACTCTTGTTCATGATCCGGCCGAAGCGGCGCTTGGTAATTTGGCACACAGTTCAGCTGTGAAATCTTATCCGGTGCAGAGGTCAGTAAGAGTAGCTGTCCGACAGAAAAATAGCTGGACCGAGAGGACGGCAATGCCGTTTCAGCCAAACTAGTGACCGCGCCTGTGAAGGCCAAAATCATGATTAGAAATTTTATGTGGTCCATGGCGAATATCTATAGTGCCACAACAGTGCCAGACACCAGATAAACCAGATCGCTAGAGGACCCAAAAGGCCTGTCTAAGCAGTAGACGAAATGCCGTGGTAATTTGTGGAATTTTCAAGGAACCATTTGAATATGGTTCTGGCACAACACCACTTCAGAGCGCTCAGAAAAGCCAGGCGTCGACGGTGACGTCACAGTCATTCGGATCCGATAGACAGATCGGGAGTCTGGCACTGATCCAGAAGACTCGATCACATGCATGGTGCTTTGATCAAAGGCAATGTCGTACTTCGGAACGGGAGGCAACCAACCAAAATGTCGCTCGGAAGTTTCCACCAATTTATTGTCTAGAGTTAAATGCGTCACCGCGATCAACATTCCCGTGTGAGGAGCCGGTCCACCGTTCGCTTGCCAGGAATTATAGTAAATGTCCGAGGTCGCACAAACAGTTTGATCGGCGGCCAAAACTGTCCGACCGGTAAGAGATAAAACAGCGCATAAAAAAATATTTCTCATTTTGAGACTCCTTGTGGTCCATAGGATCCGGCCCAATTTCTAATACTATTTTTTTCTTAACTCAAAGGAAATTTTCGCTATTCACAAAGGAGGCGTGCTAAGCTGATCTCCATGGGGATGAGTAAGAATTTTCTCACAATAAGACTTCTTATTGTGATCGCAGTGCCATTTGTTTTGTTTCAGAACTGTTCCTCTGGCGTGGTCAGTTCGGCGATACCTGGATTGAATGTTTCGAAATCCTCTAGTACTTCTATTATTCCCGTCCCCCTCGTCGGCGGCACCGAAATCTGGAGCAATTACTTCGGTGGGGACAACGGTGGTCCCGTGTCGGGCCATTCGGCCGCGACTCCACTCCCAGGAGTGAACAGCTTTCGAATCGCTGGTCCCGCCTTTACTGGAACCAATATCGATGACAGCAGTCCTGCGTGGCAAGCCACCAAAGCAGGAGTGCTTGGCGAGCTTTCCAAAGACCACGATGTGATTTACCTGCTTCGTAGTTTTGGTATGCAGTTTTCCGGCACCATTCAATTTCTGACGCTCACTGATCCGAACGCCTGTCAGGCTGACCAAAACAAATGCGCCAGTATTTTGGCCTTACAAAAATGGGTCACACAGCAAGTGCGAGAGATCCTGGCACTCCGCCCGAATGCCCTAGCTCACGTCTACTTTGAGCTTGGCAATGAGATCAACAGTGCCTGCGCCAGTCTGGCCGTCGAAGATTACCTCAATCACAAAAATGATCAACCGGTGGGTCCAAATTGCAAAGGCTATGGTCGCTCTGATCCAAATATTATTCCACTTTATGCGGAAAGTGTTTTGGCTCCGGAAGTGGCCGCCATTTTGAAGTTTAACCCCGCTGCCAATATCGTCATGCCTAGTGCAATGGCTACCTACGACACCAACGTGATGGATTGGGTGTCCCACTTTTTGGAGTATCAGGTCCAAGGCTACTTGGTGCAAGATGGACTGCAACACCTCGTGGACGGAAAAGCGATCGGCGATCTGGTGTCTGTGCTCAATCACCACTACACGGTCACAGGACCGATGAAAAATCTCAAGGAGGCCGGCCCCTGGGAAACTGATATGGACTCTTATTGGTCGATTGTTCAATCCCATCATATGAAGGGCTTGTGGGCCACGGAAGAGTTAGGCCTGCTCCGTGGCAGCCCTCAGGGAACCGGCCCAGGCCAGAAACCTCGAGGAGGCCAAGGCGCCTCAAGCGTCGTCCGACTTATTTCGCAGTATTTGTATTTCGCCAACAAAAACAATTTAAATTCCGATCAGCTCAGGGCGTACTTCTGGGGTTGGAACTTGGAACCTGAGAAATCCCAGACCTCAGGCTTCTTTGGTTTCCAGCAAAGTGTGAAGATCTTGGGTGCCGATCATATTAAGAATGTCGAAATCAAACAGACCTCTTTAGACCCTGACCTCAGCGAAGCGCATGCCTTTCAAGGGCGTGACAGCGGAAAAATATTTCTCTATGTCTTTCCAAAAAATATCTGGAGCGGGCTGACGTTGAATCAGTGGACGGTGAGTTTAGAAGCAGTGGATTTGCAAAAATTTTCACCCCATGCGGTGGTTCATCTTTTCACCAACAAAGGCTACATAGAGTCCTCTATGTTGGTCGATCTTAGCACCTTAAGTTTCCAGCTGCCCGCCCCCATTGAATTGGGATCAGCGGCAGAGAGCAACCACCAAGATGTCATGTTGATTGAGTTGGACCCACTTACGCCCGCTCTTTAGCGCCCAAAACCGTCATTTTGGCGAAACACTGGACGGCCTTCAATTCATTTTTCGATGAGGAACCTGCCTTTTTGGCATTTCAGGGCGCAACAGCTTTGGTCTTCTTATTGCTATTCTAACCTTGTTTGGCAGTCACGTACCACAAGGAGAATTGTGTGCTTATCAAGGTTATTGCCGGTTTAGCTTTGGCCTCAAATATGATTTTTGCCTCTCCCGATTCACAGGTGATCCTGACCACAGGTCAGGCTGTCTTAGCTACAGCTTATGGGAAAACAAGTCTTGGCAAGGTTTTACAGATCTACGCTGACGGCACGGCGGATATTGAATTCCAAAAGGCCACCTACGTTTTTAATGAATTTGCTGGTTACAGAGCAACGACTTCCCGGTTCCGAATCTCTAGCTTAGAGGTAGAGGTTCCCCATTGGACCAACACACACGGCGAAACATTTCGGCCCAATGATATCGCAGTGACGAATGGCAGACCTTCTAATATTCGAAAAATTTTTCATAAAGGAACCGCCATTTTTCTGGGAGCCAACGAAGAGGACATCCGCTCTTCCAGCATCGGAAGCGGTAATTTAGAATATGCCACGGTCATACCAACAGTGAGCCAGATTGTTATCGCAGACGATCTTGTCATTGAAAAAGCCAAAAGTGTCTTAGCGACAGCCAATGGAAAAACAAGTCTTGGCAAAGTTTTGCAAGTGTATGCTGACGGTACTGCTGATATTGAAGTCCATAAAGCCACCTATGTTTTTAATGAATTCGCTGGTTACAGAGCAACGACTTCTCGGTTCCCAATCTCTAGCTTAGAGGTTGAGGTTCCCCACTGGACCAACACACAAGGAGAAATATTTCGGCCGAATGATCTTGCAGCTATAAAAGGCACGCATTTTCAAAATATTCGAAAGATTTTTCATAAAGGAACCGCCGTATTTTCCACAGTCAACGAGGAGGACATCCGCTCTTCCAGCATCGGAAGCATTCGCTTGGAAAATGCCATACTCATACCGGCAGTGGGCGGTATGGCTATCGCTATCGGCGAAAAAATGTGCTCTGGCGCGTATAAGTAGAGTGCCCTTGAGGGGCCCGTTGTCGAGGCCATCGACACCCTTTCACGATTACATGTGACCAGACTCACTTAAGGGCGGCACAAGTTTGGCAACTATCTTTGCATTCGGAGGCCCCATGAAGCGATATTTATTCATTTTAACCCTATTTGTTTCAGCCATCAGTTTCGCCGCAGAAGCTCCGCAGTTTTGCGCCTCTATTCCATGGAATGCCAATGACTTTGGTAAACCCTCTTATAGCTTATTTTGTGGAAAATCTGGGGTGCCAGTTTTTTGGGATGCCCCGGGCGCTGTCCTACAAACCCATTCTCCCTATATCTACAATATCACTGAATCCAATATTAAGGCCCGATTGGCGAATAAAATAGCTGAGCTTCACTTGCATCCATTTGAAAATTTTCGGCTGTTCAATGCCCCGTTTAAAATTTATAGTACTGATCCTCTACAAAATCGCCCCAAAGAGACTCTTGTTGTCGTGACCAGAGAACGTATCAACAATGGTTTTAGTGGTAAGGTCATCGGTTACTATCACACCATTTATTCCAGCCATGGCATAACCAGTGACCTGGAAGATGACCTCCAGGATTCGCATTTGAAAAATTATCTTTCGCAGGATGGATTTACTCGTATTGTAAATGCCAAAGAAGGATTTGATACCATCGATATTTACATTCGATAAGACGATCTTCAATTCGATTATCGAAAGGACTAAAATGAAAACCGGAATACCTGTTAACCGGTATTCCGGAATACCGGTTAACAGGTATTAGGGAATGACGGTATGGGTGTAAATGAAGATTAGTGGTGCGCGAAGGGGGACTTGAACCCCCACACCTCTCGGCTTACGCACCTCAAGCGTACGTGTCTACCAGTTCCACCATCCGCGCTCCGGGGTAGCTGAGGGGCCATTTAAAACTCTCCCAGGCCCTAAAGTCAAACCAGAGCTTCTGCATTCCATAAATTTTATTATTATCCGATTTTTTAACCCCCAAGGGGGCCTGCCACGTCTCATAGATGTGGGGAGCAGGATGCTCCAAACAAAGAGGGGGAGGAGCTAGGATGGCTTGTAATCTCCCGCGGATTCTCCTTGAGTAATGTTGTTGTTGTTTTAGTGACCCTTGAGGTTAGGTGGTTCCCTCACGAGGTCTAGCGGGGCGATAAGCCCCGCTTTTTTTCGCCTACTGTTTGGCGACTTCTCCCATAAAATTCTTAAATTCATTCCAAGAACGGCGATCGGCCACAGCGTTGTAGGCTGCTCCCGCCTTAAAGTCGTTCGCTGTGGGAATGGCGAAGGCATGCACGGCCCCGCTGTACGCAATCAATTGGTAGTCCACGCCTGCATCGTTCATTTCCTTTTGAAAGGCAGCAACCTCATCCGCTGGAACATGGGGATCCAGCGCCCCGTGAAGGATGAGTGCCCGGCCTTTGATGTTTTTGGCGCTAGCAGGATTTGGGTTACTAAGACTTCCGTGAAAGCTCACCACCCCGGCCAATTCCGTCCCAGCTCGAGCCAACTCCAAAGCCGTGGTGCCGCCAAAACAATAGCCGATAACGACGATTTTTTTGGGATCGACACCCTTGGTATTTTTGAGTTCGTTGTACGCAGCCAGCACTCTTGCGCGCAATTCAGCGCGGTCACCGGCTTTGTATTTTCCGGCCAAGGCTCCGGCTTCTTTGCCGTCTTTAGGATGAGAGCCTTTCCCGTAGATATCGGCCGCAAAGGCCACGTAACCCAAAGCGGCTATTTCATCGACCTTCTTTTTAGTGAACTCACTGGGCCCCATCCAGTCGTGCACAACAAGAACTCCTGGAACAGAGCCCTTCAAAAGCTTTGGCGAGGCCACATAACCCTCGGCCTCTTGATCACCATTTTTATAGAGATGAAGAGTCGCCGCCGCGGAAGACTGAACGTAAAACAACGCTGCTACCAACAATAACTTTTTCATCATAACTACATCCTTTCGGGAGTGGGAATTCCTAGTAACAATAGTCCGTGCTCTAAAACCTGTCCTGTGCAGTGACTCAAGACCAAACGCGCCTGCTTGAGCTCTTCCGTTTCGGCTTGGCCAATGGCGCACTCGTGATAGAAAAAATTAAATCTTTTCGCCAGATCATAGAGATAAGTGCAGATGATGCTGGGACGATAAGTTTCTGCGGCCGTGATCACCACTCCGTGAAAATTCACCAGCGACTGAAACAAATTTCGTTCCGCTTTGTGAGTCAGTAACGCCCACTGGGGCTCGCCCTTCTTCATTTCAAATTTGCGACACAGACTGTGAATTCGAGCCGCTGAATATTGAATGAAGGGGCCTGAATCTCCGTCGATTTTTAGCCACTCATCCATGTCGAAAACGATTTTCTTATTGTTGTCGATCTTGACCATGCCATACTTGATCGCACCTTGGGCCACCTGCGAACTGACGCGCAGAATTTCGTCCTTGGACCACTCGGCCTCGTAGCGCGAAAGATATTTGGTCTTGACCATCTCTTCCATTTTTTGCACGAGTGCCATCAGCGGCACGATGTTGCCTTTGCGCGAACTCATGGCGCCGTCCGGAAGCTCGACAAAATTGTACTGCAGATGAAAGCAATCCTTGGCTTGGGGAAATCCCAAAATCTCTAGCACTTTGAAAACCTGTTTGAAATGGAGTGCCTGGCGCATGTCGACGACATAAATACTTTTGTCGATTTTGAAATCTTGGAATTTCCGCTTCGCCAGCTCAATGTCCTTAGTGGCGTAAAGACCAGTACCGTCGGACTTCAGCAGCAAGCAAAAACCCAAATTGTCCGCCGATAGATCTAACCCGATCGCACCTTCCGACATTTGCAGACGCCCCTGCTTATAGAGATCTTTCACGTACTGCACGCTGGCTGAATCCACTTCCGATTCCCAATACCACTGATCAAAAGTGATTCCCGCCCACGCGTAAACATCTTTCATCAACTGGATGGACCACTCGCGAGTTTCTTTCCACTGCTGAAAGTAATCCCCGCTCTTGGCCTCTAGCTGCCGCAGAATCTCTGTCAATTGCTTTTTATTTTCTTCGCCCGCCGGAGTTTTCTCTTCGTCTTCCAATTTCAAATGACCCTTGGAATACATTTTCCCCAGCCACTCTCCCCGACCGGTGGTGGGAACGGGCTCAGTGTTGTGAAATTTCAAATACCAAAGGCACTTGGCCACGTGCGTGCCCACATCACCCGGAAAGGTCGAAGCGATCACTTCAGTGCCCACGTAACGGAGCACTCGTACTAATGAATCACCCAGACAGGCATTTCGCATGTGACCCACATGCAACTCTTTGTGCGTGTTGGGTTGCGAGTATTCGATCATGGTTTTGGGATTTCCGCTGGTCAATTTTTGCTGAAAAAATTCACCGCCTAAGATTTCGCGAAGCAAATCTTGGCCAAATGCTTGGGGCGACAGACGAAAATTCAGATACGGGCCCACGGCCTCTACATTTTCTAGCCAGGAATCGGTGGCCATTTTTCCTTTTAAATCGGTGGCAATTTGTGGAGGCGATTTTTTGTGCAGTTTCGCCAAGGCAAAACAGCCGAAGGCTAGATCGCCCAAATCCAAGTTTGGTGGTTCTACCAATTGGCCGTAGATTTCATTCACCGGGATGGCGCTACCACAGGCAAGATGAATTTTTTCGGCCAACTTGGAACGGATTTGATCGGTCAAATTTCGCATAGACAGAAACTATAAATTAATTTCTACGGATTGGCAGCGTCAAAAAATAAAACCGAGAGTGGAACCCTCGGTTTTATTAGAAACTAAAAATTTGGAAACTATTGACCCGCTTGATTCACCGCAGCTTCAGCGTCAACAAAGCCAGCGCCCGTTTGATTCTGATTATTGGGTTGAAGCGGATGTGCCGTGGCTCTTAAGATCGCCTTCACTTTAGCGCCAGTCAAATTCTTGTTAGCCGCGCGTAACAGAGCTGAAATGCCAGCCACGTGCGGAGTCGCCATCGAAGTTCCCGAATAACTTGCATAATCCGTCGCTACTGTTTGAATCGCAGCCATCACTTTGCTTCCAGCCTGCAGTGCCGATACAAGCTGTAAACCAGAAGCTTGATCAATTGAAGCCACTGGAATCGAAACGGTGGCTCCGTCGGAGGTGATGGCACCGGCAACAATTCCGGGCTCGTTGTTGTAGATCAGTACACCGATCGCGTTCGCCGCAATCGCATTGGTGACTTTTTCAGCAAATTTTAAAGTTCCACGTTGAATCAAAGCGATCTTGCCAGTCATGTTCAATTTTTGAAAATCCGTCGGTGCTCCCAGTGCCGCATACACAATCTCTGCGGTCACAGGAACCTGCACTTGCGGCGAACCATCAAACGGTTGAGAGTTCACTCCTTGGGTAGCTCCGCCGTTCACGCTGACTCCGACTAAGCTTTCTCGGCCAGTTCCCATTGGAACTGAAGAAATCACATCCACTCCAGGAGCCACCACTGCCAACTGCGGTCCCCACTGAGAGAAATCAGCTTTGGTCAGAGTGTTGTCCACCGCTCCGACAGCAATGACCGTCGGATAAGCCGCTGGATAACCCACCTGTGGAGTTCCATCATTTCCTGAAGCTGCGACCACCACGATGGACGCACGATCTGCTGCCGCCACCGCCGCTTGCACAGCCGCTGAATTATCAGATCCACCCAAAGACATGCTAATCACGTCCACCTTTTGTGAGATGGCCCAATTAATCCCCTGAGCGATCGCGATATTCGAGCAACCTTGTTCACTGCAGACCCGACCCGAAAGAATTTTCGCGTGCGGAGCCACGCCAGTAAATCCTTGCGCTGATTGCACACCAGCGATGGTGCCCGCGCAGTGAGTTCCATGACCGACTTTATCGGCGAACTCATAGGGGGTATTACCGTCATGAATAAAATCACGGCCCTGTTCAAAGTTAGAAGCGATCGCCGGATGATTTTTGTCAATTCCAGTGTCGATCACAGCCACACGAGCGCCATTTCCGGCGTTCGATTTACCCCAAGCTTGAGGAGCTTTCACTGCGATGATTCCCCACGGAGTGGTAGGACCACCGTCCCGCAAGGACATATGGGACATGACATGCGCTTGCGCATAGGCCAACTCGAAACCCCAAGGTTTTGTCAGCGCGTAGCCGTTCACTGGTTTAGGGGCCGGATAGAAAAATTCTTTCTCAACCGAGGCCACACGACCGCTGGCTTGGATCGCAGTCACCACCGAGTCATCTTCAGAGTTAACAACGATGGCATTCACGTGTTCGAGAGACTCTTCCACCACGGCATCCGTGTTCGCGAACGGAGCCATCACAGTTCCATTATGAACCACTGAAAGTGAATTTAAAGTCGTGCCCACAGAAAGGCTCACTTGCGAATGAATTTGCTGAAAAACGTCTGGGTTTTTCAGCACCACAATGTAGCGAGCGGCCCAGGCCTGCGACGCTGAAAGCACGATGAAGGCCAATACTGCGAAAGATTTAACTGACCGTTGAAACGAACCCATTCCCCACTCCTTGTAAAAAAAATTCACAACGCAGTGATGATCATCATGTTAATTTTTCTCTTGCAAAGATTTTTTAACAGAGCCCAGTGACCGCTAAGCCAAGATCAAAATCTTAAAAAAAATGAAAAGTTAGAATTGAGGTTCCAAAACGGAACCAGCTGTAAATAAACTTCATTTGACCGACTTAAATTAGCTAAACTTATGGGATCTATTCCAACTAGTGCATTAACTTTAAGCGCCATTTTGCGAAAATTTATTGAAACTATGTCGCAGCGCAGCCTCTCCTGACCGCTGGACTGACGGCCCAACGCCTCACTTTGAAACACCGATGAATCATTCTGAGTCATATGATGAATCTTTTCTCTAAATGATCAAAAAAGTGATCAAGAAAATACGCCTTTCGTCCGAAAATGAGGCTGTCTGTTAGTCTCATTGACTGAACGGCAGGGGGTATTGCGTGAAACAACGCTGGGGAAATCTATTTCTGTGGATAAAGAAGCACAATAAATTGAGTCTGCTCTTAGCCGCTTCAGTGATCCTAGTGCTGATTTTTCAGAACTGTTCTGCGGTAAAGATGAGCTATGACTACGCTTCTGTGGATCGCTCCATGGGTATGGGTTTGATCATCGAGAACGGTCAGCCAGCCACCAACAAAAAGGCCGTCGCCGTGAGTTTCACCGGCAATGATCTTTCTTCGATGACCCAAATGCGTCTGGCGACGACTTCCAATATGGACGCCGCTGCAGTCCCATGGCAGCCCTACAGCAGCAATACATTCTTTGATTTTGGCAGCGACTGGGCCAGCGACGGAAGCAAAGATGGTTTAAAATTTATCTATGCAGAGGTTCGGCAAAATCCGAGTGCTCCGTCGGTGGCACTTCAAGGCAATATCGGCTTAGACACTGTATTTCCAACCATCGCCGGCGACGGCATCCTTGCCACGGGAATTCAAGGACAACACTTCGTCAAAGGCCAAAGTGTTGCACTGAATTGGCACTACGGGGACCAGCCCGCTGGTCCGAATAATTACAGTTCCGGCATTGATCCGCGCGGTTTTAAAATTGGTTATACGCGCACCGCTGACTGTGGCGGGGATGTGACCTGGTTAGGCGACTGGCAGGCCGCATTTTCTTCGATGAACAATTTTGTTTGGCCAGCGGCTTTGCCCAGTGACACATTTTATGTTTGCATGTTGATCAAAGACGTAGCCGGTAACACCACCACTATGCAGTCACAGCCATTGGCCAGCGTTTGGTCGGTACTGGCTGGTGACAACAATCAAGGAAATGGCGGCGGCGTCGGAGCGCCCAACGTTCGTTTCAAACAGCCATCAGGGTTGGTCAGCGATTCCAAGGGTAATATCTTCGTGATCGATCGCCAGTTCAATGTGATCCGCGAAATCAGTTCTGACACGCGCACCATCACCACTTACGCTGGCAACGGACACTCAGGCGCTGTGGTGAGCGGAAATGCTCTGCAGACCGCACTTGGAAACAATCAGGCTTACGCCATGGCCACGGATTCAAAAGATCGATTGTACTTCGGAGCCGACAACACCATCTATCGAGTGACGAAAGACCCCAGAACTGGTGTCAACTCGATTGGCAAAATTGCAGCTCTCAACAACATCGCGTCGTTCACTGTGCGCAAAACGGCAACTAGCGAAAGTTTACTCATTCACGGGATTTCGACTCTGAATCCGAACCAGGCTTCGAGCAACGCCTATCTCTACGAAGTTCCCATGTCCGTGATCGATGCGCTGAGTGCTCCTTTGTCGCTTCAAGATTTGAAGTCGCATTATATTCTTGCCGGTAATGGCGTGAACCCATTGACTTCTTTCAAAGTCCCCGCGACTCAGGTACTGACCAATCATGATGGCACCGATCCCAAATTTTCCGTGGGTGAACCTGGCGCTATCACCACCGGACCGAGCGGCGAAATTTATTTGGCGACTTGGACCGATGGACACGGGGAAGGATGGGGCAGTCATACCTTGCGCCGACTGACCTACCAATCCGACGGATCACTTCTGCAAGAGCTTCTTAGTAACGCGGCCAATTGGGTCACCCAACTATCTTATTTTTCTAACCCCGTCAGCGGAGACAAATTTCTTCTGGTCGGCGGTTACGGTGGCTTCGTTGAGGTGGATCTTCGCAGTCCCACGTTCACCTTAACTACACCGCTGACACAATTCGTGGGCCAGCAAGCCCAAGGTGTGCTCACGGTGAAGTCTTTGGTGCCGGGCGGTGCCCCGTCTATCTATATCAGCGGATCCACTCTATCTAATATCTCCCATTTTGATGCTCACTTTGGGCTTATTGAAACTTTGGGACGTTCGATCTACAATGAGATCGAACCCGTAGCCACCCTGGCGATGATCGGCCAGCCCGAGGGGCTCACTCAAGATTCCCATGGCAACACTTACTTTTTTGACTCTGAAAATAGCGTGGTTCGTGAAGTGACCTCGACAGGCACCGTACGCCGAGTGGCCGGTGTCGGCGGAGCTATGGTCAGCCAGATCAACAATAACGTCAGCGTGAACGATGCCCGATTTTCTGGCCTCAGCGCTTTTGCCGGAGGATACTTTTACAATCTGGTGAAGGATTTTGAGGGTGGAGTGAAAATGCTTTACCTATCTTCGGGGGCCTCTGGACATATTGACCGGATTGATCTCAATGCCGGGATCGTCAGTACGATTTCAGGAACTGGCGGAACTCGCAACGGACCATTTAATTGGGCCACTGGCGGCATGACCATCGCCAGTAATTCTCACGATCTGCTGATCAATCGCTATTGTCCCTACGCCGCAGGTGACTGTGGCGGCTCTTACGAATTCACCGGACTTCTGAGCACACTCAGTTTAGCCAACCCGTCAGCAGGTGAAACCAGAGTGGTGAGCAACCTGGCCAACGCCGTGGATTATTTTACTGGAGGGACTTCCGTGCCCACCGGTACCCAAGCCTTAAATATGCCCGACTATACCAACCCCACCTTAAGAGTGGATAGCGTCGGAAATTCTTTCTTTTCGTACCACGGTCTTTATATGTCTGCATTGGATGCCAATGGAAACGCGGGCCCCATTGTCAATATCCCAGTCGACCACGGCAATAGTTTTGGCATGACCAGCTTTGAAGTGATTGAAGACGGAACGGACCGAGTTTTTATCTATGCCGCGGCTGAAAAACTGTGGACATTCCGAGTGCCACTGGCGCAGCTATCGGCTCTTCCAGTCATCACCTCGCAGCCGCTGTGTCTACCGGCCACTTTTCTGAATCAAGTTCGGGCGTTGTCCTTGGCTGCAGATGGAAATCTGCTGATTTCGGATTCAGGCAATGGACGAATTCTAGAGTACTTCATCCGCGACGCAAAAGGTGCGCTGGCCCTGCCACTCAAGTCCTGCGACCCTTGATGTTGGGGCGGATGTAGCTCAGCTATCTGTCCTCAAAGTCCGCCGGCGCTGCAACACGTTGATCGGCGGTTAGGCTGTTGACAACAAAATGTCCTCATTGGAACGTGGGAAACCCGCAGCCAATGGAGGTTCCATGTTGTCTAAGAAGTTTGTGTCGTCTTCTTTTGCGTTATTTTTTGTGGTCATCTTAAGTGTGTCCGCACTGGCTGATCTGCCCCAAGGGTCTTGTGGCGATGCTCAAAAAACACAAACCACCACCACTCAGACGGCCGTGATCAATGGCGTCAGCCTGGCTTACCAGGCGACCACTGGCTTCATCGAAGTCACGGCCGCCGACAATAGCTCGAAGGCTTGTGTGTTTTACACTTCCTATACGGTCAACTCTCAAAACAGCCAACGTCCGATCACATTTGCATTCAATGGCGGACCGGGATCGGCGTCTCTGTGGCTGCACATGGGTTTTATGGCTCCGCTTCGTGTGGACATGGGAGCGGATGGGCTGACTCCCCCAGCATCACTGGACTTGATCACCAATGATTATTCGCCTTTGGACGTTACAGACATCGTTATGATTGATCCCGTGGCCACCGGTTTTAGTCACACGGAATCTGGCGCTAACACTCCATTTTTTGGAGTCAAAAATGATTACACCTCTGTCGGCGCCTTTGTGCAAAATTACCTGAGCTTGAACGACCGCTGGTTGTCGCCGAAATTCATCCTTGGTGAAAGCTATGGTGGCATTCGCGGAAATCTTTTGGTGAACTACTTGCAAAGCAGTTTGAATATTCCGATCGATGGTTTGATTTTGATTTCACCAGCGGTGTCCGATCTTTCTTTTTTCGAGTCTGCTGCTGACAACTTGGTTCCCTACTGGACTTTCCTACCCAGTTTCGCCACCACGGCTTGGTTCCATGGCAAGATTGGCGCCCAATACAAATCCCTGGTGGCCTCGCAAGTCTTTGTGAAGGCCCAGGCCTTTGCTGAAAATCGCTATCGTCCCGCACTAGAAATGGGAAGCCTCATCGACAATGCGGAGTTCAACTCTGTCGCCCAAGAATTGTCCGATTGGACCGGTCTGCCGGTCTCGCAAATCATGAACCTGAATCTGCGGATCACTGATGGGAATATGTTCAGCGGACTTCTGGCCGACAGCCAGATGACCATCGGTCGCTTCGACAGCCGCTTCCGTTCCTTAAATCTGACTCACGGTGGATCGGGCGATCCTAGCGATAACGCCACTGGAATTCGTTATGTGCCCGCAATCAACCAATATCTTCGTGTGAATCTGGGATTCAAAACGACTTCGCCTTACGCTGAATTTGCAACCATCCAAGATTGGCCCATTTCACAGAGCGATGGCATCGACACCATGGTGCAACTGTCGGATGCCATGGTGGTCAATCCCCGCCTGCGAGTGTTGGTCGCCAGCGGATATTTTGATCTGGCTTGCCCCATGGGAACCGTCGACTACGAGATCGAGCAAATGCCTCATGGAAAAATTCTTTCGTCGCGAATTTCTCACACGAGATATCCGAGCGGTCACATGTTGTATTTGAATCCACCGGTACTGGCACAGCTTAAGAGCGACGTAGCTGGCTTTATACAAAAATACTGACGCGAGGATTCGCAGGGCCTAGAGCGCGATCATTGCTCGGGCACGAAATCATGGCACTGTGGACTTTCCCCCGGCCTGCATGGGCGTAAATCGCCAGGGCGTGTCCTTCCGGGGCCCGTGGAATGATCCAACGGAGCACAATAGGTGGGAGGATTGGGACCCGTCCACCCTACAACGGAACATAGATAATGATTCCCGTAGCTGTCGCAGGGATTTTGGGAATAACCACAACTGGTAAAAGCCGCGTGGGATACAAGCGAGTATCCCACAACGATGGAAAGAATTAGATATTTAGATCCCATGAAGATCCCCAGCTACTAGCTCGCAGGCTCCTGTTTCAATGGTGGCATAACTGCCGGGAAAATCACCGAACGGCGCCTCTAGGGCAAAAGAATTTGCCATCGCAAAACCGCTGGCCCCAGGAAAGAACCCAACTGTAAATTGGAGGCCACTTCTTTCCTCATCAAACATCAGAATGGAGCCAAACCCTGCCACATGAGGTTTGGCCTCATTGGCTGACATTTTCTTCGACACCTTGCCTAGGCGAAAACTAATTCCAACAGCATTTGGGTGAGTGCCAGGAGAAAGTTCCCCTTCGTTATCAAACACCAGTTCCGCATTTTGAGAGCTGCACTTGTATCTGAATGTCTTCGGAATCTGCGCTTGAACGTTCACTCCGAAGAGCAATACCGCCAAACCCATTTTTTTGAATGTAATTATTTGTTTCATGATTCAACTCCTTTTCACAATTGGTTACAAAGACCGGCGCCCGCCAACAACGGAAGCTCGTGCATCGGTGGGATATGGGTGACGTTCTG
>Ga0206924_1004_pt1 | contig 97694 bp, 103 predicted proteins | sample Alteio_BWOrgHeat_61_FD_152947 | JGI IMG/M metagenome (GOLD analysis project Ga0206924, IMG submission 152947) | Enriched cells from forest soil in Barre Woods Harvard Forest LTER site, Petersham, Massachusetts, United States -... | ecosystem: Environmental > Terrestrial > Soil > Temperate forest >...
TCAAGTGAGTGGACGCTCTGGCCGTCACGTCAAAGCCGGTGATGATCCGGGTGAAGTGATCGTGCAAACATACAACCCAAGCCATCCCAGCCTGGTGTTTGCCCAACAACATGATTTTGTGGGTTTCGCGCAGCAAGAACTAGGGCACCGAAGTGGGCTGCTTTACCCACCTTTTGGGCGATTGATTTCGTTACGTCTGCAGGGCATCGATCTAGAAAAAGTCCAGCAGGCTTCGAGTCAGCTGGCGCAAATGGCCTCAAGTCTCAAGGAGAAATTTCCCAGCTATGCCAAAATTGAGGTCCTGGGGCCGGCCCAAGCCCCTCTCAGTCGGGTGCGTGGCAAGTATCGCTATCACCTGCTGCTCAAAGGTCCGGAAATGCGAGAACTCAATAAGCTCTGCCGGCATCTTTTGAGCAACGAGGACGCCTTCCCAAGTGGAGTTCGCATCACGTCTGATGTTGACCCGTTGAATCTTCTTTAACAAAATAAAAAGATATGAGCGAAATGGCCTGTCCTCGCTGCGGTAACACCGTCGCCGAGCTTCAAAATATAGATCCCGCATTGGCAGAAAAAATTGCTAAAGCCGGAAACTCCGAGGTTTTGCCGGGGCAAGTTTGTCTCAATTGCTTCACTCAATTGGCAGGCTCTATTGCCCGTGGTTCAGTGCTGCACGCTCGTGAAAAAGCCAAAGAGCAAAGAAAATTAATGCTGTGGAAAAGTCGCGTTGGTCTGATCAAGAATGCCCGCGTGCACATGAACAACAAGGCGTTCTCGGACGCGGCTGTTCAGTACGAAAAATACATCAAAGTCTTAGAAGTGGTCTTTGACGTGAAGCCTGGTGGGCTTACTCCAGAGCAGTTCAAAGAGTCGGCGCGCACCCAAGAACTCACCGTGGTCGCCGGTGTTTACTGGGACCTTTTGCGCATCTATGACACCAGCGAAAATTACGGAGAGCGCATGCGGGTCGCCGCCAACAAACTGGGCCTCTTCCTTCGCTACACCCCGGTGTTTCCCGACATCACTCGCAAGGCTGAGGCCTTTGTGAAAACGGCAAAAAATCCCGCCGTCGTTAGAACATTTCTTAAAGCGGCCAATGAGTCCAAGGGACGATGCTTTATCGCCACCGCTGCGTTCTCCTCTTACGCGGCACCCGAAGTGGTGATGCTGCAAGAGTGGCGTGACAGAGTCCTGCTGCAATCCAAGGCTGGTCGGGCCTTTGTGCAATTCTATTACGCATTTTCGCCCCCGGTGGCGCGAGTGATCGATTCCATGCCTTTCCTAAAGGCACCGGTGAGGGCCTTCCTGCGACTCTTGATCAATCGCGCTGTCCGTCATTGAGCTTTCTCTTGCCATAAAGTCTAGGCCTTGGAACTCTTTTCCTATGAACATCCATCCAAAAAAATCCGCGCAGCACATTTATGATTATGTAGTGATCGGTTCTGGCTTAAATGGTCTTTTGATCACCTCAGCCCTATCAAGGGTCACATCGAATGTTCTTCTACTGGAAGCTGCAGAGACTCACGGCGGTGCCAACCAAAATCAAATTTCACTGGTGGGTGCGGCCAACAACGGGTTTCGTTTTTTCCCGGACAGCGAGCTTTCGCGAAAATCTTTGGATTTTTTATCGCAGCTGTTGCCGCAACCAGTAGGTGCAGAATCCGTTGAAAATCTGGCCCTCACATATGAAGCCGGGGGCCTGCGTCCCTTCGTCGGTTTTGGCGACACGCCCCCTTCATTTTACGAAGAGTTTTCCTACTTTCTTTCACCTCGACGATTGAATCTCAGCTCGCAACCCTATGAATGGACACAGTGGCTTTTTGAAAACTCGAACGCCGACTTCATGCCCAAATCTTACGTCACCAAGTTCATCGAAGAAGACGGACAAATCACCCGAGCCCTGGTCAACGGCCAGAAAACGGTTTTGGGGCGCAATTTTATTTATTGCGGGCCCACTCAAAGTCTGTCGGTGCTACTTCCGGAAGCGGCGCTATCGCCCCGAGCTCGGCAAAAACTTTCTAAAGCGAAATTTTGGACGGCGATTTGCCTGGATCTAGTTCACTCACAAGCCACTGGAGAGCCCGGAAGACTTCACGTGCTCAATGGCACCACTCAAGATGATCAAGGTCCTTGCGTCGGCCAATTCTTCGTTCCCGCGGAAGCCTCCGGCTTGCAGCTTTCCCAATGGGTTTCTTTCATCGATAACGAGGCCGCTGAAGACGCCGAACAAGTCGGACTTACACTGAAAAAAATCAAACGACAAATCAAGCGCGCCTTTCCCACAGCCTTAGAAAACTTGCAATCCGAACGGATTTTTGTCGCGGCCTCCATCGGTGGTGACGGCGAGCTCAAACTGAACGCCAATCAATCGATTTCCACCCTGCCGAATTTTTGGGTCGCCAGTGGAACACTTTCGCCACAAAAAAATCTGTTGGGATGTTTGCAACAGGCTGAGCTGGTTTGCAGCGCCCTGGGATTTCACCCAGCTGTCGCGGCTTCTAACGAAGTGGCCCTCACCACTCCCGAATCGTCCATGAGTCTCTAGGGTTTACAGCCCGCCGACCTTGGACGAAACTCTTAAGCCCTCGAATTCAGATCAGATTCCAGATCAAAAGCAATGTGTAAATCACCTGTAAAGCCAGCAAAAAAATTTTCAACTGACTCTCAAGTTTTCTCCATTTCTTCCGAATAGTCCTATGACTGGTTGTTGTCATAGGTACCTCCTCTGTGATTGAGAGGATGGTTCCGTTCCAAAGGGGGTGGTGAAAGCCATCCCTTTTGTTTTCAAGAATGGTGCCGGCTTGTCTGTGTGTTTTGGTGGCCGGCCAAGATACCGGCGTTCGAATTTCGTCTAGAGATTTTTTTCTAAGATCACAAATTTCAGATCATCGCGCTTCGGCTGACCAAAACGAATGTTTCCGTAAGGAAAATCTTCGCTTCGCCAAGTGTTCTTGTAGCCACGGCGCTCGTACCATTCGATCAGCTCCTGGCGAATGGAGATGACCGTCATTTCCATTTTTTTGGATCGCCATTGTTCCCGCGCGAAATTTTCCCCTGCTGCCAGAATTTTTTTTCCGAGTCCGTTGGCCTGCTGATCGGGCTTCACCGTCAACATGCCCAAATACGCCAGGTCTTGGCTTTTATTTTTCAGAAAAACACAGCCGAGCAAATCCTTACTTCGTGACTCTGCCAATAAAATGAATTGCTGGTCGCCCAACATCTCGCTCAAAGATTCTGCATCGGTGCGCTGCCCGTCCAGGAGATCGGCCTCAGTGGTCCATCCCTGACGGCTGACATCACCCCTGTAGGCGGAGTTCACTAGACGTGACAATTGGAGTAGGTCCGACTTCTCTGCCGGTCTTAACTGGATCTCTTCAAACATCAGAAGGTTCTAACAAAACCCGCTTAAAAATGCACCTTCAGCCACAATCACATTTTTTGATATCACCTCAAACCATTGATTTTAATTATATTTATGTAAATTCGAAGACGCATTTCCCACCCCCCTTCGCGCCCGAGAATCCCAAGATACTCTTGGACATCGCATAACTCGCGTGATAATTCCATCAGACTTAAATACGCACCCCGTGGACAAACCACTGGTCCGTCGTTCACAAAACGACGGTGAGAACTTGGATTTAGCAAAAATTCGAGTCTGTCCTGGGGGAGGCTTAACCAGAAAGGAACAATGCACATGGCACAAGTTACCATGAAGGAAATGCTCGACGCTGGAGTACATTTCGGACACCAAACACAGCGATGGAACCCTAAGATGAAACCTTACGTGTACTCAGCACGCGGAGGTATCCACATCATCGACCTACAGAAAACTGTCGGAATGGCCAACAAAGCAGCAGACTTCGTAAAGACAGTCGCAGCTCAAGGCGGACGATTGATTTTTGTCGGCACAAAAAAACAGGCTGTAGAGCCCATCTTGGAAGCAGCTCAACGTTGCGGCCAATACCACGTCACAAAACGTTGGTTGGGTGGAATGCTGACAAATTTCGAGACTATTAAGGCCTCGATCGATCGTCTTCGTCGCATTGATCAAATGCGCGAAAAAAATGAGCTCGAGTTCTTCACTAAAAAAGAACGCGCAAAAAATCGAAAAAGAATACATCCGTTTGTCTGAGTATCTCAGCGGTATCCGCGACATGAAAGACGCACCGTCCGCCATGTTCGTTGTTGATTTGCCGAAAGAGCACATTGCCGTTGCTGAAGCCCGACGTTTGGGTATTCCAGTGGTAGCGATTGCTGACACTAACTCTGATCCTGAGTTGATCGAATACCCAATCCCAGGCAACGACGATGCGATTCGCTCCATCAAGTTGTTCTCGAACTTGGTCGCTGATTCTTTCATCGAAGGTGCTAAAGAATATCAAGCCACACTCCGCACACAAACGGACAAAGCTTCTGATATGGAACAAGAGCAAAAAGACGCAGCCCCTGCGCAGGCCCGTGGACGTGGTCCAAAACCTGCCGGCAAAGGCGCTCCTGCTGCGGTGCCAGAGAAAAAAGAATCTTCGGGACCTACAGTGGTTAAAGCCAATAAAGCTCGCAAACTGGTTGCTGCTGGTCTGGCTGAAAAAATCGAAATCGAAGCTGAACTTGAAGAGGGCAGCAAAGTAGAAACTACTGAGGAGTAATTCATGTCTGTCACAGCTTCAATGGTTCGCGACCTTCGCGAAAAAACAAGCGCAGGAATGTTGGATTGCAAGAAAGCCTTAGAAGAAACTAGTGGGGACATGGAAGCTGCCATCGAGTGGCTTCGCAAAAAAGGTCTCTCTTCTGCAGCTAAGAAATCAGACCGACTGGCTTCTGAGGGCGCGGTCGTTGCTTTCGTGAACAACGGAAAAACGGGCGTTCTTCTTGAGGTAAACTCAGAGACTGATTTCGTCGCTAAGAATGATCTTTTCAAAGCTTTCATCGCTGATGCAGTGAAACTGGTTGGCACGACCACACCGGCTCCGTCCGATGTGGATGCGCTGATGAAATTACAGTTGGGTGGTATGGACGTCGCGGAGGCCTTGAAAAATGCCATCGCTAAAATTGGTGAAAACATCGTTTTACGACGTTTTTCCCGATACGATGCTCCCACGGGCTATGTTCACAGCTACATTCACGGTGATGGAAAAATTGGTGTCCTGGTAGAGCTAACCACAGCGAAACCTGACGACAATGCTAAAACTTTCGCCAATGATGTATGCTTGCACGTTGCGGCCATGAATCCTTTGGCTCTGTCACAAGACGCAATTCCTGCGGATGTGGTCGCTAAAGAAAAAGAAATCATGAAAGCAAAAAACCTCGAACAGGGTAAAAAACCAGAGATGATCGATAAAATCGTCGAAGGCCAAATCCGTAAGTTCTTGGCAGAGAGTGCTCTTTTAGAGCAAGCTTTTGTGAAAAATCCAGATCTTAAAGTGAAAGACTACATGACAGAAATGGCGAAGAAGTCTGGCGACAACTATGTCATCAAACGTTTTGTGCGTTTCGAATTGGGTGAGGGTTTGCAAAAACGCTCGAACAATTTTGCTGAAGAAGTGGCTGCTCAAACTAAGGGTCATTAAACAGAGGAAACATCATTGAAATCTCCCGTCTACAAACGAGTATTGCTAAAATTAAGTGGAGAGGCCCTTGGTGGTAAGCCGGGCACTGGTATCAGTACCAGTGCCATTCAGCAATTTGCTAAAGACGTCGCAGAAGCTCATCAAACCGGAGTGCAAATCGGCATCGTCATCGGTGGAGGAAACATCTTCCGTGGTGTCGCGGCCTCGGCTGAAGGTATGGACCGCGCCAGTGCGGACTACATGGGAATGCTGGCCACCTGTATTAATTCTTTAGCTCTACAAGATGCCCTAGAGAAAGCCAACGTGCCAACGCGAGTCCAAACGGCGATCGAAATGCATCAAATTGCAGAGCCCTACATCCGTCGTCGCGCCATTCGCCACCTTGAAAAAGGTCGTGTGGTGATCTTCGGAGCAGGAACTGGAAATCCATATTTCACAACAGACACGGCGGCAGCCTTAAGAGCCATGGAAATCAACGCTGAGGTTTTGATGAAGGCCACGAAAGTGGACGGCATCTATGACAAAGATCCGGTTAAATATCCTGATGCTAAAAAGTTTGATAAAATTAGCTATCTTGAGGTTTTGAATAAAGGCCTGAAGATTATGGATATGACAGCAGTCAGCCTTTGCATGGACAACAAATTGCCCATTTTAAATTTTGATTTGAATACCCCAGGTAATATCGCGCGTGCTATTCGCGGCGAATCCATTGGTACACTCGTCCAATAACTAGGAGTCAATTATGCTCGGAGATCTCAAAAAGAAAACCCAAGATCGAATGGAAAAGGCCCTACAAGCACTGCAGGGAGAGCTGAAAAAAATCCGTACTGGCCGTGCCCAGGTTTCGATGTTGGATGGAATTAAAGTGAACTACTACGGAACTGCGACTCCCTTAAGTCAGGTTTCTGCAATTTCTTGCCCTGATGCCAAGTCATTTCTGATTGCACCGTGGGAGCCTTCAGTTCTTAAAGAGATCGAGCAATCAATCGTTAAAAGTGAGCTGGGAATGGCCCCCATTAATGATGGCAAAGTCATTCGCCTGCGAGTTCCAGATTTGACGGAAGATCGTCGTAAAGATCTAGTGAAACAGACCAAAAAAATCGTTGAAGACGCACGCGTGGCCATTCGCATGGCCCGCCGGGACGCCAACGAAGATGTCAAAAAGGCACTCAAAGACAAAACCGTCAGTGAGGATGAGGGCAAGAAGCACGAAACTGATGTGCAAAAAATGACGGATGATTACATCAAAAAAGTAGATTCTATGGCCGATGAAAAAGAGAAAAGCATTCTCACTATCTGATTGATGACAAAACCTAAACACGTCGGAATTATTATGGATGGAAACGGACGCTGGGCGCAGCTGCGCGGGCGTCCACGCACCTTTGGACATATCAAGGGTGCACGAGTGGCGAAGAAAGTGATTTCGGCCTGTGCAGAAATGGGGATAGAGAACCTCACTCTTTATGCGTTCAGTACCGAAAATTGGTTGCGGCCAGAGCAAGAGGTTGCTTTTTTGATGCGACTTCTTGGACGATACTTGAAAAGAGAGACTGAAAATCTATTGGCGGAAAATATTCGGTTTTCAGTGATTGGCAATGTGGCCAGCCTTCCCAAAGAGATGCGCACGGTCGTTCAAGACACTATTTCAGCCACTCAGCATTGCACCGGTATGCGACTGATTTTTGCCCTCAGTTATGGGTCCCGACAAGAAATTGTAGCAACGACGAAAGCACTGGCGCTCAAAGTACAAAACGGTGAGCTTGAGGTATCCGATATTGACGAGTCCTTATTTTCGATGAATCTGTCCACCCATCCGGCTCCGGATTTGGATTTAATGATTCGAACTAGTGGCGAACAGCGTGTTTCCAATTTTTTGTTGTGGCAAAGTGCCTACAGCGAACTCTATTTCACCAGAACCCTTTGGCCCGATTTCAACCGAACCGAGCTTGAACAGATCTTTGCTTACTTCTTGTCCCGCGAACGACGCTTTGGCCAAGTGACAGAACAATATGAACAGCCTTCCCATTAGGGCCCTTTCCGCAGCGGTCGCTATTGCGCTGATGATCGGTCTCTATTATTTTTTTGGACTTTCTGGAATGCACGTCGTGGTTTTTTCCGTCGTTATTCTTGGTGGACGCGAGCTGATCAAGATTCTATTTCTGCCCGAAGATAGCCGACTGGATCGGGTTTTGTTCTATTTCTCAGTGGTATTAATTTATATTTTTTCTGTTCGCTTCTTTGAACGCATGGCAGTTATTTTTGTCGCCATTTCAATTCTGTATTTTTCTTTGAATCTGTGGCGACACCGGTCCGAAAATAATCCGGTTCTTATTTCTAGCAGGAACGCGCGAAGTCTGATGGGATTTTTTTATCTTGGGCTGTTGCCTGTCTTCGCTGACCGCTTGCTAGTGTTAGAGCAGGGGATCGTTTGGTTTGTGGTTTTGCTGGCCGTTGTTCTAACTGGTGATACCTTTGCTTACATTGCCGGCGTGAGCTTTGGAAAACATAAAATCATGCCCAACATCAGCCCTAAAAAATCTGTAGAAGGTTCGCTGGGGGGATTGCTGGGGTCAGCCACAGCGGCGCTGATTGCTTCTAGTTTTCTTCCCCAGGTCCCCCCTTATTTTTTGGTGCTGATGGGTCTTTGCGTTGGAATGATTGGTCAGTTCGGAGACTTCTTTGAATCACTTTTAAAACGTGTCGCCGATGTGAAGGATTCTGGCTCTATCATGCCGGGTCATGGCGGCTTGCTGGATCGTCTGGACGGAATTTTATTCGCCGCTCCCTTTGTTTATCTGACGGCCTCTCTTTGGTCTGGTCTATAGACAATCCCTTGTCCTGACTCTGACGTCTGTTTAGACTGAGGTCATATGGATATAATTGTCAGCAAACTGCAATCGATTGTTTCAGCTTTTGGCCCGTTCGTAATTCTATTGGGCTTCTTGATCTTTGTTCACGAGCTAGGTCACTTCTTGGTCGCCAAATGGTGCGGAGTTCGCGTCGAAGTATTCTCTTTGGGCTTTGGCAAAAAACTTTTTCAGTACAAAAGAGGCGACACCACCTATTGCATCGCCATGATTCCCCTGGGCGGATATGTAAAAATGTTCGGTGACGAGCTGGGCTCCCAAATCGCAGAGAACGATCGCCAGTTTTCGTTCACCCATAAAAAACTGTATCAAAGGTTTGCGGTCGTTCTAGCTGGGCCACTGATGAATTTCTTTTTCGCGATTCTTATATTCATGGTCGTCGCCCTGATCGGCGAGGAAGTTCGTCGCCCAGTTTTGGGTGACATTGCCGAAGGCTCGGCCGCTTATAGCGCCGGTTTTCGCTCTGGCGATGAAGTCCTTTCGGTTGATCAGCATCCGGTAAAAACCTGGGATCAGTTTCAAGATCAAATGGACGGAGTGGTCAATTCAAAGTCTTCATTCACGGTGAAGCGTTCGGGATCTGAACAAACCATCGACATTCAAGCCACTCCCAATCTCAAAGCCAACGATAACCTTCTGAGTTTGCATCAGTACATCGGCGGAGTGGAAGGCCTGTCCCTCTCTGCTAGAGCGGCTTTCATCGGTGTGGTGCATGACTCTCAAGCGCAAAAGCTGGGGCTAGTCACCGGAGATCGCATCATCAGTGTGAATGCTCAGCCGGTGAATCATTTTCGCGAGTTAGAAAATCTGATTTTAGTTCAACAGGGAAAATCGGTGGTCTTTGAGGTCGAGCGCGACGCCGACAAGGAGCCAAAGACTCTCAAAGTTTCGGGATCAGTTGAGGCTATCTCTAGTTTGTCATCTTTCGGGATTGAGTCTCCGGATCTTTACTTAGCCAAAATTGTTGAGAAAAGTCCGGCCGCTGTGGCAGGACTCTTACCCGGCGACAAAATTATCCGTATCAACACCAGCGAACCTAAAAAATGGGAAGATGTGCTCAACAACGTCAAAGGTTACGCTGGTAACGGGCCGGTGCAGTTCACCATCCTTCGTCAGGGACAGGAAAAATCATTTGAAATTGTTCCGACCTTGCAAAGCCATATGAATTCCCAGGGCGGTGAGGACAAACGTTTCACCATCGGAATTATGCCGTGGATCCAAGATGCACCACCCGCCATGATGCTGATGAAATCCGATGGCGTCATCGAAGCTCTGCAGCGGGGCTGGAAAAAAACTTACGAGGTCACTGGCATGACGCTTTTGAGTTTCGTACGTCTGATTCAAGGGTCTATCTCTCCGAAAAATCTGGGTGGTGTGCTTTCCATTGGGCAAGCAGCCAGCGAGACTTTTAAAATTGGTCTGAATCACTTTCTGCAATTGATGGCGGTGATCTCTGTGAATCTTTTTGTCATCAATCTGTTTCCCGTACCAGTATTGGATGGGGGACATCTGCTGTTTTATGTGATCGAAGGACTGCGTGGCGCACCCTTAAGCATGAGAAAAATGGAAATTGCCCAGCAGGTCGGACTTGTCGTACTGATGAGCTTAATGGCGTTCTCTTTGTTCAACGATGTGACCCGAATACTTGGGTTTTAGCGATGCTGGTTCTAGCCATCGAATGCAGCACGAAAGTGGCGTCGGTGGCTTTGGCTGAAGGCCACCAAGTCCTTGGCGAACTCAGCAATGATCAGCCCAAATCCCACAGTGAGTTCCTAAATCCCGCCATCGCCAATTTGTTCATACAGAGCCAGCGAAAAATTTCTGAAGTTGGTCTGGTGGCCGTGGATCCTGGCCCCGGAAGTTTCACCGGCGCGCGCGTTGCCGTAAGTGTCGCGCGAACCATTGCCTTTATACAAAAGTGTCCCGTTTTTACGCTCCCGTCACTGCACTTACTTCACGCACAGACGACCGGTGATTGTCTCGCTTTGATCAACGCCTATAAAAATATGTTGTTCGTGTCACTGCGCCAGAAGGATCGCGCTGCGACCCCAGCAGAAGTCATTCCTGTCGATGGTCTAGAGACCTATTTGTCTCAACTTGGAATGAAAAATCCTGTTCGCTGTGTCGGTGATGGCTATGATGCTTATGCCAGTGAGTTTTCCTCGACGCTTAAGACTAAATTATTTCGTGATACGGCTCTTGCCGACCATCCGTCAGCATCCCTTTTGGCTGTTTTAGCACAAAAATCCGGAACCCAGACCTTGGACTGGAAATCGGTGATTCCCCTTTATCTTCGCAGCTCTGCCGCCGAAGAGAATCTGAAGCTGAAATAAATTCGGGGATTCAAAATGAGCGCAAAAATTTTCGCAGTGGGAGCCGGAAAAGGCGGAGTGGGAAAAACTTTTATTTCCTCAAGCCTGGCTATCACCTTAGCGAAACTTCATCACTCGGTGCTGTTGGTTGATTTCGATCTTGCTGGCGCCAATGTTCACACCAATTTGGGAATGGAACCTCAGAAAACTTCGATTCAATCTTTCCTGAACGGCGAGGCGGATCTGGTGAACTTGTCACAGCCGACCTCCATCCCGAAGCTTTCGATGATCCAAGGTGTTTGGCAAGAGTGGGAACAAACTCCGTGCCGCCGCGGACAGGGTCTGCAGTTGGTTCAGGAAATCCGCAAGTTGCCTTTTGACTTTGTCGTTATTGACCTAGGCCCCGGCGCCACCGCCACTAACTTAGAAATATTCTCTAGCGCCGACGAAAAAATTCTGGTCACCAATGCCGAGCCCACTTCCGTCGAAAAATCCTACCGTTTTTTTGAGGCTTGGATTCTCAAGCAAGTTTCAGAAAACACGACGCCCGACGCGTACGAAAAAATAAAAAAAGCGGTGCAAGAATTTCGCGCTCAGAAACAACAAGGACTTTTCTCTTTTAGAAAATATTTAAATTCGACGGCGAACGTGTCCTTCGATCATTTTGATCAAATGCTTTCTCATCCCATTCGCTTAGTGGTGAACAGCTGTCGCAGTCATCAGGACCAAGATCTAGGTTACTCAGTGAAGAGTGTGTGCAGCAAATATTTCGATCTTGGAATCGACTACTCTGGATGCGTCGACTATGACAATGCGGTGTGGCACTCGATCCGTAACAAAGAGCCCTTCCTTATTGCGAAGCCATTTACAAAATTGTCCGGACAATTTCTTGCACTCGCAAAACACTTAAGCCCCTCGGAAAACCATGTCATCGGCATCAAGGCCGTGATATAAATCTTCTATGGATACGAGTGAGCGTTATAATTATTACGATATTTTGGAGATCAATTGCCATTGCCCACAGCACGAGGTCACCACAGCCTACGAGCGTTCGAAGCTGACCTATTCAGGCGAAAATCCGGCCATCTACACGATGTTCAACGAAAGCGAAGCTCGCGAGTTACTGAAAATGGTGGAAGAGGCTTACTCTGTCTTGGGAAATAAAACTCTGCGGGCTCTGTACGACGAAAAAATTGGGCAGAAACGCCCAATTGCGGATTTAAGTTTTGAATCGCTTCAAACCGAAAGCAAAACGGTCTTCAGCACACTGCCAAAAAAGCCAAGCAATGATCGGGCTCAGTTTGTCGCGGACAAAGCCATAGAAGATGAATTCAGCGCCACCACTCATTGGGACGGTACGATGCTAAAAAAAGCGCGTGAGTATCGCAAGCTTTCGCATGATGCCTTAAGCAACATCACCAAAATCAGTGTTTATTACGTGAAGGCCCTGGAAGAGTGCGATCCTAAAAATCTTCCCGCCGCAGTTTACGTTCGTGGCTATGTTTCCCAAGTGGCCAAAGTGCTCGCTTTGGACGAGAAAAAAGTCTGTGACTCTTACATGAAAATCTTCAAATCCAATCTTGAAAAGAAATAATCCAGCCAGACTCATTGCGATCACGCCACAGATGATCGGTCTTAGGCTCGATAAAGCGCTCAGTTTTATTCCCGAAATTCACAGTCGCTCGAGGGCCGAATATTTGATCGGACAAGCGCGAGTGCAGGTGAACACCAAGCTGGTTAAGGCCTCTCATAAAGTTATGGCCTCTGACGAAATATTGGTGGAATTTCCAGAACCAGAATCCAGCGAGCTCAAGCCGCTACCGCTGGCTCTCGACATTCTGTTTGAGGACGACGATCTGATTGTTTTGAACAAACCTTCAGGACTTGTCGTGCATCCAGCGGCGGGCCACCAGCAGGACACACTGGTGAATGCGCTGATTCATCACACCAGTGATCTATCCATGAAGTTCGGAGAGAATCGCCCCGGAATTGTCCACCGCTTGGACCGCGACACCAGTGGCATCTTGGTCATCGCCAAAAACGACTTCGCTCACGAAGGCTTGGCCCAGCAATTTCGTAACAAAACCAATCATCGGGTTTATTTTGCCGTTGGCTTAGGAATTCCGGGTGTCTCTTCTGGAGTTGTTCAAAGTTTTTTAGCCAGGCATCCGACCGATCGAAAAAAATATTCTTCGGTTTTGGACCCAAATCGTCGGATTATTCGCGATCAGAAGCTGGCCCCCGCTTTTGGTAAGTGGGCCGTGACTCATTACCAAGTGCTAAAAACCAATCCCGCGGGCCTTAGTTACTTCCAGGTTCAATTGGAGACCGGACGCACACATCAGATCCGGGTGCATTTGTCGGAAATGGGATGCCCGATCGTGAGCGACGAGGTCTATGGTTCTTCCAAAAACTTCAACTCGGTGAAAAGTGTCTCTCTGCGATTGCAGCTTCAGGAGTTTCCGCGCCTGGCCTTGCACGCAGCAGAGTTAGGTTTTAAACATCCACGAACCAACGAAAATCTTTTGTTCAAACAGGACTGGCCAGAGGAAATCAAAATCCGGCTGCGAGAGCTTGGGCTTCTATGAATTTCACGGATACCCCGCTGGGCAAAATCAATCAGGGAAAAGACTTCGTCTTTTTTTTCGGCAATGCCCAGGCCGACCTGGAAACGCTGAAAATCAAATTTCCGGCGCTGCAGTTTGCTCGGCTGAAACAAACTCACAGTGACATTGTTGTGGCCTCGGACCATCCGACCGAGAATCAAGTTATCGGAGATGCCCATTTTACCGATCAAGCAGGCCTAGCATTGGTCAGCGTCACCGCCGACTGCGTACCCATATTGATTTACGACCAAGGTCAAAAACGAATTGCTGCCGTCCACGCCGGCTGGAGAGGGGTCGCTCAAAGGATTCTACCCAAAACGATTTCAGCGCTATTGAATTTGGGAAGCCATTCCCAAGATCTGATCTTGGCGCTAGGGCCACACATTCAATTTCAATCTTTCGAAGTCGGCACAGATGTGAAGGAACAGATTCTTGCCAGCGTGATGACGGTCAAACCCAATCACTTCCTGGATTTGTCTCAGGGAAAAGCTCGGGTGAACCTATTGGGGGTATTGCAATCGCAACTGGACGAAATGCAAATCTCAAAAAAGCAATGCTGGTGCTCCCATGAAGACACATTTAAAAACCTTAGTTTACATTCCTTCCGCAGAGACCGTGATCTGGCTGGAAGGCAGTGCTCATTTATTCAGCTGACGTCAGTTGGAACAGAACGACCGCTGTAAATCTGGTCGAACCCTGCCACTCACGATCGCGCACAAGTTGTCCTCGGCGCTCTCAAAGACGTCCCACTCGGAATAAAAATTCTTAGCATGACCCTTCACTGTGGCCAGTAATTTCCAGTGGGCGCCGATGCGCACGAAGACAGGTGCTCCGCTGTCACCGGGCTGTACCCGCGAAAGAGACTGTGACTGATAGTAACCACTGAACTGCGCCCAACTGAAATCGTTCAGCCGAGCCATACGACGGAAATCACTGCTCGTCGTTTCTTCCGAGCTTAAGGTAACGATGGTCGGCCAGTAATCCGAAGGGTAGTCCCGAACGGCGGACACTTCGGCGGCCGTTGCAAGCGTTGGGAAGCGAAAACCTTCTGGCAAACTAAGAGGATGATCTAGAATCACAACGGCCATATCACCAGCGGAACCAGGATCAGTTCCCCTGGTCAGAAAGCTTCCGGTGGTTCGAACCGTAGCATTTGGCATATATCCGATTCGTCGTCGCGACCCATCAGGCATAGTACGATAGATATAGTGCCCCATGATCACCCGAATACCACGAATGAATAATTTGTTGGCGTCATTCACGCAATGAGCGGCGGTCACCAGCATATTACTTCTTAAGAGTGTGGCCACACAGAAACCCGGACCTATCTGTCCGTCCTCTGCTCTACCATCGACCTCGATTTTGACCACCGACGACCATATGGGGTCTTCTGCCACTAGAGAATTGGTGAGCGCAAATATCTGTTGAGAAAGTAAAATCCCCGCAAGCAAAGAAACTAGCTTCACTGTAACCCCCCAATGGCCCAACTGACGAACACTGTATACCGCAGAAACTGGCCCGCTGCCGAACTGACTTCTGGCTTGGGTAATTAGTTCATTCTGGCCTTCTATTGGCAGCCATTGCTGGATAGAATGTCTATAGAGTCATGAAATTTTTTACATTGATCATATTTACCGGGATCTATCTATTTTCAGGAGTTAGCTTCGCTAACTGCGGGGATGGAGCCCGGCAAAGCAAGGTTTACCGGGCCTTCGTGGCTTGTCAGGAACTCAGGGCGGCGAAACTGCCTACCGAAATCAATCAGCTCACCCAGAAGATCACAGACAATGGTTTTTGCGGCATCAATGGATGCGACACCAATGAAACCTTGAACAAGGTTTGCACTGATCCCGCGGGCTACGTTTGCCAACAAAATCAGGGCCGCTATCTAACCACAGACTGCGAGATCGATCTCACAAAGCCAGAGGACGTGGCAAATACCCCTGACTATGTGGACGCCGAGTGCCGGGCTCAGGCCCAAGCTGATTTGTTTTTTGAGGCACATAAGTCGGAATGTCCTTCAGCTTGGGGACCGGATATCTGCCAGAAGATATTAAAGATATCCCATTCTGCAGAGTTGGATCTCTTAGAAAAAAAAGCCGTGTATACTGCTGAACGCCAAGATAAATTGACGGCTGTTTTTCAGCGCATTCAGAAAAAATATCTTAGCCTGATCAAGACATCTACGATAATTCCGGAAAATCGAAAGTCTATGCTCATAGAAAAAATTAGACTCACTCATCTGCAAGTGGCTCCAGCGGATGATGTGCCTTGTATGAACACTGGCGCAAAAGGTCCCGAGACCGAGCTTTTCAACCAGCTTTCCCCAGATGGAAAGAACCTTATCGTGGTATGTATCGGCGCCATGTCTCTATTGGATCATCTCAATGAGAAAGAACTGATGATGACTATCGCTCACGAGCTGTCGCACAGTATTGATCCCTGTAGCATCGAAGTGGATTACTCTCTCAAAGATCAGGGTGATCCTGACTTGGCTCTTAAAACCTTTCCTAAGCTTTTGCAGTGTCTGCGCGGCGGAACAGGTCTGCGCGGCTGTGAAAATGGAACCTTAAACTGCAATTCTGATCAGGGTATCACGCAATTTCGACATCAGTACGAGAGCGCGATCAAAGGATCTGTCCTTAAAAAAATAGGGGCCTGGATGCACGAGCGACAATTGGTGGACGATGCTCCCGACTGTCCCATGGGAAAAAGCGATCCGAGGCAGGATGGCGATGATGGCTCTGATTACCGCAGGGATCCTCAGCCAGTTGACCAAATTCAGGAAAGCTTCGCAGACTTTATGGGTGCAGAGGTCGTGGGCCACATACTTCAAGAAGATCAACAGCTGAAACATCTCGATCAGAAATCTCAGCTAAATGCTCTGGTGGCAACGGCGGCGTCTTTTGACCAACTCCACGGCGTCTGTCAGAAAGACAACACCCATGACGAGCATCCGGTCGGAATGATTCGGATGAATCGCAATATCATGTCCAGCAAATATTTTCGTGAAGCCTTGGGATGCACGAACGGTCCGCCTCACACGAAGAACGCCGGCGTCACCTGCCAGGGGTTTTAGGTCCTATGAAAAACTGGTTTGCAATTATTTTTTGTCAGGTATTGAGCTTCACGGCGGGAGCTTATGCACAAACTCCAAAGAAATTTCGTCTGCACGTCAACTATCCACACGCTATGGAAACTGACATCTCAATTCACTTCGATCCGTTGAAAAAAGACTACGTGATTTCGGATCAACACGTGGAATCGGTGGTGGTCGAACATCTATTCAAAAAACTATGGAGTGAAACCCCACCCCTCGAATCCTGGCCCAACTCAGAGCCCTGTTTCAACACCACTTCATGGTCAGTGCATTTGGACGGCCAGACAAAAAAAATCTGCCAAAATAAAAAAATCATCCAAGGCCTAAAAAATTTCGAGAAATCGCTCTCACTGATATTGAGGCCACGGCTTTAGGAGCACCTCAGAAAGTCGCATACCTAGAGGTAGTCAACTTTCCGAGTACCATATAGAGAGTCCCAACTGGAGCCGCCGAAGGCCGGCGGATCGGCCCAGGGCCGATTCGACTTTTCGGGCTTTGCCCGAAAACAAACAAATAGAATCAAAAGACCCTTTGGGTCTTTTGATGGTGGCTCGGGACGGAATTGAACCGCCGACACACGGATTTTCAGTCCGCTGCTCTACCAACTGAGCTACCGAGCCCCTCAAGAAAGAGGGTATCAATTACATTTATTAGCGAACTTGGTCAAAGGCATTCTTGAGATCGCCCAGCAGATCTGCAACGTCTTCAACACCCACACTCAAGCGAATGAGCGAGTCATCGATGCCCAAAAGTTTTCGCTGTTCTGCAGGGACGCTGGCGTGCGTCATAATGGCCGGATGCTCGATCAGAGACTCCACTCCGCCCAAACTTTCCGCCAGTGCAAAGACGTTTACGTTTTCTAGAAATGTTCGCGCCGCTGACATGCCACCTTTGATGTAAAATGTGATCATTCCACCAGGTCCGTTCATCTGCTCCTGCGCAAGTTGATATTGCGGATGTGATTTCAGTCCTGGATAAATCACTTTTTCAACTTTCGGGTGTGCGGCCAAGAAGTCAGCAATCTTTTTAGCATTTTCCGCATGAGCCTTCATTCGCAGAGGCAGAGTTTTCAAACTGCGCAAGCACATGAACGCATCAAAAGCCCCCATGATCCCACCCATAGAGTTGCTTAGGAACGCCAATTTCTCTGCTATTTCTGGAGAGGCTGTCACGGCGGCTCCGCCGACAACGTCACTGTGTCCGCCGATGTATTTCGTTACGGAGTGCACGACGATGTCCGCACCCAGCTTCAGCGGCGTTTGAAAATAAGGACTCATAAAGGTGTTGTCGACAACGACAAGAATTCCTTTTTCATGAGCCTTCGCAGAAATTTTACGGATGTCGGCCAATTTCAAAGTGGGGTTGGTGGGGGTTTCAATCCAAACCATTTTCGTGTTGGACTTGATCGCCTTAGTGAAATTTTCAGTGTTGGTCAAATCCGCATAAGTGAACTCAAGACCATTGTGTCGCAAAACTTTGTCAAAGAGTCGGAAAGAACCACCGTACATATCATCCATTGCCACGACGTGATCGCCCTGCTTCAACATGTGCAAAATGGTGGTGGTGGCGGCGCAGCCAGAGGCAAAAGCAAATCCGAATTTTCCGGACTCAAGGCAAGCGATGCAATTTTCAAAAGCCTTGCGCGTGGGATTGTGGGTTCGGCTGTACTCCCAGCCCTTATGCACTCCCGGGGATTCTTGCACATAGGTGGAGCTTAGATACAGAGGGGTCATGATCGCGCCCGTGGTAGGATCCGGCGATTGACCGGCGTGAATCGCGCGAGTGCTAAAACCTAAATCATCATTGAATTTTTTCATTTCATCAGTCCATTTTCTTTCAACCATTGCGGGTTGAAGGCTTTGCTTAGATATCCGCGGCCGCTGTCCGGAAAAAGCACCAATATGTTGGATGGCTTGGTCAGTTTTTTAGACCATTCAATGGCGCCCACCAAAGCCATGGCCGAAGAAGGTCCAACACAGATGCCCTCCTGTTTCACGATCTCTCGGGTCATGTCGAAGGACTGCTGATCGTTGATCTGAATCACGCCGTCCATGTACTGAAGCTGCACATTGTCTGGAAGCATGTCTTCGCCGACGCCCTCGACCTTGTAGGGCTGAGGTGGGGTGACCACTTTCTTGTGATAAAACAAATCATAGAGAATAGATCCCACGGGATCTGCGATGACCACCTGAACGCTGGGCTTTTTCTCTTTAAAAAATTTGCCCACTCCAGAGATCGTACCGCCAGTTCCAGCACCAGCGACAAAAACATCGAGCTTACCCCCCATCTGTTCCAGAATTTCTGGACCCGTAGAGCGATAGTGACGGTCAACGTTGTCGGGGTTGTTGTATTGATTGGTGTGAAAACAATTGGGAGTCTCTGCCACTAGCTTAAGGCAAACCGAAAGGTAGCTGCGGGGATCATCAGGCGCCACTGCGGTGGGAGTGATCACGACCTCAGCACCATAGGCGCGAAGAATCGCCCGTTTTTCTTCGCTGATTTTGTCCGGCATAACAAAAATCGCTTTATATCCTTTGATCGCAGCGACCATCGCTAAACCCATGCCGGTATTGCCAGAGGTGGCTTCGATGATCGTTCCGCCAGGCTTCAGGAGACCTTTGCGTTCGGCCTCTTCGATCATATGCACGGCAATGCGGTCTTTGACGCTGCCTCCAGGATTAAAATATTCTAGCTTGGCAAAAAACTGATGGGGCGAATTCGCCGGAATCACTCTGTTCAATTTAACAATGGGAGTGTTTCCGACTGTATCTAAGAGGCTGTGGTATATTTTGTTCATTTTGTGGGGCCTTTAGTAGCATTGATTTTGTTCAGAACCAGGGTCATCTGTTCGATCGGGTCTTCCGAAAACTCAATGTCGAATTTTTTGGTTAAGGATTTCACTTTGCCGGGATCGGGTTTGTTCTTGGAAACTTCCGCGACCAACTCCCTCATCTCATCTTGATTGAAACCTAGACTTTGCATCGCCAGACCCCTCCGCTTGAATGACCGTTGTCCTTCGAATTTTATTTCTGGGCAAGGACTAAATGGACTTCAAAAGCTCCGAAAAAAGAGGGGCCAAAAACAGGATTGCTAGCGCTGGAAACTGTAAGAGCAGCAGCGGGACCAGCGCTTTCATCGGTAGAATTGTGGTGCGTCGCTCAAGCTCCTCGGTGCAGGCTTGGATGATCTCCACTTCCAGGGTATTAAGAATGGGCAATATGGCCTCCCCACGCAGTCCCCGATCCATCACTTCCAATAATACCCGGCGGTACTGACTTTTCAGAGAATTTTTAATCTTGGCCGTCGCAACGCCCTGTTCCCGCAGCGCCAACCATTGGGCGACCACCACTGTCAGCTCGTCCGCATCTGCTGACAAGTAGACTTGCAGTCCTTGGCGAAGGGACTCCCCGCGCTCTAAAGACAGTTTCATGCTCAAAAGAAGTTTCAGGCTGGGGCTTAGACTTTCCATTGATGTCTCCTTCCTAGGTTCCAAATCCAAAGAGTTCCTAATGTGAACAATAGGGCCGAGATCGCCAGCATCTTTACGTCCAAATTTGTGGAAAAATTCAAAAAATCGAAAATTAAGGCCAAAAAATACAGAATTCCGACCACAATTGACTGTGCGCGGGCCTGCAGCGTTGCCATCCTGGACTTTTGACGAAAAAGCTCCTCCGTTTTAAGTTGATAGCGGAAAGATTTGATCCGATCGGCGATCCGATGTGTGCTTTGATCCGCCAATTTGAGCTCAAAGTAGACTCTTTGAATCCGGCGATCCGTATTTTTCAACGAAAACGTCTGGCGCAACAAAATGAGTGTGGAAATTTCTTGAAGATAGAAGCCATAATCGACATCGCCCTGACAGATTTCCATCAAAGAATCGCGAAACGACCGCCCCGCCTTTAGCGACAGCAAAATGGCATCCATGGCGGAAACTACTGTGTCGTTGAACTCAGACTTGCGACGCCATTCAATGATCGAAGGAATCACCGCACTTAAAACCATCAGCAAAAGAAAGTAGACGGCTGTTCCCAAACCGCCGAACCTCAGCGCCAGGGGCACAAAGGACAGAAACAGCGCCAATATCTCGGCGTAGAAAAAGTTTTCATCGGATATTATTTTCGCCGTCGACCATTTTGAAAAGATTCGCTTCACGGACATCCATCCGAACATTGAAATTAAGCTCGCAGAGAACATTTCGTACCTCTTTTCGACCTCAATGAAGCAAAAATGATGCAAACAAAATATTTTATTGACGTAGGGGTTCAATTTGTGAAGAATTAGATACAAGAGAGCATTAACAAATAACAAAAACAGGTAACCAACAATAACAGGAGGCTACAATGGCTAAGAAAAAAGCGACAAAAAAGAAAGCTACTAAGAAAAAAGCGACAAAAAAACGCGCTACAAAAAAGAAGTAGTTTGAAAAGTACTTGATTCATTTCAAGTGCGACTAAAACCCTCGGGAAACCGGGGGTTTTTGTTTTTGGGGAAGCACCCTCCCCTATTTCCCAATCTTACCCAGTTCAACAAATTCAGCCTCTTCTCCCGGTTTCTTCGAGATGAAATCAAACAAATCACCCAAAGGCCCAAAAAAACTGAACTCAGCAAAGCTTGAATTGTAAACGGAGAGAGCGGGCTTCGTAAAAGCCCCGAAGCGGAGGCGTGCTACCCGCACGCCGCACAAGCGACTGATTGAGCAACGAAGGATCCGGGGCTTTTACGAAGCCCGCGGCATTTAGAAGTAGTAGGTGGCTCCGAAGGCTCCGGTGATTACGTTTTGGAAGTTATCCACCGACAGCAACATCATCACTTCTGCGTAAAGACTGGTACCAACGTAATCCCCGCTCAGCAGATTGTACTGAATACCGGCTGAAGGAACCAACAAGTTCACTCCGAATTTTCCGGAATAGGCTTCATCGCTATTCAGAAACTTCTGTCCCAAGAAATTAGGCGTGGTGTCGGAAATAGAGCCTGATGTATTAGAACTATTGTACCAACGCGTGTAGGCCGCGCCCACGTAGGGAGCCAGTGCTCTGCCCGCAAAAACGTGGCGCCATCCCATTTCAAAACTGGAGTACTTAGGTCCCCCGCCAAAGCCCAACAGAGCAGAATCATCCAGAGCAAAATTCAATTCGGCGTTCACACCAAACAAGCCCAATTGTCCGCCAGCCTGAAGGCCGACGCCGACCCGCCGGTCTGATCGCATCGAATAGGTAGAGTCATATTCACCAGTAAAGACTTCCTTCAAAGATTTTTTCTCTCGCAGGAAAGAGCCGGTTTTGGTTTCGACGTTTTTGCCCACTTGCTTTGCGCCGTCTTCAATGGCCAAACCATCGGTTTTAGCTTCCTCGACCAGAACGGCCTTTTGAGCCACGGCTTTGCTTTGGACCAAGATGATCGCTGCGGCCAGGGAAAGGATCAGAAAAAACGAGCGCATGAGAGACTCCTTCATTGAATGAAACTTAAAAGCCCACGTGGGCGCGAACACCCTCTTCTTGGAAAAATTTCTTAATCACCGGTCCGTCGAGGGGATCCAGGCGAAACAGAAGTCTTTGTACCAGGGCGTAGGTGTCCTCTGCCTTTTTCGAGCGCAGATTGCTTGTTAAGTAAGCAAGGTCATCACTTATCTTGACGGCATTGTCAATCAGTCGAGCGATGTCTTTGTTCTGGGAAGTTTTATCTAATAAAACCAAGGTTTTATTGAAGTTGGTGGTCAGCTTATCCAGCTGTAAAATCACATTGGAAACGGATCCCTCATTTTTGTTAACAAGTTCAATGATCTTTCCGGCCAAACCATAGGACTGAGAGATCAGCTGATCTATCCTTGGGGGATCTTCGCCACGGACACTGTCCCCGGGAGCAAATTCTTCGGCGCTAAGAGAGCCCGGCGATATCTCTAGAAATTTTTCACCGATCACGCCGGCAAGGTTGATGAAAAACTTCGAGTCCTTGCGCATGGTGGCCCAAGCCTTCTTTTCCACTTCTATTTCCACACGCAGCTTCACTTCTTCGCCATTGTTTTCCTTGAAGCCTGGCTCGAATTCAATCCGGCGCACTTTGCCCACTTTGATTCCCATAACTCTCACTGGGGAGCCATCTTCTAAGCCACCGGCATAATTATAGCGGATGTTCAGTGTGTTGGTGTTAGAGAATGGATTGATCACGCCCATGACATAGGCGAAGCCGATCACCAGCGACATAGAGCCAAGAAATAACAATCCCACTTTAAATTCGGCCTTCATTAAAAAATCCCCTGTTTTGATATCTTAGAAATGACTGAACAAATAAGACAACAGAAAGTCGATAATAATGATAACAATCGATGCCGTGACCACACTATTGGTGGTCGCAGAGCCCACTCCTTCGGCACCTGGCTTGCAACGAAATCCGAAATAGCAGCTCACCAGTGGAATGACGACTCCGAAACAGCCGCCCTTGATGACAGAAAAAATGAGGTCTTTGAATTGCACAAATCGGCGCATGCCGCTCAGGAATATTCCCGGCGTAAAGCCCAGAAAGGTGTCGCTGACGACCATTGCACTATAGATGCAGGCCAAATCGGCCACTATGGTTAAAATAATCCCACCCAGCACACAGGCGAAAAGCCGGGGCAGAACCAAGTATTGAATCGGATCAATTCCCAGCATCTTGAGGGCATCCACTTGCTCTGTGGTTTGCATGAGTCCCACTTCTGCCGCAATTCCGGCACCTACTCGCGATGTTAACAGCAAAGCTGTGACCACGGCGCCAAGTTCCCGCAAGATGAGCATGGTCGCAAAGCCGGGAACCAGAGAATCATTTTGAATGACCAGTTTCATGTGGAAAGAGGCCTCAAGGATTGTGACCATGGCCGCAAAACACACACAAAAAAACCACGATCACGACACTTTGGTTGGCGACAAAGTGAAGTTGTTGAATGGACTCTTTCCAGCGCACGGGGGGGCGAAAGGCCGAAAGGACCGCGTGGATCACCATTTGAGAAAAATTCATAAAGTGATCGACCACTACCTGCTCCTCAGGAATATTTTGAGCGCGATATCGGCCAACAAACTCGTGGCCCAATCAGCAATAACGATGGCGACCATGGTGCTGACGGCGGTTTGCACCACGGATCGTCCTACACCTTTGGCTCCGCCGGTGGTGGAATAGCCCCGGTGCGTGCAAATCACTGCCAATACGACGGCAAAAACGAAACATTTAAATAGTCCGCTAAGTATCGAGGGCAAGCTCACGATGGTGGGAATGTGACGTAAGTACTCTTCGTAATTCACTCCGGAAAAGTATTTGCCCAAGAGCATCCCGCCGAAAATGGAAAGTAGTAAGCCTAGGCCTAGAAGAAAAAATGATGAAATCACAATGGCGATAAACCTTGGCAGCACCAGTTCTTGAATGGGATCGGCGCCCAGACAGCGAATCGCATCGATTTGTTCGGTCACGCGCATGGTTCCGAGCTCTGCCGAAGTGAAGGCTCCCACTTTACCGGCCAGCATGAAGGCGATCAAAAGTGGCCCCACTTCCCTGATGGTGCCACTGGTAGAAAGACCACCCAGATATCCTAAGGCTCCAAAATCTTTCATCTCCATGGTGAATTGCACCGTCATAATGGCGCCAACAAAAAATCCGGCCAGTGCCGTGGTGGCCGAACTCTGCACGGTCACTTTCCAGATCTGTTCGAACATCAGGTCCCGAGAAATGGATTTGCGTTTCCACACGTCCAGCATCTGAAAAAAGAACTGAACCACCCGACCGGTCTCACTGATGATGTTAAAGAAGGGTTGAAAGATCGCCATCATTGCTCGGCCTCTTTTTGCAGGATTTCCGAGAGAAAATCTTTCACCAATGGCACCGTGGATTTTCGCAGCTCATCAGGAGTCCCCTGGTCCACTATATTTCCCTGATCCATCACAACTATTCGATCGGCAATGTCCAAGGCGCATTGCATGTCGTGGCTAACGACTATCGAGGTTGTTTTCAACTTGCGGGACAGCTCGAAAATCAGCTGATTGATGGCGTTCGTTGTCACTGGATCTAGGCCTGTGGTGGGCTCATCTACCAATAGAATTTTAGGCTCTAGAGCTATGGTGCGGGCCAAGCTGACCCGTTTTTGCATTCCGTAGGAAAGTTGCGCTGGAAGCTTTTGTTCAACACCACTGAGGTTCACCAACTTCAGAGAATGTGATACCTTTTGCTGAGTCTCCTTGGCCGTGCACTGCAAATGCCGACGAATTCCAAAAGCAATGTTGTCAAAAACAGTCAGAGAGTCAAACAGCGCCGGATGTTGGAAAACCATTCCGCATTTTTTGCGGATGGGAAGGTATTGCTCTTCGCTGAAGGCCGAGACCTCTTCGCCATCGATCCAAATTTGTCCAGCGTCGGGCTTCAACAAACCCACTAGATTTTTTAATAGAACAGATTTTCCAGTTCCTGACGTTCCTAGAACAAAAAGAATTTCACCGCCATTGATAGTAAGATCCAGGCCCTTCAGCACGGTGCGATCGCCAAATCTTTTTACCAAACCTTTAAACTCAATCATTGATAGCCCCAGAATCTGGCGCTGTCAGCGGACCGCGAATGGCTCCGGTAATGAATTGCTGAATGCGCAGATCCTGATGCTGTTTCGTCTGTTCCACAGAGCCTGCATCGACGACTTGGCGGTCCACAACCATCCAGATTCGGCTGGCCATTTGGTAGGCGCGGTTCATGTCATTGGTGACCGCGACCACAGTGGCCGAATTTTGTGCCCGCAGCCGCAGAATAAGATCAATGATTTTACGACTGGTGATGGGATCAAGACCCGCCGTGGGATCATCATAAAAAATCAAATCCGGATTCAGAGCCAAGGCTCTAGCAATACCTAGACGTTTCTGCATTCCACCGCTGATTTCATCGGGAAATAAGTTTTTCGCATGGGAGATTCCGACGGCCTCTAGAAACTCTGCCACCACTTTTTGGATCTGTTGTTCGTCGAGGTCTGTCACTTCGCGCAACGGGAACGCAATGTTATCGCCACAGGTGAGTGAATCAAAGAGCGCGTTCTTCTGAAAGAGCATACCAATTTTGTTCACTACTTTTTGTCGTCTTGCGCCAGATATCTCGGATAGATTTTCGCCGCGAACCAGGACTTTTCCCTCTGTGGGAAGGACCAAACCCGCCATAATCTTCAGGAGAACACTTTTCCCCTGACCACTGGGACCGATAATAGCAACGGAGTCTCCGTCTTGTACGGTGAGGTTCACGTTCTCGAGAATAGTGGAGCCCTCGAAAATGACTTTCACATCGCTCAAATTTATGGCAGCTAACGCCACGCCCAACCTCAGTCTAAAAAGATCGTCTACGACTTGTTTAACTCATTGATTTAAGTTTGAATGAGCCGTTAAACGCAAGGAGAAAAAATGACTCATAAAAGAAAAAAAATCGCCGTGATTGGTGCGGGTTTTGTCGGATCAACTGCAGCCCATTGGGCCGCTCAAAAAGAATTGGGTGATGTGGTATTGCTCGACATCAACGAAGGAGCCGCGAAGGGCAAAGCCCTAGACCTTTTCGAGGCCTCGCCGGTCGAACAATTCGACTCAAAAGTGACAGGCACTGCTAACTACGCAGACCTAAAAGATGCTGACGTTGTCATTCTAACCGCAGGCATTCCGCGCAAACCAGGAATGAGCCGCGATGATTTGTTGGCGACCAACGCGAAGATCGTCAAAACTTGCTGCGAAGGAATCAAACAGTACGCACCTAATTCTGTGGTGATCGTAGTTTCAAATCCATTGGATGCCATGTGCACAGTGGCCAAACAAGTTCTGGGATTTCCCCGAGAGCGCGTGATCGGAATGGCCGGTGTTCTGGACAGCGCCCGATATCGCTCCTTCATCGCCGAGGCACTCGATGTATCGGTGAAAGACGTTCAGGGTTTCACTCTCGGCGGACATGGCGACACCATGGTGCCAATGCCACGTTACACCTTTGTCGGCGGCATTCCTCTAGCGGAACTTTTGCCGCAAGATAAGATCGATGCCATCGTTCAACGAGCCGTGAACGGCGGAGCTGAAATTGTTAAACTTCTGCAAACAGGTTCAGCCTATTATGCTCCCTCTGCTTCGGCGGTTTTGATGGCAGAGGCGATTTTGAAAGATCAAAAACGCATTCTTCCTTGTGCTGCGGAACTCAATGGTGAGTACGGTATGAAGGGTCTTTTCATCGGCGTGCTCTGCAAGCTGGGTGGAAAAGGCGTCGAGCAAGTGATGGAGCTGAAATTGAACGACACTGAACGTGCGGGCCTTGAAAAATCCGCGGGCGCCGTTCGCGAACTGGTCGAGGCACTTAAAAAACTTCAGTACTAACAGTCAGCCGGTGGTACACCGGCGTTTCGCTAGGAGCACAGATGAATATTCATGAATTTCAGGCCAAAGAAGTCCTTCGCCGCTATGGCGTTGCCACCCTCAAAGGAAAAATCGCCAGCACCCCTGAAGAGGCCGTTGCTGCCGCCAAAGATGTGGGCGGAAGTCTCTGGGTGGTGAAGGCGCAAATTCATGCCGGAGGCCGCGGAAAAGGCGGCGGCGTGAAGGTGGCCAAATCTTTGGATGAAGTGAAAGACCTGTCAAAAAAAATCCTGGGCATGCAGTTGATCACGCATCAAACCGGCCCCGAGGGTAAAAAGGTCAACCGTGTTTTTGTTGAGCAAGGCTGCAATATCGCGAAAGAGTATTACGTTGCGTGCTTGGTAGACCGTGCGACCGGGCATGTCGCTATGATGGCTTCTTCTGAGGGCGGAATGGACATTGAAGAAGTGGCGGCAAAAAATCCTGGCGCCATCATCAAGGTGGACATCAATCCGGGAACGGGACTGATTCCTTTTCAATGTCGTGAGTTGGCCTTTGGAATTGGCATGGCTCCGGAACTTGTGAATAAAGCCACAGGCTTTTTCATGGGCCTGTACAAAGCTTTTATTGATTGCGACTGTTCCATTGCGGAAATCAATCCTTTGGTGGTCACCAAAGAGGGCGACGTCCTGGCTCTCGATGCTAAAATGAATTTCGACGACAATGCCATGTATCGCCACAAAGATATCATGGAGTATCGCGACCTCACCGAAGAAGAGCCCACGGAAATTGAAGCCAGCAAATATGATCTTGCATTCATCAAACTGGATGGAAACATCGGCTGCCTGGTGAATGGCGCGGGCCTTGCGATGGCCACTTTGGACATCATCCAGCTGCACGGCGAACACCCTGCCAATTTCTTGGATGTGGGCGGCGGCGCCAACAAAGAAAAAGTGACTGCTGCTTTCAAAATCATCCTTCAAGATAAAAATGTGAAGGGAATCCTTGTTAACATCTTCGGCGGAATCATGAAATGTGATGTGATCGCCGAGGGTGTGATCGCGGCGTCGAAAGAGGTCGGCCTGAAAGTGCCTTTGGTGGTGCGCTTGGAAGGCACAAATGTGGAGTTGGGTAAAAAACTGTTGAAAGAGAGCGGACTCAACATTCAGTCGGGCGATGACTTGGAAGATGCGGCTAAAAAAATCTCTGCCGCCGTGAAGGGAAAATAATCATGTCTATTTTGGTAGATAAAAATACTCGGGTCATCACTCAAGGAATCACCGGAGCACAGGGATCTTTTCATACGGAGCAGTGTCTGGCCTACGGCAGTCAGTTTGTCGGCGGTGTCACACCAGGTAAGGGTGGAACCAAACATCTCAATTTACCCGTCTTCAACTCAGTGAGAGACGCTCAGAAACAAACTGGTGCGAATGTTTCCATGGTTTTCGTTCCTCCGCCATTTGCGGCGGATTCCATCATGGAGGCCGTGGATGCGGATCTGGACTTAGTTGTTTGCATCACCGAGGGCATTCCCGTTTTGGATATGATCCGTGTGAAAAAATTCATGGAGGGTCGCCGCACTCGTCTGATTGGACCTAATTGTCCAGGTGTCATCACTCCAGGACAATGCAAAATCGGGATTATGCCGGGGCAAATTCATAAGCCCGGTCGAATCGGTGTGGTTTCCCGCTCTGGAACTTTGACCTATGAAGCCGTGTTTCAGCTGGGGCAGGTCGGCCTTGGTCAGTCCTCCTGCGTGGGAATCGGTGGCGATCCTGTCAATGGCACTAATTTCATCGATGTTTTGCGCTTATTTAACGCCGACAAAGACACCGACGCCGTCATTATGATCGGTGAAATTGGTGGTTCCGCAGAAGAAGAGGCTGCAGAATACATTAAAAAAGAGTTCAAAAAGCCTGTGACCGTGTTTATCGCCGGTGCCTCAGCGCCCAAAGGCAAACGCATGGGTCACGCCGGAGCTATCATCAGTGGCGGAAAAGGCACGGCCGAGGCAAAATTTGCAGCGCTTGAAGCTGCTGGTTGCAAAATTGCCCGATCTCCGGCAGATCTAGGCAGAACTTTAAAATCACAAATCAAGTGAGTAGGCCCAAGGCCTCCTCAACTAACAAAGTGAGCAAGCCCAAGGCTTGCTCATCAAACAACGGAGCCCACTATGTCGATTGAAAAAACGTTTTCTATCATTAAGCCCAATGCCGTGAAAAAGAATGTCTTGGGTGATGTCATCAGTCATTTCGAAAAAAATGGTCTGCGCATTGCTGCTTTGAAATTTGGAAATATCTCTAAAGAAAAATGCGAGCTTTTTTATGCTGAACACAAAGAGCGTCCTTTTTTCGGCGAACTGGTCAGCTTTATGACCTCAGGACCTGTGGTTCTGATGTGCTTGGCGGGTGAAAATGCCGTGATGAAAAATCGCGAGCTGATGGGTGCTACCGATCCTAAAAAGGCGGCTCCTGGAACGATCCGCGCTAAGCATGGTGACAACGTCGGTGAAAATGCAGTTCATGGTTCTGATAGCATCGCTTCAGCGACTCGTGAATTGGCGATTTTCTTCGATAAACATGAAATCGTGAATGCCTGATTTTCCGCTAAAATTAGCGGAGCTTCTTGACGTCAAAATCGAGAAGCTTTCGTTCGGCGGAAGCGGCATTGCCCGTCACGCTGGCGTCGTTATTTTTGTTCCCTTTGCCGCCCCAGGCGATCACCTCCAGATCAAAATCACTCAGATTAAAAAGCGCCACGCCGAAGCCGAGATTCAGAAGATACTTTCCCCAGGTCCTGACCGCAGCCAGCCTCCGTGCTCGGTCTATGGTCACTGTGGTGGCTGTAACTGGCAACACCTGACCTACGAGTCTCAGCTTCGCTTCAAGCAAGAAATCGTCATGGATTTTTTGAAGAAATTTATCTCTGCTGAAAGCCGTGTTTTGCCAATAGTTCCCAGCCCTCAGCCCTTACACTATCGGCACCGCTCTCAACTGAAGTTCAAGGACGGAAAACTGGGATTTTTTAAGAAAAATTCCCACGAAATTGTTGATATTGATCGGTGTTGGATCGTCGAAGAGAGCCTGTCGAAACAGATTCCGCAGATGAAAAAAGATCTTCAGCAGAAAAACGCCGCTCTGGCAGAACCTCTCACTATAGAGCTGACGCCCCCGAACGGCTCTGATGGATTTTCGCAGGTGAACCGTTTTCAAAACGAAAATCTGGTGACGGCGACGATCACGGCACTGACCAAGAATCCACTGGGTTCCGATGCGACGTTTTACGATCTTTACGCGGGCTCTGGTAATTTCACTTTTCCTTTGATCGATAAAGCCGGAAAATCCAGAGTCATCGGCGTGGAAATGCACGCGGGCGCGGCCAAGATGGCCCAGGGTCGCCTGAGGAGGATGGGCCTCTCTCCAAAAGCGGCCGAGTTCTACAATTCAGATGTCGGCCTATTTTTGCGTCGCTTTCCTGTCAAGGAATCCGATGCCGTATTGCTGGATCCACCACGAATGGGTTGCTCAGAGGAAGTGATCGCTCTTCTGGCCAAGGCATCGCCACAAAGCATCGTCTATATCAGCTGCGATCCTGCAGCATTGGCCCGAGATTTGGAAAGATTGTGGCGGGATTCAGGGGAAAAGTATCGACTGGAGCAGGTCCAGTGTTTTGATATGTTTCCGCAGACTCACCATGTAGAGACACTGGTGGAAATCCGCCGCGAACCCAATCGGAATTGACACCTTCCAGGCCTTTGATAACCTTTTAACATGAGCCGGATTTCCGCAAACATACTCAAGGCCTCGCTGGTAATGCTCGCTGCTTGTGGCTCGTTTTCGTCTTCAGACAAAGAGGCTGCACAGTTGCAGCTACAGGTGGGAACAAGCCAACTACAGGCCGGAGCATATCCACAAGCATTGTCCGCGTTGCTGCGGGCAGAGTCTTTGGATCCGGACAATGCCGTCATTCAAAATAATTTGGGCTTGGCCTACTACGTGCGCGATCATTTCAGCGACGCGGAAAAGCATTTAAAAAAGTCGGTGAAACTGCTTCCCGAGTACACGGACGCACACAACAACCTAGGCCGAACACTGATTGAGCTTGGAAATTTTCCAGAGGCCTTGCAAGAACTAGAAACTGCAGAGAAAGATCTGACCTATCCGACTCCGGAAAAACCACTTCTGAATTTAGGCATCGCCTATTTTAAAATGAGAAAATTTGATACCGCTGAATCCTATCTAAGTCGGGCCATCGACTTGCAAAGGGACAATTGTTTGGCCCAGTCCTACCTGGGTCGCTCTTATTTCGAACAAAAGACTTTTTCTAAAGCAACGGTCGCACTCGACCGCGCGACATCATTTTGTCAAAAATCTCAGTTTGACGAGCCCCTTTACTACGCGTCCATCAGCTACTATCAACAAGGCCAAAGAGATTTGGCGGTCGGTCGAATGGAAGATTTACTAAAGCTGTATCCCAATGGAAAATACCGGGACCGGGCCAAGGCAATGCTCGAAGTGATGAGAAGGTAGGAAAGCATGAAGCAAACAGGTGAACTGCTTAAATCCACAAGAGAAGCTAAGAAGCTTTCGCTGCATGAAATCGGAATGTCTCTGAAGATCAATCCGAAAACTCTTCAAGCCATTGAAGAGGGCGACCTTAAAAAACTTCCGCAAAGAACGTTCTTGCGTGGTTTCGTGAAAAGCTACACTCAGTATCTTAAGCTGGACGTCAAACAAACTATGGAAACCTTCGATCGCGAGCAAACAGGATCTGCTATCTCGGTAGAGACTGCCGCGCCAGTAACCGCGTCCGAAGTAAAACCCGAGCCGCCAGTGGCACCTGTGGTGAAAAATATTCCCAAGCTTTCCGAAAGGGCGCCCAATCACATCGACCGATCGAAAGAAGCCCGCACGCAAAAAACCCTGCTGCTCATCGGCGGTGTGGTTTTGGCTATAGTGATTGTTGCCGTTGCTAAAGTAGTGAATAAATATCAGAAAGAGCGGGGCGGCTCTGTCGCAAAAACGGAAGTCGCGAAACTGCAAGAAGCTGCCACACCTGCGGACGCTGCGCCAACTTTAGTAGAGCCCACCATCACCGGCGCATCCGTCACGCCCGCAGTAACTCCATCCACCCCTACAAGCACGACTGCAGCGATGGATCATGAGGGTTCTGTCGGCACACCGAATACCGCGACCTTGCTTTTGCCCACGTTATCTGAGGTCAAGCCTGTCGTCGCAGTTGCGCCGACACCCACTCCTCCAGCCCCCACTCCGGAAAAAAAGGCCCCCGCCGTGGTGCCGAAGAAAGTCTCCGAACCCGTCGCCGCAACCACAGTGAATGATGACGAGCCTGCTGCAGAGCCCCCCCCCCAAAGGTAAGCCTCAAGAGGTCATCTTAGAGGCCACTGGAAAAGTGAAGGTCGTTTACTCTTTAGATAATGGCGCTTCAATCAGTTTGGATTTAAACCCCGCCGAAATGCACACCTTTAAAGGCAAAAGTAAAATTCACTTAGAGATCAGCGACGGAGGGGCGGCCAACCTGATCGTCAACGGTCGAGACCGTGGCCCCGCCGGCGATTCCGGCAAACCGACCAACATGAATTTTCCGCGGTGAAGTCTCTGTGAAATCTGTAGTAAAAATTTGGTGGTGGGCCCTGGCCATAAAATTGGTCCTGGCAGCACTGATCCCCCTCAGTGAGGACGAGGCCTACTACTGGGTCTGGTCCAAGCATCTTCAGTGGAGCTACTTTGATCATCCAGGAATGGTGGCTTGGCTTTTTTGGTTGGGCCATTTCTTTGAGCCTCTCGGACAAGCCGTACGTTGGCCCTCGGTCATCATGGGTCATCTCACGCTTTTGATCTGGATTTTTATTTTAAAAAAATGGCTTCCTGGCGAGGACCTGCAAAATAAATCCCGATATTGGCTTTGGTTAGCGCTGAGTTCGCCGATGATTGGCTTTGGTTCCCTGCTGGCGACACCGGATGTCCCAGTGATTTTCTTTTGGTCGTTGGCCACATTTTTCGTCGGCGAAATTTTGGCCCGCCAGAGGCCCAGAGATTATTTATTTTTGGGAGTCAGCTTAGGTCTGGGATTTTGTTCCAAGTATCACATTGTGCTTTTTATCCTATCTTTGGTGCTGTGGTTGCTTTTGGAAAGGCGGTGGAAAGAGATTTCCCTTCGTGGACTGATGCTCACCGTACTAGCCGGCGCTGTGTGCAGTTTTCCGGTGATCTGGTGGAACTATAAAAATGGCTTTCAATCTTTCCGTTATCAGTTGGATCATGGCTTTGGCGATACGCACTGGGAATTTTTTTGGACTTACAGTTATTTGCTCGGGCAGGTGTTGCTATTGGGCCCGATCACATTGTGGATGGCCGCGAAAGCAAAACCCGGTTCTGGTTTTCGTTTTCTGATATATACGGCCTGGTGTCCCCTGGGATTCTTTGTTCTTTCGAGCTTTCGGGGCACGGCAGAGGTCAATTGGCCCATCGTCGCCTACCCAGCAGTCTATGCACTGGCCGTTTTCGCCAGCACCCAGCTTAAGTATCTGTGGTGGACCATTCTTCCATGGGCAGCGTTAGCCATCGCGGTGCTGGCCCAAACATTTTTCCCTTACACCAATCAATTTCCAGACAGGATCTCTGAAACACATCATTTTGATCAGATTTTGCCGCTGGTGAAAACATATTCCCCTATCTACTACGGGAATTATCAAATGGCCTCCAGAGTGTGGTATGAATACAAGACGCCGACCAAGAAGCTTTATCAGATCAATCGCCATGATCTGTTTGATGAAATGCAACAGGGTCCCGCAGAAGAGTCCCACTTCTACGTCGCCAAAGAATCTTGGGTGAGCTGGCCGGCTTGGATGACAGAGGAGAAATACCAAATTAGTAAAGTTCTGGAAATTCCACCTAAATTCACTTTTTATGAGGTCACTAAAAAATGAGAGCCCTAGTGATCCTTATTGGAATTATTATCTTTTATTTCATTTATGGATTTTTTATTTCGCAATTCGATTTCGAGATGAAGTCGCATAGTTTGAAGAATGAAAATCCGGTGGGATTTTATGATTACCGTGGTGTCACGAACGTGCGCACGGATTTAAGCTCGGGCTCTTCAGATCCGGCCGAAGTCATCGCCGAGGCTAAAAAAGCAGGACTGGATTTTTTGATTTTTACCGACGAAAACCAGGGTGAAAAAATTGCCACTAACGAAGGCTACCACGGAAATATGTTAGCCATGGTCGAGTCAGAGTACACCTATCTGGACATGCGCCTGCTCCACTACACCGGGGGTAAGGAATTCTCTCCGATTGATAGCAATGATGCGCGCATGTATTTCACCGATCAGTTGTCCCAAACCAATCTGCAGGGACGGGAGGACATCGTCGTCTTGGCACATCCGTTCAACAACGGTCCAACTTGGACCGGCGAATTTCCCGTGGGATTGGATGGCCTAGAAATTCTAAATCCGAAAAGCATATCGACCCAGGCTTTCAACAACAGCAAATTAAATGTGTTTTGGAGCTTGGTCTGCTATCCCTTCAATCCCAACTATGCTTTCTTACGTCTTTTTCAAGAGCCTTCCGATGAGACCTCCACCTGGGACAAGGTTCTTGCCGAGCGAAAGATATTCGGCTACTCGGGCGCTGATGCCTCCGCCCACGCCGTGCCCTTTGCGAGCTATTTGATCAAGTTTCCTTCCTACGAAAAATCTTTTGAAATTACGACCAATCACGTTTTGATCGAAGCCGAACTGAATGGAAATTTCCAATCAGATCGGCAAAAAATAATGAAGGCGTTCAAACATGGGCAATTTTACTTCAGTCTAGACCTTCTTGGTGATCCAAAGGGCTTCAATGCCTACGTTCAAGACCACGATCGAATTCATTTGATGGGATCTACCACGAAATTTAATAAACACTTGCGGTTGGTCTCTAAGCTTCCGTACACGCCTAAAGACTTTTATGAAATTGTGGTCTTCAAAAATGGCGAAAAGGACCTCACCGCCAATCAACCTGAAATCGACTATGAAATCAAAGCCCCAGGAGTTTATAGAATTGCTGTCCGCGTGAGCACCTTTCTTCCGCCGCCCGACGGAAAAAAATGGGCCACCTGGATTTACACCAATCCATTTTTTATCGAGTAGGCACAGCCGACGGAATTTTTATTTTAAAATCACAGGCCACTTGCAGCTGACATGCTAGCCGTTCGCTGCGTTCAAAGCCACGGTCCTCGGCCATTTCGGCCTCTATATCGTTTCTTGGTTTCAGCTGGTTCGGGTCCGACAAGACTTCCACCCGACAGGTGCCGCAGGTCCCATTGCCGCCGCAAGAATGACTGATCTCTACCCCAGCATCGAGCAAGCCCTGAAGCAGGGTAACCCCATGAGTCAACTGATGATCCTGGGAATTGACCTCAACCGTTTGTTGATTCTTTTTTTCCAAGCTTGAATCTTCCTTTCCCAATGTGTATCAGTTTTCATATGAGATTCATAGCCTTTGACTTAGAAACCACTGGAACCGTTCCGGGTGTTGACCAAATCGTTGAAATCGGAGCCGTTCGATTTATCGATGGAAAACCGGAAGCCGTATTTGCCACTTTGATCGATCCCAAGATGCCGATTCCACCCGGAGCCAGCAACGTGAATAAAATTTATGACGACATGGTTCGCGGCAAGCCCACCATAGATACCTTGTTAGAATCTTTCACCGAGTTTTGCGGGGACGATATCCTGGTGGCGCACAATGCGCCTTTTGATATGCAATTTATTTTGGCGGATTACAAACGTCATGAATTACCCACGCCCCGAGGTTTGATTCTGGATACATTGCCCATCGCGCGTAAAGTTTTTCCGGGTTTAGCCAATTATAAATTGGGAACTTTAGTGCAGCATTTGAAAATTCCGACCACTGGTTTTCACCGCGCTGAAGAGGACGCCTCTTATGCTGGATTGCTTTTCATTGAGCTCACAAAAAGAATTATGGTGAATGGTCAACCGCCCGCGGTGAGCAATCTGGTGGCCCTGACCGGAAAACTTGAACAAAGATTTCCTGTGATAGAGAAAAAACCAAAGCAACTGGATTTAATGAGCTTATTTTAAAGCTTCGCTTGATGGGCGATCGGGTACCGACGTCCACGACCGAAAGAGTGGCGACTGACCTTCAGAATGGGCGCGGCCTGCCAACGTTTAAATTCGGTCCTCATCAAAATTGGCAGCAGCCATTTGTCCGTGACGGTTCCGGCCCGTCCGCAATTCTCTACAATTTTTTCGACCGACTTATCTAATAAATCATAGCTTGGCAGCGTGTCTTGATCTTTTTGGTTCGGCCGAAGTTCCGCTGACGGTGCACGAGAAATAATTTCTTCGGGGATGAGCTCCGCCGTTTGGTTGTAGAGCTTGGCCAGCTCATAGGTTTGCTTCTTTGTCAGATCACCGATCACTGCCAGGCCGCCGCACATGTCTCCGTACAATGTGGAATAACCGGTAGCAAATTCACTTTTGTTGCTGGTGGACAGTAACAAAGAGTTTTCGGCATTCGCCAGCGACATCAGAAATAGTCCACGCAGCCTGGCCTGAAGATTTTCATGAAGAACCGAAAACTCTCTGGTGCCCAGTGAGGCTTCTATCTCTGTTTTGATCTCTGTGTAGGCCTGGGAGATGGGCATCTGAAGCAGACGTACTCCCAAGTTTTTCGCTAGCTTTTCTGCGAGAGTTAGCGACACCTCGGAGCTAAAGGGGCCTGGCATAGCTACGGTGGTCACTCGTGAAGGACCCAGGGCATCGACGGCTAACGCTGCCACCACTGCAGAGTCAATGCCCCCGCTAAGACCCAAGTGCACCTTCTTGAGTCCCGTCTTATCGCAAAAATCACGAATACCCAAAACCAACGCTTGATGAATTTCTTCTGTCACAGAAAGTTTCTGCGGACGAGTTCCGCCTTCCAAAGTATTCAGATCCAACACATTGAGATCTTCGCCAAATTTAATGCACTCTAAAAGAGATTTTCCATGTTTATCGATAGCGAAGCTGGCTCCGTCAAAAATAATTTCATCCTGAGCCCCAACCATATTGACGTAAATCATAGGCGCACGAAAATGCCTCGCTGTCAGCGCCGCAAGCTCTTTGCGTCTTTTGATTCTACCCGGAAAATAGGGAGATGCGCTGACGTTGATCACCAAGTCCACTTTCGCCTTGATTGCAGTCAAAGGATTCACTGGGTAGGGACTAGAGCCATCCTGTTCAGGCCAAGCCCAGATATCTTCACAGATCGTGATCTGTACCTTCTTGTCTCTGATTTTTAGGGTGTTGTCTTTCGTGTGACCGGGCTCCACGAAGCGGGCCTCGTCAAAAACATCGCCCGTGGGTAAGAGCTGCTTGTGAAAAAATCGAGTTTTCTTTTTTCTTTCGACGACGGCCACTGAATTGAAATACGGACGGCCCTTTTTGCTGGGATTTTTTGTGATCACCCCGATCACAGCGGTAACACCCGCCGGAATTTTCTTTTCGATTTGCGCCAACGCCTTCATTTGCTGTTCGACGACTTCGCCTCGCTCTAGCAGATCAAAAGGGTGGTAGCCAAAAAGTGCGGCCTCTGGAAAAACCACCAGTTCACAGCGTCTTTCAACAGCCCGCTGAATGAAGTTCAGAATTTTATTTTGATTGCCGCTAAAGTTACCAAGTGTGGAATTTATCTGAGCAAGTGCGACTCTCATCGGAGGGACCTCGTCCATCGGGACGCATTACTGAATTTCGATACGACCCGAAAATCCATCCTGATATCCGTGAAAAAAGCGGATGTCATTTTCAGGAAACTTCCAACAATAGTAGCCCGTTCCAGTATCAAAGTCAGCTAACCACATGCCTTTGGGTGTCACTCCAAGTCGAGCCAATTTGCTCTGCCATTTATCAACTTCGGAACTGATATCGGCTTCAATCTCGGTGGCCAAGACCACATTCTTCCCCTTAACGGCCTCCAGGCGATTCAGCATTTTTTTGACCTTCAGATGCGAGCCCTCTGTGATGTGATACACCAGCGGCAGCAAACCTTTCGCCTGGTGAATATCAAAGATGCGTTTCTGCAGAGACGGAACTATTTGCTCAATATTCATAGTTTCATTCTTCTCACTCTATAGTCGTTGGAGTTGCTTTTCTCGACGACCCAGCACAAACATTCAAGCACTAAAAAATCCGATGAAAAAAAGAAAATCCCTCAAAAAAAAGTTGCGTCACGCGTTACGTCTCTTCTGAAAAATCTGAATAGAAAGATAAAAAACGCTCTAAAATGTTCGCAGCCGAGGCGAGAGGGAGCGAACGCGGAGGCGTGCTACCCCGCACGCCGCACAAGTGAACGACCGAACAACGAAGGCTCCGGACATTTTAGAGCGTTTTTTAGTCGTCCATGCTTTTGGAGACCGAGTTTAGTTGGCCCCCTACTACGTATACTATCCCAACTATGATAATCAGCATGAGGGCCAGTCGAAATAGGTAACCAATGCTAAAACTTGTACTTTCTTCACTTTCAGAGGCGGTGGCCCTGGGGGTTGGCTTTTTAAATGGAATTCGTTTGGGTGATGGTCCGGCGATTTCAGCGTCGATCTTAGAGGATCTGGCCTCACCAGCCCGAGCAATTTTTTCAACTTCATCGCCGACAATACCAGAAATGCCCCGAACTTTGATGGGCTTTTCATAATTGCGATTCCAACGGCTGTTGCGCCGGTACAGATTGGGCCCCTCGGCGACCTTCATCACTGTCGTGTGCTCGTCGCCGGTGCTTTTATCGGTGACTCCGCTTTGTCTTCCAAATTCGGAATCTTGTACACGGCGGCCGCCATTTTGTGCGCTACCACGGTTGTTCGAATTCCTTCGCAAAGCCGCATTGGCCCTGGCGGCCTCAGCGTCGGCGGCTGATTTTTTCGCGGAATTAGCATCGTCGCTTCCTGATTTTTTATCGCCGTTGTCAGCACTTGACCCTGAGCCAGTCATTCCCGCTCCAATGGCCTGCTGCTGGCACTCTGATAGGGTGCCACCAGAGTCGCCGGGAAGCACTCCGTAGTCCAAGAGGCAAGCGGTGTAAGTTCCAAGATAGTAGTCGGTCCATTTTTTAACGGGCGTGAAAACCCTATCGCTGACCACGATGATAATAGCCAAGGCGATGATCAGAATCAGAATGTATTCCGTCACGGCTTGACCTGTTTGATTTAGTCTTGGCTTCATAGAGTTACCCTATGTAAGATATTACCATATGAGACTTTTGCATCGCCTGTTCTTATTGGTGTTTTTCGTTCTGGGTGTCTCAATATTGGACGTTTTTCCGGAGCTTTCCTGGGCCATAGACAAGGAACCCGCTAAAAGCGAGGCCATCAAGCCCTCGGAAGAGGCCCTTCTTCAGCAGGGCAAATTTCAGGAGGTCATTGATCAGCTTTCGCCCAAATTGCCGGAGCTGGATGCCCAAGGATTGAAATACCTTGGCCGAGCCTACAGCGGGGTCAAAAACTCAGTGACCGCGATCAAAACGTTCAACTTGGCTTTAAGCAAAAATGCGAAAGATGCCGAGGCCAGCACTTTAGTCGGCCTTGAGCTGCTGTCGACCGGAAAAGACCGCGAAGCCATGATCAGTTTTCGAGAAGCGCTGAAAAGCGATCCCAAGTATGAGCCCGCCTATCTGGCGATCGAAAAAATCTACATCAAAAAAAATAACAAGTATGAACTGCGCATGCTCTATTCCGATATGATCGATCTGCTGGGTGAAAAGCCCGCGTACGTCACCCGCCTCTGCGAACTGCTTTGCACCAGCGGACTCTATGACGACGCCAAAAAAATGTGCCGTCGAGGAATCGCAGTAAAACGTGATGAACCTAAAAATTATATCTATCTAGCGCTGACCCACAAAGAACAAGGCGATAAAGAGCTGGCCACGGCGTTGTTCAAAAAAACAGTCGATCTATTTAAAAACTCGGAAGAGGCCCAAGTCGCCTATGCTCAGTTCCTAGATGGAGAGAAAAACTTCGTCGAAGCAGCGAAGTTCTACAAGGCGGCTCTGGATCTGAATCCAGAATCGCTCAGAGGTCAAATTGGCTTTGCTATGGCGTCTTTAGAGATACAAAATTACCAAAATACTTTTGATGCTCTCGACAAGGCCTGCAGGATGGACCGGCGCTCGATCAAAGAAGTTCGACGGGCCATGGGTGTTTTGCGCGTGATGAAGGCCGACAAATGGATGGAAAAATTTGAAGCTCTGTCTGAAAAGTGCGGACTGCCTTCTTACGAATCAAAATCCACAAACTGACGAAAACCCGGGGATAGCTCGCAGAGCAAATTGATTTCCAGTGGGTGGGCTGTGACTTTGGATCTCTGAGCATCCACCCAGTCTTGGACCTTAGCTAAATTTTTTCCGGTCATAGATAAAAAACATGGACTACCCTGAGAGCGGAACAACCTGAAATCGACGGTTTCCATTCCCAGCGCTTTAAGCTCGGATGCTGCGATGAACAGATCGCCGGAAAAATGGGACTCTACCACCAGCACAAAATCTTGAAGCTTCGCATTCTCTAAGCTCAGGTAGGAACGTAAAACCTTTTCATCAAAATTCGGCAAGCACACAGAGCGTTCAATATCGCCCGTGCGCAATTCTACAATGAAAGAACTCACTAACTTCAGATCACCCTGGATCAGCAGCTGCGCGGAATCTCCTAAAGGCGAAAATTCCAAAATTTCCAGGCCAGGGTTTCTGCCCGCCATATTGAGAGCGGTGTAACCAGCGCCAATGGACTTAAAAAGAATCACACCCAGAGTCATTGAATGTGGCCGATCAAATCATATTCCATACTGTCGGTGATGACCACTTTGACCATCTCTCCGATTTCGGCGGTGCCGTCGTTGATCAATACGACGCCGTCGATGTCCGGTGCCTGACCCGCGAATCGGCCTTGCAAAAGCAGCTCTGTTTCTTCGCTGGGACCTTCGACGATGACATCTAGGGTTTGGCCAATGAACGCTTTGTGCTTGGCACGGGAAATGTTCTGTTGGACTTCCATGACCGCCTCAAAACGCTGTTGTTTGATGTCCTCATCCACTTGATTCAACATTTTCCCGGCGGGTGTGTTCTCTTCTGGTGAATATTTGAAGCAGCCCACGCGATCAAATTTCTGTTCAGCGATGAACTCTAGAAGCTCTTCAAACTGCTCTTGTGTTTCCCCGGGGAAGCCGACGATGAACTGGGTGCGAATGACAGCTTCCGGAATTTCTGAGCGAATATTTTCTAACGCGGTCTCTACTTCCCCTCGGGTCATTTTACGATTCATACTTTTCAACACCTGATCGCTGATGTGCTGCAGAGGCATATCAAAATACTTCACTATTTTGCGGCTTTTCTTAATCAGCTGGATCATGTCCAGAGTGATTCCATCTGGATAGAGATACATCAAACGAATCCACTGAATCCCTTCGACCTGATCCAACGCCCGCAGCAATTCAATGGGACTTTCTTTGGCCTGCGGATTTTTCTTTCGGAGGTCCCAGCCATAGTCGGTGAAATCATGGCTGACGATAAGAAGCTCTTTCACGCCTTGAGAGGCCAAATGCTCTGCTTCTTTCACAACATTGGCGATGGTTCGCGATTGCAGGTTTCCACGAATCAGCGGAATGGCACAAAATGCACAACGCTTCAGACAACCTTCCGCAATTTTTAAATAGGCGCGATGCCCCGGCTGGGAGTTCACCCGTGGAGTGGACTCTTCCTGCAGATACGTGGGCAAATTATAAAACGTTCGCTGAGAAGCTCCGCCCTCATGACCCTTCAGAATTTTCGCGATGTTTTGAAACTCGCCAGAGCCTACGAAAAGGTCGGCCTCTGGCATGCCTTCCACTAAGTCATCTTTGTATCTTTGAGTGAGACAGCCTGCGACCACCAGTTTTTTGACGGCTCCACCTTTTTTCAGTTCACCCATCTCTAGGATTTTTTGAATGGATTCTTTTTTACTGTCTTCGATAAAACCGCAGGTATTGACGATCACGGTGTCGGCGCCATCGGCATCGCCGACGACCTGGTAGCCCTCTTTCATAAGGGTGCCCGCCATGATTTCACTGTCCACCAAGTTCTTGGGACAGCCCAGGCTGACAAAATGAACAGACTTATTTTTCACGATCGGTTCCTGATTTTTATTCATATCCGCATTCCTATCTTCACTAAATCCGAGAGATCTGATCTTTTTGCATATTCGGTTTGTACTTAAAAAGATTTTCGTCGGCTTCTTTTTTGAACTCCGGCGCACCTAGCTTAATTTCAGTTTGATTGCCAATGTCATCCTTGAAAGAGATTTGCTTGAAGGACTTGCTCTTTTTTTCTATGACCACTTCGATCCCAGCAAAGCCAGAGCTTTTCCTTGGTTCCAGCTTCAAAGTCGCCTGCTGACCGTCGTTGGATTTCACCTGCACTTTAAAGCTCTCGGCGGGGTTGCGACTGTCCAGAAGTGCCAAAATAAAAAACTGATCTTTGTTTTTCTTGTCGACGGAAGTCAGCGTTACCTTGTTCTTGTCTTTTGGAAAATCGGGGGAAGCAAACTCGATGTTGCACCAAGTTTTTCCGTCGTAGATGGTCCAATTTTTTTCAGGGGATTTGATCTCCCACCGAATTTTTCCGTGGGAATAAAATATTTGTCCGGTAGAGACATCTTGTTTGGGCTTCCACTCGGCAATGATTCGTTTTTCCACAGACATTTCCACTAAGGTGGCCTCGCGATAACTAGCGGTGACCTCTCCTAGAAGTTTGAGCTCGTCAGGAATATTTTTTGCCAGCGCCTTGGTCTTCTTAGCCGTTGTCACTGGTTTCTTCTGAGTAGGCGCATCCGGGACAGGTACTATCGCCGCGGGCTCAGACTGTTTGGCTTTCGGAGCGCCCAGCACTTCTTCTGGTAGTCCATTCTCTTCTGATTGAGAGGTGGCGCAGGCAAACAACACCAAAAATGGCAGAATAAATATCCACTTTGAATCAGAATTTCTGCGTTGAAACATCGCCAAAACTTATAGCAGAGCCCTCTGTGCCAAGCACCAAATTTCATGGCTTTTCATAGGGGCCAGCGCCCTGAGTGAAGACGACGCGGTCACTCCGGTCGTCAGAACATCGTCAATGAAAATGACCTTGTGCCGAGACAGATCCACCTGCGAAAAATTTTCATGCTTGGCGATGAGGATTCGCTGTCGTTGGTACTTACGCAGACCCCTCTGATGAACGCCTGACACCTTGACCAACATCGGACTTACCGCAATTCCCAGTTGTGCACCCACGGCCAACGCCAGGCTCAGCGCGTGATCTTCGTCCGGAGCACGCAGCGACGGCGCGGGAACAATGACTGAGGGTCGGCTCAATACTTCGGACTTCTGCATTCGTTTCTGTATCAGTCGCTGCGCAAGGAAGTTCCACTCACTCATCTGGCTTTGACCCTTAAGTGCCGCCAGATAATTTGACAATGCGTCGTTCTTCCAGGGAATCCAGTCCCAAAGGCATAGAGCCTCCAGTTTTTGTTTTTCAAGACGCCGGACCGCATAGCTTTTGCTCTCGTCACAGTCAGTCAGCTGCCCGCACCGGTCGCAAAGCCATCGGTTCCTCTGAGGGAACAGTGATCCGCAATTCAGACAGCAGCGCATGCATTGGTGGATTTTATCGAAGATGGCTCTCATCCCTGGGGATATGTGCAACAGTTGGGCCGTTTATTTGTTGTGGTAGGGAAGATTTTTTAAAATCGTGAATGATCGATAGATCTGTTCCAGCGCCACGATTTGGGCCACCTGGTGATTCATCACAAACGGAGCCAAACTGAGTTTAACCAGCGCGCGTTTTTTCAGTTCTTCACCGACACCGAAGGCTCCGCCGATGATCCACACGCAGCGCTTTTTCCCACTCATAAGAGCCTTTTGAACGAGCTCTGAAAACTCTAAGCTATCCAGAGATTTCCCCTTTTCGTCAAAAAGCACGACAAAGTCGTCCGGCTGCAAAAACTGGAGTAGCTCTTCGGTCTCTAGTGTCAGTTTTGTGGAGGCCTCGGCCCTGGACAATTTTTTGGAGGACAGCGCAACGATTTCAATACTCACAAAATGTTTCAACTTCTGAAGGTATATCTGGGTCGCGTCTTCACACCACTTTTCTTTCGATGAAGTGACGTGAAGGAAAACAAATTTCATCGCGCTGGTTCTTTAAGGCCCAAATCTTTGGCCTCGGTCCAAAGTTTCTCAATGCTGTATTCTTGTCGAACGAAGTCGTAAAAGATGTGTACAATCAGCGAGCCGTAATCCACCACGACCCATCGACCTTCGTCCAATCCTTCAACACCTTGCGGATAGAGATTGTATTCTTCTTTCACCGCTTGCATGAGATTCTCTGCCAATGATGAAGCATGTCTGGTGCTGGTTCCAGAAGTCACCACGGCGAATTCCGCCGGTGCCGAAAGATTTCTTAGGTCAAAGCCACGAACAGCAATGGATTTTTTGGTCAGAAGGAACTCTCCGCAAAACTTAGTGAAGGACTCAAAGTCGCCCACCTTTTCTTTAGACGGACTGTAGAGCCCCTGCTTCTTAATGTAGCCTTCCACGGACAACGGAACGTATTTTTCGACGCTCTTGCCTGTGCGAATCCACTTGCGAATCTCTGAAGCCGAAACCTCAATGTCTTTCATTCGTATGAACTGAATATTGCGGCCAGTTTTCAATTCGATAAAATTAAAATCGAACTCTTCCACCAAATCACGAATGGGCGCAGGCAGTTCCTCGACAGACTCTGGAAAGCTAAATCCGGGCCGGGAAGTCACAATTAAATTGGCCTCCGTCAGTATTCCCGTGATGTCTTTCCACTGCTGAAGCTCGTCCAGCTTGTCCATACCGACGATCAAGTACAGATCATCGGCGTCCACTTTTTTACGAAGTTCTTTGATGGTGTTGATCGTGTAAGACTTTCCGCCCCGACGGATCTCTTGGTCGTCGACCAGGAATTCGTCACCCCAAGAAGCCACTGCTAAACGAGTCATCTCTAAACGCTGTTCTGCTGTCGGTCCTTCCAGCTGAGCCTTGAGCGGATTCTGTGCCGCGGGTACCACGTGAATTTTAGATAGGCCTGCTTTTTTGAAAACCTCCTGCAAGAGACCTATGTGTCCCATGTGCGGGGGATTGAACGTTCCGCCAAATATTCCAATTCGTTTTCCAGTTTTCATCACAACCCCAATTTATTCTTCAGCAAAAACCAATTTGGATAGCTCTTTCATGAGCTGGTCCATATTTTTTCCAGTGACGGCTGAAACCGTGAGCGGAGTCGACTTAGTTTCTGTTTTGAATTTTTTCACCAGACGCTCCAGCTGATCTGCGGGAACGCTGTCGATTTTATTAAGAACTACCAGCTGTGGCCTTGTCGACAGAGGAAAGAATCCTTCTTTTTCCTTGTTCGCGGAATCGTACGCTTCCAACTCAAAATTGATGTCTTTGTAGTCTTGCAATGGATCGCCAGAGGCAATTCCCGTGGCATCAATCATATGCACAAACAGGCGCGTGCGCTCAATGTGCTTCAAGAATTGAATTCCCAGCCCCGCGCCCTCAGAGGCGCCCTTGATCAGTCCAGGAATGTCAGCCACCACGAAACTTCTGAAGTCCCCGGCTCTCACGACTCCCAAATGCGGAGTCAGCGTCGTGAATGGATAGTCCGCAATTTTCGGCTTGGCCGCTGAAATGCGAGAAATCAACGTCGACTTTCCTGCATTGGGGAAACCAATAATTCCGACATCGGCGATCAGCTTGAGTTCAAGAAGGACTTCCTCTTCTTTACCTGGTTCGCCGGGTTGTGCGTGTTCTGGCGCTTGGTTCACAGAATTCTTGAAAAACCAGTTCCCTTTGCCGCCCCGACCACCCTTAAGAAGTAAAAATTCTTGCACATCAGTCATATCAACAATGATTTGGCCTTCGGGATTTCTAAGAATGGTTCCCGGGGGCACCTGGAGAAAACAATCCATTCCATCAGCACCGGTCTGATTGTCGTTGCCACCGGCACCGCCGTTGCGACCGTGATATTTTTTATTGGATTTAAAGTCCACCAGTGAGTTCAGGCTTCGATTCACTTTTAGAACGACATCGCCACCACGACCGCCGTCGCCACCATCGGGTCCACCCCTGGGCGCCATAGATTCGCGCCGGAAAGAGACCTTTCCAGGACCGCCGTGACCGCTAGCAATTTTGATTTTTACTTCATCAATGAATTTCATAAGCCCTAATAAAAAAAGGAGTCCTGTCTGGGACTCCTGTCTTAGCTGTGTTTCCTTGTTTCCTTAAGCGAATAATCCACTTCGGCCCATTTAGAAAAATGGTCGAGTAGGAATTACACTTTCGGATAAACGCTGATTTTGAATTTCTCTTTAGAAAAACGTTCGAATTTAACCAAACCATCAATCAAAGAAAAAATCGTATGATCGCGACCAATTCCAACATTGGTACCAGTTTGGAAAACAGTTCCACGCTGACGAACCAAAATTGTTCCCGCATTGACGAGTTGTCCACCAAAACGCTTAACACCCAGTCGTTTACTGTGCGAATCGCGTCCGTTCTTGGTCGAGCCACCGGCCTTCTTACTTGCCATTTTAACCTCCTCAGAGCTGCCTTCGGCAGCTTATTTCTTAGCTGTCTTCTTTGCGCCAGAAGCTTTTTTAGCTTTGGACGCTTTCGCTGCAGGCTTCTTAGCTGATTTTGGCGCAGGCTTAGCTTTTTTAGCCGCCTTTGCTTCTTTAGCCAAATTTCCACCCGGTGTTTTCGCCACTTTCACGGAGCGCTCGGCAATACGAGCCGCCCGAGCTTGATCCACATCAACCACTTTGGCCGACAAATCCGTTTTCGCTGTTTTTCCATCCATAGAAATCGCTTTTACAAACAATTCTGTGAATGGCTGACGATGAGTTTTAAATCGACGATATCCTTGTCGACGTTTCTTCTTGAAGATAATGACTTTGCGATCTTTAGTTTGCTTAGTCACAACGACTGTCACTGCTGCATTCTTTACAACAGGTTGACCCAATACAGGAGTCTCTCCGCCGACCATCAAAATATCAGTCAATTCAAACTCTGAGCCTAGTTTTTGCTCCAATTTTTCAACACGGATCACATCACCGGGTTGAACACGATACTGCTTACCGCCTGTGCGAATAATGGCGTACATATAGGGACCTCCGCTTGCAAGACTCGAATATCTGCCATTGCGCGTTTACAATGTCAACAAGGGGTCTGAAATTAATTGGGCGGCACCAAAAATGCAAAAAGCTGGGGTTAGCGCCGCCAGCTCAGCTTTAGAAGGGACCTCGCTCCGGTTACAAACGAAGGAGGTCCGAATGACGGATTTTCCCGTGACCCAACGTCATTGGAGTATTCGGCAGGTTTTGAAATTACTTAAGCAGATTTTGTTGCTGACCTGGTTAGTGATTAAAATTATTAAGGAAATTTTAAATCTATAGGTCTGCTTTGGTTTTCCCGCGATGACTTCAACGTCGTTACAAAGTCGCTGTGAAACTAACCTAATTGGAGAGTGGTACCTTCGGGCTGGCGGCGCCCTTCCCAAAAACAAAAACCCCAGCTTGCGGCCAGGGTTTTCATCGAAACGGTTTCTATGAAATAATTATTTCAAGAAATCGCCAACGTAACGGATACCAGCGTACATTGCTGAATCTGTTACAGAGGCATTTGTTTGGCCAGTGTAGTTGCTGTTTCCTGCATAGCTAGTTGCAGAGCTCAGATAGGCCAACTCGTAACGGAATGGGTCTGTTGCGTTTTTCTTGTATTCAGCTGCCAAAGACCAGTTCATGACTGAATCTGATGCATCTGAAGTTGCTGTCGCTGCAGTTTGGAAACCTTGGCGAGAAGTAGACTCAAGTTTCACCCATGGAGTCCAATTGCCCATGTTGTATCTTGCAGTCACAACAGCCGAGGTCACAACTTGGTTGTTTCCAAGAAGAGAAGCGTTTGTCACCGTGATGCTGTCGTAGTCCAATGTGAATTTCCAGTCGTCCATTTTATAAGAAAGACCAACTGTGAGTGGAGTTGTCGCAATCGCACCTTTAGCTACAGAAGTTGCTCCAAAACCAGCCGCAGACATAGCGTTACCCGGCAGGGTGTGGTAACTCACGCGAAGACCGACATTGCCGAAAGTTCCAGCGTACCAAACGCCGGCGCCCATACGTACGCTGTCTGTCGCTGTCGTATTGTTGAAGAACGGAACGCCCACTTTTTGAGTGTCAGAAATTTGGTATTGAACCTGAGCTCCCAAAACGTAAAGAGTGGAAAGGTTACCCATAGCCAAGAAGTACTCATCGCCTGGGTTTTCTTGACCCTCAAAACCGCCGAGACCAATATCAGCCAATTTACCAACATTCACTGTCACCATGTCAGTGATTTTTGCATCGCCTTCAGCCCATTGAACGAAGTCATTGGGTCCAGTTTGCGGATAAGAACCTGCAACAAGCGCTTTCGTTTGCGATGGATTGATGAATGTTCCCGCTGGTGCCCCTGCGCCTGTTTTTGTCGAGTTGGCATTGGTTCCGTCACTCACGGTTTGAGATCCTGCTGCGAAGCTCAATGGATTAAGAGCCGCTTTGAAGCTAACGCCTTCGCCCAATTTGCCGTCGCCAGTGATGAACATACGAGAAAAGGCAAAGCCGCTTCCGTATTGAGTTTGAGAACTGAGCTGGCTGTTACTTTGACCAGATATATAGTCATATCGCGTATCCACTCCTAAACCCGCGAATGCTGGTGTTGCTATCGCAACCACTGCTGCTAATGCTAAAAGTTTTCTCATGATGCCTCCTCCATGTTAAATGGGCATTAATAGTTATCTAGATTCCTAGACTTTTGTTACCTCCTGATTAAGCAATAAGGTCTGTGCTAAGCCAAGTATTCTTTTTGTATTGGAATTTCTGAGGGGTCTTGCGTTATTGGGTTATGTTACGTTGCTATTTTTGGCGGCGATTTCTGGCCGCGTTTGGTGTTTTTTTGCAACAAAGATCTGTTTGGGTTGTCCTAACAGACCTCGGACAATGACCTGACAAAACTTTCTTTGCCGAAAATTCCATTCTCCATAACAACTGTTTTTAAGGAGACAATCATGCAGAAAAAAATTCTAGGTTCAATGTTGGTGCTGACTTTTTTGGGCGCGATCACGGCCTCTGCGAGTGTGAATCTCGTCGATAAGGGGGATTGGAAGTTTGATGTCTACGGATTTGCTCAGACAGATATGACTCAAGACTCTACTCGTAGCTTTAATGAAGTTATCGGCAATAGCTCGGTTTCACGGCCCAATACACTGGCTGGTGACAATGGTCGCACCGCCGACTCCATTCGCAACAGCCGCTTGGGATTTATTGCAACTGCTCCTGTTCAGAATGGATGGAAAGCCAAGGGTGTTCTAGAATACGACTTACTTGGTTATGACCCTTACGCCAATGTCAGCCCGCCCACCAATTCTGAAGCTAGCTTTTCTCAAAATCCTACCATGCGTGTGCGCCACAGCTACTTCAACGCGGAAAAAGATGGGCTACGAATCCTTGCCGGACAAACTTGGAGTCTTTTCGGCTGGCAACCTTATTATTTCCCGGCAGTTTTGTCGGTGGCACCTGAAGCTGGGGAGCTCTATCAACGAACCGCTCAGTTCGGCGCGATCGAAACTTGCGCTGTTGGTGAAAATGGTCAGCTTCAAACTGGAGTGTCCATGGAGCGTCCCTCGCAAAAAGATTCCAACATGCCGAACTTCAACATTGGTGTTCGCTACTCTTTAGATAGCTACAAAACAGCCGTGGCCTCTTCTTATGGGGACTATGGACTGCAGCCGCTAAGCATTGGGATCTCTGGAACGTTCCGACAGTTTGAAACTTTTCAGACTGGCGGTTCAATGTATTCACAAATCAAACAGAATGCTTCAGCTATTGCTGTGGACACTTTGATTCCGATCCATACGAATTCCGATGCGAAATCGCCGGGGAACTCTTTGTCTATTTCTGCGGAGTTTACATCGGGAACTGGTATTGCGGATGAACTCTCTGGCTGGACTGGCGGTATGACTGGCGGTACGGCGTTCAGCACCTCCACCCCTTGGACCAACACGAATTTGGACGCTGGATTCATGTATTTTGATGCGGCTGGAAATGCCAATTTAATTCAGCTCTCCACTTTCAACGTGGCCTTGCAATATGTTTTACCCACAGAGATGAAGCAAAACGTGAACGTCGGAATGGCCCAAACTAGCAGCAATCTGAATTCTTTCACTGTGACTGCTGGGGGCACGGTCGCGGGCGGCAACGGCATCGGTGCGGTCACTAATGTCTATGACAAAGTGACCAATCAATTCGTGAACTACTGGGTGGATTGCACGGATCAAATCCGTTTGGGCGCTGAAGTCAGCACACAAACCACTCACTATGTGTCGGACGGAATGACCACGACGAACAATCGGGCGCAAATCACTGCGCTGTATCGATTTTAGTTTCAAGCGACGGGCAGGATCCCCTGCCCTTACTTAATGAAAATTTCGTATTGCTCGATATGGTAGGTGGGTTCGATCTTGAATTGCACCGAGCGGCCGAGCTTGGCCTCTGTGAAGGCTAATGTTTCGGCTTCGACCTCGTAGATCCAGTCAATAACGTCGGCGTGGCAGTGCACGTTGATCAGGGATTTTTTGTTCTCTAGCTGCGATAAATCGCGCTCAAGCTCGCGAAAGATTTCGTTGGCCACGGTGGTTTTGCGTTTGATGTAGCCTTTGCCCTCGCAATAAGAGCAGGGCTCACACAAGGTTTTGATTAGACTTGGGCGCGTGCGCTTACGGGTCATTTCAACAAGCCCCAAAGACGACATAGAAACCACGTTGGTCCGAGAACGATCGCGGACCAACTCTTCAGCCAAAACAGAGAGCACTTTTTCCCGGTGATTTTCTCGCTCCATATCGATGAAATCGATGATGATGATGCCGCCGGTGTTGCGAATGCGCAGTTGATGCGCAATTTCTTTCACGGCCTCAAGATTGGTTTTCAAAATGGTCTCTTCCAAGTCTTTTTTGCCGACGTATCGGCCGGTGTTCACGTCGATGACGACGAGTGCTTCGGCCTCATCAATCACGATGTAGCCACCAGACTTGAGCCAAACTTTTCGATCCATTGATCGGGAGATTTCCATTTCGATGTCGTAGAGATCAAAAAGTGGTTTTTTGTCCTCGTACAAAATGATGTTTTGTTTATATTTCGGCATCAGCTGCGCCACGAAGTTCTTCACCTTGCGATGAACTTCGACGTCATCCACCCAAACGGCAGTGACGGACTCGTTCATCAGGTCGCGAAGAGCGCGCTGTTCGACGTCTAGTTCCGCATGAATAGAGCCCACGGATTTTTTCTTTTCGTAATTTTTGAAGACATCTTGGCTGAGTCTTTCTAGATAGTCGATGTCGGACTTCAGCTGCTCTTCGCTGGCGCCCTCTCCGGCGGTGCGTACAATGACTCCGCCCGAGTGGCTGATTTTCTGCACGATGAGTTTTAAGCGCTCGCGCTCGGACTCGTTTTCAATCCGGCGACTGATTCCCAGGTGTCGAACGCTGGGCATATACACCACAAAACGGCCGGGCAAAGACAGATGCGTCGTGATTCGAGCGCCCTTGGTGCCGATGGGATCTTTCGCCACTTGCACTAAAATATGCTGTCCCTCTTTGATCAAATCTTGAATGGGAACCTTCGGCGGTTCTGGGATTTTTTCGGCGGCGGGGCCATCCTCTGCGGCACCGTCTTCTTCGTCGTCGGCGAAGCTGTCGTCCACGTCATCGCGGATGTCGCCGACATACAGAAACGCCGCTTTTTCTAGACCAATGTCCACAAAGGCGGCTTGCATTCCGGGAAGGACGCGAATCACCTTTCCACGATGGATGGACCCGACCAAGGTAGGGGAACTTTTCTTTTCAATCTTAAGGTCGGTGATGACTCCACCGTCCAGATAAGCCACGCGCGTTTCCTGAGGTCTGACGTTGATTAAAATTTCAGCTGCCACAAGCGCCCCTTATGTAATTCAATTCCCTGCCGATAAGAGTGTACGTAGGAGTGGCTTATGGCAAGTGTTGATGAACTGTTTAAAATAATGATTGAACAGGGGGCGTCCGATCTTCACATCACCAGTGGAGCTCCTCCTTACCTGAGGCTGCATGGAAACATGCTGCCCATGAACTTTAAAAACCTTTCGAATCAAGACGTTCAAGGTCTCATCTTCGAAATTCTTTCAGAGAAACAGAAGAAGCAATTCATCGAAAAATGGGAGCTTGATTTCGCCTATGCAGCACCAGAAGGCTTAGGCCGATTTCGCTGCAATGTCTTCATGCAGCGAAAAGGTTTGGGCGCCGTCTTTCGTACAATCCCAGAGAAAATCAAAACTCCCGAAGAGCTGAATCTGCCTAAAGCCATCATGGACATGATTGATTGTGACAAGGGCTTGGTGTTGGTCACCGGTCCCACGGGATCTGGTAAGTCCACCACTTTGGCGGCGCTGATTCACCACATTAACATGACCAAAGATTGCCACATCATCACGGTCGAAGACCCCATCGAGTTCGTGCACCAAAATATCAAGTGTTTGATCAATCAGCGCGAAGTTGGCTCTCACACAAAATCGTTTGCTAATGCACTGAAAAGCGCACTGCGGGAAGATCCAGATATCATGCTGGTCGGAGAGCTTCGTGACCTTGAAACCATTGCGCTGGCATTGACCGCCGCCGAAACGGGCCACTTGGTTTTTGCGACTTTGCACACGAATTCTGCCGCCAAAACCATTGACCGGATCATTGACGTTTTTCCTGAGGGGCAACAGGCACAGATTCGCGCCATGCTTTCAGAGTCTCTTCGTGGAGTGGTGGCACAGACTCTTTTCCCGCGTGCGGATGGTGCCGGCCGCGTTGCAGCCTACGAAATCATGCGCAACAATCGCGCCGTTGCGAACTTGATTCGCGAGGGCAAGAATCATCAGATTACGTCGGCCATTCAGACTGGCTCCAAGTCCGGAATGATCCTTTTTGAAAAATACATCGATGACTTGGTCAAAAAAGGCAAGGTTTCAAAAACCGATGCCATGAGCTTCTTGGGTGGGGAAGAAAACACCACGGGAATTATGGAAAAAAAGGCGATCTAATTTCGGTTCTCAGTTCTCGGTCCTCGGTCCTCTGACCAAGGAGAGGCAACTGTGATCGGCTCTGGATCTGTAGAATTCAGTTTTCACGAACTAACTGTTCCTGGTCCGGGCCAGTGAACCGAGGACTCTGGACTGAAATCATGAGCGTACTTAAAAATTCCAGGCCCATGCCAGAGTTGATTTTGGATTCCTATTTTTTTGAATCAACTCGCGAACCGGGTCTAACCCCACCGTCTGATTCTGGTTCTGATCATACGATTGCGTGGCCACATACGTTGCGCCTCCGATCATTCCCAGTGCTAATCCTGTGGTGATATTTCCGATGTGGTTTCCGGGATCGCCATAAAAACTGAGTGTGCTGATGCCAAGAACTGCTCCGCCAAGTCCGCAAAAAATGACGGTGGCTATGTTTCGTCGCAGGCTGGTGGTGGTGCTCACCGAGCTCTGGGCTTGGCTTGCACTTGGCGCCACCAACAAAGAAAAAGTGAGAATGAAAATCTGTGCCCAAACTACTAAACGCATTTTTTAGCCTTCTTTGACTTTTAACTCTTGGGTTGTTAGCTTCGACTCCACCATAAGGGGAAGACTTGTGCAAGGCGGAACGATGGTAGCCACAATTATAGCGTCAGAGGTTATCAAAAAAAAGCGCGACGGCGGCCGACTTTCCCCAGTTGAAATCACCGAGTTCATCAAAGCCTACACAGAGGGAACTCTGCCTGATTACCAAATGTCAGCGCTGCTGATGGCGATTTTTTTGCGCGGCATGGACGAGCCCGAAACGTTGGCCCTCACCAGCGCCATGCTTCACTCGGGAACTGTTTTGGACTTCAAAGAAATCCCCGTCGCCAAAGTGGATAAGCACAGCACCGGCGGAGTCGGCGACAAAACCAGTTTAATTCTGGGACCTATCGTGGCCTCTTGTGGCTTGGCCGTGCCCATGATTTCTGGACGAGGCCTGGGTCACACCGGTGGCACCCTGGACAAACTGGAAAGTATCCCCGGGTTCAACGTAAACCTAAGTTTATCGGAATTTAAATCCGCCGTTAAAAAGCATCACATCGCCTTCATCGGTCAGACCAAAGAGATTTGCCCTGCCGATAAGAAAATTTATGCCCTTCGTGATGTCACTGGGACCGTTGAAAGCCTGCCGCTGATTTGCGCTTCGATCATGTCCAAAAAGTTGGCGGAAGGAATCGACGCTTTGGTCTTGGATGTTAAGTTTGGTACGGGCGCCTTTATGAAAAATAAGTCCGATGCCGAAAAATTGGCGCTGGGTCTTTGCTCCATCGCGCGCGGCTATGGAAAAAAAGTTTCTGCCCTGCTCACAAACATGGATCAACCCTTGGGAAATGCCTCCGGAAATTCACTAGAGATCGAAGAATGTCTGGAAATTTTGAAGGGTGGGGCTTCGGCCCCGGACACCCGCGAACTCTCGCTGCAGTTGGCGGCTAAAATGTTGGTCCTTGGAGGCGCCGCAAGTGACGCAACCTCCGCTTACAAAAAATGCTCGGAGGCTCTCAGTAGCGGTCGTGCCTATGAAAAATTTGAAGAACTCTGCCAAATTCATGGCGGCCATCTCAAGGAATTGCCACGACCGAAATTTCATCTGGAAATCAAAGCCAAAGAAAATGGCTATATTCAGTCCTTCGACACAGAAAAAATCGGCATGGTCGGAGTCCGAATCAAAGCCGGCAGGGCTGTGACCACTGACGTGATCGAACCAACCGCGGGTATTATTACTCACAGTAAAATCGGCGGCAAAGTTCAACGCGGCGATGTTCTTTACTCGCTTCATGGCGCCAATCTAGACTTACTAAAAATGTCTGAGGCCGAGCTAGCTGCAACCATCAAACTTTCTGATACACCTGTCACGGCACCCGACTTAATTTGGAAGGAAATTTAATTCATGGAAAGCTTCGCCAACACCGTTCAAAAACTTCAAGAGACCGTGCACTTCCTGCGCTCTAAAACTACGACCAAACCTACGGTTGGTGTGGTCCTGGGCTCTGGCCTTGGCGCTTTCGTGAACGAGATCCAGGTTGAAACTAAAATCGCCTTTCACGAAATTCCGAACTTTATGCCCACCACTGTTGAGGGCCATCAGGGCAATTTGATCTTCGGAAAAGTCGGCCCCCATCAGGTCGTGGCTCTCCAGGGCCGCAATCATTTTTATGAGGGACACTCGATGGACACTGTGGTGTTTCCGACGCGTGTGTTGGCGCTCATGGGAGTGCAAATTTTGGTGCTGACAAATTCCGCCGGCGGAATGGCCGATGGTATGCAGGCGGGTGATTTCATGATCATCGATGATCATATTAATTTTGTTGGCAACAATCCCTTGATCGGCCCCAACATCAAAGAGTTCGGACCACGCTTCCCTGACATGACAGAAGCTTATGATCGAAAGCTCACAGAGTTGCTAGAAAACGTCATGAAAAAAAATAAGGTCCGCTATCATCGCGGTGTTTACGGTGGACTCACTGGACCTACTTATGAAACTCCGGCAGAGGTTCGCTTTCTAAAACTAGCTGGTTGTTCGGCGGTCGGTATGAGCACCGTCTCTGAGTGCATCGCTGCCAATCACATGGGCCTGCGGGTAGCGGCTATCAGTTGTATCTCCAATCTGGCGGCCGGAATTGCCAAACATAAGCTCACTCACGATGAAGTCACAGAGACCGGACGCCGGGTGGAAAAAGACTTCACTCGGGTGCTGAAAGAGTTCATTACCTCGATCTAAGTCCGGTTTCAGTTTTCTCGACTCAATTCAAGACACAATCCCCCCGAATAGCTAACCGGTGCTTGTTCACCATACTGTCTGAGTTAAAGAGTCGCCACGACGGCGGCCCTCCACTGAGGCAGAGCCCGGAAAAGGGGACTGAATGCCGGTTCAACGGATTGGACTTAGATTTGCCAGCGCTTTATCTTTGAGTTTTATTCTTGGCGCTTGCTCTAATAACACTATGAATGGGGTTTTCCCCAACACCCAACAGGAGACTGGCCAAAGCAATCCCGATGCATGCTCTAGCTCTTCTCTGATCCAAAATCGCTTCATCGTTAAATGGGCCGACGGCCACACCAGCGTGGAGTCCGGCGAAAACGCAGAGACCTTTAAACGGAAATTCATTGCTCCAAGAATGGGAAAAATCACCCACGTCGAGTTCGATCAAAAACTTCACATCCAACAAGAGCAGACGCCAGCAGCGTCACCCAACGTAGATCCACCGCCCAACTGGGGCCAAGATATCGTGCAGGCATCCAGCGCTTGGAACGCCGGGATCAACGGACAAGGTGTTCTCGTTGGAGTGGTGGACGCCGCTGTCGACTACACTCACCCACAAATCAAGCCGCGTTTGGCCGCAAATCTTGCCGAGGTGAATGGAAAATCCGGAATCGACGACGACGGCAATGGTTTCATCGATGACCTCTACGGCTGGGATTTCGAGCAGAACGTCCCCGACCCTCACAAAATTATTTATCCCATGCCGGTGAATCCTGCGGATGATGGAAATATCCACGGAACTCATGTGTCGGGAATCATTGCGGCCGATCACAAAACGGGAAAAATGCAAGGCATCGCACCAGAGGCCCAGATCGTGCCGGCCAACTTTATGGATAGCAGTGGAAGTGGATCTTTGGGTGCTGCCATTCAAGCCATTGAATACGTTTCTTCCCGAGGAGTGAAAGTCATCAATGCCTCTTGGGGAGGCTCTAGTTGCTCGCAGGCCTTGAAGACGACGATTGCGGGGCTAGCGGCGAAAAATATCTTGTTCGTGGTCGCCAGTGGAAATGACTTCCATGATTTGGATATGGTGCCCGACTACCCCGCCAACTTTACTTTCGATCATCAGATCACCGTCGCGGCCAGTAATTCCAATGATATTCTAACGGCGTTTTCCAACAACAGTTACAACTTCGTGCACCTAGGAGCCCCTGGCCAGACGATTTACAGTACGATTCCAGGCCCCGCCGGATATAAAAATTTGGACGGAACCAGCATGGCGACACCTTTCGTGACCGGTACCGCCGCACTTTTGTGGAGCCTTCGACCCAATGCGACTTACGCGCAAATCAAGCAAGCCATTTTGGCTGGAACTGATTACCGCTCCTTTCGAGTTAAAACTCAAGGTCGTTTGAATATCTCTAATTCAATCAACGCTTTGAAGCAGATGCTTCCTCAATAAAATGCCGCAAGGCCTTTTCGCGTGATGAGGCCTGATTCCCTATGTTAGAAAAATCCTTTGTTCCTCGAATGGATAGCTCTCTAGGTAGAGCAAAGGATCTTTATGCGTTATTACATTTCCGACCTCGGCAAGCATGTGGGTCAAAAAATCGAATTGAAGGGCTGGGCCTATAACTCTCGTTCTTCGGGAAAAGTGAAGTTTCTAGAGCTGCGCGATGGCACCGGGATGGTGTCCTGCGTTTTCTTCAAAGGCGAGTGTGATGAGGCCGCGTTCAATGAATTTGAAAAAATCACGCAAGAGTGTTCGCTCAAAGTCGAAGGCACAGTCCGCAAACATCCCAAACACGAAAATGTTTATGAAATCGGAGCCACGGCCTTTGAGATCATTGGCACCGCTGAAAATTATCCGATCTCTCCGAAAGAGCACGGCACTGATTTTTTAATGGAGAACCGCCATCTTTGGTTGCGCTCGAAACGACAAATGGCCGTGTTGCATGTCCGCCATGAGATTATTTCCGCCATCCGAGATTTTTTTGACGGTCGCGGTTTCACCCTCACGGATGCGCCGATTTTTACTCCTAGTGCCTGTGAAGGTACGACCAATCTTTTTGAAACTAAATATTTCGATGAAAAAATGTATCTGTCGCAAAGCGGACAGCTTTATATGGAGGCGACGGCGGCGGCTCTGGGAAAAGTGTATTGCTTTGGCCCCACCTTTCGCGCAGAGAAATCAAAAACTCGGCGCCACTTGATTGAATTCTGGATGGTCGAACCCGAGGTGGCTTTCAACGACATGTACGACAACATGGATTTGGCCGAAGAATTTGTGGAATACATCGTTCAGCGCTGTCTCACCAACTGTTCCGACGAGCTCAAAACCTTAGAGCGCGACATTTCGAAACTAGCGCCGGTGAAAAAACCTTTCCCGCGTCTGCACTATCGTGAGGCCGTCGACATGATTCTGAAAGAAAATCCGGCATTCATCAATGGCGATGATTTTGGAGCTCCGGATGAAGCCATAGTCTCTGCCAAATTTGATCGTCCCGTTTTCGTTCATCACTTTCCTTCTGCGGTGAAGGCCTTCTACATGAAAGAAGATCCCAAGGATCGCGGCTTCGCGATGGGAAGCGATTTGCTGGCCAGCGAAGGTTACGGCGAAATCATCGGTGGCGGTCAGCGTGAGGACAATCTGGGAATTCTCGAAAAGAAGATTCAAGAGCACGGTTTAAAGGAAGAAGATTTTAAATGGTATTTGGATCTTCGGCGCTATGGCACTTTTCAACACGCGGGTTTTGGTTTGGGCATCGAGCGCACAGTCGCTTGGGTCTGTGGTCTTCCGCACGTTCGCGAAACAATTCCATTCCCTCGTCTTTATGGCCGAAGCTATCCTTAAGGAGATTTTAATATGGACGCAGAAATCACCACTCAAGCACGACTGCAAGATCTTGATCAGCGAAACGAACACGCCATGCTGGGTGGCGGGACTGCTCGGGTTGAAAAACACAAGCAGGGTGGTCGGCTCACGGCCCGAGAGCGCTTAGACGTGTTGCTAGATCCAGGAAGCTTCGTAGAGATGGATCGCTTCGTCGTTCATCGCTGTGAAAATTTCGGCATGAATGAAAATCGCGTTCCAGGCGACGGCGTCGTGACTGGTTACGGTCGCGTGAATGGAAAATTAGTTTACGTTTACGCGCAGGACTTCACTGTCATCGGTGGCTCGATGTCGCGCACTCAGGCCAACAAGATTTGCAAGATCATGGATTTGGCTCTAAAAAATGGTGCGCCGATGGTGGGTCTTAACGACTCTGGCGGCGCCCGCATCCAAGAGGGCGTCGAATCCTTGGGTGGCTATGCCGACATTTTCACTCGCAATGTCACTTCCAGCGGAGTCATTCCACAGATCACTGGCATTATGGGGCCGTGCGCGGGCGGTGCCGTCTACAGTCCTAGCATCACGGATTTCGTTTTCATGGTGAAGAACTCTAGTTACATGTTTGTCACTGGACCAGAGGTGATCAAGGCCGTGACTCATGAAGAAGTCACTAAGGAAGCACTTGGCGGAGCGACCACTCACGCTAGCAAATCCGGCGTGGCCCATTTTGCTTGCGAAAACGATAAGCATCAATTGCTGCTCATTCGTGAGCTTCTTAGTTTCCTGCCATCCAATAACTTGGATGATCCCCCCACTTTACCCACAGCGGATCGTCCCGACCGAATCTGTGAAACATTGAATACGCTGATTCCAGATAGTCCCAAAAAACCTTACGACATGTTGTCGCTGATCACAGAAGTGGTCGACGAGTCTTACTTTCTTGAGGTGCACAAGCATTTCGCTCAAAACATCATCGTCGGTTTTGCCCGATTGAACGGTCGCAGTGTCGGCATCGTGGCCAACCAGCCACAGATTTTGGCCGGCTGTCTGAACATCGAGGCCAGCCGAAAGGCCGCGCGCTTCATTCGTTTTTGTGATGCCTTTAATATCCCCATCATTTCATTCGTCGATGTTCCCGGCTTTTTGCCAGGAACAGAGCAAGAGTGGAACGCGATCATCACCCACGGTGCAAAGCTTCTCTATGCTTACGCAGAAGCCACCGTGCCTAAAATCACGTTGGTCACACGCAAGGCTTACGGTGGCGCTTACATCGTGATGGGATCTAAGCTTTTACGCTCGGACATTAATTTGGCCTATCCCACAGCAGAAATTGCAGTGATGGGAGCCGATGGTGCCGTGAACGTCATCTTCCAAAAAGAAATTGCTAAGTCCAAAGATCCTGCCGCCGAAAGAGCGCGCCTAGTGAAAGATTACGAAGAAAAATTCGGAAATCCTTACTTGTCAGCAGAGCTTGGATACACGGACGAGGTGATAGAGCCTGCGATGACTCGCAAGCGCTTGATTGATTCGTTGGAAATGCTGAAAAATAAGCGTGAAACCAATCCGCCTAAAAAGCACGGCAATATTCCCCTTTAGTTATTGGAGCCTCATATGTTTAAGAAAATATTAATAGCTAATCGTGGTGAGATTTCCCTTCGCGTGACCAGGGCCTGCCGTGAATTGGGGATCCGAAGTGTCGCGGTGTTTTCGGACGCCGATCGTGAAAGCTTGCACGTGTTTCTGGCGGACGAGGCCTACAACATCGGACCTGCTCCCAGTAAAGAATCCTATTTGAATATTCCGAAAATCATTGAAGTGGCCAAGCAGTGTGGCGCTGAAGCCATTCATCCTGGCTATGGATTTTTATCAGAAAATACCAATTTCGCCCGGGCCTGTAAGGCCGCTGGAATTGTGTTCATCGGACCCACTCCAGAAAATATTGAAGCCATGGGTGATAAACTTTCAGCCAAGGCGCTGATGAAAAAGGCAAAGGTTCCGACAGTGCCTGGAAGCGACGGACCCGTTGAAACTGCTGCCGAAGCTCTGAGTATCGCAAAAAAAATCGGTTTTCCGATCATCATTAAAGCATCGGCCGGAGGTGGCGGCAAAGGAATGCGGGTCGTTCGCCAAGAGTCTGAAGTTGAAAGTGCCTTCCGAGCTTGTCAGTCTGAAGGACTGAACTACTTCGCCGATAAAACAGTTTATATCGAGAAGTTCATCAACGATCCCAAGCATATCGAGATTCAAGTCTTCGGTGACACACATGGAAACGTGGTCCATCTCTTCGAGCGCGAGTGCTCGGTGCAACGACGACATCAGAAGCTGATCGAAGAGGCGCCTAGTCCTTCTGTGCCCCAAGAAGTTCGCCTGAAAATGGGGGACTCGGCCGTTCGTGCTGCTAAGCAAATCAATTATGTCGGTGCGGGAACCATTGAATTTATTTTCGACAATACCACCAAAGAGTTTTTCTTTATGGAGATGAACACCCGCCTGCAGGTGGAACATCCCATCACCGAAATTACGACTAGAACTGACCTGGTGAAAGAACAAATTTATGTGGCGCTTGGGCGGCCCCTGTCTTTCAAGCAATCCGATATTAAACAATACGGCCATGCCATCGAAGTTCGTGTGTGTGCCGAAGACCCAGAAACTTACAAACCAAGCCCAGGACTGATCCGCGCCTGCCGACATCCGCAAGGCCCCTTTGTTCGTGTGGACTCTTATGCCTACCCTGGATATGAAGTTCCCATCTACTACGATCCGATGATTGCGAAGGTGATCACCTGGGGTGAAACTCGTGATGAGGCCATCGAGCGAATGCAGCGGGCGCTGACGGAATTTATTTTGTCCGGAATTAAATCCAATATCGCCCTTCATCGCACGATTCTAAAGCATCCCAAATTTAGGGATGGCTCTTACACGACGCAATTTCTGGAAAAGAACTTCGAACTGATGGAGCCCGAACTTTTTGCCGAGGTCGACGATCACGTTTTCCTTATCGCGGCCGCCATCACTGCCTACAACGACCGACGCTCCAAAGATGTGAGCGGATTGAATATTAGCTCCAGTTGGAAAAAAATTGGACGCAAAATGATGTTGAGGACCTAAGTATGTATTTTGAAGCTGAGATTAAAAATGGAAGATACAAGGTCGATGTCACCGAAGGTCGTCACCAGTGGAAGATATCCATCCAGAAAGAAAACGAATCCTGGGTTCACCATGAGATTCTGAAGTCCGATTATCGCCGATCAGAGTCCTACTTTAGTTTTTTGTTCAAAGGCGTTAGCTACATGATGGACGTGGTCGGTAAAGACACTCAATACACCGTGTTCACGCGCAACTCTTTCCGCAACGTCAAGATCTTCAATGACGAAATGCTCTTGCATGAGTCTTTAAAACGCGGCGGTGGTTTTGGCGGCGACATGGAGCTGAAATCCGGAATGCCAGGAAAAATCATCGAAATCTTCGTCAAAGTGGGCGATGTGATCAAGGCCAACAAGCCTTTGCTGATTATGGAAGCCATGAAGATGGAAAATGAGATGCGCGCGACCGCCGACGTGAAGATCAAAGAAATTTGCATCAAACAAGGTGACAGCGTCGAGAGTGGTGCGCTCTTGCTGAAGTTTGAAAAGCCGTAAATCGGCTACTCAACTCCGCCCACGGCGGACTGACGCTTTCTCTCGAAGATGCCGACTAGAATCACTGAAAGCTCATAAAGCACAACCATCGGTGCCATCATCATTAACATGCTGAGCAGGTCGGGCGGCGTAAGTATGGCCGATAGTATCGCAAGGCCCACGATGGCGAACCTGCGCTTTTCTTTCAGCGTTTTCTGAGAAATCACACCCATCATTCCCAGAATCACCAAAATTAATGGAAGTTCGAAGGAGGCGCCAAAGGCCAGCGCGGTGGTGGTGACGAATGAAAGATAGTGTTCGATGGTGATCATGGGTTTGTCGGCGTCTCCGCCAAAGGTCATTAAAAATTTAAAGGCCATCGGAAAAACAACAAAGTAGGCAAAGCTAACTCCGATGGCAAATAAGGCCGTACCGGAGAAAATAAAGCCAACGGCGTATTTTTTTTCTTTCGAATAGAGTCCAGGCGCCACGAATTTCCAAATTTGATAAATCCACAGCGGGGACGAAAGAATCACTCCTCCAAAAAGTGAAATTCGCACGTGCGCCAGAAACTTATCCATGGGTGCCGTGAAGAAAAGTCCGCCGGTGGGCAGATAAGCGGCGATGGGCTTACGGATGATATCAAATAGTTTCTCACTGACACTCCAGCAAAGAATCATCCCCGCCAGAATTCCATACAGGCTCTTGATGAGTCCGCTGCGAAGCTCAACCAGGTGATCCATCATCGATTGATTTTTCAAATCTTGTTCTTCAGGAGTGTCTGTCATCTTTGCCCGAATCTTTAGTGAGCTCTTTCAACAATTCCTTGCCCGAGGTCGGTGGCTTCTTAAGTTCCGAAAAAAGCGTGTCACTGGCCCGACGAAACTCATTCATCATGCGGCCAATTTTTCGCGCCACCTCGGGAAGCTGCTTCGGCCCGATGAGCAACAGCGCCAAAACACAAATAAAAAGAATCTCCGAAAAATTAAACATCCAAAAAAACAATAAACGACCCTCAGCGGCCGGTCAATCCGAGGCTGGGCAAACCTAAAGGGGAAAGGGACCTCTGAAAGTTGCATACCTAGAGGTAGTCAACTTTCAGAGCAGTACCTAAACCCATGCAGTCAGTCCTGCTTGCCGAGTTTTATTTGGTCGCTAGGAAGAGGTAAAATGCCCATCTCTGCCAATTTCTCTTGGGCAGAAATCGAGCCTGTTCGTAGATAGCGGTCATAGAGTCTTAGAATGCTTTGATCTGTTTGAATCATGGAGGCGTTGCTGATGTAAGTCAGCACTTCTACAAAGTCCAAAAACTGCACAGAGAATATCCGATAAACCGCGGCCGCCGTGTCTTCTTGAACACAATCAGCCAGACTGGCGTAGGCGGCCCCGCCCATATTCGCGTAGTAGTCGATGTCGACCACCTTCCGCGAAAGGGAGTCTCCAAAGAATCCTGAAATATACAATGATTTGTCGCCCAGTTTTTTGAGCATTCCCAACTTTTCATTCGCGGGGGACTGGTTGGCTAGTAGAAATTGTTCGGCCAGGGTGTCGTACTTTCGTCCGTTGGTTTCAGAAACTTCCGTTTCGAAAAGATTTCGCGCGTCCAGATAGTGTTCCAGAATCTGGACCAGATAGGATTTTGCACTGGGGTGAGTTTTAATTTTGCGCTTGCTGAGGCCCTGATCCACCATCTCTGCAAAAAACTCTTTGGGCGAAATGAGAAATTCTTTGGCTTCCATACACCTCTTATCGGCTGGAGATCCCTTTCAATTTACCAAAGGATGCCTCAAAATGAGTCATTTTCTTATATTTTCTGGACTGAGATCGAGGCCCCGCATGCAATTTAATTTATGCCTGCCATAACCATAATTAGTCTCAAAACGGGTTTTGTGGCCCAACAGCTGTGATCACATGTTTCTGGCTAAAAATTTCTTGCGCCAGATTGCGAACATCTTTCGCTGTGACCGCAAAATATTTGTCGGCGCAGCTAAAGGCTTCGTTGTAATCCACGCCATAAATATCGTTGTACAGAATCGCCGCCGCCACAGAGCTAGTTCGCTGCAGGTCAATGTCGTGACGACCGACCAAGTACCTTTGCGCGCGTTTCAATTCGGGCTCTTCAACTTCCTGATCGGCCAAAAGATCAAATTGCTCTTTCATCATGGAAATGGCCTTAGCCACCTTTTCTGGAGAGCAACCGATGTGGGCCCCGAAATATCCAGTATCGACCCCCTCCATGCGCATGGGTGCTACTGAATAGGCCAGTGAATTTTTATCGCGAAGCTCGATGAATAATCGGCCGCCTTGCCCAGCAAGAATCGATTGCATGATATGAAGCGCGTAGCGTTTCTCGTCGGTCAGCGATAAACCGCGGTATCCGTAGATCACGTGGCTTTGCTCTTTTTTGCTGTGCTCGAACGCTAAGATGTTTTCCTTCAGCTCTGGAAGTGGAAATTGGGAGCTTTGCTTGCTTCCGGCCTGAATTTTTTCCGTGGCTTTTTCAATTTTGTCCAACCACAACTGCCGGTCGAAATTTCCGCATAAGGAAATGGTCAAATTTTTGGATGTGCGGCTTTGATTCCAGAGTTTTGATAGGCTCTTATGGTCCAGACTGCGCAACGAGGACTCTGTTCCCAGCATATCCCGGCTGTATGGGTGTCCATTAAAAATATCGCTCATGAATCTGCGTGAGCAGCACTGTCCGGGATTGTCCGCTTTACTTTTGACCTGCTCGAGCTGAACCAGCTTTTCGCGCTCGACGGCCTCGACAGGAAATGTTGGGTCCAGCAAAACGTCTAAAAATAAATCAGCTCCACGCTTCTGGAATCCCGCTAAAATATCCTGCCCCAACCCCAAGGAGTTGCGACCCGAAACCGGGCTAAGTCCTGAGGCCATCGTTTCGATCTCTTCTGAAATTTGCTCTTCGCTTCGATTTTTCGTTCCGCAGGTCCAGGTGCGGCCTAAAAGTTCGGTCAGCCCTTCTTGCTGATTGGGCTCAATGCGAAGGCCCCCAAGGTAAGCCGCTTTCGCCGAGATCACTTCCGTTTCAGTGGACGGACGCAGAAGGACGGTGACACCATTCTTTAAAACCAACTTTTCGGTCTCGCTGTGAACCGCTCTTTTTGCCAGGGCCTTGATTTTTTCATGAGGCACTTTTGCGTTTTTAAATTTCACTGGCTTAATTTTTTTCAAGTTGGAAAGAAACTGCTTCTGCCAAGCGGACACATCTTTCTCTACCCGCTTAAGCTCGTCGTTTGTGACAAAGCTCAACGACAGCGTTTGGGCGTTAATGTACTTTCGGGCGACCCGCAAAATATCCGCAGGAGTCAGCTGACGAATGGCACGAATGTACTTATCCTGCGCCTTCAGATCTTTGAAATAAAATTCCAGGGAGCCCATTCGCCGCGAAAGCCCGTCAACGGTTTCCAGTCCGTAGAACTCTTCGCTCTCCAAGTTGAGTACGGCTTTTTGAATCTCTTCGCGCTGCACCGGCTGACTCAAAATTTCTGTCAGGACCTCTTCCACGCCTTGCAGTGCCGGAATTAGTTTTTCTTTGTTGTAGCCAACAGAAACCGCAAAAAGGCCTTCATCCATCGGAGTGTAGGAACTGGCGCCCACCGAATTGACCACAGCCGACTGAATGCGAAGTTTCTGCACCAACCGCGAGCTTTCACCCTGCCCAAGAATAAAGCCCAAAACATCCAGCGCCGGAATGTCCTTGTGCTTGATGGAGGGAATCTTCCACGACAGATAGCCAATGGATTGTTCGAAGCTGCCTTTTTCAATCGAAACACGCGGCTTGGTCTGCTTGGGCTCTTTTGTGCGACTGACTTTTTTGATTTTATAGTCTTTGATGTCACCAAAAAACTCTGTCACTTTCTTCTTCATCTCTGGTGTTTGGAAGTCCCCTGAAATGAGTAGAAACATGTTTTTCGGGGCGTAACGGGACTGATAGAATTTAACGATCTTTTTTGCGCTCATCTCTCGGACATTTTTGTCGTAACCGATGACCGGAATTCCGTAGGGATGTTTTTTATAGTTGGTAGAAAATAGATTTTCACTGGCTTGTCGCCCTAGACTGTCTTTGCCACGCTTAATTTCTTCAATGACCACTTCACGTTCGTTATCAATTTCCTGCGCATCAAAAGTGGGGTGTCCCATCATTTCTGCGATCGCCACTAAGCCGACATCGGTGAATTGCTTGGATATCGTCACGTAAAAGACTGTCTGATCAAAAGACGTGTAGGCGTTCAGCTCTCCGCCGGCGCCCTCAATGATCGAGGCTATTTCCCCCACTTTGAATTTTCGCGTTCCTTTGAACACCAGGTGCTCAATGAAGTGAGAGATCCCCTCTTCGCTCTTTTTCTCGTCAGCGCTGCCTGTTCTGACCCACATCTGTACAGAGACCACCGGGGACTTGTGGCTTTCCGTCAGAATTACCTTTAAACCATTTTTAAGTTGAAATTTTGTCGTCTTCATTTAAACCACTTCCATGTCATTTGGTGTCTATGTTCACATTCCCTATTGCCTGCAGAGATGCACTTACTGCGACTTTGCCACTTACGAGCAATCACAGATCATGCCGCCGGCCCAGTACTTCGAACTGCTGGCTCAGGAAATCCGGCAAAAAGCGTCCGCGTTTCCTAAGGGCCATCTTTCCACCGTTTATTTCGGCGGAGGCACTCCCAGCCTGGTTCCGGCTGAACATATTGTATCCCTTCTTGGGCAACTGACAAGCCATGGTTTCACGCAAGATAAAAGCACCGAAATCACCATCGAAATCAACCCCGCGACAGTTGACCCAAAAAAAATGGAACAGTACCTCAAGGCCGGCGTGAACAGATTCAGTGTGGGAGCACAAACTTTCGATGACGCCTTACTAAAGTCGGTGCATCGGGAACATAATTCCCAACAGACATTAGATACGCTGCATTTGTTAAAATCTTACGATGTTAATTTTTCTATGGATTTACTATTCGCGTTGCCAGGACAAACGCTGCAGATTCTTGAAAGAGATCTACGGAAAATCCTCGAGATCGCCCCGCCTCACATTAGTCCATATTGTCTGACTGTTCCTGAGGGCCATGTACTGAGCGCCGGCAGGCCGATGGAAGAAGTTCAGCTACAGATGTTCGAGATGATCCGCGAAGCATTGATGGGTGCGGGTTTCGGGCGCTATGAAATTTCCAACTTTGCACAGCCAGGATTCGAATCTAAACACAACTCTCTCTATTGGGATGATGAAAATTATTGGGGCATCGGACTGAGTGCTCATTCCTATGATCGACGTCGCGGCTGGGGGACTCGTTATTGGAATGCCAGTGCCATCGGTCTCTACGAAAGCCAGATCAAGGCCGGTCATGGTCAACAGTTCACAGAACCAGAACAAAATCTTCCTCAGGCACAGTTTGAGCGTCTGGAAAAGCATCAAAGCCTCACCGATTTCTGCCACACCTCTCTACGACGCGATCGCGGACTCCTGCGAAGTGAGTTGCAGAAAAAGTTCGGGCACCCTGCCGAAGTGCTTTTGTCGGGTGTGTTAGCACATCAAGTCGAAACCGGCCTACTTCGGGTCTTGCCGGACAAGTCCGGGTGGACCCTCACCGAAGAGGGACTTTTGCTTTCAAATCAGGTGTTTGGGGCACTCACATTTTTAGCGGGAGAGGTGGGTTGACTTTTTCTTGTCCGCCCCCACAGTTTACTATAGGTTTAATGATTGTTTTCAATAGCTTGGCCGGAGGATTTTGTGGCAGAGGATAATAATTCAGATCGCGGTTCCGAGGCCGCGCCGTCGGCAGAGGCGGACGCAACTCAAGAGCTGAAGGCTCTCGCCGAAAAACATCTCAACGACTTTCTATATCTGAGAGCGGATTTTGATAATTATAAAAAGCAAGCGATCAAAGAGCGCTCCGATTATTTGAAGTACGGATCTGAGCGCTTGGCCGTGGAGGTCCTAGGTGTGCTGGATAATTTTGAGAGAGCCCTAGAAACTAAAATCACTCCAGAGAATTTGGCCAATTTTGTGAAGGGCGTAGAAATGACCGCACACGAGTTGCGCGCCGTCTTGCAGAAGTTTGGAGTCTCCGAAATTCCATCTGTGGGTAAGCCCTTTGATCCCAATGTGCACGAAGCCCTCAGCAGTGAAGAGTCTAAAGAGTTTCCAGCAGGACATGTGGTCCGTGTTTTCAAAAAGCCCTACAAGCTGCATGACAAAGTGATCCGTCCCGGCCAAGTCGTCGTTGCCAAACAATCTGGACACTAAAGGGAGACCATGTCGAAAAAAGACTTTTATTCGACCCTCGATGTTCCCCGGACTGCCAGTGCGGATGACATCAAGAAATCCTATCGAAAATTAGCTATGAAATGTCATCCGGATAAAAATCCCGGAGACAAAAAGGCCGAAGAGCGCTTCAAGGAAATCACGGAGGCTTACGAGGTTTTGAGTGATACCAAAAAGCGTGAAATGTACGATCAGTTTGGCTTTGCTGGTGGTGGCCATCAGGGTTTCAGCGGCGGCGGGCCCGGAGGTCCGGGCGGCCCTGGTTTCGGAGGATTCTCTTCTGGCGGAGCCGGTGGCCACGAAGGCTTCAATGACATTTTCGGAGATATCTTCGGAGACATCTTTGGTGCGGGTGGTGCTAGGCCGGGCGGTGCTCGCGGACCACGAAGACAGCGTGGTGCAGATTTGCGCTACACTTTGAATATTTCCATGGAAGATGCCGCTCTTGGCGCTGAAAAAACGGTTTCATTTGTTCGCAATCGTAGCAACCGCGAGGAAAATGCCAAGCTGGCAGTGAAAGTTCCGGCCGGTGTGGCGCAGGGCCAAAGGCTCAAGCTGGCGAACGAGGGCGACGGCAGTCCTATGGGTGGCTCTAGTGGTGATTTGTATGTCATCATCAATATTCAAGATCACTCGCTGTTCAAACGTGAAGAGGACGATGTGGTCCTGGAACTTCCAATCTCATATACGGACGCACTTTTGGGAACCACCGCTGAGGTGCCCACTTTGACGAACAAAGTGTCGCTTAAAATTCCTGCGGGAACCCACTCTGGCCAGGTCTTTCGCCTGAAGGGAAAAGGCTTCACCAAGATGGGGGGCTTTGGCACTGGCGATATGTTGGTAAAAATCATTGTCGACATCCCCTCTCATCTTTCCGGAAAACAGAAAGAGCTTGTTGAAGAGTTGGCAAAGAACAATGGCGATACTCCGCTAGTGAAGGCCTTCAAAGAAAAAGTCTTACAAGCGACGAAAAATAAGAGGTAATTTATGCATTCCCCTATAAAAACCTTCATTACTCTCTGTTTCGCGGCCGTTCTGATGTCGTGTGCCTCTGACGAAGTCCCGGTGGTTGCCCATAAGCCTGTTCAAAAACAACTGGTGTCTACGAACAAGTCCAGCAAAGTCACCAAGTCCGGCGCCGGAAAAAATCAACGACCCGTTTCTGCAGAGGCCTCATCGCCTCAAGATCTAGAAATGAACGGTTTTCGCAATGATCTGCGCAGCAAAAACTATGCGGCAGCACTTGCAGATTCTGAGCCCCTTTTACAAAGTCCTGGTCTTAGTCCAAAAAATTTGATGGAAGTTTATCAGGGGCGGATATTTTCCCACGAGTCTTTGGGTGATGGCTTTTCCGCTGTGCTAGACGCACAGGCCGCAATGCTGAATCCCAGTTTGGCTCAAGACTCTGAATCCATTCGGGGTCACGCGGCCGAATCCATCGAGGGCCGGCTTTCACCCGAACAGTTGCAGAAGCTTTCCGACTCGTTGACGGTGAACTCTTTGAAAGCCCAAGTTTTATTTCGTCTAGGACAGCTCAGTCTAGATGCCAAGGACCAAGATCAAGCGCGCAGGTATTTCGGTCGCACGATCAACACAGATCCTAATTCTGACTCTGGTCATCGAGCGCAAGATCTGCTGAATCAACTAGAGGCCGCACGCCGAGTAGAGCCTAAAACCATCGGCGTCGTGCTGCCGATGACTGGAAAATATTCCGCCATTGCTCAGAAGACTTTGCGGGGCGTGCAGATGGGGCTAGGACTTTACGGAAGCAATATTTCCACGTTTAAGCTGGCCGTTGTCGACAGTGAAGGAAATCCGGACACTGCCCGCAAGGGCGTCGAACGCCTAGTGAAAGAAGACAATGTTATTTCGATCATTGGCAGTGTTTTAAGCAAAACGGCCTCTGGTGTGGCCGCTAAAAGCTCCGAACTTGGGGTGCCAAGCATCACACTCTCACAAAAATCGGGGCTGACGGAAATTGGTCCAGAAGTATTTCGGAATGCTTTGACCAGCGAAATGCAAGTTCGCTACCTGGTGAAAACGGCGATGGAAGATCTTGGGCTTAAGCGTTTCGCACTTCTTTATCCTAACGACCAGTACGGTGCAGAGTATGCGAATATTTTTTGGGAAGAGGTCTTGGCCCGCGGCGGAACAGTGACTTCCTCTCAGTCGTATTCGCCGAAGGAAACCGACTTTCGCAATGTGGTTCAACGTTTGGTGGGGACTTTTTATTTGGAAGATCGCTCCGATGAATACAAGGCACGGCTGAAGGACTGGTCCGAACAGCAGAGCAAACATGCGGGCCGTAATGCTCCCCCGGATGATTTACTGCCGCCGGTGGTGGACTTCGATGCGATCTTTGTTCCCGACAGCGCCAAGTCCTTGGGACAGATTGCTGCCATGTTGGCGTACAACAATGTTCGTGGTGTGAAACTATTGGGAACCAACCTGTGGAACATTCCGGGAATGGCTAAGCGTGCTGGTAATTCGGCGAAGGACTTGATTTTCGTCGACAGCTTTGTTTCTTCGGATCCCGTGTTTCAGAGTTCGCCCTTCGTCAAAGACTATAAGTTGATGTATGGTGAAGATCCCGGTGTATTTGAAATTCAAGGCTACGATTCTGCGCTGATTCTTCGGCAGCTGATTGCCTCCGGAAACACTTCCCGCGAAAGTTTGTCACTGGCTTTGAATAAATTGCAGGATTTTTCCACGGCACTGGGTAAAGTTTCTGTGACTCCTGAAAGAGAAATTCTTCGTCCTCTTGAAACTTTGACCATCGAAAATGGCGAAATAGTGCCCTTAAGAAATCGCGCAACTCCCTGATAAACCAGGCGCTTTAGGGGCCTAGCAGGCCCTTACATACCTAGCATAAAAACATTCGATGCCAATTCTTTAACCGCGATGACGTCGACATTGGTCTGAATTCCCGAACGTCACAACAATGGGTTGTGACTACAAAGGAGCTGACGATGACACAGGCGCTGGTGAACTCACAAATCGTAATGGAATGTAAACGCAAGCTGGTACTGATGCGTGAAGAGTTGATGAACCGCATGCGCGGAGCCAGACTGGAGATCACAGCCCATGACAAAATGGCCGGTGACGAAGTTGATCAGACTGTCGCACAAGCTTTCGAAAATGAGTTCGCTGCCAGACAGGCGCGAACTCGAAGCCAGCTTCTAGAGATTGAAAATGCTTTATCCAGAATTCAGCGTGGTGAGTTTGGCCTGTGCGAAGAGACCAACGAGCCCATTGAGGCAGAACGCTTGCTGGCCTTGCCATTCACACGACTGAGTATTGAGGGCGCTGAAATTCGTGAAGCAACGGCGCAAAGATTTGCGCGGTGAAGATGTGGAAAACCACCCACGCGACCTCGCAAAATGTGGAAAACTCAAGTGCTTGGCGTTACGAATTTGGCTTAAGTTTTCAGCACTTACATTTTTTTTAATGACACTACCCCCGACCTCTATCATATCAACGGCAACAGCGTGCATATGGTAGGGGGATCATGGTGAGCGAGACCGAATTTAGCTTCTTCAAATCATTTTTGCTCAATCAAAAAAGTTCCATTTTGAACAAAACTCAGGAGTTCAAAGTCGAACAGCTCACCGAAAATGTGTCCACCTCCGACGACGCGGAAGTCGCATCCAGAGACCTTTCCATGAGTATGTCCATTCATCTCCATGAACGCGACAGGCAAGTCCTGGTTCAAATTGAGAGGGCCCTGGGTAAGATCTCTGCCGGTACCTTTGGCCAGTGTGAATCCTGCGCCGAAAGGATAGATTCGAAGCGTTTACAGGCTAGACCCTTCGCCGCTTTGTGCATCGACTGCATGGAAGAGCGGGAAGATCCTCGACATATTCTCAACTGATGTCCTGATTTGGTGTCGCCAGACCATTTTTAAGCCAAGTTATCATTAAGCTTCCTCAGTTTCTGTCCGAAAGATTTCATACAACAGGATCATTTTCCCGCAGTGCAAGCGGAGGAGCTGTATGAGTTTTGACGACAAAGTTTTAGAAATACCAGCCACACTACCAATGCTACCAGTCAGAGACATCGTCGTGTTCCCGTACATGATATTGCCTCTTTTCGTCGGAAGGGACGCATCCATTCGCTCGGTGGAAGATGCTCTCTCGAAAAATCGACTGATCTTTTTGGCCTCACAAAAAGAGATCGCGGAAGAAAACCCTTCCGCAGAGTCTATATACACCGTCGGAACGATCGCGATGATCATGCGCATGCGCAAACTATCTGATGGCCGCGTAAAAATCTTGATTCAAGGTGTGGCTAAGGGCCGCGTGAAGAATTTCGTCAAGTCTTCACCCAGCTTTGAAGTCGAAGTCGAAAAAATCGAAGAAATTCCTGTCACATCTCCTGGAGTCGAGTTCGAAGCCATGGTTCGCACAGCGAAAGAGCAGATCGAAAAGATCATCGCTTTGGGTCGCGTGCTTTCCCCTGATATCTTACTAGTATTAGATGACGTCACTGATCCAGGTCGTTTGGCAGATCTGATCGCCAGCAATCTGGGAATCAAAGTTCAAGATGCACAAAAAGTTTTGGAAACCGCCGACCACAAAGAGCGTTTGCGCCTAGTGAACGAAATTTTAGCCAACGAACTAGAAGTTCTGCAAGCACAATCAAAAATGCGCACAGGCACTAGCGGCGGACCAAAAGATGAGGCTTCAAAATCTCAACGTGAATATTTCTTGCGCGAACAAATGCGACAAATCAAATCTGAGTTGGGCGAAAACGACTCCAAATCAGAAGAGATGGAAGAGCTTCGCGAAAAAGTCATGGCCGCTGGAATGCCAGCGCCCGTAGAAACCGAAGCCCTGAAACAACTTCACCGTCTTGAGCGCATGCACCCAGACGCCTCTGAAGCTTCCATGGTCCGCACTTACTTGGACTGGATGGTCGACCTTCCTTGGAGCAAAAAGTCCGAAGACGTTATCGATCTAGCCAGAGCCAAAAAAATCTTGGACGAAGATCATTATGACTTACAAAAAGCCAAAGATCGTGTTCTTGAATTCTTGGCGGTGCGAAAGCTAAAAACCTCGATCAAGGGACCCATCCTTTGTTTCGTGGGACCTCCTGGTGTGGGCAAAACTTCACTAGGAAAATCCATCGCTCGCTCCATGGGCCGTGAATATTTCCGAATCGCTCTTGGCGGAGTCAAAGACGAAGCCGAAATCCGCGGACATCGACGCACTTATGTTGGCGCGATGCCAGGCAAAGTGATTCAGGCTTTGCGACAAGTGAAACACAACAATCCAGTGATCGTGCTCGATGAGATCGATAAGTTGGGCTCTGATTTCCGTGGCGATCCTAGCGCTGCCATGCTGGAAGTCTTGGATCCAGAACAAAATCATTCTTTCCGCGATAACTATTTGAATGTGGACTTTGACCTGAGCAACGCTTTATTCATCGCCACAGCCAATGTGCTAGAGAATATTCCCCCGGCACTGCGCGATCGTATGGAAGTGATCCAACTTTCTGGTTACACAGAAAACGATAAACTTCTGATCACCAAAGCTCACTTGGTCGATCGACAGATCGAAGCCAACGGTATCACCAAAGAAAATATCCGCTTCACTGATGAGGGCATCCAATTCCTGATTTCGCACTACACTCGCGAAGCCGGACTTCGAAACCTAGAGCGCGAAGTCGGTGGCGTCTGCCGAAAAGTGGCCAAAATGGTGGTCATGGGCGAAGCCACTTTCGTCGAAGTGACTGACAAAAATCTTCCTGATCTTTTGGGCCCGCCACGCTTCTTGCGCGATGAAAAACTGCAAGACTCGCAAGTGGGAGTGGTCACAGGTCTGGCGTGGACTCAAGCGGGCGGCGAAGTGCTGCTGGTCGAAGCTTTGAAATACAAGGGCAAAGGCGGCTTGGTGCTGACGGGACAACTGGGTGATGTGATGAAAGAGTCCGCTCATGCAGCGATGACTTATGCTCGCGCTCATACAGAAGAACTGTCGATCCCCGAAGATTTCTTTGAAAAGTGGGACATCCACATCCATCTTCCTGCGGGAGCAATTCCAAAGGACGGTCCAAGTGCCGGCGTGACATTGTCGACAGCTCTTCTGAGTCTGATGACAGACACTCCGGTTCGCCACGATATCGCCATGACCGGAGAAGTGACCTTACAAGGTCGCGTACTTCCAGTCGGCGGAATTCGCGAGAAATGCCTGGCGGCTTTAAGCCAAGGCATCACTGATGTAATCATCCCTCTTCCGAATCAAAAAGACTTGGCGGACATTCCCAAGGAATTCAAAGAAAAGATGAATTTCATCCTAGTGGAAAATTTGGACGAAGTTTTCGCAGTGGCCTTCGATAGAAACAGCAAGGGCACGAAGAAATCCGGATCCAAAGGAGCCAAAAAAGCCAAAGGTGCCGCCGCTGCCAGCAGCGCGGCCTAGTAGTAGTCAAACCATCACTCTGAAAGTTGACGCCCTCCAGGGATGCAACTTTCAGAGGTCGGTCTCAAGTATGATGCAAGAAATTTCCCCGTAAGTTCCCAGACGATCCGGCGGCCCCCAATATCCAGTGCCGCGACTCACGTATAAAGTCATCTTTCCTAAGATAAATATTCCCGTCGTGTATTTCTGAAAAAGACGAATTATCAAACTCCATGGAATAAATTGTCCGCCGTGCGTATGTCCTGAGAGCTGTAGGTCATAAGGATGGCGACAGGCCTCATCTGCTGTCTTTGGTTGATGAGACAACAGCAGTTTGAAATCGCAATTCTCGGCCCCGCGTAAAGTTTTGCCAAAATCTGGTGCTTCTAGGGAAAAATATTTTGCAGATATGTCGGGAACTCCGCAGACCGCCAACTTGGCCGAGCCTATGGAGATTTGGATATTTTCGTTCAGCAAAACAGGAATTTTTAAGCGCCGAATGGCTTCGATGATCGGAGTGAATCCCCAATAGTATTCGTGGTTTCCGGGCACGAAAAAAGTTCCGTAGCGTGATTTAAAATTGGCAAGCTCGGCGATTTCTTCGACGAACCAATGATCGAGGTGATCGACTATATCACCGGTCAACACCACCAGGTCGGCGTTAAGACGATTTACTTTTTTGACGATGTCCTGCATTTTCGCAAGGCTCACGCCGGGGCCGATATGCATGTCGCTGATTTGCACAATGCGCAGACCCCGAAGATCCTTGTGCAAGCCGTTTCTACGAATGATCACTTTTCGAGTGAATGGCCCGGCTAAAACCACCAGCCGGCCCAGTGCCATTAGAAACGGAGGCGCGGCCAAAATAAAGTACGCCTCAGTTTGATTATAATAAAAGAGTTCGCGCTGAAAAAAAAATCCAATCAGAGAAGTTAGATCGCGCAAAAATACGACAAACAACAGATAACTGAAATAGCCTTGAGCCAAGTGCCCACTGATTTGGTAACGAATCGCCGACTTTGTTTCGCGGGCATCTGGATTCAAAATGAACCGAATCACTATAAAGAGAATCCAGAAGACCACCAAAAAAACCCACGTTACACCGAGGGCCGATATCCACGGAGAGAAGCCCGCAAAACGAAAAATCTGATGGCTTAGGTACAGGGAAAAAATTCCGCAAAGGATTGGACCGATCACGCGCAAGAATGAGCTGCGTTTTTGAAACTCTTTAGGATCTCTTTTGACCATTGAGTCTATCGTTTTCGCTCTCTAGCACTCGGGCCAGAGTTTTCAGATCGAGCACTTCTTCTTTCAGATGAAGAATTTGTTCTTCTTTTTCGTGCAGGATCTGAGAGTAGGCTTTTTTTAGCTCTGTCAGCAAGCGGTCGGCCACCGCTAGCACAGGCTCTGCGCCCTTCTCTTCTTTGGCTGAATATGTTCCAAACATCGGGGCCGATTCGCTCACGATTCCGGAATTGTTGGCGCTGGCGCGATGAGCACCCACCAAAGTCTCGTCGCTGATTCTTGGGGAGGGGCGATGGACTCGTTGATGAGTGCTCATGTGATCGTCTTGGATGAGATATTTCCCATCCTCGAAAATGAAGCTAATATCTTCCGCCTTAATCCTTCGACGAAGGGTGCTGATACTCACCTTATATTTGGATGAGTAGTCGGCCAGTGGTAGATATTGAGTGTTCGTCATAGTCACCGGCTAAGCATAGCAAAGGGTGTTCATCTGTCAAATTTGTTATTCATTTTCTAGCAGAAGGTCTGGCTAATCAGCTGATTTCGTGGAATTGTCTGTGCGTGGGCAAGAGGATGAACCAGAAACTCAAGGATAAAAAGAAGATCGGCTTGGTACTCAGCGGAGGTGGAATTAAGGCCGCGGCCTTCCACCTTGGCGTCTGCCTAGCCCTCAAAGAAAAGGGCTTTCGTTTCGCCGGTGGCAGCAAGGACCAGGTGGCCAGAGCCTATCCAGATGATGACCCCAAGACCATCCGTCTTTTTGTTGGCTCTTCAGCCGGAGCCTTCGTGGCCGCCATTCTAGCCGCAGGCTATTCAATAGAGGCCCTGATCAGTGCCTTTGAGATCGGAGCTGGACAAAAGCCCACCTACTCAGATGATGTGAGTAGTCACCTTAAGCAAATTGGATACCGGGATTTGTTCCACCTCAATAGCAAGGGTTTACTTTTATCCCTACCCAATGCTCTTCGCGCAAAGTCCTTGGTGACCGGTGGTCTTGAGACTCTGCTGAAAGAAAAGTTTAAGGTGAATGGCCTCTTCACCACGAAGCGCATCGAACAGTATCTTCGACAACATGCGTTGACTCATAACGACTTCGCACAATTAGGTTCAGAGCTTTTTATCGTCAGTACCCAGCTGAATCATACGCGAAAGGTGATCTTTGGAAACTTTCCCGAAACCACGAAGACCGACAAGGTAAAATTCGTCAATTACGCCAAAATTTCCGAGGCCGTGGCGGCCTCGACAAGTCTTCCGCCCGTTTACTCGCCTTACGGAATTCGCAGGCCCGACGGAAAAGAGATGTTCTTTTTCGACGGAGAGATCCGCGACACCCTGTCCACACACATCGCCGCTGATCACGGTTGTGACCTAGTGATTTCTAGCTATTCAGTCCAGCCATACACTTATACCGAAGAGATCGGCAGTTTAGATAAATACGGAATTCCTGTGATCATCAACCAGGCGCTGTACCAGGTGCTGCAACAAAAAATCGACCGGCACATCGTCCATCAGCAGGACATCAAGGCCATCTATTCCGCCATTGACGGATATTTCAAACAAAACAACCTGCCCGATCAGCACCGGGAAAAGGTTTTAGAAATCATTCGTCAGCGGGTTCGTTATAAGCCAGAGGTCGACTATATTTACATTCATCCCCGTAGCCAGAACTACGAAATGTTTTTTGCCGATCACTTCAGCTTGAATCCACAGACTCTACAAAAAATTCTGCGCATTGGCTTTCGCTCGGGCATCAATGTGCTTCGGCAATATGATTTGTGACCATCCGTAACTAAGACAGCGCTTTTTCTACGATGGAATAAATCGGGCCAGAGAAAATACCCAACAAGACCACGAAAACCGCAGAGACTAAAATCGCCACGCGAGTGGGATTCATGATGCTGCCCGCGTCCTCGATATCGCCCTCTTTCATGTACATAACGACTATCGGCCGAAGATAGTAATAGGCACTGATCACCGAGTTAAGAACTCCCCAAAGCGCCAGCCAGATCAAGCCTTCGCCAATGGCCGATGTGAAAAGATAAAATTTCCCGAAGAAGCCAATGGTCGGCGGCACTCCCGCTAAGGACAGCAGAAATATCGTCAGGCAAAAGGCCATCACCGGATGCCTTTTTGCGTAACCGGCCAAATCGTCGATCTGAATCTTGCTGTTTTCGTCCTTTTCAAAAAGCGATACGATGGCGAAAGCGCCCAGGGTCATCAAGGAATATCCCACTAGATAAAAAATGACTCCCGAAGCGCCGAAGCTGGTTCGTTCGCTGACGCCAACCGTGATGATACCCACTAAAATATATCCCGAATGCGCAATGCTCGAATACGCCAGCATGCGCTTGAAATTATTTTGAATGATCGCTGCCACATTTCCCAGGATCATTGTTAGCACCGCCAACCACTGCAAAATGGTGAACAGATTCTCTGACCCAACCAAAGACTTCGTCGTGATGATTCTTAAGAATGCGGCAAACGAAACGGCCTTCACCGCGGTCGCCATCAGCGCCGCATGAGGGGTGGGCGCACCCTGATAAACATCCGGAGTCCACGCATGAAATGGAGCGATAGAAACCTTGAAACAAAAACCCAAAATCACCAAAACAATGCCGATCAAGAAAAGGCGATTGGAAGAGATCAGCTGACCTGTGTGCTGAATGATCTCTGGAATGTAAGTGCTTCCCACGGTTCCAAACAAAAATGAAACTCCGTACAGGAAAAGCGCCGAAGCAAACGAGCCTAAAATAAAGTATTTAAACGCGGCCTCTTTCGAAAGCTTTTGCTCGTGAGACATGGCGATCATTAAATAAAGCGCCAATGACATGGTCTCGAGTCCAATGAAAAGAACCAACAGATCCGCGGCCGCCACCAGAATCAACATTCCGAGCGCGCTTGAAAGAGTCAAAAAAACCAACTCTGAAAACTGCTCGCCATTGGTGGCAGGGTTGTCGTGCATCAAAATCAAGGAGATGGCCGAAGCAATCAAGGCAATGATTCCCACCCAGAACGAAACCCCGTCGATCACTAAGGCGTTCGAAAACACCATGGGATTTGGACTGTCGGAAACAGCCATGTATACCGTCATCTGCAGAATCGCGGCTGCCGCTAAGCCGCCCAAGCCTTGAAATAAAGTCGCTTCGGAGGACTGTTCGCGATTTCCCCGCAACACCTTGATGGTGATCGGTATTAAGCTTGCAAGAAACAGAACGATCATTGGTGACACACGAATTAAGTCGGCGATTCCGATATTGAAATTCATTGAGAAGCCTCCGCTTTGTTAAAGGCTGTTGTCGCTGCTTTGACCTCGGCTTTATCACCCATGATGGCCAGCTGGTAGTTGGAACGGTCGGCCACCAAGTGGTCTAAGCTGGCCTTAGAGAAATCTAAGAAATGATTGGGAAACAATCCCATCCAGAAAACCATCACGACCATGGGTACTAGGACACAGATTTCTCTGCAGCTTAAGTCATGAAGGGGATGATGCTCGTCTTTAACTAGCTCTCCCTTTTCGCCGAAGAAAACTCTCTTAAACATCCACAGCATGTAAACGGCGCCTAGGACTACCCCGGTGACAGCGACATAGGCGAAAGCTTTTTCAGCTTTGAAGCTTCCTAGTAAAATCAAAAATTCACCGATAAAGCCGTTTGTCATTGGAACTGCGATGCTGGACAGGGTGATGATGAAAAATGCAATCGTGAACAACGGCAAAACTCCTGCCAGTCCGCCGTATTTAGAAATCTCTCGTGAGTGAGTTCGCTCATAGATCATACCCACCAGCAAGAACAGCGCGCCCGTGCTCACCCCGTGATTGAGCATTTGGTACAGACTTCCGGTCATCCCAAATTGGTTAAAGGTGAACAGCCCCAGCAAAATATATCCCATGTGAGAAACAGAGGAATAGGCCACCAGTTTCTTAATGTCCGGCTGAACCATTGCTACCAGCGCGCCGTACACGATGCCGATCACTCCCACCGTCATAAATAACCAGGCCCAATACTCAGAGGCCTCTGGAAACAGCGGAATTGTCCAGCGCAAGAAACCGTAGGTTCCCATTTTCAACATCACTCCCGCAAGAATCACTGATCCAGGAGTCGGCGCTTCAACGTGGGCGTCAGGCAACCATGTGTGAAAAGGAAAAACCGGAACTTTGATGGAAAAGGCCAGCGCAAAAGCAAAAAATAGCAGCGTCTGTAGAGTGAAAAACTGACCGCCGATGAAAGGAATTTTCAAGCGATAGAAGTCAAGCAGGCTGGCACTCATGGTGCCCAATGTTTCCTGAGTCATGAACATCAAGTAGATGATCGCAACCAACATCAACACGGATCCCAACATAGTATAGATAAAAAACTTTACAGTGGCGTAAATGCGGCGCTGACCGCCCCAGATCCCGATCATGAAGTACATCGGAACTAATGATAGCTCCCAGAACAGATAGAAGAAGATCGCGTCCATGGCCAAAAAAGTTCCGATCATTGCCGTCTGCAAGACAAAGACGGAAACCAAAAATCCCTTCACCCGATCCTGGATCGAATTCCATGAACCCAACAAGACGATCGGGGTTAAGAATGTCGTCAGCATAATCAGCCAAAGCGAAAGGCCGTCTAGGCCCAAGAAATAGCTGATTCCAAAACGCTCGATCCAAGTGAAGCGTTCCACCATCTGCAGAGACGCCGTGGACGAGTCAAAGTGCGCCAGCATTGCAAGACTTGCTAAAAACTCAATGATGGACAGGCCCAGGGCTAAGTGTCGCAACGTCTTCGTGTTTGGCCAAAGCAAAACCACGAGCGCAAAAAGCAGCGGCAAAAATGTGATGGCAGAAAGTATCATGTCATTACCTCATCAATACGTAGGTCATTGTCGCCACGACGCCGAGACCGATATACATGGCATACTGTTGAATATTTCCATTTTGAACTCCACGAACGAACTGGCCGCCGCCACGAACCAAGTCGGCCACCACATAAGTCGTCTTATCGATGAAATTCACATCGATGTAATACCAGATGCCTTTGCTCAGAGAGACCAGCGGATTGATGATCCAGCCGAAGTAAGCTTCGTCGACAAAATATTTGTTGTAGACCAGTTCATAAAACTTGCCCAAGGACTCTGCGACTTTTTTAGGTTTGCTCGGATCTCTGACGTAGAAATGATAGGCCAGCAAAGCGGAAATCACGGCCAGCGTGACCGACACTCCCATCAAACTCCATTCCTGCGTGGGATCACCCTCGGCCACACCTGGAACTGATTTGATCACGGGCTCTAGCCAGGTTTCTAAAAGATTTCCCGGCTGGCCTGGTAGAATTTCAGAAATAACATGTGGGATTCCGACCCAGCCGCCAACGGCTGAAAGAATCGCTAATACTATCAGCGGCAACAACATGATCCAAGGTGACTCGTGGGGATGAGTTTCCTTAGGCACGCGGCTCTTGCCCCAAAAGGTGAGGGCCATCAAACGTGTCATATAAAATGCTGTCATTACCGCACCCAAAGCGCCCATGGCCCAAAGAGCCCAGTGTCCGCGAGGGCTGTGAAAAGCTTGCCAAAGAATTTCATCCTTAGAGAAAAAGCCGGCAAAAGGCGGGACGCCGATGATGGCCAGCCAGCCAATCAAAAAGGTGAGGTGTGTGTACGGCAAATATTTCCGCAGTCCACCCATTTTTCGAATGTCTTGTTCTTCGTGCATGGCGTGGATCACGCTTCCTGATCCTAAGAACATCAGTGCTTTAAAAAATGCGTGGGTCATCAAATGAAAAAGTGCCGCACCAAACGCGCCAACTCCGCACGCCAGAAACATATATCCCAGCTGCGAAACGGTGGAATAGGCCAAAACCTTTTTGATATCCCATTGGGTCATACCGATGCTGGCGGCCATCACCGCCGTCAATCCACCGATTCCAGCAATGATCGCCATGGTGTTTGGCGCCGCCAAGAACAATGGATTCAGGCGGATGATCATATAAACACCCGCAGTCACCATCGTTGCCGCATGGATCAGCGCCGACACTGGTGTCGGACCCGCCATCGCATCTGGAAGCCAAACATAAAGAGGAATCTGTGCTGATTTTCCTGTGGCACCAATGAACAAAAAAAGTGTCGCCAAAGTGATCGGCGCCAACCACGTGAGTTCAGAGGTCGTAGGCACCATGTGATTGATCTCTTGGAAGTTCAAAGTTCCAAAGGTCAGAAACAAAACGAACATTCCGAGTAAAAAGGCCGCATCACCGATACGGTTTGTAACGAAGGCCTTCATTCCAGCCGCGGCTTTCTCCTTATCGGTGAACCAAAAACCAATCAGAAGGTAAGAGCACAGGCCGACGCCCTCCCAACCCACAAACATCACCAAAAGGTTGTCGCCCAAAACTAACAGCAACATGTTGAATAAAAATAAATTGAGATACGCGAAGTATTTCGCCACACCCTTATCATGGTGCATGTACCCAATGCTGAACAGATGAATGAGTGAGCCTACCCCGGTAACTACCAAGACCATGATGGCGCTGATTTGGTCGATGGTGAATCCCGCGGAAATTTTCAAACGATCCACAGCGATCCAGTCAAAGAAGTGAACGATGATTTTTCGCTCTTCTGGTGGCAAGCCGATCAGATCAATCACCATCAGCAATGCCGCGATAAAAGATATGACCGCGGCGCCGGTAGCGATAGATCCTGACAATTCTGCGGAATGTTTTTTGTAACGAAACCCATTGATTAAAAAACCAACGAGCGGCGATAAAATCAGGATAGCCATCAAAGTTTGATGTGACATGAAGCGGCCCCCTTAACCCTTTAGATGCTCAAAAAAGCGAATATTAACTTCTTTATAGCGTTTGAAAATAGACACTAAGATCGCTAGGCCCACAGACACTTCCGCTGCAGCGATGGTCATGACGAAAAAAACCATGATCTGTCCATCCATTTGTCCCATGTAGTGGCTGAAGGCCACGAAGCTCAGGTTGACCGCATTCAGCATCAACTCTACAGACATCAGAATGACGATGGCATTTCGGCGCAACAGTACGCCCGCCATACCTGCTACAAACAAAATCGCGGACAGAACCAGGTAGTGAGAAAGTCCGACCTCTAAAAAAAGATCACTGCTTGGCATGTGTTCCACCTTTCGAGCGCGCTAGCGCCACGGCACCAATGGCCACCATCAGAAGAAGAATTCCAAGGGCCTCAAAGCCAAAAATGTATTTTGAAAACAAAACTTTCCCAAGTTCTTTCGTGGTGTCGCCGCCGATCACGGCCTCTGGCGCTGCACCGGACTTAGAAAAAATATCGGTGGTCAAAGAAATGGAGCCCACCAAAATTCCTGCCAGAACAGCGACTATACCCGATTTCACCATTCCAGAAATTTTTCCACGCGTGAACGCTGTGACTTCGTGCTTTAAGTCGAACATCATCAGAACCATCACAAATAAAACTGTGACCGCACCTGCATAAACGATGAGCTGAACTCCCGCTAGGAAGTAGGCATTCAGCGTGACGAATAAGGCAGAAACTCCGACCATGGTGAATGCCAGGGACAGAGCGGAATAGATAGGATTGGTGATCATGATCGTGGTGAGTCCGCCCGCCAGAGTTACTATCGCTAAGAACCAAAATAAAAACACATCTGCTGTCATTGAAACTTCCCCCTCTTAAAGGTGGGCCACGTAAATCAGTGTGGCGGTTAAAATCGTGTTAAATAAGGCCCATGGAAGCATCGTTTTCCATCCCAGATCCATCAATTGATCGTAGCGAAACCTTGGCAGCGTCCAGCGCACTTGGATAAAAATCCACAGGAACACCACCACTTTTACCAAGAAACAAACCAAAGTGATGAGGCCCGCTAGGAGGCTGGCAAAGTTAGCATCCGGCGCGTGCTCGAGCGCCCATTGATTGAGGGTCTCCATGGGAATTCCAGGAATGACATAGCCGCCAAAATAAAACAGCACCATCAGTGCCGATGCGACGATCATGTGGCCGTATTCGCCGATGAAAAACAGAAGCATCTTGAAGCCGCCGTACTCGACGTGAAATCCGGCGACCAGTTCGGCCTCGCCCTCTGCAAGGTCAAAAGGAAGTCGGTTGGATTCGGCGAAAGAGGCCGCGAAAAATAGAATTGCTCCCAGAGGCTGATAGAAAATTCCCCAGGCCGGCAAAAAATTCAGCGGCAGAGTAAATCCCAAGAGCGAATAGCTGAGCGGAGCTTGCTGCGCCTGAATCATTTCGCTGAGGTTAAAAGTTCCGTAGGTCATAATCATGCCCACGATGGATAGGCCCAGCGCCAACTCATAACTGATGACCTGCGCACTGGCGCGAAGAGCCCCCATCAGCGCGTACTTGTTTCCCGAGCCCCAGCCCGCCATTAAAATGGAGTACGGAGCTAACGAAGACACCGCCAAAATAAAAACAATTCCGACATTGATTTCATAACCCTGCAGACGAAAAATATGTTCGTTCCATTGCACGGGAGCTCCCAGCGGAATCGCAGCAAAGGCCACGGTGGCAGGGATCAGGGCAAAAATCGGTGCAGCGTAATACAGAAATTTCACTGCGTTCGCCGGTGCAAATTCTTCTTTGAAGAAGAATTTGACCGCATCCGCCGCTAACTGCAGCAGGCCCAAGGGCCCAATTCGATTGGGGCCCAGGCGATTTTGGATGAAGGCACTTCCGCGGCGCTCGGCCCACACCAGAACAGGCACCGCCTGCACGATGATCAGAAAACAGACGATGAGCTTAATGGCGTTGATGGTGATTTCGAAGATGTCATGACCCATGGATTATTCCCACTCCAAAGCTTTTGATTTTACTTCCCAAAAAAGGCCGAAAATGAAAATGGCCAAAAAGACCAACATAGAAATGAAGACATAGCCGCCTTCGCCAGACTTGATGAAGTCGCGAAAGGTCGTGGCCCATGGATACATAAAGATGATTTCAATATCGAAAAGGATGAAGAGAATGGCCGTCAGATAAAACTTGACCGAAATTTTCGTGTCTTTTTTTTCTTGAACCGGAATTCCGCACTCATAGGACTCAAATTTGACTGAGTCATACTTGCGGGTTCCGAACAATGAGGCCGCAAATAAAATGACGACTCCAAAAATGGCGACAAAGATGGTGATGAAAATCACTCCGCCCAATGGCATAGGACCCCCTTACTGCATTACAAGATGATGGGATAAATATACGCAGAGCTTTCCGGTTTTCCAAGAATTATGAGGTGGAAACACCAACTAAATAGTGGCAAGATCAGCGAAATATGAAATTTGAAAGCATTCACTCGCGATTCGAAACTATTTTGGATCGGGAGTTCGCCCTAGGGCATAGAAATTTGAAGGTGGTGGGCGGTTCCTCGGCGACGGCACTTGCTATGCTTTTGTCTAACAACTCTAGCAAAAATATCAGTGGCTTGCCGCACCTGGTTGTGTTTCCAAGATCATCTGATGCGCTTCGATTTGCTCAATCTTTAAGCTTCTTTAATTCCGAGCGTCAGGCGTCGGTTTTGCCTCATTTCGACGTTTCTCCATACGGCGGCTTGTATCCGAAGAGCCAGGCTCTTTCGGATCGCATCCGTTTTTTGTATCAAGCCCAAAGCGCCAAGCCAGGTCAGATTTTTGTTTCATCCATTGGCTCTTTGTTGCAGAAAACTTTGCCGTTCAAAATGTTGGCTGAAAATAGCTTTCGCCTATCCGTGGATCGCGAGCTTCCGGCGGATTTCTCGGCGATTCTGCAGAGGTTGGGCTATCAAGCGACGCCGATGGTGGAGGACGTGGGCCAATATTCTCAGCGTGGCGGTATCTTCGATATTTTTTCACCGGCTCAAGAGCATCCCGTTCGCATGGAGCTTTTCGGTGACACGATTCAGACCCTGCGCCATTTCAGTCCCGTGGATCAAACTTCGGTGGCGTCTTCATCCCTCACATCCTTTGCGGTGATTCCAGCCCGAGAGATTTTGTGGATCGAAGAAAATCAGGATTCCTTGATCGCGCGCTTTAGAGATTCTCTAAAGAATCGCGAGGTCGACCACACCGAGGTCGAAGAAGCCATTCGCTCCCTGTCCAGGGCAACGCCTTTTGAAGGCGTGGATTTTCTGCTGCCGTATTTCTATAAAAATTTAGAGGGCGTCACCGATCATTTCTCCTCCGAGGTGAATCTTTGGCTGGTTGATCCGATGGAAATTTCTAGGCACGCCGATCTTTTACATCAAGAGATGAAAGAAGAGTTCGCGGCCTCGTCAAGACAACTCATCCGCCCGCCCGTTCAGGAGTTGTATTTTGGTTTTGATGAAATGCCGTGGCCTCCGGATGGTCAGCGCATAGAACTATCCAACATTGATTTGGATGAAGCTTCCGCCGAAAATTCGGTGGATTCCCCAAATACCGTGAGCTATCGCACCTCTAACGTTCTGGATATAGCGAATGTTCTTTCGAGCCTGACTCCGGGTAATGATTCGTGGTTGTCGGCGCTGAAAAACAAGCTTTCTGCCTGGGCGAAAGAGGACTATCGCATTTTTATCGCGATGAAAAATCGTTCCCAGGCGGAGCGGCTTCGCCTTCTTCTAGAAAAAATTGATTGGCGCGCCAAAATCACCGAGTCCGATGAGGAGCTCTGGGATTCCTGGTTGAGTGATGCGACGGGGCCGTTGATTCATCTGATCCCGCGATACTTGAGCGAAAGCGTGCGTCTGACCGAAGAGAAAATTATTTTTCTTCGGGACGAGGATCTCTATGGAAAAAAGGTCCGGCAGGTCGCAAGCAAAGCCGCCGACGAGTTTTCGAAGCAGGCTCGTCGCCTTAGTTTCGGTGATTTAAAGCCCGGTGATTGTGTGGTTCACGTCCAGCACGGGATCGGTGTCTACGAGGGCCTTCGCGTGATGAACATCGGAGGCGCTGACAGCGAGTTCATTCAAATTTCCTACAAGGATAAAGATCGGCTGTACTTGCCTGTTTACCGGGTGGGCCAGTTGCAAAAATATTCTGGTGCTGCTGCGACCACAGTGCTAGATCGGCTGGGCGGAACGGGTTGGGAAAAAACCAAAACCAAAGTCCGCAGCCATCTGCGAGATTTGGCCAACGAGCTTTTGCAGCTCTATGCCAAGCGTGTGGAACAGCATCGCCCAGGATTTAATCTGCCAGAGGCTGACTTTGCCTCTTTCCAATCAGCGTTTCCCTATGAAGAAACCGATGATCAGCTGCGCGCCATTTCCGATTTGACCAAAGACATGACTAGCACAAAACCCATGGATCGGCTGATTTGTGGCGATGTCGGATTTGGAAAAACGGAAGTCGCCATGCGTGCGGCTTTTCTGGCGGTCCACCACCGCCGTCAGGTGGCGGTGCTGGCTCCGACCACCGTTTTGACCTTTCAGCATTTTGAAACCTTCAAAAAGAGATTCGCCGGATGGAATTTTGAAATTCGCGAACTCAATCGTTTTGTCTCTGCTGCCGATGTGAAGAAAACGTTGAAAGAGACCCGCGAGGGCAAGGTCGATATCTTGATCGGCACGCATCGCCTGCTCAGCAAAGACATTCAGTTCAAAGATCTGGGACTAATGATCGTCGATGAAGAGCAAAGGTTCGGCGTCGCCCATAAAGAACGAATTAAAAAGATGCGCACCGAGGTAGATACTCTCACCCTTTCTGCGACGCCCATTCCTCGCACCTTGAACATGAGTTTGATTGGGATTCGTGATTTGAGTTTGATCAACACTGCTCCTGTCGATCGCTTGCCCACAAGAACATTCATTTTGAAATGGGATCCAGAGACCATCCGCAAAGCCATACTGGGCGAAATCGCCCGCGGCGGACAAGTGTATTTCATTCATAACCGCGTACAGAGTATTTATGGTTTGGCCGACGAGCTGCGGGCCCTGGTTCCCGAGGCGCGCATCAAGGTGGGCCACGGGCAAATGGACGAAGACCAGTTAGAGAAAACCATGGTGCAGTTCTTCAATCACGAAATCGATGTTTTGCTTTGCACCACCATCGTCGAAAGCGGAATGGATGTGCCCCGGGCGAACACGATGTTCATCGATCAGGCACATATGATGGGACTCAGTCAGCTGTATCAATTGCGCGGACGTGTCGGCCGAAGCAAGCAACGCGCTTATTGTTATCTGTTGCTGCCGAAATCCAAAAAATTAGAAAAGGATGCGCAAGAGCGCTTGAAGGTGATCCAGGAAAATACGGCGCTGGGCTCTGGCATTCGGATTGCTCAGTATGATTTAGAACTTCGCGGGGCGGGAAATCTTTTGGGCGAAGAGCAGTCGGGCCACATCGACACCGTTGGTTACGAACTCTATATGGATTTGCTGAACGAGGCTATTCATCAGCTGCGTGGTGAGCCCATCGACGATGCTCTGGAACCAGAAATTAACCTGCGTGTGCCGGCTCTCATTCCTGATTCTTACATTGGGGATATTCGTCTGCGCCTATCTTTCTACAAGGCGCTGGCAGATATTCGCTCTGCCGAAGATCTAGAGAAAATCGAAACGGAGCTCAAGGATCAGTTCGGTGAGCCTCCAGAGCCGACGCAAAATCTAATGGGCCTGATGCTGATTCGCTCACAATGTAAAATCTTGGGGATCAAAGATCTAAGTGCCGGAGCGAAGACGATTTCTCTCTTGTTCTCTGACAAACCAAAGCTGAAAACTGAGACACTGATCTCACTAGCGATGAGACAAAACAAAAAATATAGCATCACGCCAGACAATCGCTTAAATATCCGGCTCAATCAGATCACGTGGCCGGCTGTTCATGAAGAGTTGGAATACCTTCTGCGCCTATGAGCCCAGTGGGTTTATCGCTATTTGAGAACTTCGGCTAAAATTGCATTATAGTCTTGGTCGCATGTCATGCCGTAGACCGTATTGGCTTCGCTGCCCGGAAACAATAGGCCAGCCGTTGCACCATATGGGCGAATCGCTGCTGAGTGTGGGTTTGCAACTTGAAAATACATTTTCACGCCTTTGGCCTCTTGGCCTTGGGTCATGCCACCTGTCATCGTAACGCTCTCCCATGGTTTATTGTAGGTGGCGTCCACTCTGTCAAAATAAAGGCTGTTGTCGTTGGACACAACTATTTGGCCCACTGAACCGTCAAGAGTGATCTTGGATGTCACGTTGGCCGTTGTCGTTTTACAGATAATGGTCAGCGAAGCTTGCGCCTGAGCACACAACAAAACAGTGAAAATGGTGAAAATAAATTTGTGCATTTTTTCCCCTGGTTAAGTGAACGGTTCAAGCTTCGACCAGGTAAGGTCAGTTAATCAATCTTTTTCGTTGATTGACCTAGAATTCCACGTGCAGGCCTGCGCCTATGTTTGCTGTGGTCTGCAGATTAGGATCTGTTTTGCTGTTCGAAGTGTTGTACTGAACTGCATAGATATCTAGAAATGTATTTCTAATTCCGTAATCCATGTACGCATTGCGGGCGGCGTCCGGATCGATTTTATCGAGATGAATAGAGAGGCCCGCCATCACTCCAGTTGTAATTTGGGTTGTGCCAGCGCTGCTGATGTTGGTGTCTGTCTCGTTGTAGCCGAAATAGATGGCTTGGCCGGCAACGAAGGGGCTGACCCAAGGATGCGCCGACAAAGTATCCAGCATGTAGCCAAAGCCAAGGCCGTACTTTGAAACTTGCATGACACCTGTCGTGACACCCTTAATTCCACCGGTGCCGTAAATACCATCGACAAAGAGCGCACCGATTTTGGTGTTGTACTGTACACCGAGGCCACCACTGATCAGCGCCCCTTGGTTAGAGCCGAAGATGGTCGCGTAACCGGCGCCGTCCACCAAGGATACATATTGGTTCGGATAAAAAGCCTCGTAGTCGGCCACAAAACGCCATGACCAATCCGTTTTTCGGGAGTTGTAGGGCGCGTTCGGATCGGCCTTCACATGAACTTCGACCAAGCCGTTTGGATCATATTTTTCTTCAAATTCACCGGGAGTTTCGGCGTAGCACGAAAATGAAAAGAGCAGCAGCGCTGCCAGCGCTACAAGACATCGGTCGAAATAAGGTCTAACTTTCATATTCCGCATATTTAGTGCGAGTGTTCTTCGCTAAAATCAGTGTATGAGCTTTTTGTGCCGCTGGGCATTCATCGTTACCATGTCCCTCCCATTTCTAAACCTTCATAGGGCTTGGGCCGAGCCTAACGTCTTGGCTGATTCTGGCCTCAGCGAAAAGGTGGGCCAGCTTTTGTTTGTGGGCATTTCCGACACTCATCTGAGTGAACGAACGATCAAGGATCTTCGCGATATTCAGCCGGGCGCGGTGATTTTATTTAAGCGAAATATCGTAGGACTCAAACAGACCACGGCACTGACAGCGCAGCTTCGCGGAATCAACAAAGAGTATGCGTCACTACCCTTGCTCATTGCCACCGATCAAGAGGGCGGAAGAGTGGCGCGCATCGAGTTCACCCCATCCATGCCAAGCCCACTAGCTCTAGGAATGACGAAGGATGCGAAAATTGTCGAGTCCGTTTCCTTCGAGGCCGGAAAATTTTTGCGCTACTTGGGGTTCAATATGAATTTAGCTCCGGTGTTGGACGTGCTGTTGCAGGGAGGCTCTTCCTTTATCGGCGAGCGCTCCTTCGGGAGTTCGCCGAAATTAGTGGGGCAGCTGGGTGTCGCCTTTGCACAAGGGCAGTTACGCGCGGGAATCATTCCCACCTCCAAGCACTTTCCCGGAGCGGGACTGCTCACTAAAGATCCCCACGTGGAAAAGGTTCAGGTGGACTCTTTTGCAGAAAGTTCGCTTTCTCCATTTCGGCAGTTCGCACAGGTTTTTCCAAGCGCTGTGATGTTGTCTCACTCAACTTATCCTTCCCTAGATGCTTCCGGTTTGCCGGCCACGTTTTCGCCAAAAATTATTTCTGAAATGCTCATTCACGATATGGAGTACAAGGGCCTGATCATCACCGATGATTTAAAAATGGGCGCAATGAAAGGCACAGTGCCAGGAGACATCGGAAACGCCGACATCGGAGAGCTTGCTGTGCGCTCATTTCTGGCAGGCGCTGATTTGCTGATGATCACCTGGAGCCCCAAAGACCAGAGGGCCGCCAAGGCCGCTCTGCTTAAGGCCGTGCAAACCGGTCGGATTCCCTTGGCCGAGCTTGAGTCCCGAGTTAAAAAAATCGCTCATGTAAAAAATTTGGTGGCGCCTTTGATCAGAACTCCCGCGAAGGTTGATAACGAGGACACTTTCGAGTCCAAGAATCTAGCTCTCCTTGACGATCAAATTCTGAGTCTTAATCTGCGTCGTGAACTGAAGTCCATGGTCGTGCCGTCTTATCGAGAGCGTTTTGTCGTGGTCTCTAGAACCCCGTCGTTTCGTTGGGGATTTGAACGAGCGCTCGGAAAGCCCGTTGGTGTGTTAAGTTCACAAGAGTTCTTGAAGCTGGCGGAAAACAGCGCGCCCGAAAAACTGCTGTTGTCCGAATACGATTGTTTCATTTTTCCGATTTATTCGCGGAGAGACGCGATTTTTTTAAATTCCATGGGCAAAGAAATCCGCAGGAAAACCATTGCCGTCAATTTCGCTTCGCCGGGTCTGATTGAATCGGCTCCGCTCCGAGGCGTGCTCAACCTATTTCATCCTCATGTGAACTCAGGCAAATTATTGGGTCATTTAATTCGAGAAAGCGATGTGCGAACTCCGACCAGTTTTTAGTGAGTTTTTTCAGCCAGCAGATCGGTCTCTGCTCTTAGGCGGCCAATTTCATGTTGCACTTTTTCCCACTGCACATCATCCAAGCTTTCGTTCGCCAAACGATTTTCATTCTCTTTGAGGTGTTGTTCGATCACTTTGATGTCAAGGTCAGCGCCGACGACGGCTGTTTCCGCCAGCACGGTGACACCGTCAGAACTGATCTGACAGTAGCCCCAAGAGATCGCCATTTTCTGAGACTCACCTGATTTCAATTTGTAGCGCAAAATGCCAGCTTCAAGAGTGGTCATCAGCGGAGCATGGCCCGGTAAAATATTGAGCTCGCCCCGATAAGAGGGAACTGTAATTTCTTCCAGTTCCGCGTCGGCGATGATTTTTTTATCAGGAGTGGCAAAAAAAAGTTTAAACATAGTGGCCTATACCAACTTTTTAGCTTTCTCTACCGCTTCTTCGATGGTTCCAACCATGTAGAACGCCTGTTCAGGAAGAGCATCATGTTTTCCTTCAAGAATTTCGCGGAAGCCTTTAATGGTGTCTTTAATGTCGACATATTTTCCCGGCATACCAGTGAACTGTTCGGCAACGAAGAACGGCTGACTCAAGAAACGTTGGATCTTACGAGCCCGAGTCACCACTAGTTTATCTTCCTCTGACAATTCATCCATACCTAGGATGGCGATGATGTCTTGAAGTTCTCTGTAGCGCTGAAGAATCGATTGAACTCCGCGAGCCGTATTGTAGTGCTCTTGTCCAACAACTTGCGGGTCTAGCAAACGAGAAGTCGATGTCAGAGGATGAACCGCGGGGAAGATGGCCATCGCGGCGATGTCACGATCCAAGTTGGTCGTCGCATCCAAGTGCGCAAACGTCGTCGCCGGCGCTGGATCCGTGTAGTCATCCGCAGGAACGTAAACCGCCTGCACTGAAGTGATCGAACCTTTTTTCGTCGAGGTGATTCGCTCTTGCATGGCGCCCATCTCTGTCGCCAGAGTTGGCTGGTAACCCACCGCTGAAGGAATACGACCCAATAACGCCGATACTTCGGCACCAGCCTGAGTAAAGCGGAAAATATTATCGACAAAGAAAAGAACGTCTTGGTTTTTAACATCACGGAAATATTCCGCAACAGTCAAGCCCGTCAGCGCCACGCGCGCACGAGCACCAGGAGGCTCATTCATTTGACCGAACACCAGTGAGGTCTTGGCGATAACGCCGGACTCTTTCATCTCGCGCCATAAGTCATTTCCTTCACGAGTTCGCTCTCCGACGCCCGCAAATACGGAGTAACCACCGTGCTCTGTCGCGATATTTCGGATGAGCTCTTGAATCAAAACCGTTTTACCCACGCCGGCTCCGCCGAAGAGGCCGATTTTTCCGCCCTTCGCATAAGGAGCCAAAAGATCGACGACTTTAATTCCAGTCATCAACATCTGTGCTGAAGTGGCCTGATCTTCAAACTTGGGAGCTGCTCTGTGAATGCCCCAGTGTTCTTTCGCATTCACTGGTCCACCCTCATCGACGGGCTCGCCGATGACGTTGATGATACGTCCAAGAACTTCTTCACCCACTGGGGTCATGATCATTTTTCCAGTGCTCAAAACTTTTTCACCGCGGGTCAGGCCTTCCGTTTGATCCATCGCGATCGTGCGACAAACTCCGTCACCCAGATGCTGCGCAACTTCAAGAACCAGATTGTTTTCTTTGTTGCTGATGGTGCGGTTAGTGACGCGAAGAGCGGTGTTGATCGCAGGAAGCGCGCTTCCTTCGAAAGACACGTCCACGACCGGACCCATCACCTGTTTTACTGTTCCTGTTACTGTCTGTTGCATAAAAGGCTCCTGTCGCTGGAAGTCGTCCAAGACGACCTCCTGATTTAATTCTGGTTTAAAGTGCTTCTGCACCGCTCACGATTTCGATCAACTCGGTCGTGATTTTTTCTTGTCTTAGTTTGTTGTAGGTCAATGTCAGACGGCTCAATACCTCTTTGGCGTTGTTGGACGCGTTTTCCATCGCCGTCATTCGCGCACCATGTTCGGCAGCCACGCTTTCAGCCATGCAGCGATAGATTTGCACGCTGAAATGTTTCACCAAAAGTTGGTCGATGATTTTTTCAGGACTTGGTTCGAAAATCATGTCCTGCGCAAAACCCGGGCTATGGGCTTCCGTCGCTATCAAGGTTTGTTTTTCCAGATCCACCGGCAAAAGTGTTTCACACACCACAGACTGGGAAATCGCCGACTTGAACTCATTATAAATCAGACGAATCTCGTCGTACTGGCCATCTAGATATAGATGCATGGCCTTTTCCGCTACGCCCGAAGCCAGTGCATAAGAAACATCCTTGTCCAATTTCAGCATAGAGCCGATCACATTGAATTTTCTCTTAGCGAAAAAATCAAGGGCACGGCGGCCGATGAAAAAGAAGTCCATGGTTTCGTATTTGCCCTGATTGGTTTTGACGTAGTTGTCCGTAAATTTGTTGATCTGCGCATTGAAGCCTCCGCACAGTCCGCGATCACTGGACAAAACCAACAGTAAAACTTTTTTAGTCTCGGGCTTCGGCACGATGAGCGGATGATTCACGCGCTCGGTGAGTGTGATGTTCGCAATCACTTTTAATAACGAGTGCGCATACAATCGCATGTTCACGATTTGATTTTGCGCTTTACGAAGCTTCGCCGCCGACACGAGCTTCATCGCCTTCGTGATCTGCTGAGTGTTCTTCGTGGATTCAATCCTGACTCGGATGTCCTTTAAGCTCGCCACTGTTTACTCCGCCTTGCCCCGTTGATTAGACTTTGAAGATCGACTTGAATTCGTCAAAGGAAGCCTTCAGCTGCCCCTTGGTTTCATCGGTGATCTGTTTTTTCTCAGCGATATTTTTCAAAATATGACTGAACTTGGTTTTCAAAAACTCCAACGCCTCTTTTTCGTACCGCTTCACTTCACTCTCGGGAATGCTGTCAACGTAACCATTGGTGGCGGCCCAAATAATGGTGATTTGATCTTCGACCTTAAACGGCTGGTATTGTCCTTGCTTCAAAATCTCTACCAGGCGCTTACCGCGCGCCAATTGCATTTGTGAGGCCTTATCAAGATCCGACGCGAAGGCCGCAAAAGCCTCCAAAGCACGGAACTGCGCAAGCTCCAGCTTAATGGTACCCGCCACTTGCTTCATGGCTTTGATCTGAGCGGCACCGCCCACCCGAGAAACAGATTTACCTACAGAGATTGCGGGACGAACACCTTTATAGAACAAGTCCGTCTCAAGAAAAATCTGGCCGTCGGTGATCGAGATCACGTTCGTAGGAATATAGGCAGAAATATCGCCCGCCTGAGTTTCGATGATTGGCAAAGCCGTCAAAGAACCGCCACCCTCTTCGTCCGAAAGTTTCGCTGCACGCTCTAGCAGGCGCGAGTGAAGATAGAAAACGTCGCCAGGATAAGCTTCCCGACCCGGAGGACGGCGAAGCAAAAGAGACATTTGTCGATACGCCTGAGCTTGCTTGGTCAAATCATCATAGATAATGAGTGCGTGTCGTTTGGTGTCGCGAAAATACTCTGCCATTGCTGTTCCAGAATAGGCAGCCAAAAACTGCATCGGCGCAGGATCCGAAGCGCCCGCTGCAATGATCGTCGTGTAATCCATGGCGCCTGCTTGACGAAGCTTTTCTGCCACGAGAGCAACGGTGGACTGTTTTTGTCCGATGGCCACGTAAAAGCACTGAACGCCTTGGCCCTTTTGATTGATGATGGTGTCGATCGCAATGGCTGTTTTTCCGGTTTGGCGATCTCCGATGATGAGCTCACGTTGACCGCGACCGATGGGGATCATTGCATCGATGGATTTAATTCCGGTTTGCATAGGCTCACTCACCGGTTGTCGCTTGATGATTCCAGGAGCTTTCAGTTCCACCGCCCGAGTGTGGGGCGAGTTGATGGCGCCCTTTCCATCGATGGCACGCCCCAGGCCGTCCACAACACGACCCAAAAGAGCTTCGCCCACAGGAACTTCCACGATTTTTTTGGTTCGCTTAACAAGATCGCCCTCTTTGATCATGCGATCTTCCCCGAAGATAACGACACCTACATGGGCATCTTCCAAGTTCAAAACCATTCCCATCACTTCGCCCGGGAACTCGACAAGCTCTCCGGCCATGACGTTTTCTAGTCCGTAAACACGGGCGACCCCGTCACCAATGGCAAGAACGCTGCCAGTTTCGCTGACCTCAATGCGTTTTGAGTATTGGCTGATCTGTTCCTTAAGAACGCGACTGATTTCATCTGCGCGAATCGTTGTTTCCATGTTCCTAAACTCTCCTGTTTAATTCTTCGGACATTCGGATCAGGTGGGATTGAAGGCTGTCGTCGAAAGTCCAGCCCCCAACTTGAGCCACAAGTCCACCCATGATTGTTTTGTCTTCCACATAATTGAGAATCACTTTTTTATGCGTGATTCCTGCAACGGTTGTTTCTATTTTCCTGCGGCTGTCATCGTTCAAGATCGCGGCGGAACGAACCAGTCCGCGAGTGACGCCATTGGCTTCGTCAGTGATCAGAGCAAAGGCTTGCGCCACCTGATTGAAAATGTCGATTCTGTTTTTTTCGATGAGCAGGCCGACCAGATTCAAAATAGCTTCGGCCGCATTTCCGCCCAGGGCCTTTTTAAGTGCCGCCATTTTTTCTTCGCCGGTCACCACAGGTGAAGAGACAAACTCTTGCACTTCGTGATTGTTGGCCAAGGCCTCTGCGACTGCTTCGAGCTGATTTGAAACTACGCCGATCTTTCCGGTTTCTGTGGCGTACTCAAAAAGAGCCCGGGCGTAGCGCTTTGATAGTTCTGAAATCATGTGCGAACCGCCTGAATATTATCGATGAATTCGGACTGCAGGCGCTTTTGATCATCGCCAGTGATTTTTTCCGCCATTTGTTTGGACGCCATGGCCGTGGCCTCTCTGATCATTTGCTCGCGCAGCTGATGCTTGGCCTTTTCGGCCTCAAGTTTGGAGGCAGCTTCAGCCTCTTCGCGAATTCGCTTGGACAGCGCCTGCGCTTCGGCGATCAGGGCTTTCTTCATGTCCGCTGCTTCGGCCTTAGCTCTAGCAAGGCTCTCGTCGGCGGTGCTTTCAAGCCTGGTGAGCTTCACCTGCATATCCGAGCGAGCTTGCTCGGCTGATCTTTTTAGCTCTTCGGCTTTGGTGGCGGCGGCTACGAACGCCATGCGCTTATTTTGAAAAAATTCTTTGGCCGGCTTGCGCAGAAAATAAAATAAACCGCCCAACAACAGCACCACGTTAATGCATTGATAGATGATGGTTCTTGTCGAGTGCGCATCAAGGCCCTCGCCGTGCTCTGAGGCTAGGGCTTTCGCCGAAAACAACAGCGCTGGAATCAACCAAATTGGGAAATTGGTGCGGGTCATGTGCGACCTCCGGGCTGGCCCGACAGCAGCTTTGATGACATGGCTTTCGCTACCAGTGGAGCCTCCTCAGCCAACTTTCTGGCGGCATCGCCGATTTCGGCGGCTAGGCGCTGGCGGGATTCCTCCATCAATTTATTGGATTCACCTCTTGCTTGGGCAATAATTTTTTCGAATTCCGCGTTGGCTTCCTGGCGATAGCTATCGAAAATCGTTTTGATCTCTCCGCTGACCCACCGTGCTTTTTCTTCGTAGGCTTTGTGCAGTCGAATCGTCTTACCTTGTTCTTCTGAGGCTAGATCTTCGCTGCCCTTGGTTTGTAAATCCCGCTTTTCGAGAAGCTCGGCAAAATCTTTAAACACGTGTTGCGAAAGAATAAATAGGGTGAAAACGAAAATCGCCAATTGGATGAAATACGTCTTATTTACACCGAGCTGAACCAGCATATCCATGAATGTAATGTCCTACTTTTAAAAGTGGTGGAGGATTAACATTCATCTTTTGGAGTCGTCAAGAATTCAGATTTTGCGCTTATTTTTTTGGCATGTAAGAGGCACCTTCAAAAACGACGCCCTCGTCGA